>Ga0137425_1000169_pt1 | contig 22323 bp, 44 predicted proteins | sample EasRivERMZT640_2_FD_102318 | JGI IMG/M metagenome (GOLD analysis project Ga0137425, IMG submission 102318) | Soil microbial communities from meander-bound floodplain in the East River, Colorado, USA - East River MetaG ERMZT640_2 | ecosystem: Environmental > Terrestrial > Soil > Floodplain ...
GGGCCCTCTGTGAGCTCGGCAAGGTCATCATCTTCACCTGTCGCGTAGCCCCGGTTGACACCGAGGGTAACCCTAGGGACCCAATCGAAGTCTCTCAGGAGATCGACAAGATATGCCGGATGCTCACGAACCAGGGCATCATAGAAAACATCGAGGTCTGGACCAAGCCCTGGAAACCCCGGGCCCTCGTCTACATCGACGACAGAGGCCTCGAGTTTTACTCCGACCCCCAGGGCACCACGCTCGGCTGGGAGATCATACTAGCTGAGGTCAGGACTCGCCTCGAGTTGGTCGCGCTAGCTGAGACCAAGTCCCGCCTCGAGGATGCCTACCAGAAGGTCAAGACCACCGAGACCGTCGAGGTGACAAACCCGGCGGCACGTTTCCCCGACCCCTTCCCCAAGCCCGACTGGCTAGCAGATGGTTGCCTCTGCGACGAGTGCACGGCCGATCGGACGTATGGCGCGAAGACGCTGAAGAACTTCCAGACGGTCCAAGAACTCGACTACGACCGAGGCACTGTCCGTACCTTCGAGACTGGCGCCACTCGAGACACGGACGAGGGCAAGCTCGACTACGAGGGCTTCCTCTCCCCTCTCGTGCTCACCCGCTTCGCGGAGTACATGCACGAGCACCGCATCCAGTCTGATGGGTCCCTTCGGGACTCTGACAACTGGCAGAAGGGGATCCCGATCACGCAGTACATGAAGAGCCTCACCAGGCACTTCATGGAGCTTTGGCACGAGCACCGGGACGAGCCTAGGGAGGACACCGAGGCGGCCCTCCTCGAGTGCCTGATGGCCGTTCTCTTCAACGTCCAGGGGTACGCACACGAGCTGTTGAAGGAACAGAGATCATGACGAAGCGCCGACATCAAGGCTACCCAGGAGCGGCAATCATCACGGAGGGAGTAGACGATCCGAGCATTCTGACCGCTCCCGGCGAGTACTGTTTCGAGTGCACCAAAGACATCGACTCGGACGGGGATTGCTTCGAGTGCGGCTCCGGCAAGTTCGCTCGAGACTGCACCTGTCTCCGCAACGACTGGTTGTGCCCCTATCACCAGGGCGGATACGACTGCACCGGCGTCGTCAAGAGCAAAGGAACCTGTTAGGGTTTCCTGCGGTGCCGGCTGGTTACCGGCGCTAACCTGAGGGATCTTCTCCTCTGGTTGGTGGTGCAAAAGAGGGCCCTCCGGGGCCCTCTTCTTTGCGACTTGACACATACTTGCCACCAGACGATCGCTAGGTGGGAAGAACCGAGTGGGCGGCAGGGGTCTCGAACCCCCCTCCTCCTGCTTGTAAGGCAGGCGCTTGCAGAAATCCTGCAGGCCTGGTGCGGGGTTCCGGAGGCCCCCTTACAGGGTCCTCTCAGGATGGCTTCGGGCCGTCTGCTCCTGGCTTGACACTTGCTTGCCACCCGGCTCCATCAAACGTCATCTCCGCTCGCAACATCACAACCTCTTCCTCTAGCGCGTTGATCCGAGCCTGAACGGCTGGCAAGTTCTGAGCGACGTAAAGGAATTGTGCCATGATGGATGGCAGATGATGAGTTGTGATCCTCAGATCATCGGGCTGCTCGGTGGTCATGCGTTCTCCTTCGTCAGGTAGTCGTTCAACCCTGCTCCTCGAGCAGCGCCTCGAAGTGCTCCGGCCAGCGAAGCGATACCTGTATGCCGAGTTGGCGCTTAGCCTCAACCAGCCCAGCCATCTCAGCAACGGCTCCGTGCTCTCTGTACATCAGCGAGACCAGTTCACAGACGACCGCACGCGCCTCGCGCACCTGCTCGTACGTCAGCTCAGTCATGCCGCCTCCTCGCTCGTCGTTCGACTAGCGATCGTGGTCAGGCATGTCTCCCTCACCCCACGGGAGGCCGCAGAAGTGGCAGGCGCGGCGGTCAGCTTCGGCGCGGAGGAAGAAGATGCTCCTCTGGGCGTCGGCTAGCTCTGCGCGGAGGCGGTCGAGTTCGGCCCCGGTCCAACGCCCCCAGATCGCGGAGTACTTCGACTCCGGCTCAGTCATCGCTGGCTCCGGGATCACAGCGGCACACACGAGAGCCGAGGCAAAGCTCCTCCTCCTCGTCCGTCTCCGCAAGGCACGGCCACGCGGCCAGGTACGCGGTCATGTCGGCGTTCACCATCGCGAGGGCGGGATCGTCTCCGAGAAAAGTCTCTACCGGAACTTCCCCCTGCGGGTCGCCGTGCCGCTCAGTCATCGCTGGCTCCGAGGAGGGCGAGAGCTTCGTCGCAACGTTCAACGTCAGCGAAGTCGAACGCTTTCCGCACAACCTCCGCCTCCTCAGCCGTCAGCAGTCGGCAGCCGTCGAGGGCGGCGAGCATCAGCGCTAGCTTCGCGCCCAGCGGCGTTCCGGCGAATATCTCAACCTCTGTAGCCAAATCCTCCCGCAACTGCTCCAGTCTCTCCGCGCCGGTCATGGCTTGACCTCTTTACCAGCGTCGAAGGCTTTGATCCATCGCTGCGCCCACTTGGGGAGGCGCTGACACTGCCCGCCAGCGTAGAAGAAGCGACTGGTCACATAAAGACCGATTAGGCCCCGATTTCTGCCGCAACGGGCCAGTGGGCAGGAGACAGCGCTGTTGCGCTTGCCAGTCCGTGGATGTGCCTCACGCCATGCTGCGAACTCTTTGCGAGTCGGGAAGCGGGGCCTCACGCTGCACACCGCTCGAGGAGTACGCGCTCGACGAACCGGTAGCGGCGCACCCACGTGAGCTGGAAGTCGACGCCGCCGTGCATCTTGACCTCGAGCGGTGAGGCCCAGCCACCCTGCATGTACTCGGCCCAGCGCTCGTGCGTGACGCGCGCCATGGCGGTGTACCTGATCGCCCTTCGGACATCCGGAGGGCAGGCCGCGGCTTGCGCCGGCGCGGGCGCCGTCAACAGCACCCAGAAGATGATCGCGCTGGCAAGAATGACCAGGACTGCGGGAACGAAGAACCTCACAGTGCACCCCCGAAGGCCGCGTCGAGCTCCGTCCGGAGAGCAGCACGCCGCTCAACGGGGTTGAAGAGCTTCGCGTAGGTCCGAAGAGTGATCGAGGGATCCTTGTGGCCGAGCTGATCCGCTACCAGGGTGGCGTCGAACCCGCGGCCGATCAGGATCGAGGCGTAAGTGTGTCGGAGCTCATGCTGGGTGACGTGCTCGATGCCGGCTTTCTCAGCCGCGCTGGTCAGAGCCCTGAGCGTGTTCCGCTTACTCAGGGCCGTGTCGTTCTCGGTGCGGAAGACGAGGGCGCCGGCAGAAAAGCCTCCGATGGACCCAAGCCTCCTCACCACGATCCTAGGCATGACGACCTCCCGGACGCCGGCATCGGTCTTTGAATCTCGGACAGTGATCATGCCGCCCCTGAGGTCAACGTCGTCCCAGGTGAGCGCCAGGGCCTCCCCTATGCGGAGGCCTGTAAAGACCAGGGTGGCGAAAAGCGCTCGCCATCGATCGCTCGAAGCGGCGAAGAGCAGCTTCTGGATCTCCTGCTCGTCGAGGATCCTCATCTTCTTCTGATCCCCGTTCGGCATGTCCTCGCGGTCTAGAGCTCGGACCGGGTTGCCGTTACAGAGACCACGGCGCGCGGCCATCGACATCATCCTCGAGAGCGGTTTCAGGATGTTCCTGATCGTGTGGGTCTTCTTCCCCTCCGCCTGGAGATCGGAGATCATCCGAGCTACATCGTCGACGGAGAGCTGGTAGACGCGGTGCCGGCCGAGGCGCGGGATGATGTGCCTCTCGACACCCCAGCGGTAGCCATCGATCGTCTTCGGCTTCAGCTTCGGGGTGACCTCCTCGAGCCACGCGGCGGCGAGCTCCGCCACCGTCGTCTTTGTGGGCGCCACGGTCTCGCCGGCGGCGATCCTCGTGGTCAGCCTGGCCCGCAGGGCCTTGGCGTCCGACACGGTAGAGCCTGGGGGGAGCGTCTGAAGGCGCTCCTTACCGGTGGAGTCCCGGTACCAGACGACGTACCGTCGCTCGTTCTCTGTGGTCAGCCGGTAGTAGATCCCCGGGAACCGCGTCTTGTGCCTCTTCTTGTCCATCTCCTCTTCCTTGGTTGGTGGTAGGTGAAGAGTAGCAGCAGGGTCGGCCATGTGTCAAGTCAGAGGCTGAGTCCCAGAAGGGGGGCGAAGACACGCCCCCAGAGCATGTGCTCGAAGGGGTAGAGGGCCGTCTGGACTAGGCAGGCGATGCAGACCTTGCGCCCGTGACACCTCACTTTCCCGTGAGCTCGAGGCACTTTGCGCATATCGCTCCCTTCCGACAGGTCTTCCATGGACAGGGCGTCACAACACGTACTCCGCGGACCAGACCGACCAGCCTGGGTAGTGGAGCCACTCTGCGTAGTCCAGAAGGGTCAGGCCTCCGTGTAAGCCGAGAACGGGCTGGACCTTCTTCTTGTCGAACCCGACTTGACCGGCCTGAAACTCCATCCGCTCGGGAGTGGCGTTCGGGTTGTCCTGGATGTAGCACTCGGTCAGGCAATGCCATCCGGCCTCGATGATCGGATCGAAGTATCCGGGGATCCCGTGCTCGTCGAGGTTGGTGACCGTGGCTGTAGGGATGTCATCATCTCCGTCTGCCCAGAGCTGATGGATGATCATCGGCCAGTCGGCCTTGCGCTCGGCCTCGAGGATGATGAAGTCCGGAGTTGCAATCTCCGACTCCTCGAGCCTCTGGGCGGTGGATCCCGGGTAGGGCTTGGTCTCCCAAGGACCGAACTTCAGACCCTGGTTCCAACACTCCGACTGGACGGACCTGAGCACCTTGACATTCTCGTAGTCGTCCGCCTCGACGGTGATCCACTTGTAGCCGGCAGCCTTCGCCTTCTCGACGAGACTGCGGGGGGTAAACTGTTGATTCCAGAGCCCCCAGGCTACGAAGATGCCGGGAAAGGGGCCTGGGGCTGGGCGACCTCGAGCGCCGCGACCCTTGACTCGAGTTGTGGGAACTTGACGGCGAGCTCGTTGTGTCCGTCCACGAGCGTCTTGACTGTGCCCTCGGAGGGCAGGGTGTCAGTCGCGTACTTACCACCCGGGACCCCCAGGAGCCTGTTTAGGCTCTTCTGTGCGTTCGGCACGGCCTTTCCGAGCTCAAACCTGGCGACCTCGATACCGGTGATCAACGTGTTGATTGTTCTCATGGTGTTGGTGCCTCCTTCTTCTTCTCGCTCAGTAGTTGGTGGGCTTTGTGGTGTGTCTGTCCGATCTCGGAGAGCCGGATCGAGTAGTGGTCGTTCTCGAGACTCACAGTCTCGAGCTGGTAGTCCCTGGTGGCCGGCAACGGCCCCCAGTTGTTCTTGAAACCGGCGACGACCCGGCGATTCATCTCCTCCGGTTCGTCCGGGTGCTCGGCCATCAACATGCAGGTCCTCGAGACTCCGGGGATGCCGATCGAGCCGCCGGCCCTGAGCATCGGGCTCTGGGACTTCGTCTTGTTCAGGTGCATCAGGAGTAGGACGGCGCAGTTGTTCCTGTCAGCCATCTTGGCCAACGGGGCGAGGGCCGATCGGATCATCGGGTCGTTGTTACCGTCGTTACCGCCCTCGAAGTGGGCCTGGATCGGGTCGACGACCACGAGCCTGGCGCCGGTCTTCACGACCGCGCGTTCGAGGAGGAAGACGTCTGAGGGGAGCAAGACCATCCCCTCGGCCCCCTCTACCTTCTTCGTGACGAAGTGACATAGCTCGAGCTTGGCGTGGGCTGCCTGGAGCCGCGGGCGGATCACTCGATCCGGCGAGTCTTCACCCGAAAGCACGAGTAGGGCCGCGTCTCCGGCGTTCGTGACCGTAGCTGCCACCTGGCAGGCCCAGGTCGACTTGTTGACCCCGGGCATCCCGATCAGAGCGGAGATCGCCCCGTAGGCGATCATGTTCTCGAAGCCGGGAACCCACTCTACATCTCGAATCTCAACCTGGTCGGCGCGGATCATCTCGATGCCGTTGTAGACCTCCTCACCCACTGGGACGAAGTCTCCGAGTCCATAGCCGGCGGAGAGATGGTCGTAGGCGTCCTTTCCCGTCTTCGCCTCCACCATGGTGATGGAGGTGGCCTTGCCCTCGAGGGAGGTCGCCACGTCCTGGGCATACTCTCGACCGGCGTCGTCCTTGTCGGCGACCACGATGACGTGAGCCCCCTGGAGCACGTCAGAGAAGGCGGGCTGCCAGGAGCCGGCTCCACCCGCGCTGCAGGTGGCGACTCCCTTCACCTTGCGAATCGCCTCGACGTCCTTTTCGCCCTCGACCACGAAGACCTTTCGGTTACCGACGGCCTCGAGGACCTCCGGTAGTCGGTAGAGAACTCGATCCACTCCCCGCAGGTTGTAGACAGGCCCATCCGGACCCACCGCCCGCTGGTAGAAGCGCTTGCCCGGCATCCGTACGACCTCGTACACGGGTCGCCCGTCGCGATCCTGGTAGGCGTAGACAGCCTCAGGCGTTTCGGCTTGGGACTCTGCTTCCTCGTAGAAGAGATCCTTCACCTCGAGTGCGAGAGCGTGCATCACTTCGTCTGGCGTGCAGCCTGCGTGACAGTGGACGACGACACCCTTGTCGCCGTCCCCTACTGAGAGGCTCTGGTGCTTGTCCTGATGAGCGGGGCACCGCGCGGTGAAGTCTTTGCCGCTCTTCTTGACCCCGTCCAGTCGATGCAGGATCTCCTCCGTCGTCATGGCTTGGAAGCCAAGAGATGTCGCAGGCGCCCTTTGGTGACGAGATCCATCCCAAGCTCGGTTGTAAGCGCCTGTAGAGACCCGAGCTCTTTCAGCCTTTGGCTGATCCACTTCTTGTTCTCGCGGTGCACCTGCCTGCAGGTCGGGTGCCTGAGGTCGATGGGTAGAAGGTTGACCTTCCGATAGGCCTCTTGAAGCTTGGCGTTCTGCATCCAGCCGCCCAATCGGGTGACAAATAGGTCGGCTCGGTCAAACCCCATCCACCTTTGATCACGAAGGCGTCGTATGGATCGCTCTTCGTTACGGACGTCCACCTCGTTCTGGTCTGCCCCGAAGATCTCGAAGATCAACCGCCTCATGGGCCCGCGGTCGACGTCGGCGTTCTCCTCGAGATACTCGTCGATGAGGGCCACGATCGGCTTGGCCGGGACGAACCCCCTCTTGTACCCTGTGCGCTGACCTTGCTTGGACATTCTGCTCTCCTTCGGTTGGTGGTGTTCAGACCATGTCGTCTTCAGAGATCGGAACGAGCTCCGCAAGCCACTTCAGGTCGACGATGCCGACCGGGTTGCTCCAGCCCTTTGGGCGTATCGCCAATACCCAGGGCTTGCCTTCTTGCTTTCCCTGCCGCACGGCCTGCTCGTACCAGTCCGTGCGGATCATGAGCTGCGCCGGCGCCTTGCATTCGATGGCGAGTGACGTATGGATGACGTCACAGCCCCCAACGCCCGTGTTGCCTCGGCGCCTTCCTCCGAACAGCTTCGCCGTCCAGAGCTCGAAGGCCTTGCCTCGTGCGCTATCACTCCTTGCCATGGTCTCCCCAATACTCGGATTCGGGCCAGTCGGGCCTCTGGGCCTCGATGAGCTCGATCACTTTGATCGTAAGTCGGTCAATGACCGGCGTGAGGCACGGGAACAAGGCTAGGACGAGGTGCCCTCCGAGGCAGACCGATGTGAGTTCGGCCTGTGTCAGGGCGATGGTGACCGTGTCCTCAGGATCGTCGGTGGCCGAGTGTACGCCCTGGTGCAGGAAGTGGACGTAGGCGTCGTTCATGCCTCGAGGGCCTGCACGAGGGCGGCGACCAGAACGTAGTAGTCGGGTACGTCTGGCTTCCAGCCCATCTCCGGGGAGATCTTCACCCGATACTGCTCGATCAGATCAGTCAGAATGGACCAACCATCCTCACCGCCCACCTCGCCCTCTACGGAGTCCTTCGGTACGCGAATGGACTTCACGGTCTTCGCACGGGTCGGTTCGAGCACCTTCTTCTCGGGTGCCGGCGGCTCAACGCCGGCGCCCTTGCACTTGGAGCACTTCTTACCCTTGGTCGGAGGGAGGGGGCCTACCTGGATCGGGACGTGGACCACGTCGACCACGTCGACGTAGACGTAGGTCTTGTCGGCCTCGAGCACGAGCTGTGCCTGGTTTTCGGTTACGGGTCGATGGTGCCCGCCGCAGAGACCGACTCGGTGAGGCACGACGGCCCCGTCCGGGAGCTCGACCCACCAGCACTCTCTGAGCCCCGGGTCGAGAGAGCGGCGGAAAATGTGGTGGTCCTCGACCGGCGTGTCGCCGCAGACGGCGCACAGCAGGTTGAGCTCGTAGGATCCGAGGTCCGGCCTGGGCCTGATGAGCCAGGTCTCTGTGGGGAGGCGAGTCATGACTTCTCGACCAACCGGAACACCCAGCCGTTCCTCTCCGAGTCTTCCTTAGAGAAGAGAACTTGTCCTTGTCGGTCGTTCATCTCGACCTGCGAGATGGACACCTCGCCGCCGGCTCTCCTGATGAGCACGGCGAGGGCGTAGGTCAGAAGTAGCTGCTGGTCTTCGTCGAAGTTCACGACTTCCTCCTCTTCAGGTCCTCGAACATCTGGTGGTACTTCTGGGTGACCAAGAAGTCCTCGAGGGTCGCCTTAGAGGTGACGAACTCGTACTGGCCCTCCGGGGTCACGCGGAGCACGGCCCTCTCGTCGGTCGGGTCATAGCCCGACTCGATCGAGGCCTGCTCGTACGCCTCGACCTGCATGTGGTAGTCCTCGTAGACGCCCTTGCTGGTCTTGAGGTCTACAAGGTATACACCGGGTTTACGCTCCGTATACGTTTCCCGCCCGGTCTTGGTGACACGGCTGCAAAGCTTGACTCCGCCTAGTGCGAGCCGTAAGTCGTACCGGCCGGCGTAGAGGTAATTGAGCGATCCGACCATCACCTCGGCCTGGAGCGGTGTGCCGTGCTCCGCGACATCGTCGATGAACTTCAGGATCCCCCGGACGTAGCCCTGCTCGGACTCCGGGAAGACCTTCGGCTGCGGCCGGATGCCGGCCGCCCACTGTTCGAGCGCGGTGTGCACGTTCGTCCCACGATCGGCCGCCCGGTCTCGGACATGGTTGACTGTGAGCTTCTCTTGCGTCAGGAAACGAACGACGTCCTCGGTAGCTACGACCCCGCCAGCAGAGTCGACGAGCTCGTCGTGAGCACCCCAGCGCAACACTCCACGCTCGAGGAGCTCGAATACGCCCTCGACTCCGGTGACCATCCCCCACCACTTGAGACCGGGCTTGCCGATGTTCTCGAAGTGGGTGGTTACCGACTCGACCTCGATCCAGTTCTCCACCAGCCACTCCACTACCGGGCTCCCGTACAACTCATGACCGTCCGGTGGGCGCAGACGGTAGAGCCGCTTGGGAGCCCACTGGTAGTAGATCTCGAAGCCGGCGGGCGTCACCTCAATGACACCCTCCGGGATCGAGTCGGCGCGGTCGGCGGGTAGGGCGACCTCGCTCGGAAGTCCCTCCTGAGAGTCGTCCCCGGGAACACGGGTACCAATAAATGTGGCCCGGTCTCGCGACTGGCTGACATCAGATGGTCCGCTTTCACCGCTCTCAACGGCAGGGGCTTCGGAGGGACTCCCCAGCGAGGTGCTGGAGTTGCCGAGGATCTCTTCTAGGCTCGGCACTAGGACTTCTTCTTCTTCGGTTTGGGGGGTTCGATGATGGCGACCCGAGTGATCCCACAGGACAACTCGTTGGAGAAGTCAGCAACCATCGCTAGGAGCCGACGCATTAGGACTCGCTTCTGCCTTCCCGTGCTGTAGTTATCGTCTGTACTGATTTCGACACGGACCAGCATCAGAAGGGGATGTCGTCGTCGGTCTGGGTCTGAGCTGGGGCCGACTCGGGGCCGGCCCCAGCGTCACCACCACCAGTGCCTGGAGAGGAGGCACCACCCGCCGCGACGGCAGCCGCGGCGTCCTTGGAAAACTTCATGGCCTCAACGATCAAGGCCTTCGTAATCGACGCCAGGTTCTCGACCGTGACCGTCTCTGCGAGCTGTTCCGCGATGGGAAACGCCACGCCGTTCGAGAAGGACTGGAACATGATCAAGATCTGCGTCTCGTCCTGGGTGATCATCGGCTGCTGAGCTGCAGGCGCTTGGGAGGTCGTGGTAGGGGTGGTCGGCGCGATCGTCGGGGCGGCGGGACCGGCCGGAGAGGATCCGGCCATCGGGAGCTGGGCGAGGACCTTGCTGATGTACCGGTTGGTCCAGTTCCCGTTCGGCTTCTCCTCGTACTCGAGTCCGACCGGCTGGTTCAACTTCGAGTAGAGCTCGTTCGCGATCGGGGTCTTCGTGGTGGAAAACTCGAGACCGTTCGCGTCGACGAACTCGTGGATCGTGAAGAGCCCATTCTTACCCTGGACTGACTTCGGTGTGTGCTTGACGAGAGTGGTGGTGATCTGCATCTTCATCTCCTCGCGTTGGTGACGAAGATGAAGATATCACGCAGTGCGGACGCAGGTCAACTCCAGAAGGATTGCTGCAGTTGTTGCAAGGCGCGGTGACTGCTTCTACGTATGAGTGCCCGTAGCCCGGGGGTGGTTGTTAAGAGGGGCCCCCCTTAAGGGGGCCCCTCCATGCCTCTCAACTCGGAAAAATCTCGAGCTTCGTATCGTACTTTACACTCGGGCGACTTCATGCTAGGATCACGACCATGGGTGCAGGACCCCGGAACCCAAAGGCCATCGAAATCGGTGGGCGCATCAGCGAGGCGAGGCACGAGAACGGGATGACCCAGCGTGAGTTGGCAGATCTCCTCGGGCTCTCGGAGCGGTCGGTGGCCGCTTACGAGATCGGCGAGGTCGTCCCGTACCGTTACCTCAAGGACCTCGAGCGCGCGCTCGGTCGGCCGGCGGCATGGTACCTCCACGGGGAGGACGCCATGGTCGGCCGAGACGAGCAGCTTTCGGAGATTCTTAGGCGGCTGGCAGAGATTCAGTCGGCGCTTCGTCAACTCCAAGCGGTGGCCGAGGCACGATAGGCTCGAGTCTCTGCATTGCCATCCCCGCGGCGATGTTTACGTCGACCATCGAGGTCGCGCCCGCCAGGTCCTCAAGTAGAATGTACAGCGTCGCGTAGGTTGCGACCATTGCTCTCTTCCCTCCTGGTAGGGGTTGGTGATGCTCTCTTGGTGCGAGACTCTAGCACAACGGATCGGACTCTGCTGCGTGTCGGTCCGTGCTGGTTGGTAGCATGTTTCCTTCATGTCGCTTCCCTTCAGGCTCGAGGTCCGCATGAACCGAATCCGAGTCTTGCTCGCCACGCGCAATGACTACCTCATCGAGCCCCACCGGGACGACGAGCAACGCAAGCTCACGCCCTCAAAGTTCGTCCCGTGCTCTGGTCCTTACCACACCGGGAAGTCCTGCTCCACTTGTGGTGGATCCGGCGAGCGGCGCCGGCGCGGCGGCGACCCGGAGTGGGATGCCTACACTCGCTCTTGGATCGCGACCGACGTTCAGGAGAAAACCAGGTACATGACACCTCACGAGATCGACTCCGCGATCGAGCACCTCGAGCGGGACGCCGCGACTCGCGAGGACCGCGAGGACGATGAGGTCCAGGCGGAGGACGAACTCTGGTGGGAGCGGGCACGGAACATCCGTGACCGGTCTGGGTCCTATGTCGACCTTGAGCGCGTGCTCGAGAAGCTCCCCCAACACGCTGTCCAATTCCTTGAGCTCTTCTACGGCGGCCTGATGAAGATCACTCCGGGGGCTACATCGCGAGAGGGTTTCATTGTTCGTTGGATCGAAGAGCTCATGCCGCGGAAGATCATCGTGCCTCAGTGGGCCTACGAGCGCGAGCGAGACAAGCTCGCCCTCTACGTCAAGAGCCTCGAGGGCTGGAAGGTCTCTGACATTGCGAAGGAGGTTGGGATATCCCAACGTCGGGTGAAGCAGCTCAGAGCCCTCAAAGTCGTAGTGTAAGGATAGTGTTAAACCTGAAGGAAGGTGCGGTCCGGAGGGTGAATCGTAGTGTAGTATTCCCGGTGTGGCTGACCGCCGCCCCGATGCCTCCGGCCGGGTTCTTTCTATCGCGTCAGCCTGCTCTCGTTTCGTAGGTCGCTACCTCTGAGCTCGTCGTAGCTCGCTACCTCTGAGCTCGAGGCGACTCTCTGCCAGGCGGTCCGCGGACACGCCGGGAGCGCACGGGCGGGCACGGCGTGAACTGGTGCCCGAACTTTTCAGTCCTCCCCCCACTCGTCATCCTCGACTAGCGCCTCGACGAACTGCATCAGGTGCCAGTCCTCGACGACCTCCCAGGCCGAGCCGACACGCCCGCTTAGGGCGTCGATGATTACATCGTCCGGCTCGCCGGCGGCGAAGCGCGGCGTCGAACGTGGTCATGCTCAACATCTCAAACGTGCGGGTGTACCCCACGTTGAACCTCCCTCGGGTGGTGGTGGTGGAGCAGAGACGCTCCGGGAAGCCGCACGCCGAAACGTGCGGCACCCGCAATGTCCCCCCCTTCATTCGGTGGTGGTGATGATGCGCTCTTCGACACGGTAGACCCGGCCGACGATTTTCTCGGTCGGTGCCTCCCGAACGTCGAGCGTGTCAACGTCCCCACGACAGACGACTGTCTGCGCGTAGGAGAGCGCTGCGGTTAGGGTCGGGTATTGTCGGCCCCAGACTGAGAATCGGCTGGTGGGTTTCGCCCGGGCCATCAGTCTGTTGCACTCGCGCGGTCGACGCGCTCGTCGAGCATGATGTCTACAGCGGTGCTGTAAACATCTTCCGACCCGGACAGCAGTCCTTCCTGCACACACTTTCGTAGGACATAAAGGTCGTCGCCGGTCAACGTCCGTATCCCGATTGCCCGGTCGTTCAGTGCCTCTTCGATATCCTCCAACGTGATAGTGAGGATCGGCGTGTCGTAGTTGGGTGGCAATTGTCCTCCCTCCGGTGGGTGGTGGTGGAGCAGGCTGCTCCGGGAGACCGGAGCGCGTAAAACGCTCCGGCACCCGCAACGCCCGCTATTCGACGCGTACGACCGCGACGATGAGCATTACCATGTAGGCGATCCAGAGAAGTGCGGCGACTGTCTCGCCCCGTCTCATGGGAATAGGATCGCGCTGGCTCTTCGGCCAGGTCGTAGTTCGGCCAGGTCGTAGCCGTTGTCCCGGAGTGCGTTGGGGTAAGAACCATCCTCGATCCGTAGCGTCCCGTCCTCGCGCCGCGTGACGCACGCGAGGAACTCTTCGTGGCTTGCGTCGTTTGTGCCACCGGTGACCCAGATTCGGAACGCGTCCTTCCCAGCATCCACGCTGGCGATGACCTCTACTCCGAGGTCGCAATCCCGACCGCGCGAGCTGCCAGCAGCCCTGACCGTGTTGCCGCGACTGTTGACGGCCGTGAGATAAAAACGTGCCATGGCTCCCTCCTCGGTCGGTGGTGTGGAGCACACGGTGCTCCGGGAAGCCGCACGCCGAGCGTGCGGCACCCGCAACGTCGTGTTTACTCTGTCACGTAGCCGTCAAACCAGCCTTCCCCGTGTGTGTCATCCCGGGAGCAATGTTCTTGCGCCTCTTCCAGGGAGAGGCCGGTGTCGATGACAACGCGCTCGCTCTGGAAGTGAAAGCGGACGATCGAGTAGGTATCCTCATCGTCCTCGTCCTCGAGACCTAATTGGTTCGTCTCCCACGCGCGCCGGTTCTCGGCGTCTGTGAGTGATTCGTGAGTCAGATCAACCGTCTTGTCCCATGCGATTGTGGGTGTCCCGTCGGTCTTGATCATGACATGGTTCCCTCCTCGGTCGGTGGCGAAGGGTTGAAGCCCTTCGCAGAGAGAACGTCCCGGCTCTAAGGCCCGTAGGTCGGCGTGGACGCCGACCTACGGGCGTTGGGGTAGCCGTTCTACCGAGTCCACTCGGAGACGCTTGCTCGGTTGCTGGCTTGACCGCCACTTGGCCGGTCGCGCACGTCTGTCCATGACCCATTCGGACGCCCTCTCTGCGAAAGGCACCGGCGAACCGGTGCCCTTCGCCCTTGGAGAGAGGAAGGTGCCATGCCCGCCCTCTGGATCTCACAGTGGGGCGAGGCGCACTAACCGAAGCGGGCGCGCCTACCCGACGGGCCCTTCATCTGCCAGAGCCGGAACGACAGCCTCGCCATCCAGACGCCCTACAGATCCGCTTCCCCGTTGCCCCTTCACCTGAGGGTCGTGTCCGCGGTGGCAAGAGCCATCATCGGCATAGCTGCCGCCCCTGTCAAGGGTGCGGCTGCAGGAAGTTCCCGCAATTTGCGACAAGTTCATGTATACACCGACCGGTAGGAGACATGCAGCCAGACTCGCCCGCCTCTATCTCAATCCCCACTACGTCTACAGAGGGAGAGAGAGCACAGTGCGAAGGCACGAGCAAGAAGACGGGTCAGCGATGCACGGCGCCACCCGTCAGGGGTGAGCGCTTGTGCTCGGGACATGCAGGCAAGGGCTTCGGCGGCAAGCCCCGCGAAGCCGCCAGCATGTCCGGCGAGGCAAGGTCGAGGTATGCCGAGGCAAGGTCTGAGGCTCGGAAACTGGGTCTGAGAGACCGTTTGGCGGCTCGGCTGGAGGAACGGGCCGACATGCTGATCACTCGGCTGATGGGCATCGTGGAGACCGGCACGGACGCCGACGCCCTCCGGGCGATCGATGCGATGCTCTCCCGCGTGTACGGCAGGCCCAAGGAGACCGTCGAGCTCCAAGCAGTACGGGAAGAGCCCGAGACCCTTCAGGCCCTACGTGCCATGACCATCGACGAGCGTACTGCCCTCATGCACCAGCTCGAGGAGCAGGGGCGTATGCCCCTCTCCCTCGTACGTGGTGACTAGACACCTACTTGCCACCATGTCCATACCCCGCATGCGTGCAGGGGTAGAGAGGTGATCACCTGCTGTCCAAGCAGGGGCGGCATACCCCGAATCGGTCGGTCATGACGCAATGATTGTGTCATTGCATCATCGGCCCGACCGGGGGCCGGGGGGTGCCCCCCCGAAACGGTTGGCACGAAGAGGAGTCCCATAACGGGCCCCCAGAGCCAGCCGCCAATCCTCCCGAAACCACATTGTGACATTCAAGAATGGCTTAAACAAGCCATTCACCTCCGGAATCCCCGGGGAAACGCTTTGACTTTGTGACAGGAAGGTGTCTGACTGGAGCGGGCAAGACCGCCCGAGCTAGTGGCCTGGGTACTCCCGGAGACCTGCGTGACCGGGAAGCTCGTTCCGGTGAGACTCCTCTACATCGTGGCCGTAGCTCAACCGGTAGAGCCCCGGGTTGTGAGCCCGGAAGGTGTGGATTCGACCTCCACCGGCCACCCCAATACCGAAAGGACCGGCATGGAGACAGCCCTCTGGATCACGGTGGGCCTGGCAATGGCCTGGGCCGGCGAAAGAGCTCTCGAGTGGGCAATAGCGAAAAGGAGCCCAAAGTGAACGCATCACGCCTGACCCCTGTCGGGGACGTCATCGATCCCGTAAGTAAGTGGCTCGCGCTCGAGCGTCTGTGCCAACTCAACGAAAGCGTCTCCGAAGGATCCGCGGAGTTCAGCAGGCTCTTCGACATGTTGAGGTCCGTCGGCGTGAGCTCTGACGAGATCTTCGAGGCACTCGACGCATGACCCGCTTTCAGCGGTTCGAGCGTCGCATCGGCGCCGACCCGGACGCGCCGATAGAGGTCAAGGTCGTCGGATACGCGCTGATGGTCCAGGGATTCATCTTCATAGTAGCCGGCGCGATCTGGGTCGGGGTGACCTGGTAATGGCTACTGACGCCTACAAGGGCATCCCGATCGTACCCGTCCCGGAGCTCGGGTACGGGAAAGCCGTGATCGTCGAGAGACTCACGACGGAGGAGATCCGGAAGCTCATCCGCGAGGAGCTCGAGAAGGCGAAGAAGCGCCCATGAGGATTTTCAGAATCGGTCGATCGGGCACCGCCGATCGTCTCATCGTTCAGCTCTGTCTGTGGCGTTGGGGCGGCGATCTCTACTTCTCTCTCAGGCCGATGTCTGAACACGGGAGGCCCCGCGTAACCGCGGGAGATCGGTACGGCGGAGTCCGTGTGTCATGGGGTTCCTGGTGACCGAAGAGAAGGCCAAAGAGCACCAGCGGAGGATCGAGCTCGAGCTTCTATTCGGCCGTAGCAACTTCAAGCCTTTCTCCAAGGAACAGCAGGTGGGACCCAAGAAGTCGAAGGGAGTGAAGAAGTCGTGGCCGAAGAAGAAGTGAACGGGCAGGACGAGGAGATCTGGGAACCCATTGAGGACAACGTCCCAGAACCTGGCGAGTGGACTGAGAGCGAGTACCCCAACCCCGAGATTGGAATGAAGTGCTGAGACTCCGGTACCTGGTGGCACTGGGCGCGATTTGCATCGCCGCCCTGGCTTCGAACGCCACTAGTTACAACAGGTACCAGCAATTGGACGACGTCGCCTCATGGCTCGCCGGCAGGCCGGTGACGGTACGTTGCTTCACGGCCTACGAATCCTCCAAGGATCCGACGATCTCCTTTTGGGGTGCATCCGCCTACGTCGAGATTGAGGTTGACCCGGAGACCAAGCAGCCGATACGTCCTAAGGACTTCACGGTCGTCGCCCACCCGATCTGCGACGATATCTGGGCCTCGAGCGGTGTCCCTACGAAAGACTTCGCATGGGCGGTGCTGGTAATCGTCCATGAGTCGGGGCATCTGCGTGGAGCGCAGTTCCCCCTCTGGTACGACGAGGGGCTGGTCAACTGCTGGGCGCTGCGGAGATCCGTGGCTGTTGCCCAGTTGAAGTTCGGGCTTCTGCCCGAGAACGTACCCCTCTTTCGCAAGCTGGTCTACAAGGAGTTCCTGAGCCAGCCTGATCACTACAACATCTCCGGCTGTACGCCGAGATGAACGTCCCTCGGTGGGCGGCCCCGTGTGCCGTCGACACCCTAATCCATCCGCCCAAGGAGGCTAGCCAGGAATGGCCAACTACACCATCATCAACGGTACCGACGCCGAGCTCACCAACGTCAACGGCGGTGGCACCGACGTAGCTGCACGGGCCACCCTGACGGGTGTCACCCTCACGGACGCGGAGCTTGCAGCCGTCTGTGTCCAGAACGGCGTCGGCGTCATGCAGGACGCCGCGACGGCCGCCGAGAAGGGTTCTGTCGTATCGGCCCTGCTCGACAACATCGTCGTCGAGATCGACCTCTCGACCCCAGCCAAGCGCGAACTCTTCAAGCTCAAGCGCGGTGTCGAGGAGTACGAGCTCGCCCTCGCGGCAATGGCTCTCTAAGTCGTCCAACCACTCTCCAGGAGGGATAGCAACACATGGCAGAGTTTCCAATCGTCAAGGGCGACGGGGCGACCTTCGGGTACTCCAGCTCCAAGATCGGCTTCTACGGAGCGGCGCCCGTGGTTCAGGCCCCGGTCGTGGCCCTAACCTCAGCCTTCGGTACCGCGGACAACGCGCTCGCCGACGTCGGGGGCGCCTTCAACCAGACGACCCTGAACAACAACTTCAAGGATCTTCAGGCCAAGCTGGAAGAGGTCCGCGCGGCCCTCGACAACCTGGGACTGATCTCCTAGTGGAGAACCTCACGGATCCCCCGGATCGTGAGGACTCCTCAAAGACGGTTCTACTGGACGCGGATCAGAAGATCCACGTCTGGCGGCAGGGGGAGCTCGAGAAGCTCGGGTTCCACCCGGACTACGCCGACTTCATGGCCGGCGACAAGACGATCGACATACACAACGTCAGGAACATGATCCGTGACGGGTGCACCCACGACCAGGCAGTAGATCTGCTGCTCTAAGGAGAGGACGAATGGCCTACAACGCCGACTTCTACCGGAAGGCCCTCGGGCTGCCGAACGCCCAGATCCCTCCGCCCCGGAGGATGGCGCCCGACGCGGACCCCTCTGGTCGGCAGAACTACTGGGACACGGGACAGGCCGCGGCTCCGACCCCGGAGATCGGCCCACCGATACACTCTTCGCTCCCAGACCCGGGCTCTCCATGGATCGACAACGGACGAGGCTCCGGTGGGACCTTCGATCCATCGAACGGTCCCCCGCCCCAATACGGCGGCCCTCTGGGCACCTACTCCAACGACGCCGCCGGCCTTTACCAGCGGCTCCTCGACGAGTTGACCGACAAGCGCGGGCAGGACTGGGCTTCGGCCGACTTCGGCCAGAAGTACGGGACCAGTTGGCTTACCGGGAACAAGGAGCGAATGATCAATGAGGCCCTGCCGGCACTGGCAGGCTTCGCTCGAGGTTCGCAGGGACCAAGGACCTACGACGACATCATCGCCGACTACGACACGCGGTACACGAAGTCCCCTTGGCACCAGCTCCAGTTGCTCTACTCGGCATCGACGCTCATGGACCAGGACTCCGCGAACGACCGCCTGCTCTACGACCGAACTGGCGACGTCGGTGGCGAAGAGGACACGGCCTACCGGCACTTCCTCGCCGGCTTCCATGGTGGTGGACCCGCCTCGGTCCAGTGGAAGGATCGCAGCAACCCACGCTACTGGATCAGGTAGCCGGGCCTGCGGGTATACTGCACCAATGCTTCAGGCGCCGAAGAAGTGGTGGCAGGACCCTATGTACGACCGGTTCCCACCCCTTCGGTACCCGGACCTCCGCGGCGGGCTGCGGCGCATCATCAAGTGCACCCTCTGTGGTGAGAAGCGCAAGATCTACGTCGGACCCACGAAGGTAGCCGCCACTCGGCGGCTCCCTCGGTTCCTCTGCGAGGAGCACCAGAAGTGAGGACTCGGGATATCGAGCGCCTCGAGGAGCTCGAGGGTATGGCCCGCGAGGTCCGCAGAGCCCTTGACCGTCGGGGCTACCAGAAGGCCCCCTTCATCGAGGTCACGATTCGGGAGGCGAAGATCCATTCCCAGCGGATGATCGACTGGCTGGAGGAAGCGATTTGGCTGGCGAAGAATCCGCTGTAGAACACTCTCTCTGGAGAGTCACCCAGACCGGAAAGAAGAGCTTCCCGCGCTACGTGTCCGAGTGCAGGTGCGGCTGGGGTTCCGATATCTGCCCGTCGGAGTCGACCGCTATCGATAGGTGGAGGAGCCATGCTGTTCTTTTCAACGCCTCACAAGCCGGATTCGGGGACGTGCCAGTGGTGCGAGCAAGAGTCGGCAACTCTCTGTTGGGTACCTGAACGAGAGACACGCGAAGCGCGTCAGCTCGAGGGCTGCTACTTCTTCTTTTGTGACTCCGAGTGCTTCCTGTCTTGGCTGTAGCGGAGCAGGCGCTCTACGAGGCGGCTCGGCAGCTTAACGAGCTCGAGCTAGCCTCTCAGCACCCGGCCTTTCTCCTGCACCACGTCAAGTGCGTGGACACCAGGGGCGGAGAGCTCTTCGAGTTCGAGCTCCTGACCGAGGAGGAGTGTTGGCGCATCGGACAAGAGTCCCGGCGCACGATGAGGGGGTGGGAAGAGACCCTCTCCGATGAGGATTGGGTCGCCCAGAAGCTCGGGGTGCTCGAGGACGAGCACCGGGACTGGGGCTGGCAGCGCGAGCTGCTGGACTGGGCCTGGGAGAACGAGCAGACCATCATGCTCAAGGGGCGCCAGCTCGGCGTCACCTGGGTGTCGGCCGGTCTCGCCCTCTGGTACCTGCTCTTTCGCGCAGGCTCCGACGTTCTCGTCTACTCCGTTAAGGAGGACGATGCCGTCGAGGTTGTGCAGCGGATCTGGAGCATGTTCGAGTCTCTCCCGGAGCACCTTCGTAACGGTGTCGAGGTCCTCAAGCCGGCCCGCGGTAAGCGCCCGACCACCGCGATCGAGGTGCAGCACCCGAACGGAATGATCTCTTCCGTCATCGGCATGGCGGCCACCAAGGCGGCCGGCCACGGGCGCGTGGCGGCCCTCGTCATCTTCGACGAGGCCTCACGGCAGGAGTATGCCCGAGAGATCTGGAAGGCCGTCATCCCCGCGACCGGGGATGAGGGCGGAAAGATCCTCATCATTTCGACGGCGAACGGTATGTCGGACGAGAAGTCGGGCGAGGGAAACTTCTTCCACCACCTCTGGATCAACTCTGGCGGCGTCGACTACCCGAAGCTGAAGACCCGCTTCCTGGGTTGGTGGCTCCACCCGAAGAGGACCGAGGAGTGGTACGAGAACGTCTCACTCGACGAGAACGCCCGGGCGGAGCAGTACCCGAACAACCCTGAGGAAGCCTTCCTCATGTCCGGGTCTCCCTACTTCGATGCGCGCTCTCTTCAGCACTACGCGAACAACGTTTCCAAGCCTCTCTTCAACGCAGAGTTCCGCGCCGACCTCGAGGACCCCTCGAGGGCGAAGCTGGTTAAGGCCGAGGGACTTCCGATCGAGGTCTACCAACTCCCGGTAGTAGGCCGCAAGTACGCGATCGCTGCCGACGTCGCCACGGGCTCGGGGCTAGACTACTCGGTCGGGGCCGTCATCGACCTTCATACCATGGAGCCGGTGGCCGAGGTTCGCATGAAGGCCGAGTACGAGCGCTTCGCGGAGCAGCTCCACTTCCTGGGAGTCTGGTACAACGTCGCCCGCATGGCCCCCGAGAAGTCGGGAGGGTATGGGGATACCGTAATCGCCTACCTGCGCGACGGGCACCGGGGACGCAAGCCCTACTCGAAGATGTACCGGCATCGGCCTTACGACATCCCGGGTCGTCCAGAGGCGGCGCAACTCGGTTTTCCGATGAACGCGAAGACCAGGACCAAGGTTCTGACCGAGCTCAAGGAAGTCATCAACTCGAAGCTCGTAGAGAGCCTCCCGCGTCACCTGCTGTACGAGGCCCGCACCTTCGTCTACCGAGACACGAAGCCGTCCCCGAGGGCATCGGACGGGGCGAACGACGACGCCGTCTTCGCCTGGGCCATCGTCTTCGAGATGTTCAGCGAGTTCGGCGAGCACGAACACGACCGACGCAAGAAGACCCGACACAAACTACTCCAGGAAAAGCGGCGGTCGCCGTATCCCTGGTATCGCAAGGAGCGACATGATTCCGCCAGAGATGATGGGGGGCCCCATGGGCCCAGAGATGATGGGCCCCGGTCCAGGCGCCCCGCCAGCACCAGGCGGTGGCGGTTCTAACGTCGACGCGCTCCAGGCTTCCCTCGAGGCCCTGATGGCCTACGTGGAGGGCGAGGACGACGAGATCCACGTTCAGACGGCATTGAAGTGTCTCGCGCAGCTCCAGTCGATTTTGGCTGACGAGCAGAAGCAGTCGGACGACATGCTCCAGGGCAAGTCTTCACCGCGGGCTCTGCGTAGGGCCACAAGTGGCCAAGGCTACTAAGGGCAAGAAGCGCCCAAACCAGGAGGCTCTGGATCGGGCGGTCGGCTACTACACGGAGGCGTCGAAGTCTCACGTCCAGTTCGCGCGTGGAGTGGAGAAACGCTACAACTCGTGGCGAGGCATCGTTGAATCGGTTCAGGACTCTGAGTCCTGGATACCGACGCCGCACCCTCCTTACATCCTCCACATCGTAGAGACGACGTTGGCCTCGCTCGTCGAGGACAAGCTCCGCTATCGGATCCGGCCTCGCCCCACGATCGAGATGATGCGCGACCCAGCGGCAGCCGAGCGTCTTCGCGCCGGCGCCTTCGCGCACCAGGCCCTCTTCGACTGGCAGGTCAAGAAGGACAAGTTCAACCAGATCCAGCGGCCTTTCCTACTCCAGAATGCTATCGCCCGCCTCACGGTCGCCAAGACCTTCTGGGACGAGCGCTCTGAGCGCCGGCGCCAGATGGTGACGGTTAACGACCCCCTCCTCGACGACATGGGGATGCCCGTACTCGATCCCATGACGGGACAGGAGATCACGATTCCCCGGCTCGAGCAGAAGACGGGGTTTGTGACCGTATACGACGGCCCGACCACAGAGGTTCGGGACGTCAGAGACTTCCTCTGGCACGAGTCCGCCGTCTCCATCGACAAGGCCCGCTACCTGATCGACAGAGTCTGGATGGGCAAGGAGGAGATCGAGGAGGGATTTTCCGGGGAGGACCCGGTCTTCGGCCCCACTATGGGTGGCTGGTCGAAGAAGGATTGTCTCGAGTTACTCTCCACGACCGCCGACCAGTCGGATGAGTTCAAGACCCGCGAGAAGACGGTCTTCAGCCAGGACCCGACCAAGGACCTCATAGCGGTCTGCGAGGTCTGGGACCAGGTGCGGGGAGAAGTTGTCACCTTTGCCAACGGGGCGGCATTGCTCTCCTTCCGAGAGGACTACCCCTTCTTCCACGAGAAGCCACCGTTTACGGTGGTCTCCACCCAGCCGGACCTGTTCCGGGTAGAGGGCATCTCTCAGGTAGAGAAGGTCGAGCACCTCCAGGAGCTCCTCTGGA
>Ga0137425_1000176_pt1 | contig 21804 bp, 19 predicted proteins | sample EasRivERMZT640_2_FD_102318 | JGI IMG/M metagenome (GOLD analysis project Ga0137425, IMG submission 102318) | Soil microbial communities from meander-bound floodplain in the East River, Colorado, USA - East River MetaG ERMZT640_2 | ecosystem: Environmental > Terrestrial > Soil > Floodplain ...
TCCTTACCTCGCTCTGCGGGCCATCTCCGACACGGCGGAGGAATCCTTGCCGCTCGACTTCAACGCTCTGCGCGACCGCACCGGAGCTGTGGACACGCGCCTCGTCACGCTTCGGGCGTTGCGGCGTCCTCGTCTCCTTCCGTCTCTTTGGGATTGGCGCAGACGCGTGTCCCTCTGCTCGGAGAGCCTGGCCCAGGCCGTTCAGACACTGTTGGCTGGAGATTACCCATGACCCGCCCCAAGCCTGTTCCCTCTCGACCCATGCCTGCCGCCTCCGAGCCCGAGGCGCCGTCCGACCGCAAGGCCGAGCACATCAGCCTGGCCCTGGATCCCGGGATGCAGCGGCAGAAGAATTATTTCGACGATTACCGCTTCGAGCATCAGGCGCTCCCGGAGCTGGACTACAACGCCATCGATCTGTCGTGCACCTTCCTGGGGCGGGATCTGGCGGCGCCGTTGCTGATATCCTGCATGACCGGAGGTACCCCGGAGGCGGCCCGGATCAACCGCAATCTGGCTCTTGCGGCGGAAGCGACGGGGATCGCCGTGGGCGTGGGCTCGCAGCGGAGGGCGCTCGAGGATCCCTCGACGGTCATCGATTTTCGCATTCGACCCTACGCGCCTTCGGTGCCCATCCTGGCGAACCTGGGGGCGGTCCAGCTCAACTACGGATTCGGACTCGAGCACTGCCGCCGCGCCGTGGCGATGATCGAGGCCGATGCTCTGGTGCTGCACCTCAACCCCCTGCAGGAGGTGATTCAGCCTGAGGGCCAGCGCAATTTCGCCGGACTTCTGGACAAGATTGGCCACATCGCCAGGCACCTGGAAGTTCCGCTGATCGTCAAGGAAGTCGGCTGCGGAATTTCCCGGGTGGTGGCGGAGCGATTGATGCGCGTGGGAGTGAGAATGGTGGACACGGCCGGGGCCGGCGGGACCAGCTGGGCGAGAATCGAGGCGGCGCGGGCCCACGATGCGGGACTGGGAGATATGTTCGCGGACTGGGGCATCCCGACCCCCGTCGCCATCCAACGACTGGCGGAGGTGCCCGGCCTGACCATCATCGGCAGCGGCGGCATCCGGCACGGGATCGATGCCGCCAAGGCCCTGGCGGCCGGCGCGGATCTGGTGGGAATGGCCTATCGCTTCCTGCGCGTTGCCAACGAATCCACGGAGGCGGTGGCGGAGCGGGTGCGGCGGATCGTCGACGAGCTGCGCATGAGCATGTTCTGCGCCGGTGCCGGGACACTGGAGCAGCTGCGCAAGACGCGCCTTTATCCGGCGGGAGGGTGCCTTGAGTGAGACGCAGGGAGCGGCGCACGCCCGCCTCGCCACGCCGCCGCTGCTCGACCATCTGCTTCAGGGGTGCAGTCGTACTTTCGCCCTGACCATTCCGCTCCTGAATGAGCCGACCCGGTGCGAAGTCACGGTCGCCTACCTGCTGTTCCGGATTGCCGACATCTTCGAGGATTCCACCGCCTGGCCGCGCCAGAAGAAGAGCGCCCAGCTCAGGCATCTGGCCGGTTTTCTGGAGGATCCCTCCTCCCGCTCTGCGCAGGCGCTCGCGGCGGAATGGAAGTCCGAGCCGCCTCTCCCTTTTCCGACCTACCTGGAGCTGCTGGGAGAGTTCCCCGCGGTGATGCGCGCCGCGCAGTCCCTCTCCCCTCGATCTTGGAGCCTGATCGCGGCCCACACCTGCCGGACTTGCAGTGGCATGTCTTCTTTCGTCGATCGGGAGGAGCAGGGAAACCTGCGTCTGACGGACCTGAGCGATCTACGAAGCTATTGTTACGCCGTGGCGGGAATCGTCGGAGAGATGCTGACCGAGTTGTTTCTCAACAGCAGTGACTCACTGCAGCCGATCGCGGCCGGTTTGAGGCAGGACTCCGCCGCCTTCGGCGAGGGGCTGCAGCTGGTCAACATCCTGAAGGACCGCGTCACCGACGCGGGAGAGGGGCGCTATTACCTGCCCGAAAAACTCGAGCGGGCGGAGGTGTTCGCCCTGGCGCGCCGAGATCTGGATGCCGCCGCAAGCTACTCGTCCCGCCTGGAGCGCGCCGGATCGGATCGCGGCATTGTCGCCTTCACCGCACTTCCGGTGCTGCTCGCCCGGGCGACGCTGGATCAGGTGGAAAGGCTTGGACCAGGGACCAAAATCCGCCGCGACGAAGTGGCCGCGATCGTCAAGCTGCTGCATGAGGCGCTGGAGCGGAATGAAGTGGGTGAGCTGCTTCGCCGCGGCGGCCTCAGCCGGTGAATTTGTAGCCCATGCGGTGGATGGTGATGAGGAATTTCGGCTCGGAGCGGGGATCTTCAATCTTCTTGCGAAGCTTGGCGACGTGCATGTCCACGGTTCGGGTCAGGGGTGCCGAATCGTAACCCCAGACGGTGTCCAGCAACACCTCCCGGGCCACCACCTCTCCCCGATGGCGGATGAAGAATTCCAGCAATCGCAGCTCGCGTGGTGAGAGATCCAGCAGCTTCCCCTTCTTGCGTGCCTCACCTTTCTTGAAGTCGACTTCCACGTCGCCGAAGCGGTAGTTTTCCAGCCCCGGCTTGCCGGCTGATCCGCGCCGCAGGATCGCCTCGACCCGCGCCATGAGCTCCAGGAATCCGAAGGGTTTGGTCATGTAGTCATCGGCCCCCAGCTTCAGGCCCAGCACCTTGTCGATCTCCTGACCCCGCGCCGTGAGCATCAGGATGGGCACCGGGTTCCCTTCCCTGCGGATCTGCTTGCAGACGTCCAGCCCGCTCATCTTCGGCAGCATCACGTCCAGGATGATCACATCCGGGGTCCCTTCGCCCGCCAGCTTCAGCCCGGTCTGGCCGTCCCGTGCCACGCTCACCTCATAGCCCTCGTACGAGAAGCCGTCCCTCAGCGCCGTGGCCATGGCCTCGTCATCTTCAACAATCAACACCCTGGGCATCGATTTCTCCCTGCTGGATCTTCAGGCCTGCTGGGCCGGGAACGATTCCCGGCGCCGCGGCCCAGCGGTCAGGCCTGGTGCCGGAGCGGGCTCTCGCCCGCGCCATGCAGGCCCACGGATGGGGCCGATCGCTGCACCGGAAGGTGAATGGAGAACGTGCTCCCCTTGCCCACCTCGCTCCGCACCGTCACCGTCCCCCGGTGCGCCTGAACGATGTGGTGAACGATGGAAAGGCCCAGCCCGCTCCCCTTCACGTCGTGCACCAGGCCGGTGCTGACCCGGTGGAAGCGCTCGAAAATCTTCTTTTGCTCGTCTGAGGCGATGCCGACCCCGTGGTCTTCCACGGAAATCACCACCGAGTCATCCTCCCGCGACAGGTGGACCTCGATCTCCTTGCTCTCCCCCGAGAATTTCACGGCGTTGTCCAGCAGGTTGTGCACCGCCTGGCTGATGGCATCGGGGTCCATCTCCACGCTCGGCAGGGGCGAGGACGGACCCTGGAAGTGGACCTGAAATCCCTCCGGCGCGAGGCGGATCTCGAAGCTCTTCAGCACGGCCGCCACCACTTCGCTCACGTCCGATACCGTGAAATCGTAGGTCTTGCGACCCGATTCGATCCTGGAAAAATCCAGAATGTTGTTGATGAGCCCGGAGAGGCGCCGGCTCTCCGCCTCGATATACTCTCCGTACTCCTGGATCTTCTCGGGCGAGCGCACCCGGCCCAGGCGAAGCAGCTCGGCGAAGACCCGGATGGACGCCAGCGGGGTGCGCAGCTCATGGGAGACGTTCGAGACGAAGTCGGACTTCATGGTCGAGAGCTTGATGGCTCGATCCGCCGCCCGGAATGCGAAGGCGACCCCGCCCAACAGGGCGAGGGCCAGGAGGATCGACAGGGTCACGTTGAACGCGAAGCTGGCATTGGCCAGCTGCTCGGGCATGTTGCGGGCGCTGATGAGATCGATGGTCCAATCGGCGAAAACGAAGGGGAAGTGTGCGGTGACCGTCTCTCCCTTCCCTTCCCTCTCACCGCTTGAGTAGATCGTCTCCCCCTGGCGATCCCGCACGGTCACCATCATTCCCTCGGCCGCAGAGTCCGGGAAAAAACCGGGCATGATCCGACAGATCGTGGAGGGGAGCACCTGGTCTCGGAAGTAACTCTCGTCCAGCAGCATGCCGGTTACCCCGACGACTTTGGAGGATTCATCGAAGATGGGATTCAGGATGAACCGGTATTCGGGGTTCCTCTCGTCCACCTGGAGCGAGGAAGCGCCCGCCGGATGCCCGCGAAACCGCACCAGCTGCCAGGGGCTCGAAGCCAGGATCATCGCCAGCGACTCGTCCGAGGCGGGCGGGCTCTCGAGAGCCTCTTTCTGCTCATTGAAGACCAGCCAGTTGCCGAACTGCTCGCGGGTGAAGTCGGCCAGGAACAGCCGCCGGGCGCCCTCCACGGGCTTTTTCTTCCAGTGGTAAGCCACCTGGTCCAGTTTTCCCTCGGTGAACAGGGAGGCGGGCAGATTGAGGGCCCGCTCGGCGCCGGAGCGATAAAAATACTGGACGTCGGTTCCCACCGACTCCAGGAAATTGCGAAGCGCCGCCTGGTGGGCCACCGCCGAGGCCTTCTTCAGGTGTCCCAGCCAGACGAATTGCATCCCCATCAGGATCACCAGGGGCACGAGCACTGCTTCGAAGCAGAGAAGCAGCGTGTGCCTTCGAATGAATTCCCGGATCATTTCGCGCGTCTCCCCGTCGATGGTGCTGCCAGTATAAGACGATCCAGTGTCGCCCTAAGCCCTTGGCCTCCTGCTTTTTACAATTTGGTGACAAGTGCGACATCTTTTTACCGCGCAGAGTGGGACATTTACAGACCCCGCCTGTATTCTGCATGCGAAATCGTGGAGGCGGTGGAGAGCGCGGTTCGGCAAGGTTGCCGGGAAAGCGCGCCCCGCAAAAGGGAGGAAGCAGGTGATGCGAAACCTCAATCGGCTCGGAATCGCGGCTCTCACGCTGGCGCTGGCCATCCCCGCCTGGGCGGGACACGACGGCGAGAAGTGCTCGCACCCAACCCAGGAGTGCCTGGACTACATGGCAGCTAATCTAAAGAGCAGCGGCTGGATTGGCGTGGAGCTGGACATCGACGAAGTTACCGGCGCGCGCGAGGTGAAGAAAGTGGTTCCCGGCAGCCCAGCCGAAGCCGCAGGCATCCAGCCGGGCGACATTCTGGTCTCGCTGAACGGAACCAAATTGGCCAAGGGCAATGAAGAAGCCATCATGAAGACCAAGAAGGACATGAAGCCCGGCCAGACGGTCACCTATGTGGTCAGCACCAACGGGCTGGACAAGAAAGTGGAGCTGGTTCTGGCTCCCATGCCGGCCGACGTGATGGCGGCTTACATCGGCCAGCACATGCTCGAGCACGCCAACATGCAAGTGGCTGCGGCCCCCAAGAAATAGGAGTCGATCCCCTTCTCGCCGGCGGGCATCCTGTTTTAACAAACCCTCCTAACCCCCCCTCAGGATGCCGTGGACGCCCGCCGGCGTTCTTTTTTCCCCGCCTCGGAACGAGTCGTCCACCGGAGAGCGGAACTCCCGCCAGCGATTTCCGGTGCGACATCAACGACCTGCCAAGAGGCCTCGCAGTCCTACTAACCAACGCATATGCAATAAGTTAGACCATCAACCCTGGAGGGAGCCCTCCTCGGCGGTCCAAGGTAGACGGAAGCTTCCCGCGAGACACCCCCGTCCAGGTGCAATCCGAACAGTCGCCACCTTTTTTCGTTTCATTGCCCTCGGGCGTCGCAAACCTATATTTACCCCGTTATGGCGAAGAAGATAGGCCGGTATGTCCTGGAGTCTGAGATCGGACGCGGCGCCATGGGGGTGGTCTACCTGGCGCGTGATCCGCGACTGAACCGCCGGGTGGCGGTGAAGACCTATTCCCTCCCCAAGGGATTGGATGACGAGCGCCTGCGCGAATACCACGCGCGCTTCCTGCGCGAAGCGCAGGCCGCGGCGTCTCTCTCGCATCCCGGAATCGTGGTCATTTACGATGCGGACGATGATCGCAAACTTGGGCTGCCGTACATCGCTATGGAGTACGTTCCAGGCAGGAGCCTCAGACAGCTTCTGGAGAAGGGAGGCCGCATCGCGCCCCGCTGGGCCCTCCGGATGGGGACGCTCCTGTCCGATGCCTTGCGTGTGGCTCACGAGGCGGGGATCATCCATCGCGACATCAAGCCCGCCAACGTTCTCCTGCGAACCCCTGACGGCGCCGCCAAAATTGCCGATTTCGGCGTGGCGCGCCTCTCCACGTCGGATCTCACCAGCACCGGCGCTTCCCTCGGCTCTCCGGCGTACATGTCGCCCGAGCAAATCCGCGGTAGCGAGGTGGACGGGCGCAGCGACCTGTTTTCCTTGGCGACGCTCCTTTACGAGGCGATGTGCGGCAAGCGACCCTTCACCGGCGATGACCTTGCCTCACTGACTTACTCGATTGCCCATGAGATGCCCATCCCCATCTCCCGCAGGGCGCGCAATCTACCGCCGGGTCTGGACGAATTCTTCGAGAAGGCCCTGGCCAAGAATCCGGACCATCGGTTTGCCGATGGAGGAGAGTTCCGGCAGGCCCTGGAGGAAATCGCGCAGCCTTCCGGCCGCCAGGAAGGCACGTCCGCCATCGGCGCCGACGAGAATCCTCTTGTCGGGGAGGCTTCCGTGACGCCTGAAGAGGGTCTCCCGGCTGATCCCCCGGGCCATGCAACCCGCGGGGCTTTCCGGGGACGATTCCTGGTGCTCAAGACTTCGCTTGCCGCCACCCTCTCGCTGATGATTCTGGCGGGAGTTCTTTACTGGTTCATGCGCCCGGCACATCTGAAGCTCGATGCCAAGAGCACTTTCGAGACCGGGCGGCTCAGCCTGCTGCTGGATGGACAGGTGGTCTATACCCGGCAGCTTTCGGCCCCCAAGACCGGCAATCGGGTCCTCGGCAAGCTCCTGGGAAGAAACCATGAGTCGTTCGAAGAATGGATCCAGGTGCCTCCCGGCCGGCACGAGTTGGCAGCACGGGTCTTCTCGGAGGAGGCGGGTCCGGAGTTTGGAGATTCCCTCGTGGTGGACCTGAAGGCGGGGGAGACGAGAACCCTCCGTATGGTGGCGGGACGCACCTTCGGCACCCCGGTTTCGCTCAAGCTCGACTGACCTCGCATCCAGCCCGCGATGCACTCTGAAAGGAGTCCTCCATGACCGAGAAAAAACCACGCTTCGCCGAGACCACCGAATACGACTCCCGCATGGGGCGGCCCCGCCTCAAGGAGGGGCTGGTCTCCGGTGATACCGGCATCTTCCTCAGGATTGAGCAGGGATCGGGCAGCGGCAAGACCTTCACCCTCTCCGCCGGGGGAACCTACCTCATCGGCCGGGAAGGGGCCGACATCCCTCTGGAGGATGAGAAGGTGTCGCGCAAGCACGCCGAGATCGGGCTGTACGGCCCCGGCGCCTACATCGTGCGGGACCTGGCCAGCACTAACGGCACTCGCCTGAACGGAAAGAAGATCTCGGACAAGGCCAAGCTGAGCCACTGGGACGAGATCCGGGTGGGCGACACGATCATCCGCTTTTCGGTCATCGACGAGTCGGTGAAGGTTTCTTAGAGGTTGCGCTGCAGCACCAGGACGGTGGCGTCGTCCTGCCAGAGGCCCTTCTGGAAGGAACGCACGCTGCGGCCCAGGTTCTCGCACAAGGCGTTTGGAGTGGAGGATGCCTCTCCCTCCAGGCAGGCGGCCAGAGGTGAAGGGGCGAAGAAGTTCCCTTCCGGGTCGCGGGCTTCGGTCACGCCGTCCGTGAACAGGACGAGCTTGTCTCCCACCGCCAGCCATCCCTCCCGATCCGCGTAGTCTCGCGAATCCAGAATCCCCAGGATGGGGCCGGTCACTTCTCCGAACGGCTCCACGCCCCCGTTCCTGTCGATGCGGAATGGAACGGGGTGTCCCGCGTTCGCGTAACGCAACAGGCCCGTCGGGATTCGATATTGTCCGAGGAAGAGGGTGAGGAACATGGAGCCCAGGTTCGCCTCGCAGAGGATCCGGTTGAGACGCGACAGAGTCTCTCCCGGAGACGCCTCCGTAGAGGCGAGATTCCGCAGCACGCTGCGGGTCACCCCGCGAAGCACCGCCGCCGGGACCCCTTTGCCCGAAACATCCGCCATCACCAGCGCCAGCTCAGAGTCGGAAAGGAAGAAGAAATCGCAGAAATCACCATTGGCGAGACGGGCGGTCAGATCCAGCGCGTGGATCTCCAGCTCGGGGAGAATGGGAAAGGGAGGAAAGGGACCCGGAGGAATCCCCTGGCGCGAGGCCGGAGCGCTTCCCGGGGCGAAACGGGCGACCCGCTCAGAGCGGGCCAGTCGGCGCAATGCCTCCAGATCGGTCCAGAGATTGGAAGCCACTCGCCACTCCCATGCGGTTCGCAACCAGAGTAGGCGAGTCAGTTGTAAAAGTCGGCGCCGCGATCGTAAAAAGTTGTCTCGGTCAGGGCGTGACGGAGTGGCCGGCCTTCATCCAAGCGGCCATTCCTCCGGTGACGTTGAACAGGCTGCGAAAGCCGTTCCTGAGGAGAACGCTGCAGGCGGTGCTGGAACGCATGCCGGTGGCGCAAATCACCGCGACCCGGTCCTCGCGCTCCAGCGGCAGCTCGCCGATCCGCTGCGCCAGGTGCTTGAAATTCATGTGCAGCGCGGAGGAGACGTGGCCTCCCCGCCATTCGGAGGGTTCCCGGACGTCGAGGACCTTGATCTCTCCGCGAGCCAGTTCAGCGCTCAATTCGTCGACCGTGATTTGTCCTAGGGTGCCGGTCGGCAGGCCTGCATCTTTCCAGGCACCCCATTCCACCTGCCCCCGGATCCGCTGATCCAATCCGACGAAGGCGAGCTTGCGAATCGCCTGTCGGGCGGCTTCGCGAGTCTCGGCCACGATCACCACGCCGCCTTCCTCCGGTAGCATCCAACCCGCCCGCTGCTCGAACTCGGAGCTGGAAAGCTGAACATTCAGCGCTCCCGCAATATGGCCCGCACCGAACGCCTCGGGAGAGCGGGTGTCCAGCAGCAGATGGTCCTGGCTCAGGAGATTTTGGGCCTCCTCGGGTGAAAGCGTTGCGCAGGATGGCTCCTCCAGGGTCAGGGGTCGCAGTCCCTGGTTGATGGCCACGATGCTCCGCATGTTGGCGGGGCGCGGTGGCTGGTTGGCGTTCATGTGGTCGATGAACCGGTCGAGGTCTATGATTTGCAGGGAGGGATTGTAGAGTTTCTCGTACCCGACGGTGGTGGCAAACTTGCCACTGGTGGCCCGGCCTCAGGTAGACCCGGCAAGGTGGCCGGGATAGACCTCTACGTAATCAGGAAGCGCTCGCAGTCGCGGGATCGATTCGGCGAACAGCACCGCCGCGCCCTGGCGGCCGTCCTGAGCCAGATCGGGGCGGGCGATGTCTCCAACCATCAGAAAATCGGCCGTCAACAGGCACCAGGGCTCCGCACCCCGACTGAGATCCCGGATCAGCAGATTGATCTGCTCCGGGCGGTGACCCGGCATGTGAAGGACCTCGGCTTCGACCTCACCCAGCCGCAGCCTCTCCCCATCCTCCAGCTTATGGGTTTCGTAATGCGCCTCGGCCCGCCCAGGCAGGAAGAGGCGGGCGCCCGAAACGTGATCCGCATGAAAGTGGGAGTCCACCACGTGGGTGATGCGCGCCAGTTTTTTCGACGCGAGTGCCAAGTAAGGTGCGATGTCCCAGAGTGGATCGAAAACGAGGCACTCACCAGTCAGGGATGAGCCCACCAGATAGGTGGCGCAACCGGTCTCTTCCCGGATAATCGGGTAAAGCCACATCGTCGGTTATGGTCCGCGTGGCTGGCTCTTACTTATTCTTTTCTTCTTCTTTATCTGCTTCCTTGTCGCCGGGCTTCAGAACGTCGAACTTGCCGAACGAGAAGCCGACGTTGACGCCCCGTCCCGTGCCCGACAGGGCCAAGGACACCTCGCCTTTGGTCATGGCCTGGGCGGCGGCCGACTTGCCCGCTCCCGCATTGGCTTCCGACTGGGCGTAGGAGCCGTAGAGCTCTTCGATGTTCTTGGCGCCCGTGAAGTGGCCGGTCCCGCCGATGACATCGGATTTCCCGAACGTGATCCCGCCGCCATGGCTCTTGAGCTTCACCTTGGCGGTCGCGCCGTTGTTGCAGGTGATCGTTCCTTCGCCTTTGGACGTGGAGTAGATGGCCGACCAGCCCGACAGGTTGAATTCCATCTTGCAATCGATGAGACCCTTGCTATCGGAGGCTGCCTTGCTGGGCTCCGCAGGCTTGGTTTCTTCGGCGGCAATGGCGGCTGGCAGGACCGTCAGTGAAGTGGCAAGGGCGAGGGCCGAGACGCTTCTCCTGAACTTCATAACACTCTCCTCTGGTAACCGGGCTGCCCCGGAATTTCGAAATGCGGTGGATTGGGCGCGCAGTATAGCACGCTCACGGGGAGCGGGGTTCGAGCCGGGGCGCTTCGCCGGGCCCGCGGTGCCGGCAGCCCGGATTCTCCAGTTTCGGGGTCCGGCAGGCATGCATGGAGCCCTGCGCGGCAAGACGGTGCCGTCCGCAAGAGGCTGTGCTGACAGTCACTCCCAGGTGGTGTAGGCTATCGCTCCGATGAGCCGGAGCGAACCCACCCGACTTCTCTCCCTTTTCCGACGCATCGTCGCGTGGCGCTGGGGATTCGTTGCCGCCTACGCGCTGCTTTTTCCCTTCGCCCTGGCTCTGGCGCTCCAGGTTGAGAGCGACAACCGCATCGCGCGGTTGATCGTCCAGAGCGATGCCGACTTTCTCGCCAACGAGTCCTTCCAGAAGCTCTTCCCCGAGGGAGAGCACGTGGTCCTGCTTGCCGAGGCCGAAGACCCCTTCGACCCGGCCGTGCTGGAGCGATTCTCTGAAATCGAGGCACGGCTCTCCTCCGTGCCCAAAGTCGAGAGCTTCTCCGCGCTTGCGCTCTACCGGCGGGCCCGTCCCAGCGGCAGGACGATCCGCGAGGAGGCCGGGGAATTCAAGAGATTCGTCACCGGGACGGACCTGTTCCGCCAGGAGGGACTGGCGGGAGATGGATTCCTGAGCATTCCGGTGGAGCTCAAAGTCACCGATGCTGCCCGGCGTAACGAGACTCTCGCCGCCCTGGACCGGGCCCTGGCTCCCGTGCTGGCTTCACCGGCACCGCTGAAAGCGCTGCGGCGGGTGGGAGGGCCGTACGTCGATGCCTACCTCGAGGCGGAAACCGCGAGCGCCAGCCGAAGATACTTCCCGTTGTTCGGCTTGTTCATCATTGCCATCAACCTGGCGCTGTACCGATCGCTGCGTACCCTGGCCGCGTTTCTCATCACCTTGTCCGTCAGCGTTACTCTCACCATGGCGTTCGCCAAGGCGGCGGGCTTCGTCTCCACCATCGTCTCTTCGCTGGTGCCGCTCACCGTCCTGATCACCTGCACCGCGGCCCTGGTTTACATCCAGTCGCGCTTCGCCATGAACCCGGAGGGGCACGATATCGAGGAGCATCAGGTCTTCACGCTGGCCAATAAATTCCTGGCGACCAGCGCATCGATCTTCGCAGCCGCCATCGGCTTCGCAGCACTGGCGGTCTCGAAAATCCGCCCGATCCGCGAGATGGGGCTGTGGGTCGCGGCGGGGCTTCTCCTGACCTGGATCGTCGTCTTCACGCTCTTCCCGGCGCTCCAGAAGATACTGCGGACTCCGATACTGCCTCGCCGCACCGCGGCGGGAAAGCTTCTGCTGCGCACCATCGACGCCTTGCCGGGGTTCTCCTACCGCTGGCGATGGGTCCTGCTGTCGTTTTGTCTGCTCCTGATGCTGGCGGGCGTCCTCGCAATTACCGGCTTGCGGGGCCATCTGGCTCCCATGCGGCTGGAGACGGATGCTCTGGACTACATCGATCGGGACCTCCCCCTCTATCAGGACACCCGGCGGTTCGAGCAATCCATCGGCGGGCTCTCGGTTCTCCAGGCCTGGATTACGACCGGAGAAGGCGGAATCCTGAGCCCTGAAGTGCTTCGCGGCATGGAGGACTTTTCCCGCGCGCTTCAGGCGGACTCCCGGGTTGGGTCGGTCGTCGGACCCACCACGATTCTGCGCTGGATCAGCTATGTGGGAGGACAGGGGGATCGACTCTCCGACGATCCTCCGGCCTGGGAGGCGCGCGCCGCGCAGCTGGAGGGGATGCTGCTGCAGGAACCCGCCCTGCGCTCGACCATCGACCTGGGCACCCTGGCCAACGCGCGACTGACCGTCCTGTATCAGGCGAAAGGCTTCCAGGGTGTGGAGCAGCTCAGAAGCTTCGTCTCCGACGCCTGGAGGACTGCGGTCGCCTCGAACCCGGCACTGTCAGAATGCCGCATGCGGGTCGTGGGCCAGGGGCTCCTGCAGGCCAAGATCGGTGAATACCTTGTTCCCACCCTGACCGAGAGCTTCGCGCTGACCGCGGCGATCATCTTCCTGGCGTTCCTGGTGGTGTTCCGCAGCGGCGCGGCGCGCCTCATGGCGATGATTCCTTCGCTGTTCGCCATCCTGGTCATGTTCCTGGTGATGCGCCTCACCGGCATTCCATTGAACGTGGCCACCATCCTCATCGCATCCACCGTCCTGGGCGCTTCCGAGAACGATCAGATTCATTTCTTCTACCACTTTCAGGAAAAGCGCAGCTCCGGCACCACCGAGGAGGCGCTGCGGCACGCCTTGCTGATCGCCGGGCGGGCAATCGTCTTCGCGACTTTCATCAACGCGGGAGGGTTCCTGGCACTGGCATTGTCGGGCTTGCCTCCCATGCGCCAGTTCGGAATCATCTCCGCCAGCGCCTTCGTCCTCTCCATGCTGGCCAGCTTCACCGCGCTTCCCGCCGCGCTGTGGGTCTTCTTCCGCGAAGCTCCGGACTCCGCACGCTAAGCGGCCCATGGAGCGGACCTGAAGTGCCATGGCCCGGTGAGCTCGGTGCGAACCTGGAACGCGGGGGGGGGTGGAAGAGTGGGAAGCTGAGTTCTCAGCGGGGGTCTTCGTAGAAGTAATCGCGGATCCAGCGGTCTAGCATGGAGCGGGAGAACAGCGCCGCGTAGGCGAGCGGGATCATTCCGATCAGGTAGTGCCAGTCACCGAAGCGGTCGAACTTCCTCGTGGAGGCGATAGCTTTCACGCCGCTGAGTCGCTCGAACCTTTGCCCTCGGGCACGTCCCAGGCGCTTGAGGTCCATCAACAGCTGGACATCCTCCGCGACCCGCCGCGCCTCGTTGTACCCGCCCACCGCCTCGAAATCCTGCCGGCGGCAGAAAATCACGCCGCTATCCATCTTCAGGACTATCGCGAATGGCACGAGAAGCGCGTAGCTCAAGCCGATTCCCAGCGACAGACGCTCCATCTTCACACCGGTGGCTCCGACGACCGTTTTTCCTTCGGCGAGTGACGCTTCGACGGCGTTGAAGGTCTCGGGATGGATCTGGAAGTCCGCGTCGACGAACGCAAAGATTTCTCCCCTGGCCTCACGCGCCCCGGCATTGCGCGCGGCCGCGATCACCCGTTTGGCCACCGGCACCACCCGGCATCCCCTGGCGGCGGCCACTTCGGCAGTCCGATCGGTCGAGGCATTGTCCGCCACGATCACCTCGACGGCTTCGGCGCCGATTCGGTAGCGGGCCCGGGCCGTCGCTACGCTGGCGAGCAGACGGGGAAGGTACTTCTCTTCATTGTAAGCGGGGATGACTAGGGAGATTCTGGGCTCGGCGAGAAGCACGGGCGAATCTTAGCGGCTCCCGCCGCGCCCGGTCAAGACGGACTCGGTCTGCGGCGACGGCAATTGCACAATCCACCGGGAGCGGCACGCACCCCTTTCGGGTACGGCCGCCACACCGGCGGGTCCGAAACCTACGGAAGCTTTCCAGGAGACTGCGCCATCCCGCTTTGCCGCTGAGTCTCCAGGCATTTCAAGGGAGTGCCGTGACGGCCGGCGCTCGCCAGCATCAGGGCTGGCCGGCCGCGCCGGCCGCCGGAGGAATCTCTCCCTTGGCGGACCAGGCGATGGTGAAGCCGTTCTTGTGCTGATGCGAGAACTTGGTGCCGCCGTCGAAATGGTGGTTCGAGTAGCCCAGCACGAATCCCGTGTTGGAGTTGGAGAACCAGTATTGAAGGTTCTTGATGACCACGGGAGTGGCCTTGTCGGGCCGCAGCGTGGATTCCTTGTCCAGGGTGATTTCCGCCATGCCGCTGGCCATCTTCGCATGGGCCGTCTTGGGCGTGTCCTCCCAGGAGATGCTGTCCTCCCGGCTCTCCATCTTCTTCCACTTCACGTCGAACACCTTGGAAACCACACTCTGGATGGCTTCGCGCTGGGTGGGAGTCGATTTCTTGTCGAAGGTCACCACGACCCAGCTCATGGGCATGCCCGGCCCGGGATTGTGATGCCACTCTCCTCCCAGATCGCCCGACATCCAGACCAGCTGGTCCGACAGATCCACGTCGCCGAAACGGCTCCCCTTGCGGAACTTGTAGACGTTGTTGAACTGGCACATGTGCTCGTCCGCCGAGGGGCCGAAATAGCAGGTGCAGAACATCGGGCAGGAGCACCCCTCGATCGTGTCCACGGTGACATCGTAGGTCTTGGGAGCCGGCGGGGGAACCGCCAGGGACAGAGCGGCCGCAGTCATCAGAACCAGAATGCCCAATACGAATTTTTTCACGGTCGGCAATCCTCCGAAAGTGAAGGGTTTGGATGGGTGCGATCCATGGACGTGAAGGCGGAGGTGACGAGCTTCATGGAATGTCCTCTGCCAGCGCGGCGAAATTCTACGTCCGCGGCACTGCGGGGATCAAGCAGGATTTCAACCCGCCTCATCGGCCGCTACCGGCCAGCGATTGCCGACCGGTGAGCGGATTTCGTCGCGAAGGCCAGCTTCGACCAGACCTGGGAGTGGTCCGAACGCCATCCGCTACGTTTTCCCGCGCACACGGGAACCAGGCCTTTCGAGACCCAGATGTGATCCAATCCCAGCAGCGGAAGGGGAAAGGGCCAGGTTGCCAGGAGGCCGCTCCCCGCCTCTTCCAGCGCCTCGGAATAATTTCTGCGCAGCCCCTTGAACCAGACCGAATCGCCCGGCGTGTTGAAATCCCCCAGGACTAGCGTGGGTCCGGCGAAGGGGACTGCCGCCACCGCTTCCACTCGCTCCAAAAGGAGCTTCCGGCGGGAGAACGGATTGGACTCCAGGTCCACCAGCACGACGCGCAGAGGCTCCCCATTCAGGGAAGTCTCCGCCGACGCCAGCCGGCTTTTCTCTCCGAATTCCTGAAGCTCAATCCTCAGGATGTCCCCCTTGATCAGCAGCACCAATCCTCTTCCCGGCGCGCTCACCGAGTATTCCGGAAACTGCTCCCTCCAGAACCTCTCGGTCCCGGGCGAGTGGGCCTCCGCTTCAACCAGGGCTACGAGATCGGCATCTTGTCGCCGGATAGCCCTGGCGATGCCGGGCCATCCTGTGCCGCCGTGAGCCGTGTTCCATTCCAGGACTTTGAAATCCGGGCGCGTAGCTGCGCAGCGATTCCAGGCGGCGCCCGTCATCATCCACAGGAGCACCAAGCCGCATGAAGCGACAAAGCAGGCGAGAGAGGAGCGCTTCCGGCCCAGTCTGAGCGACAAGACCCCTGCCACGAGGAGCAATCCGGCGATGATGGGAAGCGGCAGCGCATAGTAGGCGACGCCCGGCCAAAGAGCCCGGTCCTGCACCGTGAAGCGGATCAGAAGACCCGCCCCGGCCAGCAGCAACAAAAGGTTGCGAATCCACTCCGCCAGCCGGATCGGGCTCACAGGGAGGAGTGCGCCTCAGGGAAGGAAGCGCTCGGGGTGGGCCAGCTTTTCCGGAAGATACCGGTCGATAACGTAGTTGAGCCCCCACTTGGCCAGGGCCTGTTGCTCGGCGCGCACGCCCATCTTCAGCAGCTGCTCAACGGCGGCCACCCACTCCTTATGGTGCTGGAAGAACGGATCGTTCTTCACGGCGTCGCGCGCACGTTTGATGTCCACCTCCTTCAGAGGGTGGGTGGGGAGCTTGTAGTCGACGATATCCTTGGGAGTGATTCCCAGGTACCGTGCCTGGGGGACGCAGAAGTATTCGTTCAGGTGTGCCGCGTTGCCCGAGCCCACCTTGAGCGTGCGGTAGATGTTGGAGATCCCGTACGGGTCGCCGTCCACGAAGACATAGACCGGGATTTTCTGGGCATCGGCAAGCCGGCGGATGAAGCGCCGGCAGGCCCGGGTGGGAACGCCCCCCATGGACACCAGGATGCAATTGGCGGTTTTCCAGTACTTGTGTTTCACCAGGCGCTGGAACATCCCCGCCGTCTCGATCACCAGAATGAATTTCGCCTCGGTCTGGAATTTGAGGTGCTCCACCGAGATGGGAATCGAATAGGCTCCGGATCCGAACCGAGTGCAGTCGATGCGCAGGGGCTTGCCGGTTTCCGAGTCCCGGTCCACAATGACCAGCTTCCCCGAGATCTCTCCCCCCTTTTCCTCGGGCACGAAGCCGAGCTGCTCCCGGTTGACCTCGAAGAACGCCTCCACATCGTCCATCACCGCGTCCGATTCGGGCTGCTCCAGGAAGCGCGCCTCGTCCCAGTTCTTCGAGACATAGTAGGCCTCCCGCTTGGTGGCGATGTCGTCGTTCTTCACTAGCTCCTTGGAAAGAGCCATCATGCGCAGGGTCTGGGCGAATGTCTTCACGGTGGAGACGGTAAGCGTGCGCACCTTGCGCTTGCCGCGCATCTCGAAGTGACCGCGCTTGGGGTCGTATTTGACGTTGCTCAGGCTGCGCATGGGAAAGCGCATGATGGGCTTGTCCTGTTTCAGGATGGTCTTGTGGATGTCCGAAGCCGTTTTGTCGATCCGGCGCACCGTCTCGGCGGCCATGGCTTGCTCTCCTTCGTTGCGAAACCGGCGCGGCGCTAAATCTTCCGCGTCCGCTCCAGGGTGTCCGTCAGCACTGCCACTACTTTCGCCTCTTCCTTGTCAGAAAGGTGGAGGATTTCCTTGAGGGCGATTCCGATGTGCGGGATGTAGGCCCGGATGTAGGAGTTTTTCTTCTCAGCGTCCTCCAGCCGGCGGCGGTGCCGCAGAAAGGATCCCAGCCGGCGGCCGCACTCCTGGAGTCCCAGGCGCAGCTCCTTGAGGATCTCGGGATAGGCGGCGACGGCCTCCTTGCTTTCAGAGGTGAACGGCACCCAGACGCTGGCCATATGGACGAAGAGAACCAGGGGGCCGGTGGGCAGCGCCCCCTTCCCCTGCTGCAGGGCGTAGTGCTTCCAGTCGGTGCCGGTCACGGCGCGAGTGATGGCACAGGCCGACTGCTGGTATTGCAGCGGCACGCGATTGGCGAAGCGCCAGAGATCCACCAGCTCCTCCGCCGGCAGCTCCCCCCCGTAGGCCAGCCCCACCTCCACCACGAAGGGGTTGCCGCGATACACCGAAGGAGGACGGGTCGCGGAAGTGAAGAAGTCGGCCTTCACCGTCTGCTTCAAGCCCTCCAGAATCAGCTCCTCACCGATGGGCACGACGCAACTCGTCGGAGGATTCATGATCTTGACCTTGGGAATCGCCCGGAAGAGCGCCTCCACCTGCGCCAGCTTCAGGGAGCGCGGGCGGCTCTCGGGATTGATTCCGGCCGCCTTGCTGATCTCCTCCGCCACCTTGTCGCTGACACGGGAAAAATCGGCCTGCAGCGCCCCTTTCAGGGTTCGTCCACGCGTCTCGCGCATCATGGCGATGAGCGCCCCCAGCTCCACTCCATGGGGATGGGGCCGGATTGCCTGAGGCTCCCGGGGGAGCTGCGCGGTCAGCCGCTCCCGGTCCCACACTTCTCCCTTCGGGGGACGGTAGTGCACCTCGGCGTGAGGATTCGCCAGCGCCGTCTGCACCACGTAGTCATCCACCGATCGCCGCCCCTTCTTGTAGCTCCCAGCCAGATCCATCTCCACGCGGGTCCCATGCTCCACGTCCCACTCCACCTCACGGTCCGTGAGGACCTTCGGCTCGTTGCGCGCGGTGTCAATCTGGATTTCAAAGAAGTGGGCGGGCTTTCTCGCGCCGGTGCGTGAGGTGATGCGCAACGGCTGCCCCGTGGTGAGCTGGGAGTACATCCCAGCTGCGGAGATGCCGATTCCCTGCTGGCCCCGACTCTGGCGCAGTACGTGAAACTTCGAGCCGTAGAGCAGCTTGCCGAAAATCTTGGGGATCTGGGCACGGACGATGCCGGGCCCGTTGTCGGTGATGCTTAGCCGGAATCGATCCTCGCTCAGCTCTTCAATGACAATGTCGAGCTTCGGCAGGATGCCGGCCTCCTCGCAGGCATCCAGCGAGTTATCCACAGCCTCCTTGGTGGCGGTCAGGAGCGCCTTGGCGGGATTGTCGAAGCCCAGCAGGTGCCGGTTCTTCTGGAAGAACTCGGCCACCGAGATCTCGCGCTGGCGGCGGGCCATGCTCTCTGCCGTCTCGCGCTTGCGCGCCGGGGCCCGGCCTTTCGCCTTGGGTGCCGGCTCCTCGACGGCATCGACCTCGATCGGAACGGGAGTCGACTGGGCCGCCTTTTTGACCGCGATCCGAGCGGCGGAGGCCCCTCCCCCGGATTTTCCGGGCGCGGCCGACTTGCCGTTTCCTGACCGTGCTCGAGCGGCGGAGACACCCGGTGAGTGCTCGTCTCTTCTACCAGCCTGGAACAAGTCCATCTGGACTGTTTTCTTTCGCAGCGCTCCGGCGCTGAATTCCGACGACTCCTTCTTCACAAGACCCTTCCTCCCACCGCAAGCGCACCCGGAATCGCCCGCGTGCAGCGCGGATTGTAACATCCCAACCGCGCAGGGCGTTGGACGATCAACATTTCGAGCTGTCGGCACCCGAAGCGAGTTACCCTAGATTGGAACCATCTTTGCCGTGGAGTATGGAGCCAGCTGCGTTCCTGATGAGGTGCCGTAAATGCCCGAAAGCCGTCGACCCGGCAGAAACCCCCGCCAGGGAATGACGTCCAGAGCGCTCAAGCAGCGCTCTCCAAAGCCCGCCCTCCGGGCCAGGCGCCGGGAGGGAGCACCCGGGAGAAAGCATGCGAAGCGGGCCTGAGCTGAGTCTGTCCCGGGAGATCGCATCCCTGCTCCGTTTGGTGAGGATTCACGCGGAGCCGGTCGCGGTCGCACCCTCATCGGCGGAACTGCTGGACGAGATGGAACGGCTGCGCGGCACGCTGGCGTCTCGGTACGCCGGCCGTGCTCCGGCGGAGATTGAAGGCCTAGCCCCTGCCAGGGAGCTGTACCGATCGTTTCATGTCGATCCGACCCGCGCACGCCCCTCCTCCGAGGCTTTGCTCCGGCGCCTGCTGCAAGGGAAGCCTCTTCCCTCCATCCTGAACGCAGTCGATCTGTGCAACCTGCTTTCGCTGCAGTTCCTGCTCCCGCTGGGCCTTTATGACGTGGAAAAAATTCAGGGCCCAGTCCATCTGCGCCGGGGATTGGCCGCTGAGTCCTATGCGTGGATCCGAAAGGAAACGGTGAGTCACGACTTCCACGCGGCGACTCTGGCTGGTGATCTTTACCCCGGTGCGTTTCCCAGGTCAACGCTGGAAGAGTATTCGGGAACGGCGCGGGAGGCCATCGCCAGGCATCTCTCCGACGCCGGAGCGGGTGTCGAAATCGAGTCGAAGATTCTTCCCTGAGACGAGGCGACGGCGTCCACTCCAGCTGACAGGATCCACTGCGCTCGCCTGCATAAGACCTGCAGCCTTGTCCGTCAATTCTTCCTCTGGAACTGGTATCTGATTCATTTGTAGAGGCTTGCCCCGACGCCTCCTGACGCTGGGAGTCTGGCTCGTTTCTCGCTAAGCAGCGAGCGACTCAGGAGGTGAGCCATGAAAGAAAAAATACGGACAGCGATGACACGACGAGCATGGAAGAAGCTAGCGATCGCACTACCCACCCTGATAGTGCTCCTCTCCGCAATACCCACCGACACCGCCGCAGGAAACGGTCACGGGGGACGCGGCCACGCCTACGGTCACTACAAAAAGGCACGGTTTTACCAGAGCCCCGGCTGGGTGGTGCCGCGCCGAATCTACGTGGACAATCGCAGAGCCTACCAACCCTATTTTGACGGCAGGGTCTACTATGGCCCGCATCGCCACTACCACTCCACCTACCAGTTTCCGGTCTGGGTGAACGGGTATGCGATGTACCGGCCGTACGCCTATTGCGGAGACCAGATCTTCATCAGCGGCGCAGTGCCGCTTCCCAGGCTGGCTTTCGGTCTCACCTTCGGCGCGCCGCCCGTCCCCTACGGGCCCAATCCTTTTCCGTTCAGCGGGTATATCGGCTACCACCGCGAGGGCTGGGACGATGATGACGACTAGCGGGCAGCTCTAGACAGCCCGCTTCGCTCGTGGGCCCCGAATGCAGTTCGGATTCGGGGCCTTTTCTTTTCCTCGGGATCCTCCCTCCGCTCAAGCTGCTTGAAGTCGGCCCTTAAAGGCCTGAGTCGCGCGCCGCCCTCTCCCAGGCAGTCACTTGCCTGGCATGCAGTGCGCGGAGTAGTGTCTCGCCCCATGACGCAAGGGTGGAAGAGACGCGACGCGCTGCTCCTGGCCCTCATCGTGACCGGAGGGGCCGTGGCTCGCTTTTACGGCCTGGGTTTCGGACTGCCTCACCAGGGCGTCCGACCGGACGAGCTGACCCTCATTGCCCGTGTCATGGAGTTTTTCTCCTGGGATTTGAATCCACGCTTCTTCAGCTATCCCTCGCTGTTAATGTACGTTCTCTTCGCGGCCTACAACGTTTACTATTTTCTAGGTCTGGCGCTGGGAAGGTTTCAGTCCCTCGGAAATTTCGTCGCGCTCTACGCCGTCGATCCTTCCAGTTTTTTCCTGATCAGCCGGGGAATTTCCGCAATTTTCGGGACGATCTCCATCGTCGCCTTGTATCAGGTGGGTATGCGGCTTTTCGGCAGGCTGGTGGCCCTCCTGGGGGCATTCTTCCTGGCCTTCGCCTACCTGCACGTGCGGGATTCACACTTTGGCACCACGGATGTCCCGGTTACCTTCTTTCTCATTGCATCGTATGTGGGCCTGGCCGCAGTCTGGGATTCTTCCTCCGCCCGGCACGCCACCTGGGCGGGCCTGTTCGCCGGCCTCGCCGCCTCCACCAAATACATGGGCGTCCTGCTCTGGGTTCCCATGACGCTGGTCCGGCTCCTCTCCCCGGCCCTTCCGGAGCGATCCCGACCCGCAGCGCTGAACCGAATCCTGATCTTCTTCGGATTGGCCTTTTTCGCCGCCTTTCTTGCCGGGACTCCCTTCGCGCTGGTGGAGCTTGGCCGCATCCGCGGTGATTTCGTCCGGGAGATTCGCGCCGTATGGGCCTTCGGGTACCCGCTTCCCCCGGCGTGGATTTATCACCTGACCGTTTCTCTTCGATACGGTCTGGGGCTGCCCCTTCTTGGAGCTGCGCTGGCAGGCGGTCTCGTGCTAATCCGCAGGGATTGGGAAAAAGCCTGCCTGTTCATGAGCTTCCCGCTCCTGTATTACGTGCTGATGGGCAGGGGGAATCGAGATTTCGTGCGCTACGCCATCCCGTTGATTCCCTTTCTCTGCGTCATGGCGGCTGGCTTCGTGGAGTACGTTCATGCCCTGGCTCGAAAAAGACTCGCGCCAGGCTTGAGCACGGGCCTTACCACCGCCCTCGCAGTGCTGCTGGTGCTCCCCTCCATGGTTTCCGTGGCGCGATTCGATTGGCTCCTGTCGAAGGAGGACAGACGCGTCACGGCCAGGCGCTACGTGGAGA
>Ga0137425_1000179_pt1 | contig 21377 bp, 19 predicted proteins | sample EasRivERMZT640_2_FD_102318 | JGI IMG/M metagenome (GOLD analysis project Ga0137425, IMG submission 102318) | Soil microbial communities from meander-bound floodplain in the East River, Colorado, USA - East River MetaG ERMZT640_2 | ecosystem: Environmental > Terrestrial > Soil > Floodplain ...
CCTCTTGGCGAGGCTGGAAGCAATCGTGTAGACTTCGCCGGCTGCCATGAGGAAATTTCTCGCTCGCGTCTTATCGCTGCTGCTGGTGCCGGCCGTGGCCGCGCTGGGCTCCATCTCCTGTGTCCAGGGGAGTCCCGTTCCCCCGGTCAAGGCAAAGCCGCGGGCAGTGGCGCCCCCTGCGGATCTCACACCCGACGAGCAGGCCACCATCGAGGTATTTGAAAGCGCCTCCCGCTCCGTGGTGTTCATCACCACCGCGGCGCTGCGCCGCGATTTCTGGTCCATGAACCTTTTCGAGGTTCCCCAAGGCTCGGGCTCCGGATTCATCTGGGATCGGCAAGGGAACATCGTCACCAATTTCCACGTCATCGCGGGCGCCAATTCCATCAGCGTCGTCACCGCCGACGGCAAGGAGCACAAGGCGAGCGTCGTGGGCGCCGATCCTGACCAGGACCTGGCGGTGCTCCGGATCAAGGCCCCTGCCGACTCCCTCGATCCCCTGACGGTGGGCGGCTCCGGAAATCTTCGGGTGGGGCAGAAAGTGCTCGCCATCGGCAACCCGTTCGGCCTGGATCACACTCTGACGACCGGGGTCGTGAGCGCCCTGGGACGGTCCATCCGCTCAATGTCGGACCGGACGATCGAGGGGGTCATCCAGACCGATGCCGCCATCAACCCGGGGAATTCCGGAGGACCGCTGCTGGACAGCACCGGACGGCTCATCGGGGTAAACACGCAGATCGTCAGCCCCTCGGGCGCCTTCGCGGGCGTCAGCTTCGCCGTGCCCGTGGACACCGTCAATCGCGTCGTCCCCGAGCTGATCGCCCATGGGAAGATCATCCGTCCGGGGCTTGGCTTCGAGTACTACTCCGACCAGATCGCGGCGCGCTGGGGAGTCGACGGGGTCATCATCAGGAAAGTGTATCGGGGGAGCGCCGCCGAAGCGGCCGGATTGCGGGGTTCCCGCCAGCTCAACACCGGCGAGGTGATCCTGGGTGATGTCATCATCGGCCTGGACGGCCAGCCGGTGAGCAATGTCGATGACCTGAAAGACATCCTGGAACGTCTCCAGGTGGGAGACCGGGTGAGCCTGGAGTTCATCCGGGACGACGTCAGAAAGAAAACCACCGTCGTTCTGCAACAGCTCAAATAGGGAGCCACAGAGTGGCCGAAACCGTCGCCTTCCTCGGGCTGGGACTCATGGGCGAGCCCATGGCCCGCAACCTCTTGAAGGGCGGCTTCTCGCTGCGTGTCTGGAATCGCACTGCCTCGCGGGCAGCCGCGCTGCTGCAGGAAGGCGCCGCAAGTGGCTCGTCGCCCGCCGAGGCTGCTCACGGCGCCAATTTTTGCGTCTGTATGGTCGCGGATCCGCCGGCGCTGGATGCCGTGCTGGACGGCGACTCGGGCGCGCTTGCGGGGCTGCGCCCCGGCGCCGTTCTCATCAACATGGGGACCCAGGCCATCACTCAGATCGAGGGGATCGCGACCCGGTGCCGGGAGCTGGGCTTACTCTTCGTGGACGCGCCGGTGACCGGCAGCCGGTCGGGCGCCGTGGAGGGAAGCCTGACCATTCTCGCCGGCGCCGATGCGTCGGCGCTCGATCAGGCGCGCCCGCTTCTGGAGAAACTTGGGAAGACCGTCCTGCATGTGGGAAAAGCCGGCGACGGGACCCGCGCCAAGCTGGTGCTGAACCTGATCCAGTCGGGAATGCTCACCGTCTGGTCGGAAGGGCTCGCTCTGGGAAAGCGCCTGGGGCTCTCTCCGCCCTTGACACTCCAGGTGTTGGAGCACTCCGCCGGCAATGCGGCCCTGTTCCGCTACAAAGGTCCCTTCCTGCTGAAGCGCGATTTCACGACCAATTTCTCCCTCAAGCTCATGCACAAGGACATCCGGCTCGCCCTGGGCGAAGCCGGGAAGCTGGGGATGGACCTGCCGGGGAGTCGAGCGGTAAGCGAAGTGTTTGCCGAGGCCATGGCGGCCGGCTTGGGAGACGAGGATTTCGTCGCCATCGCCAAGGTCGTTGAGAAACGCGCGGGAACCAAGATCGAACCCTGATCCAGGAGCCAACATGTTACGACGCACCTCGCTCGTCCTGCTGCTGCTCGCCGTCTGTCTCACGCCGGCGACAGCTCACGATCTCTGGCTGATGCCCGAGAAGGACTCGTCCGATCCGAAGGCGTTTTTGATCCGGGCTGTGGTGGGCGCTTCCTTCCCGAAGGAGGAAGAAGCGAAGAAGGCATCCGAGTATGAGAATGTGCGATTCCAGCAGAAAGGCACCTTGGAGCCGATTCCCGATTTCGCGAAGAAGCCAGAACTGCTGGGTCGCGTCACCGGCGGTGAGGCCTTCTTCGTCTCCGCACAGGGTCCCACCAGCGAGATCGATCTCAAACCGGAAGAGGTCAAAGAGTACCTTAGCGAGGAAGTGGGTCTCGATGCTGCCGCCATGGCTCCCCTGCTGAAAGCCCCGGGGCAGAAGTTCCACGAGACCTATTCCAGGACCTTAAAGAGCCTGGTGATTCCTGCGGCGGCGTCCTTCATCCCGCCGGACATCCCCTTCGGATGGCCGCTGGAAATCCAGCTGCTGCGCTACGAGCGCGCCAAAGATGGCAGGAAGACCCTTGCCTTCAAGCTTTCCAAAGACGCCAAGCCGGTCGCCGGAGCCACCGTGCGAGTGCTGGGCCCCGACGGAAAAACGCTTAAAGCGCGAACTAACGAGCGAGGCGAGGCCGAGGCCTCCATCGTCAAGAGCGGTCCCATCCTGATCGCCTTCATCGAGTTTTCGCAATCCGGGCCGGGCCGTTACAAGACCCGCTGGACCAATCTCGCCATCTACGACCTGCGCTGACAGTCTTCAGCGACGAGCCGAGCGCCATCGCCCTCCAGGCGTCAGGCGCCCGCCAGGCCCTGGTATCCGCGCGCCCCATGGGCCCGGAGAACGGGTGTCACCCGTCGGCTAGCGAGGTTCGACTGGACGAGGAGGTCGTGGTGGAAATTCGAGGGAGGTTCAGCCGAGGTGTGACGACAGGAATTTCAGGACGCCGCGGATCGAGACGAAGCCGACCGGGTGTCCGTCGCGCAGCACGGGGATGTGACGGTAGTGGCCCACCGCCATACGATGGACCGCGAAAGCGAGCGCATCGTCCTCGCCGAGGTATTGCGGCTTGGGGGTCATCACCACCTGGACCGGCAGTTTCGCCAGATCCACATCTTCCCCGGCGAGGCGGTCCAGGACGTCCCGCTCCGTGAAGATCCCCACGAGCTTTCCATTCTCCACCACCAGCACGCTGCCGTGGCGGGTCTCCTGCATGAGCCGGATGGCAGCCAGAACCGAGTCCCCGGGCGAGACGAGGTTGGGGGGCAGAAGGCCCACTTCCCGCAGAGGGGTCTCAACCAGAACCTGCTGCAACCCGTCCTTGGCCGAGGGAATGTCCAGGGAGCGCAGGTCCTGCCCGCACTCCTCGCAGTTGTCCAACCCCGCAAGGTTATCGGTGCCGCAATCAGGGCAAATCAAAGCCGCGCTCCTTCCAGATGCTCCATCGATTGGCGGGACGGGTCTAAGTCACTGTCCAGGTTTCGCTGCCCCGAATTAGCTTTTCCAAATTACCCGGGCCCAGCTTTGCCGTGACATCCCGGCCCTGCTTCTCCAGAATGTCCTCGAAGCAGGGGCGCTGAGCGCTGTAGAAAACTCCCACCGGCACGGGGAACTCCGGATAGTTCATGCGCGAGAGCAAGTAGGCCAGCGTCGGCTCCGAGGCGTTCTCGTCGTGAACGAGCAATTCCTTCTCCGTGATCCCGCCCTGGCCCAAGGTCACCACCTCGGGCTCCAGGCCGTTGAGACGGATTCCTTTGTCATGGTTCTTTCCGAACACCATCGGGTGACCGTGCTCCAGGTAGATCATCCGATCCGACCTGACTTCCCGGTTGGTGAACTCCTCGAACGCCGCGTCATTGAAAATGTTGCAGTTCTGATAGATTTCGATGAACGACGTCCCCTTGTGCTTCGACGCTCGCTCAATGGTCTTGGAAAGGTGGATGGGATCCACGTCGAGGCTGCGGGCCACGAACGTCGCCTCGGACGCGATGGCCACGCAGACGGGATTGATCGGCTGCTCGGCCGTTCCAAAGGGCGACGATTTCGTTTTCTTGCCCATTTCGGAAGTCGGTGAGTACTGCCCCTTCGTCAGGCCATAGATCCGGTTGTTGAACAGGAGGATCTTGATGTCCAGGTTGCGGCGCAGGCAGTGGATGAGATGGTTGCCCCCGATGCTCAACCCGTCGCCGTCCCCGGTCACGACCCAGACCGACAGCTCCGGCCGCGAGGCCTTCAGTCCCGTGGCGAGGGTGGCCGCCCGTCCATGGATGCTGTGAAACCCGTAGGTGTTCATGTAGTACGGAAACCGGCTGGAGCAGCCGATTCCGGACACGAACACGATGTTCTGCTTGGGAATGCCCAGGTCGGGCATGACCTTCTGCACCTGCGCCAGGATGGAATAATCGCCGCAACCCGGGCACCATCGCACCGTTTGATCGCTGACGAAATCCTGTCTTGTAAGCTTCGGGGGCTCCAGCAGCCCTGCTCCCGTCGAATCAGTCTGAGGCATCAGCTCTCCCTCACAGCATTTCTTCGATTTTGCTCACGATCTCGGAGACCTTGAACGGCTTCCCCTGGATCTTGTTGAGGCCCATCGCGTCCACCAGGTAGCGGGCGCGGATCATCATGCGCAGCTGGCCCAGGTTCAGCTCCGGGATGACCACCCGCTCGAACCGGCGCAGCACCTCCCCCAGATTGCGCGGGAAGGGGTTCAGGTAGCGCAGGTGAGCGGAGGATACCGAGGCTCCCCTGGCCTGCATCTTCTCGACGGCGGTCGTGATCGAGCCATGCGTGCTTCCCCAGCCCAGGACCAGGACCTTGCCATCGGCGGCGCCAAACACCTCGAGCTCCGGGATGTCGTTGGCGATTCCGGCGATCTTCTCCGCCCTCAGATGCACCATCTTTTCGTGGTTGATCGGGTCGTAGCTCACGTTCCCGGTGACGTCCTCTTTCTCCAGGCCCCCCACGCGGTGCTCCAGCCCGGGCGTTCCGGGAATGGCCCAGGGACGCGCCAGCGTCTTCGGATCGCGCCGATAGGGCTGAAAGGTGGCCTTGTCGGCGTAGAACTTCACTTCGATGTGCGGCAGGTCCTTGAGATCCGGGATGCACCAGGGCTCCGCTCCGTTGGCCAGGTAGCCGTCGGAAAGGAAAAAGACGGGTGTCATGTAGCGGGTGGCGATGCGAAACGCTTCGATGGCCAATGTGAAACACTCCGCCGGTGTGGCCGGCGCCAGCACCGCCACGGGGCATTCGCTGTTGCGGCCGAACACGGCCTGCAGCAAATCCGCCTGCTCGGTCTTGGTGGGAAGCCCGGTGCTGGGGCCGCCTCGCTGGACGTTGATGATGACCAGCGGCAGCTCGGTCATCACCGCCAGGCCGATGGCCTCGCTCTTCAGGGCCACTCCCGGGCCGCTCGTCCCCGTCAGGCCCAGCGCGCCGCCGTAGGAGGCCCCGATGGCGGCGCCAATCGCGGAAATCTCGTCCTCCGCCTGGAACGTCTTGACCGGAAAATTCTTATAGCGCGACAGCTCGTGCAGGATGTCGCTGGCCGGAGTGATGGGATACGACCCGTAAAAGAGCGGACGCTTGGCCAGCATCGCCGCCGTGACACACCCGATGGCGGTGGCTTCGTTGCCGGTGATCTTCCGATAGGTGCCCGGCGCCAGCTTCGCCTTGGTGACCCGGTAGTGGGTCGTGAAGATTTCCGTGGTCTCCGCGTAGTTGTACCCGGCCAGCAGCGCCGCCATGTTGGCGCGCGCCACCTCCGCGTTGTTCTTGAACTTGTCCCCGATCCATTTCTCCGTGTGGTCCACCGGTCGCTCGTAGAGCCAGAAGACGAGCCCCAGGGCGAAGAAGTTCTTGCAGCGGGTGGCCTGCCGCGTCCCGAGCGTCGTCTCCCCGACGGCGCGCAGCGTCAGCGTGGTGAGAGGAATCTCGAACAGCCGGTACCCTGCCAGGCTGCTGTCCTTGAGAGGATTGCTCTTGTAGCCGGCTTTGTTCAGATTCCCCTGGCTGAAGGCGTCGGTGTCGACGATCAGGATGCCGCCTTCCTCCAGGTCCATCAGGTTGGTCTTCAGTGCCGCCGGGTTCATGGCCACGAGCACGCCGGGCGCGTCCCCGGGAGTGCGGATGTCCTGGGAGGAAAAGCTGATCTGATAGCCGCTGACGCCAGGGAGGGTCCCCGCCGGCGCGCGAATCTCCGCCGGAAAATCGGGAAGCGTGACCAGGTCGTTCCCCAGAATGGCGGTGGTGTCGGCGAACTGGCTGCCGGTCAGCTGCATTCCATCGCCCGAGTCGCCGGCGAATCGAATGACGACGGTCTCCAACTCTTCGACGTGCGCCTTCGCCTGCTTCACTTCCACTTGCGTGCTCACTTCGTCTATGTCTCCCTAGCCGCCTTCGCGCTTCCGCATCACCTGATGCAGCCTCGGAGGCAGGTTGACGACCTCCGCGGGAAAGTGCTCGGCGATGTATTCGATGATGTCCTTGGCACACACGACGCCGGCATCCCGTCCCTCACCGTCCGTGAGCGGGATGTGCCGGTACCCCTTCCCGGTCATGAGCCGAATCGCTTCCGCCAGCGTGTCCTCCGGGCGAAGCGTCCCCGGTGTGGAAGTCATGAACTCCTGAACCGGGAGAGCCAGATCCACATCGGCGCCGACGATGGTGTTCAGGACATCCCGCTCAGTGAGGATTCCGACCACCTTGCGGCCTTCGCAGATCAGCGCGCAGCCGATGGAGGAGAGCCGCATCGCCTTGATGGAGTCCGCCAGGGAGGTGTCGGGACTCACCCGGGCCGGATCGGAGAGCCGCAGCGAGCGGATCCGCTCCTTGGTGAGAATCGTCTTAACGGCCATGATTATTCCCGCAACTTCAACAATTTACAGGGGAAACACATTCCCGGCCCGGGCGAATTCAAGGCCCCGCCTTCGGGCAACCGGAATCTCCCGCCCCGGATTGCGGCACAGGGCGCTCCCCTTCGGGATGGCATTGGGCCCCAGTGGCTGGAAAAACCGCGCCTAGTCTACTGCTTCACAAGGATTCGCTCAAGCCGCTCCTGTCGGTTCACCAGCGTGGCATTTCGCTTATACTTCAAACCCATGTCATTGCTGCCGGGAGTTCGGCTCGGTCCCTATGAAATCCTGTCGCCGCTGGGCGCCGGGGGCATGGGAGAGGTCTGGAAGGCGAAAGACACGCGGCTGGATCGGGAGGTAGCCATCAAGATCCTTCCCGCGGGGCTGGCGCTCAACGAGCAATTCCGCGCGCGCTTCGAGCGCGAGGCCAAGGTCATCTCCTCCCTGAATCACCCGAACATCTGCACTCTGCACGATATCGGCGAGATCCCATCGCCACAGGCCTCCGGAGCGCAGGCCGGGACATCCGGCCCCGCCCTGCACTACCTCGTCCTGGAGCTGGTCGAGGGGGAATCTCTCGCCGATCGAATCAAGAAAGGCCCCCTTCCCCTGACCGACGTGCTGCGTTACGGCGCCCAGATTGCCGATGCGCTGGACGCCGCGCACCGGCGCGGCATCATCCATCGCGACTTGAAACCGGAAAACGTGATGTTGAGCCGGTCGGGGGCGAAGCTCCTGGACTTCGGGTTGGCCCGCACGGCCTCCGAAGGAGGCGGAATCATCAGCGGCCTGACCAGCCTCCCGACGGAGGTCAGACAGCTGACGGCGGAAGGCACGATTCTGGGCACCTTCCAGTACATGGCGCCGGAGCAGCTGGAAGGTCTGGAGGCCGATGCCAGGACCGACATCTTCGCACTGGGCGCGGTCTTGTACGAGATGGCGACGGGGAAGAAAGCCTTCACCGGTAAGTCCAAGACGAGCTTGATTGCGGCGATCGTCACCTCCCAGCCGGAGCCAATCACCGCTGCGGTACCCCTAACCCCGCCGTTGCTCGATCACGTGATTCGGAAATGCCTGGAGAAGGACCCGGAGGACCGCTGGCAATCGGCCCGCGACGTCGCGGGGCAGCTGCGTTGGGTATCGGAAGCAGGCTCCCAGGCAGGCGCGGCACGAATGGTCGTCGCATCCCGACGGTTGCACAGAAGGGTGCTGCTAGCTGCCGCCCTGCTCGGCTGGATCGCCGCCGCCGGGCTGTTCGCATGGACCTGGGCCGCCCGGCAAAGCGGCCGGCAAGGCAATAGATCGCTGAAGGTGGAGTTGCTGCCTCCCGCCGGCGTTCGCCTGGCCGCTCTATTAACGGGAACCGTCTGTTTGTCACCTGACGGAACTCGACTGGCATTCATCGGTATCGCCGAGGCGGGGTCTGAAACGGGCATTTACCTGCGCAGCCTGACGAGTGGAGAAACGCGCCTCCTGAAAGGTACGAACGGTGGGACCTTTCCCTTCTGGTCACCCGACGGGCGATGGATCGGCTTCTTTGCCGAAGGCAAGCTGAGAAAGGTCCCCAGCGAAGGTGGACCGGTTCAAATCCTCTGCGAAGCCCACGAGGGCCGGGGGGGATCGTGGGGCTCGGGGGGTTCGATCGTTTTCGCTCCAGATATCCGGGGACCGCTCATGCAGATTCCTGAAGGGGGAGGCACGCCTCAACCCGTGACCCATATTCCCAGGGAGTCGGTGACCCACCGCAACCCCCACTTTCTGCCAGATGGAAAGCGGTTCCTGTTCACGGAGAGAGACACCCTGACCGAACCGTTCGGACATGTGTCCATGGCCTCTCTGGATGGAGGCTCCCCCACAAAAATCGTGGAGCAGGCCTCCAACCCGGAGTTCTCCGAGGGATACCTTTTCTTCGTTCGGGACGGCAATCTGGTGGCTCACCGCATGGATCCCAATACCGGAAAGCTTGCGGGCACCCCCTCGCCGGTGGCGGAGTCTCTGGAGTATTACAATCCGCGGGATCTGGCCAATTTCACCCTCTCCGACACCGGTGACCTGGTCTACCGGAAGCGGCGGTCGCGCAAGACGCAGGTCGTCTGGCTCGATTCGGCAGGAAGAGACGCCGAGCCCGTAGGAGATGCCGGGTTTTACGCTGGCCTGCAGTCCGGCGTGGATGGAAAGCGGGCTGTCCTGGTGCAGCGCAGTGCCGATGGCGGCAGCGCGGATCTCTGGATCATGGATACCACCCGAGGGCAGGCGGTTCGAGCCACCTTCGAGGGTACGACCGGAACGGCTCAGGGAGCTCTTTCTCCGGACGGGACGCAGTTGGCCGTCTCCTTGTCGGCAGGTAGCTGGGGATCCAGCTCAACCTGGCTGCAATCCCCATCGGGCGGGGGGAAGCGCGAAACCGTTATTGAAGCGTCGCCCTTCTTCGTCAACAACTGGTCTCCCGACGGAAGATACCTAATCGGAGGCATGCAGCGCACCGGGACCGGGTTCGACATCGCTATCCTTGATCTCAAGGGGCCCAGAAAGCCGGAAATCTTCCTGGGGACCCGGTTCGCGGAGCTAGGGGCCAAGCTCTCTCCCGACGGACGGTGGATGATCTGGGTCTCTGATGAGTCGGGTAAGGAGGAAGTTTACCTCACCGATTTTCCGGCGGGCCGGCAGAAGTGGCAGGTCTCTTCGGGTATCGACGGACTAGGTTTCTGGAGCCCCGATGGATCGAAGATCTACTACAACACTTCGGACGGATTGATGGCGGTCGATCTCGGAAAGGGCCCGACACCCGATCCCGGGAAACCGGCTCTGGTGATTCGTAACGATGCGGCCCTGAATCTGGCAGCCCCTATCCTCGCAACGGACGGCAAGCGGTTTTTGACGCTGCGCTACGCGGAGGCGGGAGGCGAGGAGCCGCTGCGCCTCATCCGGAACTGGAAGAGTGCTTTGCGCGAGTGAGGCTCTCTTCATCGCTTTGACTCGATGCTCGGTGCAGGACACGAAGCCTCCTGCACGCCGATGGAGGGTTCCGCATGACCACCAAATTGCCAGGTTCTTACACGAAGATGAAATCCAGCCAACCCGCGATCATGGAGGCCTACGAAAAACTAGGCGAGGCCTGTGCCGAGGCCGGTCCGCTCACCGAGCGGGAGCGGGCGCTGGTGAAGATCGGGCTTTCCACCGGAGCGCGGCTGGAAGGAGGACTGCACTCCCATGTGCGCAAGGCCCTGGAGGCCGGTCTGGAGCCGGAGGCGATCCGGCAGGCCGTCTACCTGGCGCTGCCCACACTTGGGCTTCCCACCATGATGGCGGCGGCAACCTGGGTCGAGGATGTCCTCGAAGGCGAGCAGAAATAGGTAGGAAGCCTGATCAGCAGGACGCGCAGCACAGGGACGAATGTGCCGGAAGGTGAAGCAATAACTTGGCGAGACGACTCGATCAGCCGGCCACGAGCTTCACGTTCATCGGGTAAGCGAGAACCATCATGGTGAATGAGCCGAGGAGCACCAGGAGCGTCAGTACCGTGAGCACTGCCCAGCGCCTGCGGGCTTCTGGCGTGTAAGCCTCGCCCGCATCCACGATCATAGCCAGTGCCGCCCCGGCAAGGAATCCTCCGATGTGCGCGGCGTTGTCGATTCCGGGCAGGAAAAGCATGACGACGGCCGGCATGAGGAAGCCCGTCAACTGCTGCGAAACCGCCCTGCCCCGCGATCCCGCTCGAAACCTCCCGAAAATGAAGGCGAAGCCCAGCAAACCGAAGAGAGGGCCGGAGGCACCCACGCTGGGCGTCTCGGGCTTGAAGACGGCACTCACTGCGAACGCCGCGACGTCGCAAACCGTGTAGATGTAGAGAGTCTTCCGCCAGCCGAACGATTCCTCCACCAGAGGCCCGAGGATCGTCAGAGCGTAGCAATTCATGGCGAGGTGGATAATTCCGCCGTGCAGGAACCCCGCCGTCACCAGCCTCCAATATTGCCCCAGAGTCACGATGGCATAGGTCAGCTTCGCCCCGAATGCGAACTGTGCCGGCCAGGGAGGGGAGAGGATCGTGAAAAACCCTCGATTTTCAGGGCGGCCCCAGACGACGAGCTGAAGCGCGAGAATCAGAACGTTCACGGTGATCAGCACCGCTGTGAGGCTGGAGAAATGGGGCAGGACAGAAGCGAAGAGCCGCTGCGAGCCGCCACCCGCCACCCCGACCATCGAGGCGCCGCAAGCGGTGCATGTAGAGAGGCTTCGGTCCACCAGCTCTCGGCACGCCGGGCACATGCGCACCGGGGCACGAATACCCCGCTCGGTCATCTCCCAGGAGGCAAGCTTCGCCTCGAGGGACATTTTCCAGCGGGTCTTTCGCCACTCCCACTCGGAGCTTCGCAGCCCCAGGAGGTTGAGAAGCCCCACCCAGAGGTCGAAGGCATCGCGCACCAGCTTCGCCAGCAGACGCATTCGCGGAGTTTACCCGATTTCCCCACGCCGCTTCGCAAGCCGGACGCATACAGCCGTCACACTCGTCATGCTGGGCCTCGTTCGGAGCACCTCTTGCAAAGGGGAGCCACACCGCTCTCTAGAATTCGACCCCGCGCATCTCCGGCACGGTGCCTGTACAATGTCCCGGCGGCCCGCTGCAGCGAAGCGAGGTGGCGGGCGAGCGGGGAACATGGACTTTCAGCTGGGAAGGGAGACAGGCGCATGAATCGCGAGGATTGCATTCTTTATAGCGGCGCGGCGCAGGGCACGGAAGCCGCTTTTGGCGCTGCCGCTGAGAAGCACGGTATCGCCGAGGTCAATTTCACTTTCGAGGGGCACAACGATGCTCGCCGGCGCGGCATCCGGGTGCTCACGGCCCAGGAGCTGCTGCAGGGGGACGTGAGCCTCATCTATGTGAACAAGCTGATGGGCCGCACTTATCCCAACACCCCGCTGATGCGGAAGGTGTTGCAGACCATCTGGCACCAGGTCAACAAGGGACAGGAAATCTACGTCGTGGGCCGCATTCAGGAGGATCAGACGGTGATGGGCGGCACGGGCTGGGGCGCCGAGTTCGCCAAGCTCTGCAACAAGCCGCTGTTCGTCTACGATCAGAATCGCGAAGGCTGGTTCCACTGGACCGAGGAGAAGTTCGAGCCAGTCAAAGCGCCCGTGATGCAGCATCCGCTGATTTGCGGAACGGGAACTCGCTTCCCCACGGCCGCGGGCCTCGCCGCCATCGACGCGCTGTTCGACCGGACCTTCAAATAGCACACCCTGAAGCGTCGTCGAGCTCCTGCCGGCTTTTGGCTTCCTCCTGCGAACTCTGTGGTGCCTCGAGCCACCGGGCGTTTTCCACGGTCAGGGTGATGGCTGAGTAGTCCTCCTCCACCTTGCCGGCGAGGACAAACGGTTTGGTCGTGGTGAGGATCCGGCAGAAGCGCTCGTAGGCGCGCGGGAAAAACGTCGTCTCGTAGATGTCGGTGGTGTCCTCGAACGACAGGAACTCCATCGGCTCCCCTTCCCTGGTTTCCACCAGCTTGCCGGTGATGAGCCAGCCTACGGTGGTGACGCGCTGCCCCACGTGGCGGGCCAGCTCGATTGCGGGAACGTGGCGTATTCCGGCCAGCTCGCGGCGGTAGAGCGTCAGCGGGTGCCGGCTCACCAGAAAATCCAGCGTGTCCGCCTCGTCCCGCAGAATCTTCTCCTCGTCCACTTCGGGCGGCGACGGCAGGTTCCCACGCTCCGGCTCGAACAGCGACAGCTGCCGGCGGCTCTTCGTGGCCCGCCCCTCGGCGTGCGCGAGCAGCCGCCACATCATCGCCGGGCGGCTGCGGCCGGAGGCGATGGAATCGAAGCAGCCGGAGCGGATCAACAGGCGCACGTCTGACGGATCGGCATCCACCCGCGTCAGGAAGTTCTCCAAAGAGTGAAAAGGCCCGCCGCGCCGCCGCGCCTCCAGCAGCGCCGCGATTCCCGCCTCCTTGAGCCCCTTCACCTGCATCAATCCGACCCTCAGGAAGCCACGCTCTTCGCCGCCGCCTGCGCAGCTCGGATCGCCTTGGTCGGATGCCACGCGCGTCAACCCCGTGTACTGCTTCTCGGAGGCGTTGACGTCGGGCAGCAGCACGCGCAGCCCCATGCGGCGCGCCTCGGAGACGTAGGCGAAGGGCGAGTAGTACCCTCCCTGATTCGAGATGACCGCCGCGATGAACTCCGCCGGGTAGTGGGCCTTGAGGTAGCAGGACTGGAAGGACACCATGGCGTAGGAAGCGGAGTGGGGCTTGCAGAAGGAATAGCCCGAGAACGACAGGATCATGTCCCAGACTTTGGCCGCCACCTCCTCGCCGATACTGCGCGCGCGCGCCCCATCGAAGAACTGCTCCCGGTAGTCCTCCATGCGCCTGCCGGGCCACTTCCGCGCCAGCACCTTGCGCAGCCCGTCCGCGTCCACCGTGGAGAAGCCCGCCATCCGCATCGCCACCTTCGCCACGTCCTCCTGGTAGCACATGATCCCGTAGGTCTCCACCAGCACCTCGTCCAGAATCGGATGCAGCGCCGCATAGGCGCCGCCGCGCAGGCGACGCACGTACTCCCGGATGTACTCGTTGGCGGCGGGGCGGATCATGGAGGAGTGGATCACCAGGTGCTCGAAATCGCCGTGGCGCGTCTTCTGCTGCAGCTGGCGCATGGCCGGGGATTCCACGTAGAAGACCCCCATGGTTTTTCCGTCGCGCATCAGCTCCAGCGTCCCCGGGTCCTCGAGCGGGCTGAAGGCCTCATAACGGATTTCGCGGCCGTGATGGCGCTGCACCGCCCGCAGCGCGTCGCGGATGACCGAGAGCGAGCGGTTCCCCAGCAAGTCGATCTTCACCAGCCCCGCCTCCTCCGCCTGATCTTTCTCCCACTGGACCACCATCACCCCTTTGGCCGAGCGCTGCACCGGCACGTGCCGGTCGATCCCGTCGGGGGCGATGACCACCCCGCCGCAGTGCACCGACAGGTTGCGCGGGCAGCCGGAGATCCGCTTCGCCCAGCCCAGGATCTCCGGCCACGGAGGTTCAAGGTGCAGCCCGCGGAACAGCGGGTCGCTGCGCACCGCTTCCTCGGGATCGTCCGGCCCGCCGTAGCGGGTCAGGCGCGAGGTGACCATGCCGATCTCCGCCGCCGGCAGGCCCCACACCTTCGCCACCTCCCGCACCGCCGCCCGCAGCCGCAAGGAGACGTGATTGGCGATCATCGCCGCCTGCGCCTCGCCGTAAGTGTCGAAGACATATTTCAGGATGTCGTCCCGCTCGTCCCAGCAGAAATCGACGTCGATGTCGGGCGGGTCCTTGCGGCCGGGATTCAGGAAGCGGTCGAAGTAGAGGTCGTGCTGCAGCGGGTCCACGTGGGTGATTCCCAGCGCGTAGGAGACCAGGCTGGCGGCGGCCGAGCCGCGTCCGCAGGTGCGCGGCGACTGCTTCACGATGTCCTCCACCACCAGGAAGTAGTCGGCGAAGTGCTTCTCCCCGATCACCCGCAGCTCGTAGTCGAGCCGGGCGCGGGCCTGGGGGCTGATGGCGCCGTAGCGGCGGATCACGCCCGCCTCGGAGCGCTGCTTGAGCAGCTCGAAGGCAGCCTCGGGATCGCGCCCCTGGAAGCGCGGAAAGATCAGCCGGCCCCAGGGCGGCTCGTCGCGGGCGCAGCGCTCGGCGAGGCGCGCGGAGTTCTCCACCGCCGCGGGGCAGAAGGAAAAGAGCCGCTCCATGTCCTCGGGGGAGCGCAGCCACGCGCCGCGCGGCGCCAGCTCGCAGGAAGGGACGCGGTCGCGGGTGGTGTTCAGCGCGATGGCCCGCAGCAGGCGGTGCATCTCCCAATCGCCGGGAGCGAGAAAGTGGACATCCCCCACGGCCACCGTCGGGATTCCCAGCTCCCGGGCCTCGCGCAGGCGCGCCAGCGAATGGGTGGGCGCCGCTTCCGGAGTGTGCCCCGCCGTGAGGGCGAGGTACAGATCCGCCGTGCCCGATTGCGCCGCCAGGGATCGCAGCAGCGCGACGGAAGAGGTCAGCACGATGAGCCCCTCGCGGTTGAATCCCGCGTCGAGCCGGAACTCGGGCTCGCGGTGCTTACGGCTCAGCAGCCGGCAGAGGTTAGCGTAGCCGGCATCGGTCTCCACCAGACAGATGGCACTCGCATCATTCCCCCGCACCTCCGCTCCCAGGATCGGCCGGATCCCTGCCGCCCTCATGACCTCCCAGAATCGCACCAGCCCGTACACCCCGTCGGTGTCGGTGACCGCCAGCATGGTGATTCCCAGGCGCACCGCCGCCGCGCCCAGATCCTCGGGCGACGCGGTGCCCCGCATCAGGCTGTAATGGGAATGCACCGCCAGGTGGACGAACCGGCTCACCGGTTGCTCCCCACGAAACTCATCAAGTCTTCCTCTTGAATCCGACGGCCCCTCCGCCGAAGCGCGTCCGGATTCGATCCAGCGCCACCGTCAGCGCCGAATCGCGGCGCTCCTTCCCGGCGAGGGCCGTCACCGCCACGATTCCTTCTCCGTGATCCGGAGAGCCCGGGTGGCTTTGGGCCATCCCGTTTCCCCCGGCAGATCCACTCCCGCCAGGATCCTCGAACAGGCTGAGCTGGCGCGGCGCCTCCCGGAGATCCGCCATCGTGACTTCGAGGTGACGGATCTGGATCCGTCTGCCCCGCGCCTTCTCGAAGAGCCGCTGCACAACTTCCCGCGCGGCGAAGTCGTTGGCCACGGGCCGGGCGAGCGCCTTCTCCCGCACCGCTTCCACTCCATCGACGTAGCACAGCCGGATCGAGACGCGCCCCGCCTGCCGATCCATCCGCCGCACCCGCTCCGCGGCGCGCGCCGCCAGATGGTCCAGCGCCTCCCGATGCACCGCGTCCTCGTTGGAATCCTCCGGAAGCGTCTCCTCTTCGCGCACCGCCGGCGTTTTCTCCGGCGGCCGCACCGGCGAGGGATCGATTCCCCGCGCCTCCCGATAGAACCGCCACGCCCGCCTGCCGAACAGCAGCCGCAGATGCGCCACATCCAGCGCCGCCAGTTCCTGCACCCGGCCGATGTTCACCTCCCACAGGATTTCGCGCGACGGCGGATCCACCCCCGGCAGCAGATCGACTTCCAGCGGCGACAGGAAGGGAGCTTCGCTTCCCGGGAAGACATCGTAGAGGCGCTCGGGCCGGATGACGCGGGCCGCCACCCGGCTCACCAGCTTGTTGGATGCCACGCCCAGCGTGGCGGCGAGGCGCAAGCGCCCGCGGACTTCGCGCTGGATCCGATCGGCCGAGTCCACCGCCCGGCCGAACAGGCGGTGCGTGCCGGTCATGTCCAAAAACACGTGCCCCCCGCCCGCCGGCTCCAGCAGCGGCGAGTAGCAGCCCAGGACTTTCAGGATGGCATCGGAGGCGCGCCGGTAGAGCGGCTCGTTGGGAGGCAGGACGATCAGGTCGCGGCAGATCCGTGCGGCGCGCGCCAGGGGCATGCCGCGGAACACTCCGGCACGACGCGCTTCCAGCGAGGAGACGATGATCGGCGCGCGGGTGGACGACGACGGCGCCACCACCACCGGCCTTCCCACCAGCCGTGGCGAGACCACCCGCTCCACCGCCACGGGAAACGCCGGAATGTCCAGATGCAATATCGCTCGATCCATGGCCGCTGGCTCGCCACGTCACGGCTCGCGCTCAAGGTGAGATTCCTCGGTAGTCCACCTTGTGCTGATAGTCGCACTTGCGGCAAGATTTCATTCCTCGTAATTGTCGAACTCCCAATACAGATTTACGGTAGAGATTATGGCCTTACAAACATTTCCTTCCCTTTCGAATCATAAAGTGCAAAGGAAGGCCCTTTCACGTCATTGACAACCATTAACGCTCGCTGCTTTTCGCTCGCGTCGAAGAGAGCGAGCCAGGGGATGTCGGCATTCACAGCCAGTTGGACTTGTATCTTCCCACCTGTACCACGCAGAACCATACGAGGTCCGCCATCAGCGACTACAAGCTTCGCGCGCTCTTCGCCGTGTGCATCATAGAAAACCAAATCGGGTCCGTACTCCATCACAGAGAGCACTGCTCGCTTATTCTTCTTTTCATCATACAGAGTCAGGCAGGGCCCTTTTCCCCCGGGTAAGCTTGAAGTCATGCCAAGTTCTGCTCGTACCTCTCCAGTCTCAGCACGAAGAGTGAATCGCCGAGCCTCCAGGAGATTATTGTCGGGGGATGCCTGCCCTGATAGCATGACAGCTGCAACGAGCATGAGCGCACTGAGCCCAAGGTATTTCAACCACCGATTTTGTCTTTCCACTTTCTCAATTCGTATCGTCATTGCATTGAAAACTTCCGTTCGCTCATCCATCGTCCTGACTCCTTCCTTCCCGATTAGCCGCCCGCAAGTTGATCACGCCTGAAACCTCCTCATCAATCGGCACAACGGTGCCTCGGGTCTCCACGTCGGTGGATTCGTCCAGGAAGTGGGACTGGCTGTTGAACAGGACGGCCATACTCCACGAGCCTAGGCACGTGCAATCTGTGCGTGCTCAGCGGCCGTGCGTCTTTTTCTGCACGAGTCATCGACCGTTCCGACGCGACACCAGTTTCGGGGGAACCTTGGGCTGCACTTTGCTCACCAGTGGGAATCGCTCGGGTGTTCGATGGGTTCCACGCGAGATCCACATCAAGGTCGGGCTAATAGAGATGACCAGCATGAGGGTGAACAACGTTCAGCAATTCCCTGATTGGGACTTCCTTGAACCACGGAAAGTGCTTGAAGGAAATGAACAACTCCTGCCCATTCAAGGACACCCAAAAGTCATCAGAACAAGACTTCGTCATTACCGCTGCTCCAGGACAAAGCGGGCACGCTCCTTGCGCAACATCTCGAAGGGCGTCATACACTTGATTCCGAGCCCAATACAAGGTTCGGGGATTTTGATCTTCTTGGTCGAAGTCGATGCCTTCTCGTGAGTCACGACGGTTTGCCCGTGAGCCAACGCATGAGCCACGAGGTAGTAGTCGGCTACCTGAAGAAACGTGTTAATAGCGGCCGGTTCATAGCTCTGGCCGGTGACCCAGGTGCTGACCTTGGTGAGAGCGGGCAGGATCGCGGCGTCGGGTTTGAGAAACAATGCAGCTCCACGTTTTGCCGCCCATGCTGCCAGCTCGTCGGCGCCCGCTTCGATCTCGTCTTCAACTCGTTCGATGCTGTACACCTGACCTGCGGCGTTCTGCACGATGAGCCAATCCCAAAACGCTGGGCAGAAGTCGAGCCCGTAATGGAGGTTCTTTGCTTGAATGAACACGTTTGCATCAAGGAGGTAGGCCATCAGGCGCCCACCCCCAGGCTGCGCCCGAGATCGTGGAACGTGGCCATCTTCTTGAGCCCCAGCAGCCGGAACGCCTCCGTGAAGGGCGTTTGTCCCTCAAGAGTGCTGACCACCAAGGCCCGGGTGAACCGCTTGCTCGCACGTGCTCCCAGCGTCAGGTAGAAGTCGCCGCCGCTCGTCTTGGGTGCCTGGCGTAGACGTTCCAACTCGTCGGCGTAGGCTTCCCGGAGATCCTCTTGCGAAAGCCAGCCCGCGTCGTGGATTCGTCGCAGGATGACCAGTGTGCTGACCTTGAAGCGCCGTGCCAAGCGACCTAGTTCGTGCTGCAGATCGGAGCCTTTTAATGGACCCGGGGCACTGTACTCGTCGCGCAACACGTCAAGGGGTACAAGCATCTCGGCGGCGACACGGTTGCACCAGCGTTCCTGCTGGTGATCGGGCAGCCAGGACGCCTGTGCGTCGGAGACAGCGGATTGCCCGATCCAGATGTGAGCCAGCTCGTGCGCTAGGGTGAACATCTGCGCAGCCTTGGTGTCCGCCCCGTTGATGAACACCAGGGGAGCCAGATCGTCCGCAATCGCGAAACCGCGAAACTCGTCGGGATTAAGCTGACGTTGGTTGTTGTTGAGCACCACGCCGCTGCACATGACAAGGATTCCCAGCGCGTCGGCCTGTTCGATGAAGCGGCGCAGCGCGTCGGTCCAGGTTGGCATCCGACGGCGTTCTTCGAGATCGAACCCGAGCGCATGCCGGATTCCTGCGGCAGTTGCCTCGACCCCGCCCGTGGGTTTTGCGGAGCCTATGAATGCCAGCGGTTTCTCACCCGTGGACCGCGCGAAGTTACGGTACCACTCCTGGCGCTGCTGGCAGAGGTAGAGCGTGTCGAGCAGATCGGGGCTCGGGTGTCCGATGTGTACGTTGTCCACTGTCCGGAAATCCGGAATTGGGACGCTTTCAACCGGCGGTTTCTGGAGGAAGAGGTAGCCGACAGGCGTGTAGGTGGCCTTGGCAAATCCTTCCAGCTGCTTCAGCGTGGGGCTCGCTTCGCCTTGCTCCCAAGCCTTGAGCTTCGGGAATCGCCGCGCCAGCGCATCCACGCCGAGCCCGGCGCGCTCGCGCGCCCACCGCAGCATCTCCGGCTTGATGTCGACACGAATTGTGCTAGCCATCTGGTCCCATTTTCACAGAGTCAATGGCGCGTGCGCACCTTCATACTCCAGCTTCGGTGGCCGAGCATCGAGGGATTATAGCCGTGTGCCATATAAACACGCATGGCTCTCACGCCTGGAATTTCCGGAGCAGGCCGACGACGATGCCGCGGATTTCCAGCTCGCCTGCGGATTCGTCCAGGAAGAGGGACTGGAGCGTCGGGTTGGCGGGGCGCAGCTCCACGCGGCCGCTCTTGCGGTACAGGCGCTTCACCGTCGCCTCGCCGTTGACCACCGCCACCACCGTCTGCCCGTCCTCGGCGGTGGATTGCCGGCGCACGACCACCACGTCGCCGTCCCGGATTCCATCGTCGATCATGCTGTCGCCGCGCACCCGCAGCGCGAAGTTCTCGCCGCTTCCCAACAGGCTTCGCGGGATCTCGATTTTCTCGGCCGTCTCGACGGGCTCGATGGGCTTACCCGCCGCCACCGTCCCCAGCAGCGGAACGGTGAACGAAGGCGTCCCGTGCTCCACCAGGGTCAGCGCCCGCTTCTTGTTGCCCCACGGACTGCGGACGTATCCCTTCTCCTCCAGCACCTTCAGGTGCTTGGCCACGGCGTTGGTGGATTTGAGCCGCAGCGCCCGCCCGATCTCCTGGTAGGTGGGCGCCTCCCCCTGGCGCTCGATGTAATCCTGGAGGAATTCGTAAAGCTCGCGCTGCCTTGCCGTCAGGTACATGAGATCTCGGTCCTCGATTTCAATGGGAGGGCGGCGGGTTGGTGGTCCATCTTCACCGCCCGTTCTTCACAGCGAAATGGGGGTTCTCGATGATGCCGAGGACGTTGCCGAAGGGATCAGTGACGGTGGCGACGCGGATGTCATCTCCCACCTCCTGCACCGTGCTGTGGGATTTCGCTCCCAGCTCGAGCAGCTTGTTGAAGGCGGCCTTCGCGTCGGGCACGCCCCAGTAGGCCACCCCGGCGTTCCCCTGTTTGACACCGGCCATGTCCGGGTCCAGCCCCAGCTCGTAGCCCCCCACGTTGAAGCCCACGTAAAACGGCTTGTCGAAGTAGGGCTTGATCTTCAGCGCCTTGCTGTACCACTCCTTCGCCTTCTCCAGATCCTCCACGTGGTAAATGACCGTCCTGAGTCCCTGGAACATGCGGCCTCCTTCTGACGACTCCCCTTCCGTGGGCTTTTCTTATCGGATGCAGCTTTATCGGTAGTAATGAAGATAGGTGAAAGTTAGGTGAAAGTCAATAGGCGGGAAAACAGCGATCCAGTGAGGCCTGCTACCCGGTAACCAAGTCGAAATCTCCTCCCAAGACCTGCGAGATCTTCCCCGTCCGCCAGCCTCTGACACTGTCCCGGACGAGAGGAGAGGGTTCCCGGCGGTAGCGGCGGACGATTTTCAAGGATCCACCCTCTCGAGCGAGCAGCCTGCGTTCCAGCTCTTGCTTCAGGACCTGAGGGCTTACGCCAGCAGGGACGCCACTCTGGGGGAGGACGCGGACCGAAGCCTTGCATCGCTCAAATGACTTCCCGGCGGAATCCGGAGATTCGAGAATGTGGAGCCCATCCTCGGGAGCCAGTATGGAATAAGCTCCATATCCGCTCACGGAGGCCAGAAAGCGAAACAAGCTCTGCGAATCACCCGGGATGTCATCGATGACTTCCCAGCGCATCCGCCGCTTCCGCGCCCAGCCACCATACATTCCTCCCAGCTCCTTCGCGAAGCGCACAGAGTCATTGAGGTCTTCCGCACGACGGCTCGCTTCCACGACAAGAAATGCCTCTCGTGGCCGCCCCTGCCGCACATCTTCGCAAGCCACCTCGAGCAGATAAAGGGAATGGGCCAAGGTCGCGACTAGCTCTCGCGGAAGCCTGTCCCGGCGGGTCGAGCTTTCTCCCATGAGTCGTTTGAGAAGGGAGCCGGCCCGTTGCATGCCCGACTCGATGCGATCCTGATACTCGTACTGCCCA
>Ga0137425_1000181_pt1 | contig 21201 bp, 9 predicted proteins | sample EasRivERMZT640_2_FD_102318 | JGI IMG/M metagenome (GOLD analysis project Ga0137425, IMG submission 102318) | Soil microbial communities from meander-bound floodplain in the East River, Colorado, USA - East River MetaG ERMZT640_2 | ecosystem: Environmental > Terrestrial > Soil > Floodplain ...
AGGGAGTAGACCAAGCTCGACAAACCGGTCAGCGTCCGGTCCACCCAGCGCCGACGGCTGCCCGCCGCGACAAGTCCCGCCGCCGTGCCGAGCAGGAATTGCAGGAGCGTGGCGAGACCGGCCAGGACGAGCGTGTTCGCCCCCGCCTCGCGCAGGAGCTCCGCAACCGGCCGGTGGTGCGTAAAGGAAATCCCCAGGTCGCCAGTGAGGAATCCTCGCATCCAGTCGACGTAGCGCACGGCCAGCGGACGATCAGCATCAAATGCACGGCGTAATGTCTGCTGGGCCGCGCCGCTCACTCCCGATGCAGGCTCGAAGCGGAACGGATCTCCCGGCGCCGCCTGCACCAGCAGGAAGACGAGGGTCAGCACTCCCAGCAGGAGTGGCACCGCCGCCATCGTTCGTCGCGCCAGGTATGCCCCCACCCAACCTCCCACGTGGGGTGCATTGTCCCCACTCACCGCACCAAGTCAAGTTGCATCAACCCTTGTGGCCGTCCCGCCCGCCGGGCTAGAATCGACCAGGCATCCGAGGACTCCAACATCATGACCCCTTGGAATCGCGTTTCTCATGGCCTGAGACGGGCGTGGTTGCTCGTCGCGCCCCTCGCGCTGGCCCTCCTGGCCTCCGCTTTCGCATCGCCCGAGGCGTCGGCGCCGAAGGAAAAGACGACGTCCAAGAGGATCGTCATAGGAGTACGCGGCGACATCTCCTCGCTCAACATCTACACCGCCACGAACGCCTTTACCCAGGAGATCATCGACCTGCTCCAATCGCGCCTGGCCGAGGAGCAGGACGATTTCCGCGATGGCCCTCCCTCGTTCAAGCCCGCGCTGGCGAAATCGTGGGAGTTCTCACCGGATCGAAAGACCCTGACCTTTCATCTCGATGCGCATGCGCGCTGGAGCGATGGGCAGCCTTTGACTTCGGCAGACGTCGTCTTTTCGCACCGGGCGGCCGCCAGCCCGGAGGTGGGCTGGGTGGGAATTGACGTGAAAGAGGCGATTGCCTCGGTGACGGCCTCTGATTCCCGAACCGTCGTTACCGGCTTCTCGCGGCTGTATCCGTACCAGCTCATGGACGCCGTGGAGGGGAACGTGATCCCCGCCCGCTTCTATCAATCCACCCCATTCGTCGAATGGCCCAAGCAGGCGTTTCTGGAGACGCCGCCCTCGAGCGGCCCGTTCCGGCTGAAGCGCTACGAGCGAGGCTCGCTCATCGAGCTGGTCCGAAATCCCGATTACTTCCGCAAGCCGCTTCCACGTCTGGACAGTGTCGTCTTCCGGATAATCCCCGATGAAACCACGCTGCTCAACGAGCTCCTTTCCGGTGGCATCGACGTCATGGAGAATCTGCCGGTCACCGCGGTCAAGAAGGTCGAGGCCTCACCGCGCCTGCGCATCGTCCGGGTGCCCGATCTCTCCTACACCTTCATTTCCTGGAACACCGCCCGGCCGCTGTTCGCCGAAGCACGGGTGCGCAAGGCGTTGACCCTGGCCATCGACCGGCCGGCCATCATCGAAGGGCTGCTGCCCGGGATCGGAAGGCCCTCGGCGGGGCCCGTCCTCTCCTTCATGTGGGCGGCTGATCCGGGCCTCAAGCCACTCCCCTACGATCCAGCCGGCGCCCGCGCCCTGCTGAAGGAATCTGGATGGGAGGATCGCGACTCTGACGGCATCCTGGATCGGGAAGGCGTCCCCTTCCGCTTCGAGCTGGAGACGAACCAGGGCTCCGGACTGCGCTCCGACATCGTGCAGATGGTGTCGGCGCAGCTCAAGAAAGTCGGCATCGAAGCCGTCCCCCGGATCATCGAGTACGGCGCCTTCATCACCGGACACGAAAAGCATGAGTACGATGCCTTCGTCTCGTCGTGGCGCGAATCGACCAAGGTGGATCTCAAGTCGGTCTTCCACAGCACGGCCAAAGCGAGCGGCTACAATTACGGGCAGTACTCCGATCTGGAGCTGGACCTGCTGATCGATCAGGCCCGCATGGAGAGCGACCGGGCGGCCGCCCGGAAACTCTGGGCGCGGGCCCAGGCCATCATCGTCCGCGACCAGCCCTTCACTTTCCTCTTCGAACGGGACCGGCTGCACGCCGTCCCGCGAAACCTCACCGGTTTCCGTCTCAGCCCGCGCAGCGCCTACACCGGTTTGGAGGAATGGTCTCTGGAGGGGAAGGCCACGGCGGCGCGATGAGTGCCTTTGTTCCGCTTCTCGGCGCGAAACTCCTTCCCCCCGATCCCGGACAGTTCCACCTCGTGCGGCCCCGATTGCACGATCGCCTGCGCGCCGGAATGAGCCGGCGGTGCACGGTGGTGCTGGCAGGCCCGGGCTACGGGAAAACCAGCCTGACGGCCCGGTTCCTGCGGGAATGGGAAGGCGACTCGGTCTGGCTGTCGGTCGATGCCTCGGACCGCGATCCCTGGCTCCTCTTCCGGTATCTATCGCGCGGGCTGCGGGAGCACGCGCCTGAGCTCGGCTCGCGCACCGAGGATGTCTGGCAGGATCTCCGATCCCGCCCCGAGGAAGTCGACCGATTGTGCGATCTGTTCATCAGCGACGCCGAGGAGTCGCTGGGGGCCAGGTTCGTGCTGGTGCTCGACGGCGTGCACCATCTGGAAGCGAGCCTTGCAGGGACGCGGGCGCTGCGCCGGCTGCTCGCCTATCTCCCCGGCACCCTGCACCTGATACTGATCGGCAGGGCGCTGCCCGATATCGGGGTCAGGACGCTTGCGGCCGAAGGGGCGGTGGACATCCTTTCCGGGGAAGACCTGCTGTTCACCCGGGAGGAGACCCAGGCGCTGCTCCTCGACACATTCGCTCTGCCGATCTCGAAGGAGACGGCGGAAAAGATTCATGCCCGCACGCGGGGCTGGCCCACCGCGCTGCAGCTCCTGCGCCAGAGCGCGCGCCTCACCCAGCCCAGTCCCGATCTCCCGGAGCAGGTCTTCGTGCGCACCGAATCGGAGATATTCGATTACTTCAGCGAGGAGGTCCTGGCGGCGGAACCCGACTCGACCCGCGAGTTCCTGCTGGCCACCAGCATTCCGCCCGTCATTCATCCCGATCTCCTCTCCGACGTGCTGCCGCACCTGGATGTGCGCGCGATTCTGGCCTCGCTTCTCAAGCGCAAGCTGTTCGTCACGCCTCTCGAGAGTGGCGGGGAGCTGTACGCCTACGATCCGCTGTTCCGAGATTTCCTGAGGCGGAAGCTGCGCGCCGAGCGCGGGGCCGAGGCGCTGCGGGATCTGCACGTGCGTTACGGCGAGGCATTCCGCCGCCACGGCGAATGGGCCCAGGCGCTGGCCCACTTCCGCGATGCGGACGATGCGCGGCGCACCGCCGAGGTGCTGCGCCGGCACGGCGAGCCGCTGCTGCGCACGGGCCAGCTCGACGCCGTCAAGCAGGCGGCGCGGTTTCTGGAGACCCGGGGGATCCGGTCGGCCACGGCCGAAGCACTGCTCGGAGAGGCGCTGCGTCGGACGGGCGATTACGCCGCTGCGGTCGGCCATTTCGAGAAGGCGCTGGCGGGCCTGGAGAAAGGAGGGGCGCGTCCCGGCGTCCGTCCCTCGGCGCGTCAGGGACTGGCCTATTCGCTTCTCAAGACGGGGCACCGGGAGCGGGCGGCGGTGGTGGCCGAGGAGGCCCTCACCGAAGCCGGCAGGGAGGATCCCGCGCTGCGAGCCTTGATCCTGAACACCCTTTCGATCATCCGCACCCGGGAAGAGCGTCACACCGAGGCAGTGGCCGGCTGGCAGGAGGCGCTGACCCTGGCGCGGGAGGCGGGGGATGATCGACTAATCCGGATGATCGCCCACAACCTCGGCCTGCCCCACGCAGTGTTCGGTGATTTCGCCCGGGCCTCGGAGTGCTTCCGGATCCTCACCAGTTCCGCCGACGGCAGCCTGGGTCCGGAGCATGGGGCTGCTTGTCTCAATCTGGCCCGTATCGAGACGCTGCGCGGCGAGCACGCGAGCGCCGCGAAGCTCCTCGAAGACGCGCGGGAGATCGCCAGCCGGCTGCATCTGACCGCCCTGTCCGCCGACGTGCTGGAGGCGGAAGGAACGCTGCGTCGCGAAGGCGGGGACCTCGAGGGGGCGCGCGAATGTTATGCCCTGGCCCGGTCCCGCTTCACCGAGCTGGGGCAGCGTGAAATTCTGGACAACCTTGCCGAGGAAGAGGCGATCCTCGCCGCGCGCCGCGGCGAATTCGCGGAGGCGGAAGCGCTGGCGCTGGAGCTGGTGGAGTCGCGCCGGAAGGCTTCCGAGCGAGAAGGACTCGCCTCCTCGCTGCTCACCTTGGGAGAAATCCGGGTGCGCGCCGGCCGCCCGGCGAAGGCCCTGGAGCCACTGCACGAGTCGGCGCGCGCCTTCCGCGAGCTGCGCCGGTCCTACCAGGAATGCCTGGCCTACCTTTATCTCGCCCTGGCTACCCATCGCACCGGCAAGCCGGAGCGCGCCCGTGGCGCGGCGCGCCGGGCCCTGCTGCTCTCCGCCGGCCACGATTATGCCGCGGCCGTGCGACGGATCGCGGCGCTGGACGCCGGCTTCGGGAACTGGTTGGCCGGACTGCCCTCGGCACCCGCCGGACTTCAGGCGAGTGGGAAGCTCCCTTCGGTACTTCCCGCTCCGGCCGTCCGGTCCGAAACCTCGGATCTCACCATCCGCCTGTTCGGCCCCATCGAGGTCTACCGCGACGCCGACAACAAAATCCCGCCTCGGGCCTGGAAGCTGCGGCGCGCCCTGGAGGTCTTTTGCTACCTGGCCGCGGCGCGCGAGCGCCGGGCCACCAAGGAGAAGATCGTCGATGCGCTGTGGGGTGATGCGCGCCTCTCCGCGATCGAAAAGAACTTTCACCCCACCATCTCGTTCCTGCGGGGCGCCTTGAATCATGGCCGCCAAGTGCCCAAGAACTTCATCCTCTTCGAGCGCGGCTCCTATCTCCTGAACCCCGCCCACCGCTACGACATCGACGCCGAACGGTTCGAGACGGGAGTGCGTGCGGCCCGCGCCCGGGCCAGGGAGGGCGATCCCTCAGCCGCGCTCTCCGCCTACGACCAGGCGCTGGTGCTGTACCGGGGCCCCTTCCTGGAGGAGGAATACGGCGGATGGGTCGAGGCGCCGCGCGCTCATTTCGAAACGCTGTATCTCGACGCACTCGCCGAGGCGGGCCGGCTTCACATGAAAGCCGGCGATGCGCGCGCCAGTCTTTCGTACCAGAGGCGACGGCTGGAGCTCGATCCTCTCAGCGAGGAGGCCTCAATCGATCTGATGCACGCCCTGGGGTGCACCGGGGATCGGGCCGCGCTGGAGAAGGAGTTCGAGCGCCTTACGGGCCTTCTGGCCGATGAGCTGGGGGCCGAGCCGGCGCCCGAGACGCGCCGGGCCTATGAGACAGCCCGGGCGATGAAGGCGGCCCCGTCTCCCGCCGCCGCACCCGCCCGCACCCAACCGGCGGCCAAGTCCAGGACGGCATCCCGTCACACGCGGCGGTAAAAACCGGCCGCTTCTCTGTCCGGACTTTGGCGCTCCCCTGCCAAATCACATCTCTTACGATTCGCCCTTACGCCCGTGCTTGCCTCTGTGTTAAAGTAACCCATTCCAAGGCTATCTGAGAAGCTGAGATGTCCCTACCTCGACACTGGCTTTCGTTGCGCTCGACTCTGAGCGGATTTTGTGCGCTCCTGCTGGCCGTCACCTTCGGCGCCAATAATCTATCGGCCGGCGGTTACGTGACCGAAACGTCCGGGATCCGCTGGAACGACGTCGGCGGTGTTCGCTGGAATGACGTTGGCGGAATCCGCTGGAATGACGTTGGCGGAATCCGCTGGAACGATGTCGGCGGAATCCGCTGGAACGACGTCGGCGGAACCCTGTTCACCGACGCCTCCGGAATCCGCTGGAATGACGTTGGCGGAATCCGCTGGAACGATGTCGGCGGCCTCTCCTTCGATGACGCCCTGGCCACCGGCCTGACCAGTCTGGATCTGGAGCTGCTCAATGCCGTGTCGTTCCTCCCGAACACCTCCTCCATCAACGTCATCGTCACCTATCGCTCCACACCCACCACCGACGACCTGCTGGCGCTGAACGGGATCGGAATCCCGGGCGGCACAAAGTTCCGGCGGCTGCCGATGGTGGTGGTCAACGCGACGCCGAATCAGATCCGGGCCATCGCCGCTCTAACGCGGGTGCGATCGGTCTGGGCCGACAAGACGCTCTCCTTCTTCGATCAGTCGAGCCGCAATCGAATCTTCATGGACGACGTGGAGAGCGATCCCGAGCTGGCCCTGCCGGGGGGCGCCCCCTCCGGCGCCGGCGTGACCATCGCCGTCCTCGACACCGGCGTGGATGCCACGCACCCCGATCTCCCCTACGGCGCCAAGGTGGTGCAGAACGTGCGTGTCAACACCGCGCTGAATACCGGCCTCGGGTTCCTGTATCCGACCGCGATCGAAGGAGTGATCAACACCGACCTGGTCCTCGGCCACGGGACCTCGGTGGCTTCGGTCGCCGCGGGAACCGGGGTGGCCAGCGGCGGCGCCCATCGCGGAGTGGCCCTGGGCGCCTCGATTCTGGCGCTCTCCGCCGGCGACCTGTTCATCACCAACGTTCTGGAAGGGTTCGACTACCTGCTCGACAACGCCGCCCGCTTCGGCGTGCGGGTCGCCAACTGTTCATGGGGCACTGAGGGGTTCTTCGATCCGGACGACCCAGTGAACATCGCGACCCGCGCACTGTTCGACGCGGGGATCACGGTGGTCTTCGCCTCCGGAAACTACGGCCCCTCCCCCGATACGCTGAACCCCTATTCGGTGGCCCCCTGGGTGATCGGCGTCGGCTCCCTCAATCCGGCGGGCAGACTCTCCGATTTCTCCTCGCGGGGGATCTTCGAAGAGCTGCTCTACCATCCGATACTGGCGGCTCCGGGAGAATCGATCACGGCAGCCAGTCCGGCGCTGCTCAACGGCGGCGCTCCGTATGCGGTGGTCAGCGGCACTTCCTTCGCCGCGCCGCACGTGGCCGGAGTCGCGGCGCTTCTGCTGCAGTCGAATCCCGCGCTGACTCCGACGGATATCAAGCGGATCCTCCAGCGCAGCGCCGTGCCGATCCTGGGGAGGGATCGCTCGGAAGTGGGTGCGGGCGGCTTGGATGCATGGGCGGCGCTCGCTGCGGCGCGCTATCCCGGCCGCGCCTTCGGAACTCACTATCCCGGATGGCTGGACGAGCGGCCCTATCGAATCGTGCACCGACCTGGGGTGCTGAGCCAGGCAACCCTCACCGCCGGGACTACGCTCTCCATACCGATGAGCCTTCCGGAGCCGGTGGTCTCCTGGCAGCTCACGCTGGCGTGGGGGACTCTGCCGGGCGCCAACGATCTCGACCTGCGCGTGCTCGACGCGGGCGGCACCGAGCTGGCCTCCTCGCAGTCGATCAACGGACTCTCTCTCTTCGGGCGCACCGAAGGAACGCACCTGCTCGGGGCGATCCCAGCGTCGCTGATCGCCAGGGTCTTCTTCAAGATCGGCAGCGGCCTGCTGGACCAGCCATTCGAGATGAGGCAGGAGACCTCTGTGGCGGAGATCACCGCCTACGCCGACGTGGCCGGGCTGCCCGCCGTGGACCGGGACCGGGTGGCGCGCGCCGTGAGCCGTCACGTCATGATTGGCCGGGGCGGCTTCTTCGAATACAACTCCGCGATGAGCCGATCGGAGCTGGCGCGGGCGCTGGCGCTGACCGGCGAGCTTCCACAGAGAATTGCCGCGGCCTCCTCGTTTCCCGACGTTTCGACACTCGACGCCGATGAGCCCTACGTGGAGACAGTGGCCGGAATCAAGACGCGCCACCTGTTGATGGAGCCGCCCAACGGCGTCGCCTTCAAGCCGCACAGCGACGTGACCAGGCTCGATTTCGCGGTGGCCCTGGTGCGGGCCGCGGGACTCGAGGCGCAAGCCGACGCCCGCTCCGGAGAGGTCTTGAATCTGACCGACGAGAGCCTGATTGCGCCTGCCAAACACGGGTACGTCGCGGTGGCGAAAGAGCATCACTTCATCGACGTCCTGAGCGGATCGACCGGCTACTATTTCGATCCGGGAGGGTCGGTCCCGAGGCTGGCCGCCTCCGTGTTCCTGATGAACCTTCTGGATGAGCGCAGCGGCAGCCCCCTCGCCTCGCTGCCCGCCGGCACCCCTCCCCCCCCTTCGGGGAAACCCAAGCCCCCTGCCTCCCGTCCCCCCAAGAACCGCTAGCCCGACCCATCTCTCTTTTTTTGAAAGACCTTTCAAGGTCCTAACTTCCTGATAGTTAGCTAACACCCCCTGCCCGCCGCCTGGCTAAGGTTCAAGGATTCTTCAAGCCCCTCCTCCCACACTCAAGGTCATGAGGAGCGGGAAATAGGTGGATCCGGTCCGCCACCCGCTGCGCCAAGCGGAGAGGGAGACGACCATGCAGGACAAAGACAACAGAAACTCCATCCATGCCATCGGCGGTGGACTCCTCCATCTGGTCCGAGCCGCCGACGCGCGTGCGGTGATCGGGACCAACGACGACAACGGCTCCGGCGGGCCCGACGACGCCTCCGATCCCGATTTCCTCCCCATTCACAGCTTCGGGGAGAATGCAGTGATCGACACCGGCGTCGCGCCGCAAACCCGCTTGATCACCGTCACGCTGGAAAACGTCATGGGACCGGGCGGAGGCGGGACCTACTCCTTGAGTCTTCTGGATGGCGGAGCCAATCGCGGCCCTGTCACCCGACCCATATCCGGGACCCCCGGCTTTTCTATCGGGCTCTCAACCCTCTCTGTGACGCTCGGTGCCGAGCAGGGGTCCCGGTACAGCTTCGATGTGTCGGTGACAGTGGACGGACGGCCGGCGCCCCTTGGCCTGGCCCGGGCCGGGGTCGATGCGCTCGGCCGGGAGGCGACCGAATTCCTCTGGTGGGTGGTGGCCCGCAGCGACACCGGCCGGACGCTCAGGATGCCCTTCTTCTACCGGGCGTCACCCGCCACGGTCGTCTTCTCCGCGGCGCCGTTCCAGAACGCCATCCAGGACGACACCACCCCGGATCAGGCCGCTGGGGTGGATCGCGACGGGAATTATCGCCTCTCATGGACCTACCCCGGTCCGCCGGCCGATGCGACCTGCGGCTTCCAGATCGAGGAGTCGGCCGCGCCGCTCACCACCCTCTTCTTGGATGACGGCAGCGAGCTGCTGCTGGCGGGCTCGAACTCGAAATGGAGGGGAGCGGCGGAGTGGAACTCCGCGATTCATCCCGAAAACTTGACGGCCGGTTACGCCGCCCTCTACCACGAGCAGCTCGACGCGGCGCTGGCGATGACCAGCGCGGTCGCACTACCCGCCGACACGAAGATCCAGCTCTCCTTCGACACCTACCAGGATCTGGATGATGGATTCGACTTCGGATTCGTGGATGTCAGCGTCGATGGCAGCGCCTATCTGACGCTGGCCAGATACACCGGTGCCTTCAGCGGAACTCGCACTCTGGATCTGAGCCGCTTCGCCGGCCGGTCAGTAGCAATCCGCTTCCGGGTCGTCGGCGACCTACTTGTCTCCACACCCGCGTACCTCGGCTGGTTCCTGGACAACATCGCGATCCAGGCCGCCCCTTGGACGGTCATCGGCACGACCGATGCGGCCACTTTCGCCTACGACGTGTCAAGCCGCCCAACCGGGAATTACCTCTACCGGATCGCCGGCCTATATGGATCCTTCTGCAGCTCGACGGGCGCCTACTCGAACATCCGCTCCATCTCGGTCCAGCGCGACGTTGAGCTGCCGAAGCTGGTGCCAACCGCGCAATTCGCCGCCTCTCCCAACCGGGCCACTCAGACCAGGACCTCCGAGCCGACTCGGAGCGCCCGATGAAAACAACCTCGACTTCTCGAAAGGATGAGACGACCATGACCCGAGCCACCTCCTTCCGTGCAACCAGACTGCTCCTGACGGCCGGCACACTGCTCGTCACCAGCACCTTCAGCTGGGCGTTGAAGCCGGTGGACCATCCGCTTCCCGATTACGACGCGGCGGGGGGAATGAAGCTGCATCTTGCCCCGGGGACGCTTCCCGATCCGGCCCAGGCCGCCGCTCTCAAGAAGCTCGAGCGCGAAGCGGGCGGCGAGCTGCGGCTCGTCTACAACGGATTGAGCCGTGTGCCGCGCAGCCTCGCCTCGAAGCAGCCGCTCTCCCCACCCGACTCTGCGGATGCGGCAACGGTAGCGCGCGGTTTCCTGAAATCGCATCGCGACGTTTGGAAAATGTCGGCCGATGAGGTGGACGCGCTGGCGCTTGATGCCTCCTACACCGACAGCCATAGCGGCCTCTCCCACGTCTTCTTCACCCAGATGGCCGACGGCATCCCGGTCTTTCCGGCCGTGATGGGAGTTCACCTCAATGCCAGCGGCCGCGTACTGGGAGTGCAGGGAGATCTCTTCCCCGGAACGCGCCGCGCCTCGATGGCGAGGCTGACCCCGGAGCAGGCGGCCGAGGCGGCCGCCGAGCAGATCGGCGTGACGTTCCATGCCCGGAAAATCGGGGAGCAGGCGGGAGCGGTGATTCTGGATTCGGGAAGCCTCCGCCAGCCGGTCCGGGTCGAGAAGGCGATCTACCCGCTGCTGGGCACGCCACGGCTCGCCTACCGGATGTCGCTGCACAAGAACGGGCGAGAATGGTACGACGTGTTGATCGACGCCGTCTCCGGAAAGCTGCTCCACCGGCGCAACCTCTTCACCGATACCCTCTCCCCTTCCGCACCGGCCGAGAGCAACCCGGCCGCACCGAAGGCCCGCGTCTACGTCGAGCATCCGCTCGCCACCGTCCGCGGCACCGGCGACCTGGCCCGCAAGTACCCGTATACGACCGATGCGACAGGCCGGCAGCGCGGCTTCGCCAATGCCCCGCTGTTCGGCGCCGACTCCTCGCCCGTCAATTCCAACGGCGGCGATCCCAAGAACGCCACGCTCAGCCAGGTGATCCTGCCGATGCCGAATGCGTCGTCGCCGACCCGCAGCAACGCGCTGCCGCTCACCACTTCCCCGCAGTCGCCCCAGGGGTGGTTCCTCCCCCCCCAGGGGGGCCATTACCAGACGATCGGCAACAACGTCGACGCCAAGGATGACCAGGCCGACGATGACGAGGCAACGACCGGATATCGCGCCGACGCGCTGACCGGCGATTTCTCCACTCCGCAGTTCGTCTACCACAACTACTACAGCCAGAACGGTCCCTATGCCGCCGAGCTGCCCCTGGCAGTCGCCTCCGCACAGCGGCTGGAGGGCGCCGCGCCCGATCTCGATCCGGCGATCGTGAACCTCTTCTACATCACCAACTGGTACCACGACTTCCTCTACCACCTCGGCTTCACGGAGGCGGCCGGGAACTTCCAGAAGAGCAACTTCGGCATGGGAGGCGCGGAGAACGACTACCTGTTCGCCGACGCCCAGGACGGCTCGGGGACCGACAACGCCAACTTCGGGACACCTCCCGACGGCTCCAACCCACGGATGCAGATGTTCCTCTTCAGCGCGCCGACGCGCGACGGCGATTTCGACGCCGACGTCATCATCCACGAGTACACCCACGGCCTCTCCAACCGCCTGGTGGGCGGCCCCAACAACACCGACTGCCTGGGGGTCGGCCTGGTGGGCGAGAGCGGCAGCATGGGAGAGGGGTGGGGCGACTGGTACGCCGCAACCATCACCGACGAGCCGGTGGTGGCGGAGTATGCCGTCGACGATCCGGTCGCCGGCATCCGGCGCTTCGCCATGAACGAGGGGCCCGAGGATTTCACTTACGGGTTTCTCTGCAGCGGCCCGGTCAGCAACCCCAGCCTGATTCCCTGCGAAGTCCACGATGGCGGGGAGTTCTGGACGATCGTCCTGTGGGAGATGAAGGAGGCGATGATCAACCGCTTCCACAACCGTGCCTTCCCGGGCGGCCCCACCTTCCCAACCTACAACCAGCCTGTGGGCCAGGCGTCGAGCAACATCCGCAACGCCTCCGGGCGCACCACCGACGGCAGCGGAGCGGTGGCGCGGATCGATCGCGCGACGATCGAGAACGGCTCCTTCAGCGCCCTGTTCCGCGTGACCGACGGCATGAAGCTGGCTCCCTGCAATCCGACCATGGTCGACATGCGTGACGCGATCCTGGCCGCCGACCGGGCCTCGGGGGGCGAATTCCAGGACCTGATTTGGCGCGCCTTCGCCAACCGGGGCGTGGGGGCCTTGGCGCTCTCCACCGGCGGAGAGACCGGAGGGACGGTGGAGGACTTCACCGTCCCCGCCACGGTCACCGCCTGCGAGGCGACCGGCGGGCCGCTCGCGGCGCCGGCCTTCACGGCCCTGTCGACTGCGCCCAATGCGGTCACGATCAGCATCACTCCCAACGGCGCCACCCAGTACGCGATCTACCGGGGCACCCGCGGAGCCGACTCCCCCGTCGATCCCACCCCGTTCGTGGAGGTGGGGCGCGTCACCGGCACGACCTTCCTCGACACCGGCCTGGACGGCGGCGTGAGCTACACCTACAAGGTCCGCGCGCTGCGCAACGATGACTGCGTGTCGGCAAGCCAGGCGGTGAATGTGACGCCGATCGGAGTGCCGCTTCCCTGCGTGGCCGATCCCACCTTCAACGGACTGGCGCGCGTGATCGATCCGGGTGACTGCCGGCATCTGCTCCTCGACTGGGCTCCGGCCGCGTCCAACTGCGCCGGCGGCCAGTCGATCCGCTACAACCTCTATCGCGGCACGGCGCCCGATTTCACCCCCTCGGCGCTCAACCGCATCGCCACCGGCGTGAGCGGCAACAGTTACGCCGACGAGCCTGGAGCCACCGACCGCCTCTACTACTACGTGGTCCGGGCCGAGGACTCGACCATCGGCCACGGCGGTCCGGCCAACGGCGGCAACGAAGACAACAACACCACGCGAGTGCCGGGGCTGGTCACCAGCGCCGTGCTGATGAGCCAGGGCTTCGCCGACGACGTCGAGTCGGGACCCGACAATCAGAGCAGCACCCACTTCGCCTCCAGCGGCCTGACCGTGCCTCTCATCCCGCAGCGCGGCGGCTGGTTCCGGGACGGCAATCCCGGGTCGGTCGCGCCGCATTCGGGAACCATGGTGTGGCACACCTACAACCCCGACAACGTGACGGTCTCGGCGTCGAACAACCTCGCCTACGAGCTGCGCAGCGACGTCATCACGATCACGCCCGACAGCATCCTGACCTTCTTCCACACCTTCCAGGCGGAGGGCGGGTTCGACGGCGGCGTCGTGGAGGCGGCGCCGGTGGATCCGCTCACCGGAACCGTCGGGACATTCCAGGACCTCGGGGATCGGATTTACGAGGGCGGTTACACCGGGGCGCTGACCGCCACTTCAGCCGGGACCAATACCAATCCACTGTTCGGCCGGCGCGCCTACACCGGCGGCGTTCTCGGCCCGATGAAGCGGGTGCGTGCCTTCCTGGGCGGGCTGGTCCCCACCGGACAGAGCTCGTCCCGGATCGTGATCCGCTTCCTGTTCGGCAACGACGTGGCCAACACGATTCCACCTTCCACGCCGGAGGGGAACTACCTGCCCGGCTGGTACGTCGACGACGTCTCGATCGACGAGGCATGCTGTCCGCAATCGCCGGCCCCGACCAGCCTGAACGCCACGGCCAGCGGTGACAACCAGATCAGCCTCACCTGGCAGGCGCCGGTCGGAGGGAGCATCTCCGAGTACCGGATCTTCCGCGAGGAGGCGGGCGAGACCACTCCGGTCGTCTTCGACGAGCCGCTCGCCACGGTCCCGGGGACTCAGACGAGCTACGTCGACAACCAGGCCTCGGCCGGATTCCGCTACGCCTATGTCGTCCGGGCGGTGCCGGCTTCGGGATGTCCCTCCGCCGACAGCAACGTCGCCACCGCCACCGCGACCGGAACCTGCACCACCGATCCCTACTTCGTGGGGCTGCGGTCGGTCTCGGCCTCGTCGAGCGCCACCTGCGTCCTCGATCTCAGCTGGGACGAGGGGGCGGCCCGCTGCCTCGGCGAGGGAGTGCGGTACAACGTCTACCGGAGCACCGACGCTTCGTTCACTCCCTCCGAGGACAACGCCATGGCGCTGGGGGTGACGGGGACGACCTATCACGACGCCAATAGCTTGATGCCCGGCGTGACCTATCACTACATCGTGCGCGCCGAGGACACCACGTCGAACGACGGTGGGCCGGCCAACGGCGGGAACGAAGACGACAACCTCGTCCGCCGCAGCGGCTCGCCCATCGGGCTTCCCGCGCCGTCGGCCGACTTCTTCGACGACCTGGAGCCCGACTCCGAGCCCGGCTACTCTTTCTTCAGCACCCGGGAGGCGGGGAACTGGCAGGTTCTCACCGATCCCAGCTCCCACAGCCTGACCCACGCCTGGGTGAGCCTGGACGATCAGCCGGGGCTGATCCTCGCCGCCAAGGACGACCGGCTGACGCTCCCCACGATGAGCCTCACCGCGTCGAGCGTGCTGAGCTTCTACCACAACTTCGACTTCGCCCAGTTCCCGCTGGCCGATCCGGCGGAGGCCTACCAGAGCGGAGGGGTCATCGAGATCTCCGCCGATGGGCAGGCCTGGATCGATCTGGGCCCCTACATCACCACCGGCGACTACAACGGCGCTCTCGATCCCGCCTCCATGAGCCCGCTCAAGGGGCGCACGGCCTGGGTCGGCTCCAGCGATGCGGTGCCCGGCACTCGGGTCGATGCGATGACCCAGGTTGTCGTGAATCTTGGGGCGGCGATCCAGACGGAATTCGCCACCACCTCCCTCTCCGGAGCGCACGTCCGCTTCCGGCTGGGGGGCACGTTCCAGATCCTGATCGACGGGACGCGCGGGATCGGCTGGGGCGTGGACGACATCCGCGTGACCGGTCTGCAATCTCCGGGCACCTGCACGACGGCGCTGCCGCCTCCCGCCTGCTCCATCGATTACGTCAGCCCCGGAACGGGCGAGCAGGGGCAGACGCTCAACGTGACGGTGTCCGGCAGCGGGTTCGCCGCCGGATCCGGCGTGATCTTCAGTCAGGATGGTGACACCGGTGACGGCATCGACGAGGGGCCGGCGACGGTGAACGACGCGGGAACCAGCGCGACTCTGCAGATCGCCATCGCCGCCGACGCGCCGCAAGGACCGCACGACGTGACAGTGCGCGCACCGAGCGGCGCCTTCTGCCGGAAGCCATCGGCATTCGTCGTCGTCAAGCCGGGCGGAGAAGGTTCCACGCGGCTCATCCCCTGCGACGATCCATCGATCAGCAGGAAGGGGGGCTGGCACTCGATTGCCGACTCCCGGAGCCGCTTCGGGAAGTACTGCCGTAACGTGGGCGCGAACAAAGCGAACGGCGCGGCGTTCCTCGAGCTGCCGGTCTCCAGCGCCAACGGCGGAACGGTGTCGGTCCTCTACGCCCGCGGCTCGCGCGGAGGCAACGCCGACGGCAGCGCCTCCGGACAGACCCGGCGGATCGATTTCTTCCGCCCGCCCACGGATCCCGCCCATCCGGACAACTCGGGGCGCAACGATCTCACCTTCGGGTTCAGCGAGACGTTCAACGTGCCCCCTGGAAACATGACGCTGCGGATCGACGTCCGCAACGACGATCCCGACTCACAGAGGAACATGGATTACATCGAAGGGTTCCTGTTCACCGAAAGCCAGCAGACGCCCGGTCAGGCCCGCTTCTCGGAGAAGAGCAGCGAGAATGGAGCCACCCTGTTGCCTGGCGGGAGTCTCGTGGTTCCCTTCACCGTGCCCATGGGCACCGTGCTTCTGACCGGGGTGGCCGATTCCCCCGGAGGGCAGGACCTTGCACTGACGATCAAGAACCCGCTGGGAGTCGTGGTGGCCTCCTCCGATTTGATTCTGGGACCGGAGATGGCGCAGGTTCTCGCGGTGGTCCCTGGCGCCTACAAGCTCGAGGTGAAGAACAAGGGGACGTCGGCCACACCGGCGACGCTCTACATCATCCCCACGTTGGACCTGAGCCTTCTTCCCGCTCCTGGGGTTACGGTCCCCTCTCCCGGTAAAACCCCGCGTTTGGAGCGTTGAGAAGGGCGGGGGAGAAGGCGATGCCCTCTTCCCTCCCGCCGATAGCTGGCCCCGGGGCTTTTGCGAGCTCCGGGGCCAGTTCTTTGGCCGCCATGCAGGCGGCCGTTGGAAGGACAAACAAGGTGAAAACACTTGGAATCGTGGCGCATGGTGCGGAAGGTGGGGCCCTCTGCTTTCTCACCGCGTGGTGCGAGGGTGCGGTGCATCTCGGTCCTCACATGCACCCTAGCATCGTTGTGAGTGCGGTGCCCATGCGATTGAGCATGGCAGGCTGGCGCACGGGCGATTACTCAGCCGTCGCCCGAACTCTTTCCCAGGGTGTGCAACAGGTCGCGGACGCCGGAGCTCATTTCTATGTTTGCCCGGATAGCACGGCCCACATCGTCCTCGAGCAGATCGCCGCGGACCTGCCGCTTCCAGGACTGCACATCGCGGAAGTGGTCTGCCGCGAGATCACGACTCAAGGCTGGAAGCACGTGGGCCTTCTCGGCACCAAGTGGACGATGACCGGGCCAGTCTATGCGAAGGCGCTCGAGAAACGAGGGCTGAAACATTCGATTCCCGAAGGCTCGATGCTGGAGAAGCTGAACACGGCGATCTTCGAGGAGCTTTGTCAGGGGATCTTCAGCGCGCCGACCACGAAGCTGTTCTTGGAGGCCGTTGACGATCTGGGGTCGAAGGGCGCCGACTGCGTCATTCTAAGTTGCACCGAAATCCCGCTCATCATCACTTCGGCCAACTCCCCGCTACCTGTGCTCGATTCCACGCGGCTCCTTGCAAGGTATGCCGTACTCGAAGCGTTGAACGACCAACCCGTCCCCATCCAGTCTGGCTGGCTGGGAGGGCCCTAGGGGGCTGACTCGAAGGGAGCCTTTGCTGGGCAGCTTAGTCCTTCTCCAGGATTGCCAGGCACTCGATTCCAGCGGTTTGCGGAAAGAAGTCCACGGGTAGCACCTCCTTCAACTTCCACTCCCCGCTTTCGACGATTTCGTGAAGGTCCCTGGCCAGCGTGGCGGGATCGCAGGAGAGGTAGAGGATTTTCCGGCGTGCGATGGAAGTCAAGCGTCGAGCGCCCTGGCGGGGAAGCCCCGTGCGAGGGGGATCCAGCACGACGATGTCGAAGGTCGTGCCTCCCCGGCCCCACCGGTCGATCGCTTTCCGAACGTCCGTCAGAATCCATTCAATCCTGGAAATTCCATTTAGTTCGGCGTTGGCTCGGGCAGCGTGAACGGAGTCAGGGTTCCCCTCGACCGCGGTGACCCGTCTGCCGTCCCCAGCCAGGAACAGCGTAAGGGCCCCCACTCCGGCATACAGCTCCAGGATCGAGTCGCTCCCGGTTCCGCAACGCTGGGCGATTTCCTTGAAGATCTGCGCGGCGAGGGGTGGATTGGCCTGAAAAAAGCTCCCGCCAGGTATCCGGAGGCGAAAATTGTCCAGGATCTCTTCGATGTGTCCCGCACCGGCCAGCAATTGTGGTCTGCCCCTCGTTGCGCTGGACCGCGCCGAACCCTGCTGCCAGAGCACCCCTGCCAGGAGTCCATCCGCTTGAACCCACGTGTCCGCCAACCGGCGGAGATCGCGGGAAGGAAACCGCTCCCCCCGAAACAGCGCGATCGGGGACACGGAGAGTGAGCCGCTCTGAAGCTCCAGATGCCGGGGGCGCTGCGAGCCTTTCATCGATCGAAGATCCGGCAGCAGCCTTTCGTAGGTCCTTTGGAGCTGCATCTCCGGGAGCAAACATCCCGGGACCTCGAGGATGGCGGCAGGATCTTCGCGGCGATGAAGTCCACCACCGATGCCTTCGACTTCGGCGAGCGCATAGCTCATGCGACGGCGGTATCCGAACGGGAGGCTCGACGGGACCACCTGCTCCACTGGAGCATCATCGAATTTCCCGATCCTCTGCAGCAGCTCGCGGACCTGCGCGCGTTTGATCTCCAGCTGAAGCGGGTAGGGTATCGGTTGGTAGGCGCAGCCTCCACACAGGGGTTCGTGCGGGCAGGGGGAAGCTTGCCGATGGGGGGATGGGGTGACGATCTCCAGCAATCGTGCCCGGGCGAAGCGGCGGGAAAGCTGAGTAACCTCCGCCTGGATTCTTTCTCCCGGCAGCACGCGATCCACCAGGACCACGAATCCTTCCCGTCTGGCGACTCCCGAGCCGCCGTACGCCAGGCTTTCAATCATCAGGTCCACCCGCGCGCCGGCTTGCACCCCGGCGGGGGACCCAGCGACATCAGGCACTTCGACGGGCTCGAATCCAGCCATGACCCAGAACGATCACGAGCCAGAGGGTGATCATCATAAGATAGGCTTGCGGCATCGACGTCAATCTCCCAGAATGCGACGCGTGACGGGACCAAAGCGCACTCAGTATAGGGAGGCGCCCTTCAAGGCGTCAACGCCGGGTCGTTTGCATTCGCCACGACGCATGGGCTAGCATCTGATTCCCATCGCGGAGCCAAGCTTGAAACTCCGGGAAATCATTCCCTGCCAGACCTGTAATCGAGACATCGAAGACTTGGCCACGGGGCTGGTCGTCTGGTCGACCACCAAGGACAAGCCCGGGGCCGCTTCGATCAAGGTGGTGCATGCGGTGACGTGTGACCTATGGAAAGGAGCGGCTCCACACTCCCGTCCACTGCTCGAGTTCCGGGACAATCCCCAGGAAATGCGCCGCCTGTGGGCCTCCCTGGTCAAGGAGGGCGGCATCGCCGCCGTGATGGCCTGGGAAGTGCTCGGTCGCATTTACGAAGGGATTGGCGAAAAGGAATTTTTCCGCGTTGAGGTACCTCCGACCTCCTGAAGCTTTCCAAGAAACCCGCCGAATGGGAGGACTGTGATGCTTCTGGAAAATCGCCACGGGCTGATTCTCGGGGTTGCGAACAAGCGCAGCATTGCCTGGGGAATCGCCCAATCCGCGGCGCGCGAAGGGGCCCGCCTCGCCTTCACTTTTCAGGGCGAGCGCCTCGAAGAGAATGTCCGGGAATTGGCCGGCAGCCTGCCGAATTCCGCCATCTATCCCTGTGATGTTTCGAGCGACGCCCAGATCGACGATCTCTTTCGCTCCCTCCAGAAGGACTTCGGGCATCTGGATTTCCTGGTGCACTGCATCGCATTCGCCAATCGCGAGGACTTGGTGAACGATTTCGTGAAGACCTCCCGCGATGGCTTCCGCCTGGCCCAGGACATCAGTGCCTACTCTCTGGTGGGGCTCACCCGGGCCGCGCTCCCGCTCTTTCCTTCCGAGGGCGGCAGCATTCTGGCTTTGACCTATCTGGGGAGTGAGCGGGCGATTCCTCGCTACAACATCATGGGGGTGGCGAAGGCCTCCCTGGAAGCCAGCATCCGCTATCTGGCGAGCGATCTCGGTCCCCGGAATATCCGCGTCAACGGGATTTCCGCCGGCCCCATCAGCACCCTGGCGGCTCGCGGCATTCCTGGATTTACGTCGATTCTCGATCACTACTGCGAAAAAGCTCCCCTGCGCCGCAATGTCGAGGTCGCCGAAGTCGGGGATGCGGCCGTCTTCCTCCTGAGCCCGCTCGCCCGTGCCATTACGGGGGAAATCCTGTTCGTCGACGCCGGATACCACATCACCGCGGTCTAATCGCTCGAAACCGTCGTCCATCAAGGATTACGGAGCCAAACTCTCAGAACCTCCGCTCCCACACCGGTTTTTAACACCCCCAGGCATAGGAATTCCAATTCAAATTAATCATAAGAATTTTCTTGACCGATCCCTGACTCTGCGGTATTAAGGAGAGAGCAATAGAGGGGTGGAGGACAGATTCTCGGAAATAGAATCGACATCCCTGCGAATTATCCATTGGTTTCGATGTGGGAGTGTGGCAAGGGAACGAGGGACCGACACCTGGTAACCCCTGAAGGGAGGACCCCTCTCCCTCCCTACCCAGTGGCCTTTGCCACGCTCCCGCTGTAACCAGAGGCCCCGCCAACATCCATCCCGTCAAGCAGATGAAGTCGGCCTTTCCGTAGGCACTTTGCGCGGTTTTCCAGTCAGCCCCCAGTGTCGCTTGGCCCAAGGCAGAAACTCGAACCAGTAGGCATAGGCCTGCCATGGACCATAGGACTCGTAGAGGGCCAGGATCTGACGCTCCGTAGGAGTCCGACCCCCGAATCGTGCACGACGGCAATACAGGTAGACCGAGCTGTCCACGGAGATTTCCCCCGGATAGCCCCAGACCATCAGCAGATACCGGGCCGTCGCTTTTCCCACTCCTTGAATCGACAGAAGGATCCGCAATGCCTCATCGCGGGGGACTCTTCCCGACTCGAGGTGGCGCCAGTCCGGATCTGCCTCAGCCACCCGCTGCGCCCAGGCCAGGAGGTAGGGCACCCGGTATCCGAGCCGGGAGATTTCCCGCAATCGCCCCTCCCCGACCTGAAGAAGATCCTCTGGAGACGGAAAGGCCCTGGCCGTGGTGCCGCTCACCTTACCGCCCAGAACGGCTATCCGGTTGATCGCCAGCACTGCCTGCTTCCAGGCGATGTTCGTCCCACAGATGGCCTTGAAGATTTCCTCGTAGCAATTGCCGCATCGCAGAAACCTGCCGGCTCCCCTGCGGGGCACGTAGCGAAGTCGCGGCTGGCGTCGGCACAGCTCCATGAACTCCGACAGGTCAACGTCGAGATTCAGGATCTTCCGCACCCTTGCCAGCAGAATCGCCCTTCTCGCCAGGGACGGCCGGCCAGCGATCCATTCCACCTTCACGGCCCGGCCCGCTCCGCCGTGCTGGCTCATCGAGAATCGGTGCGTGGATCCGTCGGGAAGTGTTTCGCAGCGGAACAATCTGGCCGATGCATCCTCCCACCAGAAGGGCGCCAACTCGTACCACCCGTGAGACAGCACCGTCTCCCGGAGGCTGAATCCACTCGGCACTTGCAGCCGATGCACACGGGATCCACCCCCTCGGGGAGCCTGCGAAACCGATGCGGTTCGTTTCTGCCGTCGCATGGCCTGATTCCCAGTTTGCGCGAGGATAACATGCCGGCCTGCGTTGACGGTCTCAGCGGCCGACGCTAAGATGTCGACTTCCTCGCCGGAGCCCTTCTCCTCCGGAAGGTCACATCGCCTCTTGAGGA
>Ga0137425_1000182_pt1 | contig 21066 bp, 17 predicted proteins | sample EasRivERMZT640_2_FD_102318 | JGI IMG/M metagenome (GOLD analysis project Ga0137425, IMG submission 102318) | Soil microbial communities from meander-bound floodplain in the East River, Colorado, USA - East River MetaG ERMZT640_2 | ecosystem: Environmental > Terrestrial > Soil > Floodplain ...
CGCGACGGCCAGCATCGCCGGCTGGTACCAGGACAGGAGCACGTACGTGAAGGAGGTCCTTCCCACACCCGGGCTGATGAGGACCAGGGGCACCAGGAGCAGCGTTCCCCAGAAGAGGACCCGCAGGGCGCTGCGCCCGGCGCTGGACTCGGTGCGCCCGTGCAGACGGTCCAGGACCATCTGCGCGACGGCGAACATCATCAGGAAGCCGCCGTACAGGAATGAGCCTGTCCAGCAAAACGTTCCTCCCGCCAGGGCCACGCCGCCCCAGAAGGAATGGCGGCTGCCGGGATCGTCGCGCAGCGCGCGCAGGAAAAACAGGAGCACCAGCCCGAAGATGCTCATCTCCAGGACGTGGTGATCGAGGCGCCCCACGGTGGAAATGGCCTGCTGCGCCGGGAGGAAGGCGAACAGCAGCGCCGCTCCCAGGGCCTCCCATCGCGCCCGCCCGAATATTTCCTCTCCCAGCAGCATCACCACGACGGCGGTGAGGCCTCCCAGGAAGGGAATCAGCAGCGCCGCGGTTGCTTCGATGCGGTGCAGCGAGGGATGCCCCAGCCCGGCGATCCAGCAGACGGTGGACACCAGCAGGTCGAAGCCGGGGGGCCAGGTGACGACCGCGCCGGCGGGAAAGTTGAGGTAGGAGTCGAACGCGGGAACTTTGGGAAAATGCTGCATCGTGAGGTAGACGCGGCGCAGGTGGTAGTAGGGATCGTCAAAGCCGAACAGGACGCGATCCCCTACCAGCACTTCCCGGAAGTTTCTCAGCCGCAGGAGCACCGCCACCGCGTAGACGAGCAGCGCGCGCCCCAGTAGCGACAGGCGCTTCACGAGAGAAGCTCTCCCCGGGCGCGCAGGACATCGCAGGCCTGCGCCAGGGCCTTGCCGCGGTGACTCACCTGCCGCTTCACGGCCGGAAGCATCTGCGCGAAAGTGAGATGCAGATCGGGGTAGAGGAAGAGAGGATCGTAACCGAAGCCGTTGGCGCCCCGCGGCTCGCGCAGCAACATACCCTTCGCCTCGCCGCGGAAGGTGCCGACGATCTTCCCGTGCGATGCCAGGGCCACGACGGCCACGTAGCGCGCCTGCCGCTTCTCTTCGGGAACGCCCTGCAGCGCTTCCAGGAGCTTGCGGTTTCGATCCGCATCGTTGAGCCCCTCGCCCCCGAAGCGGGCCGAGAGCACTCCCGGCGCCCCTGCCAGAGCCGCCACTTCGATCCCCGAGTCATCCGCGAGGGCCGACAGCCCCGCGGCCTTGGAATAGTGCAGCGCCTTGGCCACGGCATTGGCTTCGTAGCTTTCGGTTCCCTCGGGGCAGTCGGGCACGTCGGGATAATCGAAAGCGCCGTGCAGATCCAGATGCAGCGACACCAGCGCCTCGGCAATCTCCGCGAATTTCCCGCGATTCCGGGTGGCAATGAGCAAGGTCATATCAGGCTGTCAAGGCGTCGGATCACTTCTCTTCCAGAACGGCAGGAAGGAAGGCGGAGAGAAGCTTGCGCTGCAGCTCGAAGAGCCGGTCGATCCCGTCGTTGGCCAGCGCCAGCATTTTCTGCATCTCCTCCTGCGTGAACGGCGTCTTCTCCGCCGTCCCCTGTACCTCGACGTAGCGCCCCGCCGAGGTGCGCACGATGTTCATGTCCACGTCGGCCTTGGAGTCCTCCTCGTAGCGCAGATCCAGGCAGGGCGTCCCATCCAGAACGCCCACGGAGGTGGCGGCCACCAGTCCCGTCAGCGGCTTCTTGAACAGCTGATCTTTTTCCTTCATGCGACGGAAGGCCAGAGCCAGCGCCACGAAGCCTCCGGTGATGGAAGCGGTGCGCGTCCCGCCGTCCGCCTGGATCACGTCGCAGTCGACCCAGATCGTCCGCTCGCCCATGGCGGTGAGCTGCGTGATGGAGCGCAGCGACCTCCCGATGAGCCGCTGGATCTCCTGGGTGCGACCGGACGGGCGCCCCTTGGAGGCTTCCCGCTGCGTGCGCACGTCGGTGGCCCGCGGGAGCATGCCGTACTCCGCGGTCACCCACCCCTGCCCCTGGCCGCGCAGCCAGGGCGGAACCCGATCCTCCAGGCTGGCGGTGCAGATCACCCGGGTGTCGCCCAGCGTGATGAGCGCGGACCCTTCGGCATATTTGTTGATGTCCAGATCGATGCGGAGCTCCCGCATCTGGCTCGGCGACCGCGCGTCTTTGCGTTGAAACATCAAACCTCTCCCGTGATGTCCACCTGTTCCAGCCTTCCCAGGGGGGTCCCCAGGAACCGCGTCCCCACCTCGGCGAAGCGCCGGGAAGAGTCGGTGACGTAGAAGTGGTGCTCGTCTCCTGGTGAGCGCAGCGATTTCAGGCCGGATGATTCCAGCACGCTCGCCGCTTCATCGGCGACCGCCTCCGCCGAGTCCACCAGCCGGATGGAAGCGCCCAGCACCTGCGAAATGACTCCCTTCAGCAGCGGATAGTGAGTGCAGCCCAGGACCAGCGTGTCGATGCGCTTTCCATCGAAGGCTGCGAGGTACTGCTGCGCCACCAGGCGAGCCACCTCCCCCTCGGTCCACCCCTCCTCGGCCAGCGGCACGAACAGCGGGCAGGCCACCGAGCTGACTTCGGCGTCCGCCTTGAGGCCCCGAATCGCCGACGCATAGGCGCCGCTGCGGATGGTGGCGTCGGTTCCGATCACCCCGATTCTCCCGCTGACGGAAACAGCGCAGGCGCGCTGGGCACCGGGCTGGAGCACGCCCACCGTGGGGACGCTCAGCTCTTTCAGCAGCGCCGGGAGCGCCAGCGCCGAAGCGGTGTTGCACGCAACCACCAGCGCCTTGATGTTCCGGTGCATCAGGAATCGCGCGCACTCCCGGGTGTAGCGGGTGACGGTCTCCGGCGATTTGGTCCCATACGGGACCCGGGCCGTGTCTCCCAGATAGAGGATCTGCTCCCCGGGAAGCCGTTCGATAAGCGCCCGGAACACCGTGAGCCCGCCGATGCCGGAATCGAACACGCCCAGGGGACGGGGATCGGACACCTCAGGGTCCTTCCGTCCGGCTGACCAGCGACATGTCGGCCACGTAGGCGCGGGTCAGATCCAGGTGTTCCTTCAAAGTCGACCGCTCCTCCCCTTCCACCAGGATCTTGATCCGGCGGATCTCCGGGAAATTGAAGGACAGCGTGTCCACCAGCGAAAAGACGGTGGCGATCTCAGCCGACGAGCCGCCCGGATGCCGGTCCACGAAGGTCCGGGAGAAATCCACGTAGGCCGTGCCGTCCCGGGTGAGGTAGATCTCGCGCAGCTCCGTCCCGGGTGGAATCGTGGCGACCAGCCGGGATTCCGGCCCGCTGATCAGCTCCTTCACCGTCTGCCGCGCCTGATCGGTGATGGTCTCGGTGAGAAAAATCTTGCGGACCTCGGGGACCAGGTCGTCGCTGTCGGGGGATTGGAAGAACAGGGTCACTTCCCTCTGATTGCCCTCCTCGGTGGGCGCGGGATTGCGGCTCAGCGCCGGGGTTGCGGGGGAGGAGGCCTGCTGGGGAGTGGCCGCCGGGGGAGGCGACGCGGCGCGGCGCGAGTCCAGCTGCCAGAGCAGGGCCAGCGCGATGAGCAGCGCCGAGATCCCGACCGCCGTCAGGAGGACGACCCGGGGCGAAAGTCTCATCGCGGTCCCAGCTGCTTCCCGACCTGTTCCTTGAAGGCCGCAACGCTGTCGACGATGGCCTGGGCGATCCGCTCCCGGTAGGAAGAGTCCTTGAGGCGGTCTTCCTCGTCGGAGTTGGTGATGAAGCCGATCTCCACCAGCACCGCCGGCATGGTCGCCCCCATGAGAACTTTGAACGGAGCCTGTTTGACGCCGCGGCTCTCGATGCGCAGCAGCTGATTGAGATTATTCTGGATGGTCTCCGCCAGCTTGCTGCTTTCGGCAAGGTACTGGGACTGGGCGAGATCCCACAGCACCATGCCCAAGGCCTGGCTTCCGGGGGGAGATTCCACCCCGATGGTGTTGTTCTCCAGGGCCGCCAGGGCCCGCGCCTCGTCATCGGTGGCCTGGTAGGACAGGAAATAGGTCTCCGCTCCCCGGGCTTTGGGGGCCGGCGAGGCGTTCACGTGGATGGAAAGGAACAGGTCGGCCTGCTCGTGATTGGCCAGGGCGGTTCGATCGTCCAGGCTCACCTGCTTGTCCGACTCGCGTGTCAGGATCACCCGCACGCCGAGACGCTTGATCAACCCTGCCTGGATGCGCTTCGCCACGTCCAGCGTCACGTCCTTCTCCAAAAGACCCGAGGGGCCCTTGGCCCCCATCTCCACTCCCCCGTGTCCCGCGTCCACCACCACCAGCTGCAGTCCCGCCTCTTTTGTGGGGATCGGCATTCCACCCTCGCCGTCTTCGGGAGCCGGCTGGGGCTCCTGACGGGTGGGGGGGAGGGGCGGAGTCCCCAGAGAACCGCCCGATTGCGCCGGGGCGGGTGTTCCCGCACCCAGCCCGGGCGCGGCTTCCGTTCTCTTGTGAAAATCCAGAATCAGCCGGAACGGGGCATTCATCTCGAAGCTGGACACGTTGACGAACTCGGGGCCGGTGAAGAAGAGCAGATCGGTCTGCCGTGCATTCCGGTCCAGCTTGAAGCGCTCCACAATCGGCTCGTCAAAGTTCTTGGACTTGAAGGGGACGGACTTGTAGGAACCCTGCAGGCTGACCACGACCCGGTCGGATAGCTTTTGCACCTGATATCCCGGGCGGGCGGTGAATTCCAGGACGACGCGGGTCCCCAGCGGCACGCCTTGAAAACGGAGCGAGACCTCGTCTTCAGAAAGATCGGCGCTGAACCCGGGGTTCCCGAGAGAGAGAAAAAGGGCCAGTGCCAGGACGCTCGTGAGACGGGATTGATGGCTAAACTTCCTCAGGAGCAAGGACTTCCTCGGTGGCAAGGGGGCCCACAGGCGGGCCGTGAAGAGAAAGGATAGGCAACCCCCGGGAGGGCGTCAACTCTTGACACCTCCGGGTCAGGCTCCCTATGCTAACCGGAACCCGGTCCTTTCCCATCAGTGGTGGCATCTTTTTTGGCGTGAGGCGTACCATCAACGTGCAGTCCAACCTTTTTCAGAGGAGGCAGTCGTGACCCGCATCTTCATCGTGACCGGCCTGGCATTGGGGTTGTTGACGAGTGGCCCGATCGTGACCAAGGGGAAGTCGGTACCCGGGGGGCCGCAGATCCAGACCGAAGGCAGATGCCCGCTGGTCTACGCACCGGTCATCTGCGACAACGGGAAAACCTATCCGAACCCGTGCTATGCCGAGCAGCATCACGCGAAGAATTGCGTGCCCACGGGACTCTGAGGATTCAGGAGACTTCGGAGTATGGCACCCCAGGCTCGCGACGCAACGGCGCTGGACCGGCTGCGGGCCATTTGCCTCTCGCTGCCCGCCACCGAGGAGACCTTCACCTGGGGTCATCCCAACTTCCGGGTGGGAGAGAAGATTTTCGCCGCCTTCGAATCGCACCAGGGCAGGGGGTGTGTTTGCTTCAAGACGGTCGAGCCGGTCCGGCTGGCGCTGCTTGAAGACGAGCGTTACTTCATTCCGCCCTACTCGGGACGGTTCGGCTGGGTGGCGCGATACCTCGACGGGCGCGTGAGCTGGAAGCAGATCGAGGGCCACCTTCAATCAAGCTACGACCTGGTGGCTCCGTCGCGCGTTCTCAAAACAACTCCAGATAAAAAACCCCGGCGCCGGAAAAAGGCGCCGGGGTCCCAGCCTCGGTAACGTCTATTTGGGCGCGGCTCCCTTCGTCCACTGAGCCAGCCAGGCAAGCACCGTCTCGTGCCACATGACGCTGTTGGCCGGCTTCAGCACCCAGTGGTTCTCGTCCGGGAAGTAGAGAAACCGGCTGGGAATGCCGCGGCGCTGCAGCGCGTTGAAAGTGCCGAAGCCCTGGGTCTCCACCACCCGATAGTCCTTCCCGCCGTGGATCACCAGCATCGGGGTCTTCCAGTTCTTCACGAAATTCACCGGGCTCTGCTTCTCGTACCCCTCGGGATTCTCCCAGGGAGTGCCCATGTGATCGTGCTCGGGGAACCACAGCTCCTCCGTGTCGTAGTAAGCCATCCTCTCATCCAGGTTCCCGTCATGGCTCACCAGGCAGCGGAACCGGTCGGGCCAGTTTCCCGCGATCCAGTTGATCATGTAGCCGCCGTAGGAGGCGCCCAGAGCGCAGACCCTGTCACCGTCCATCCAGGGGTATTTCTCGATCGCCGCCGCCAGACCCTTCTGGAGATCCACCAGAGGCTTGCCGCCCCAGTCGCCCTGAATGGAATCGGTGAAGGCCTGCGAGTAGCCGGGCGTTCCGTGAAACTCCACGATGATGACGCCATACCCCGCACCGGCATAAGTCTGGGGGTTCCAGCGGTAGTGGAAGTGGTTTCCCATGGGGACCTGCGGACCGCCATGGATGAGGAAGGCGACCGGGTACCTTTTCCCCGGACTGAAATCGGCGGGCTGCACCGCGTAAGCGTGGACCGTCTCGTTGTTCCACCCCTTGAAGCTGAACTGCTCCGGCTTTCCCATGCGAGTCGCCGAGACTCTGGCCTGGTTGATGCGGGTGATCGGCTTGGGATCGGTGCCGTCGACCTTCACCGAGTAGATGTCGACGGGTGCCGTGAGCGTGTCCAGCATATAGATGATGCGGCCCCCCGCAGGAGTGGGGGCGTCCACGGTTCCCTCCTTCACCACCGTGCGCATGCTGCCACTCGACACATCGATGGCGAAGAGCGATTTCTGCCCCTGGCTGTCCGTGGGGGCGTAGAGCGTCTTTCCATCAGGAGACCAGACGACCGATGCCGGGGACAGCACCCATTTATCCGCCAGGGTGCGCGTCGTTCCCCCGGGCCACGCCATGAGCTTGATCCGGTAACGGTCCGCTTCGTAGCCGGGGACCGCCATGGCCAGGTAAGCCAGCGTCTTCCCATCCGGCGAAAAAACCGGCAGGGTGTCGGTCGCCTTGTTGGCGGCCGTGAGGTCCTTGGGAGGAGCGGAAGCGTCCAGCGGCGCCACGAAGAGATCGAAGTTGGTGGACCAGGCGTCTTCCCGCCCGACATCCTTGGCCGTGAACACCAGGGCCTTCCCGTCGGGAGTGAACGCCGCCTCCTCCGCGCCGCCGAAAGGCTTGCTGGGACTGTCGGCGTCCATTTTCCGCATCACGTCCACGGCTTCACCACCGCTTACGGCGACCACGTGCCAGTGGGAGCGCCGATGGTCACCCCAGGTGTCCCAATGGCGGATGAAAAGCTCGTCGTAGATCATGCCGGTGGCCTTGCGCCCCGCGACCTCGTCGAGGCGCTTGGTGGTGCAATCCAGCGTCGGACAATCGACGAACACATCGAGGGACACCGCAAGCTTCGCCCCATCGGGGGAGAGCAGGAACGCTCCCACGTCGAGCGGCAGCTTGGTGACCGCCGTCGCCTCTCCGCCGTCCAGCGACAGCCTCCAGATCTGCGACGAGCCCGAGCGGGTGGACAGGAAATAAAGCGATCTTCCATCCGGAGACCAGCGGGGCGAGTTGTCGGCGGCTTCGTGCGAGGTCAGGCGGCGCATCCCGCTGCCATCGGCATTGACCAGGTACAGGTCGGCGCGACGCTTGTTGGCCGGCAGGTCCAGGGCGCTCACGACAAAGGCGATGCGCCTTCCATCCGGCGAGACCTGCGGGTCGGAAATCCGGTCCATGGCGATCAGGTCCTGGACCGAGAAAGGATGGGGCTCGGCGGCCACGGCCAGCGCGGTGGCGCATACGAGCAGGGCAAAAAGCAGGGCGGGACGGCGCATGAATTCCTCCCCCGGGTCGGGCGAATGAGAGTCGTTGTCAAGGGCACCAAAGAATAGGCGGGGGGCAGGCGCTCCGTCAACCGCGAATCGGTGCTCGAAGGGGCGGGCATTGGGAGCTTGCACATCAGCAGGCAGAGCGAATTCGCGGGATCGGGATCGCCTCGTGGTAGTAAAATGGCGCTGAAACGATACTCCCCCGGACAGGAGGCTCTATGAGCATGGTGCGACACTGCGCGCAGTGCGATACCGACTACCGCGCTGAGATCCTGACCTGCGCGGAATGCGGCGGCGAGCTGGAGCTGCGAGACGACGAGGTGGCTGAGGCAGCTGAAGCCACTCCTCCTGAGGAACCACCACCCGGAAATTACCGCTCCCTTTACTTCAGCGACCGGATCGAAGATCTGGAGCCGCTGGCTGAGGAGCTGACGCGGCAGTCCATTCCCTTTCGCATCGATTCTTCCGGTGAGGACACGATCACCCTGGTCCCCCACAGCCGCTTCGACCTTGTGGTGCGCGAGGACGAGCGGGATCGGGCCCGGGAGGCGCTGGCGAGCCTTCCGGAGGCGTCGGATCTGGAGCTGATCGACGATGCGGCCGAGAAGGGCTTCGACCCGCAGCGTGGCTATGCGCGCTGCCCGGCTTGCTCGGCGGAGCTGCCGGCGAAGGCCCTCAAGTGCCCGGATTGCGGGCTGTCGCTGGAAGGAAGTCTGGAGCCGCTGGTTTGCTCCGCCTGTGGCTGGGAAGTCTCCTCGGCGGATACGGCGTGCCCGCGCTGCGGCGCCGTGCTGGAGGATTGACGTCGGTAAACTTCAGGAAACCGCCGCCCTCACCGCCGCCGGTCGATAGGAGCACCAAGGATCGCTGGCGAGATAGCTCCCGGTCAGCGCGTAGGCCCGGGAGCGCGACCCCCCGCAGACTGCATTGAACTCACACCGCCCACAGATGCCTTGAAGCCGCTCGGGCCGCCGCAGGTCCCTGAAAATCTCCGTGTTTCGGTAAATCTCCGCCAGGGGCCGCTCGCGCACGTTGCCTGCCCGCACCGGAAGGAATCCGCTGGGATAGACATCTCCCAGATGAGAGACGAACAGGAACCCATTGCCTGCGTTCACTCCCTGGGAGGCGAGACCGATCGTGTGCCCCGGCCCCTCCGTGCGCACCAGCTGCGGTGGAAGCTGGTGAATCGGATGCCCGGGTTGCGGGGAAGCCTCCCCCTGCCGCCACTCCCGCTGCACGACGTACCGGCGGAAGTGGGGAGCCTCGGTGACCTTCACGAGGAAGCTCGACTCTTTCTGGACCTGGTAGAGAATCTCGAAGAGATCCTCGCACTGATCGGCGGTGAGTCCGGTCAGGCGGGTCCCCCGTCCCATGGGCACCAGGAAAAACACCTCCCAGAAGACGATGCCCAGGGTCTTGACCAGCTCCGCCATGGCCGAGAGATGACGAGCTGATTCGCCGCATAGAGTGGTATTGATTTGCAGTGGCAGGTGGTGCCGGTGAGCCCACTCCACCGCCTGCATGGTCTTCGCCCAGGCCCCCGGCACCCCCCGGAAACTGTCGTGCAGCACCGCGGTGGGAAAATCCAGGCTCAATGCCATCTGGCTCAGCCCCGCCTCCTTGAGCAGCCGCACCCCATCTTCGGTCAAGCGATCCGTCGCCGCCGGAATCGTGGCCATCCTCAAGCCCAGCTCGGCTCCGGTGGTGATCAGCCGGCACAGGTCCTGGCGCTTGAGTGGATCCCCTCCGCTCAAAACGAAGATGGGCGTACCCATGGCAGAAGCCTGTCGCAGGAGGTTTTCACCCTCCGCGGTGGTCAGCTCTCCAGGATGGTGCTCCGGCTGCGCGGAGGCCCGGCAATGCAGGCAAGACAAGTCGCACGCCTGGGTCGTCTCCCAGATGATCAGGAAAGGTGTCTGGTTGTAATCGAGCCGGGGCATCTTCATTGAATCCTCCACGCTCACTTGAGCAATGGATGTGCCAGGTTGGCGGGCCGCCCCGTGGCGGGAGATTCCCGTCGTCGCCTTCTCCCTGCCCGAAGACAGCCCCTGCACCAGCTCCGGTTGCGGGCGGAACGGGCGAGCTGCTTCGTGCTTTCGACGCAAACATGGACGAGGCTCAAGCATAGCCCCGCAAATATTTCGGCCCTGCCTCGGCACGAGGCTATCTGCAGTGCATCGGACCAGCTGCCTTCCTCGAGATCCAGCATCCCGGCAATGCGCACACTTCTTGCAGAATTGTCGAAGGGAGATGCAATCATCCCATGGAAACTCATCAACCACGGTGGCTTTTCCTGATCAACGTGATGCTAGAATGCCCCGGGTTTCTCACCCTGCGCGATGCAGGAGGGTCGCACGGGGGTGGCTCTCTTGGGACGGGGCTTCCACTCCGGACAGCGCGGCCGCGGAGACGGCACATGAGTCGAGTTTCTCAAGTCATCCTGGGCATGGCTTTGGCGATCCTCCTGACCGCCTGTGCATCGGCCCCGCCCAAGCCACAGGAGAGCCCGGTTTTCTTCCCCCCCGCACCGGAGCTTCCCCGCCTCCAGTATCTGACCTCCTTCAGCAGCCTGCAGGATGTGGAGGAACAGTCCGCCTTCAATCGCTTCGTGGTGGGGCAGAAGCAGGATGTGAAGCTGGACAAGCCCTACGGCGTCGCCATCTACGACTGGAAGATCTACGTCTGCGACACCAACTCGACGGTCATCATCTTCGATCTGCGCAACAAGACCTTTGGGACGATGAAGGGCGCGGTGGGCCCGGGGAGGCTCATTCAGCCGACCAACATCAGCATCGAGAAGGATGGCACCAAATACGTCGCCGATCCGGTCCGCGGGCAGATTGTCGCCTTCGACCGCGACGACGCTTACCTGCGGGCCTACGGGGAGCCGGGCGGGTGGAGGCCGGTGGACGTGGTGGCTTACGAAGACAAGCTTTATGTGGCCGACATCGCCAACGGCTTGATCAAGGTGTTCGACAAGCAGACCGGCGAGATGGTCAAGACGTTCGGAAGCGGCGGGGATCCCTCCGAGCGCATCGATCGCCCGACCAACCTCGCGCTCGATGACGAGGGCTACCTTTACGTCACCGATCTGGGAAGGTTCCAGGTGGTCAAGTTCGACCGCGATGGTCATTTCAAGATGGGCTTCGGCAATCTCGGGGATGGCCCCGGACACTTCGCCAGGCCCAAGGGGATCGCCCTGGATCGAGAGCGGCATCTGTACGTGGTGGACGCCGCCTTCAGCAACGTGCAAATCTTCAACCAGGAAGGGCGGGTCCTGATGTTCTTCGGGGGAAGCGGCGACCAGCCGGGCAACTTCACCCTGCCCGCGAAAGTCACCATCGACTATGACAACGTGTCGTACTTCCAGCAATTCGCCCAGCCGAATTTTCAGATCGACTACCTGGTCCTGGTGACCAGCCAGTTCGGCCCCCGTCTGGTCAACGTCCTCGCCTCCGGCAGGGAGAGGGGGAAGAAATACCCAACCGATGCGGAGCTTCTGAACCAGCTCGAAGAGCGGCGGCGGGAGATGGAGAAATCGCAAAAACCGTGAGCCACCTTGCCTTCCGGTGCCTGCGCGGCCGAAAACGTGCAACGGCCCCGACGGCTGCGCTTCTGGCCTCTCTCGTGGCCGGGCTGTCGTTCGCCTGCGACGCCACCTCACGCCATAAAGTCCTGACCTATTTCTTCGACGGGGTCCCGCCTCTCGAGACCCCCGGCGCCGAGCCCGCTCCGGGCGCCGCAACCCCCGGCGCGTCCCGGCCGATTTCCTTCCAGGAGCATGGCCCGTACGCGGCCAAGCTGTGCACCGCCTGTCACAACCAGGATGTGGGAAACGCCCTGGTGGCGCCTCCCGATCAGCTCTGCGAGAGCTGCCACGCGCTGAAGCTGGACAAGGCTTACATCCATGGGCCGCTGGCTTCCGGGGACTGCCTCGTCTGTCACGATCCCCACAGCTCCCCGTACAAGCCGCTGCTGGTCTCGCAATCCGACAGCCTCTGCTTCCAATGCCACGATCGCAATGACATCGCCAATTCTCCCGGGCATGCCAATCTGGAGGAGCCCTGCACCACCTGTCACGATGCCCATATGTCCAACCGGAAATACCTCTTGAAGTAAAGGCGGGAAGAGCGTTTGCGTTTCCGGGACCTCCTGATTCTCAGCGCGCTGGCGCTTTTCGGCTGCACTCTCGCTTCAGCCGACTGGGGGGATCTCGTGCCCAGGTCGTTCGCAAACGGCGCCTATTTCGACCTGTTCGCTTCCTACGAGCACGACGAGCTCAAAAACGACCTGCGCGGCTCCGAATGGACCGATCTCTTTTTTCGGGAGAAGCTGACGTTTTTCTCGAATGGTTACTTCTATCATCCCCGGTTTCTCCAATACCATTTCTCCCTTTCCGGGGCCCTCAAGCAGGAGAATTTCACCGCCTCCTACCTGTCCGCGCAGGGGTGGCACGAAGGCACGGGGTACGAGTACGATGCGAGGGTGTTCCTGCTGCCCGAGCATCCCTACAACCTGGAGCTGTACGCCCTGCGCTTCGAGCCGCTGCTGCAGCAGCAGGGCTCCCCGCAAAGCAGCAGCCTGCAGACCAGCTGGGGCGGGCTGTTTCGCTATCGAGACAAGCCCTGGTTCTTCAGCACGCGTTACAATGACTCGACGACCGAATCGGGGGCGGTTTCGTCCAACGTCGTGCAATTCAGCGTCGAGGGGGAGTATTTCAAGCGGTTCGCCGGGGGCAACCAGTTCTCCCTGAACGCCGGTTACAACCCCACGCACTTCTCCAACAACACCGGCATCAATGGCGACACCCAGGAGTACACCTTCGGCGGCCTGGTGGACTTGCAGACCGCGCGTCTGACCACCACCGTAACCCACAACAACATCACCCAGGAAACCGGCGTCAACCGCAGGTTCGAGAACGATCAAATCGCCTGGTATGAAGTGCTGAACCTCTATTTCCCCAAGAATTTCAGGAGCGATATCTCCTATCGCATCCAGGACAACGAGAACACCATCCCGGTGGGGCTCACCGGACAGGAACAGACGCTTTCCGACGTCAACAAGATCTTCGAGCTGGATGTCATCCACCGGCTGTACGAAAGCCTGGACAGCACCTACACCTACGTGGACAACACGCGGACTTCCCCCGCCGGCGAAACGGATTTCACCTCGAATTCGCTCTCCTTCAATTACAACAAGCTGGTCCCGCGCGGCAGATTTCTCGCCGGATTGAACCTGGAGCGAAGCCGGACGGACAATGTGGGCCAGGTGGACATCGTGGACGAGTCCCATCCCGCCGTTCCGGTTCCCGGCTTCTTCACCCTGGCTCAGCCAAACGTGGACCCGCAGAGCGTCGTGATATTTCTCCGCTCCCCGCTGCCGCCCTTCGATGTCGTCCGCCTGGTGCGGGGAGTCGATTACACTTTGATCCCCATCGCCAACCTCCTGGAAGTGCAGATCGTGACCCTGCCGCCACAGTTCCCTCTCCCGGGGACTTACAACTTCACCGCTTCCTACTCCCTCACCACCGGGACCTTCGAGCTGCAAATGGATGACATCGGCTACAACGTCAGCGTCGAGCTCCTCGACCGCATGCTCACGCCCTACTACGCCTACGTGGCCATCCGCTCCGAGGTGCTCTCCGGAGTGTTCCCGGGCGTGCCGCTGGACTCCACCACCCGCACCCTGGGCCTGCGCTTCTACCGCGGGAACCTGCGGGCGCTGGCCGAGTACCAGGATCTGGAGTGGAACGTGAGCCCTTATCGGGCCTACCGGCTCGAGGCGCAATACGTCAGCTCCCTGAGCCCGACGAGCCGCCTTTACGCCAACGGCTCTTACGTGCACAAGTACTTTCCGCAGGGAACGTCGCTGGCGCTGCGGGAGCCTTATACCGACGACACGCTCTCCGCGGCCGGCAGCTTCCAGAAGCAACTTCCCTCCTCGGGCGTGTTCTTCTCCGTCGGAGGCGTTGTGTCGCGCCTGCGTGGGCGCGTGAACGGCACGGCGTATGCCCTCAATTCCTCCCTGACCTGGAGGGTCGGAAAGATGGACCTGACGGGGGGAGCCATCGCCGAGCATTCGGGGACAGAAACGGGGAATGATTTCTCGACCGGTACCGATTTTACCAACGAGCGGCTGCACCGCTACTTTTACATCAATTTGCGCAGGACGTTTTTCTAGGGCGGGAGTGCAAGGCAATCGCATGGCTGGCATCGACAATCACGCAGCGCACCGGAGGAAGGGGCTTCCATGGCTCGGGCTCCTGCTCTTCGCCACCGCTTGCTCTCCGAAGTGGGCGGTGCGCGTCACCCAGCCCGAAGTGGCGCTGCAATGGCCGTTTCAGCCGGCCCGGGCGAAGCTGGTGTACGAGAAATCCCTCACCGGATTCGCGCGGGCCAAGGGCTCCGGCTCCGTCTGGAGGGCTGTGGTGTACGGGAGCGGCAAGGACGACGCGAATTCCTTCCTCCTGCCGGTGGGCGTGGCCAGCGGCAGCGACAGTCGCATGGCCGTCGCCGACCTGGGGCGCCGCTGCGTGCATCTCTTCCTGCCCGCGCAGCAGCTATACATAAAGGTCGAGGGATCGAAAACGGAGCGGATGGTCTCGCCGGTGGGGGTGGCATTCGATGAAGCGCTCAGGCTCTATGTCTCCGACTCGACGGGGAGGGTCTTCGCGTTCGACTCGAAAGGAGAGTTTCTCTTCGCGCTGCGAAAGGCCGGCGACGAGGCGCTGCAGCGCCCTACCGGCCTGGCCTACAGCCCGCCCCGCAAGCTGCTCTACATCGTCGATACCCTGGCGAACCGCGTGCATGCCATCCGTCCGGATGGAACTCTGGCGTTCTCATTCGGCCGGCGGGGCGAGGAGGAGGGAAGCCTCAATTTTCCCACGCACATCTCCTGGTCCGCTCCGGGAGAGCTGTTCATCGCCGACTCCCTGGATTTTCGCATCGAAATCTTCGACGAGACCGGCAAGCCGCTCGGTTCCTTCGGACATCATGGCGACGGCTCCGGCGACCTGGCCATGCCGAAAGGCGTCGCCGTGGACCGCGACGGCGTCGTTTACGTGGTGGACGGGATCTTCGACAATGTCCAGCTCTTCGACCGCAAGGGCGCCTTCCTGCTGACGCTGGGCGGGCGGGGAGTCGATTTCGGCGAATTCTGGCTGCCCACCGGAGCCTTCATCAGCGACAGCGGCGAGCTGTATGTCTGCGACACGTACAACCATCGGATCCAGGTTTTCAGAATTGCGGAGCGCTATGCGGCCAACGAGTCCTGAGAACTTCCGGCTCTTGAGGAGCCTGCTCATCGCGGCGACCTGTGCCTTCGGGCCGGCGCTCGGACTCGCCCGGGCGGCCCCCACACCCAACGACATGCTGCCGACCAAGCACAACCTGTCGGTGTCGGGAACGGGGCAGATCCGCGCTCTGAACGAGGACCGGATCTGCGTCTTCTGCCACACCCCCCACAACGCGGCTCCCCTGTCGCCGCTGTGGAACAAATCCCTCCAGCCGCAGGTGTACACGGTTTACGCCAGCCCCACCTTGAAGGCCGGGCCGCTCCCCCAGCCTTCAGGCCCGACCAAGCTCTGCCTCACCTGTCATGACGGTACCGTCGCCATGGGCGCGGTCCTCAATCCGGCGGGAGGCATCGCCATGCTCGGGACCGGGTTTCTGCAGCCCGGAAGCCTGTCCGGATTCGGCCTGGACTTGTCGGGCCATCATCCGGTCTCCTTCCCGTACCACACCTCGCTCCCGAACGCCGAGCTGGCCCCCACGCCTCCGCCGGATCTGATCTACGGCGGAAACGACGAGGTCCATTGCGTCACCTGCCATGACCCGCACAATGATGTCTATGGGAAGTTCCTCCTGAAAGACAACCGCTATTCCGCGCTGTGCATCGACTGCCATCAGCTGACCGGATGGAGCGGATCGGCCCACGCCACCTCGACCGCGTCGGTCGCCGGAATCCTGCCCCTGTTTCCCAAGACCTGGCCCAACTGGACGCAGCTGAGCGAATGGGGCTGCGAAACTTGCCACACTCCCCATTTCGCCGCCACACCGGTGGGACTGCTGAATTTCACCGCGGCCCCGCCCACTCCTTTTTCCTGCACCAGCGCCGGCTGCCATTCGTCGGACCCGGGCCCGGCTCACACCCCGGCCGCCTCCGTGGCCCCAGCTCCCGGCCGGGACAGCGGCGCTGCCAGGGCCGGGCGGGCCGACATCAACGGGCAGATGCGCAAGATCTCCGCGCATCGTGAAGAGCCTGCCATGGTCCGGTCGGCGTTTCGTGGAAAAACCGGAATGGCACAACGGGGAGTTTTCAGCGTGGGGTGCGTCGATTGCCACAACCCGCACGTCGCCAATGATCTGAAGACCGAGATTCCCTACGTTTCCGGCATGCTCCAGGGAGTGAGCGGCATCGATCGCAACGGTGCGGAGCTCCCGGTGGCGAGATATGAATACGAGGTCTGCTTCAAGTGCCATGCCGACTACAATCGGGACCTGGTTTACATCCCGCGGGTCGTGAACATGACCAACACCCGGCTGGCGTTCGACCCCGCCAACGCCTCCTACCATCCGGTGGTCGGCATGGGAAAGAACCTGAGCGTCCCCAGCATCCCGTCCACCCTGAATCCTACACTGAGCCCCACCCAGATCATCGCCTGCACCTCGTGCCACGCCGACGACGCGGGCGGATCGGCGGGGCCGCACGGCTCTTCCTATCCGCCGATTCTCAAGGAGCGTTACGAAACCGCGGACAACACCCCGGAGAGCTACGACAACTACGCGCTCTGCTACCGCTGCCACGAGCGCAGCAGCATCCTCAGCGATGCCAGCTTCAGGAGGAAGACAGTGAGGACCACCGCTTCGGGAGGGGGCCACAGCGGACATCTATCCGCCGGCGTACCGTGCTCCGCCTGTCACGACCCTCACGGTGTCAGCGACTTTGCGGTGGTGGGGGCCGGCGGAACGGGCTCCCACACGCACCTCATCAATTTCGATGTGAGAGTGGTGCTGCCGCTGCCGGGCGCGCCGTTTCCCGTCTTCCGCGACAACGCGACTTTTTCAGGGAGCTGCGCCTTGGTTTGTCATGGAGTGGTCCATGACAATCTTGCCTACCCGTGATTCACCCCTCGGGGGATCAGCCGGTCTTCGCGGGGGGCTTCGGGGTTTCCGGTTTCTTGCCCGGGTTCTTGCGATCGTAGGAGAGGGGGCGATGACAACCGGGCGCGCAGCTGCCGCCCGTTTCGGTTTTCACGAACTTGATCGGGAGGGTCCACTTGCCGAAAGTGACACTCTGAGCCACCAGATCGGGAGCGCTGCTCCCGTGCATGGCATGGCACAAGACGCAGGATCGCCCCTTTTGCTGGTTGTTCACGTGCAGGTAGTGGAGGTTCCGTTCACCATCCCTGAAACCGGTGGCGACAGAGGTGTCGGGGTACTCCACCATGTCCCGCTTGTGGCAGCTGAAGCACAGCGCATACTGCTGGTCGGTGTAAGGAGCGTAGGGGCCCGCGGGAAATTCCTGGGCGAGTAGCCGCGGATACTGGCTGGCATGCGGATCGTGACAGGGAGTGCACTTTCCCTCCTTGATGGGGGCGTGCAGCAGCGTCATGCTCTGGGTCACGATCGACTTGTGGCATTCCAGGCAGCTCGCTTCCTGCGGGCGGGGCAGGAGACCGGGATAATCGCTGGCGTGCGGGTTATGGCAGGTAACGCAGCCCTTGCCGTCCTTGACCGCGGCATGCACGGTGGGGCCCTTGTCGATTTTGGCGCCGATCGGGTCGTGGCATTGATAGCAGAGTTGCGGCACCCCGGCTTCCATCAGCATGGGACTGTTGGCGCCATGCGGGCTGTGGCAGGTGGAGCAACCGGAGGAGATGGCGGGGTGCACGTCTTTCTTGGCCAGGAGCTCCTGGATGTCCCCGTGACACCCAAAACAGAGGCCTTCCCCCGCGGTCTTCAAGAGTGGCGGGGTGTCGGACTCATGCGCGTCGTGGCAGGACAGGCAATCCCCCGAGGAGACCGGACCGTGCAGATACTTGAATTGCGTCACGTCCGAGTGGCAGGAGGTGCAAAGTGTCGGCATCGGCTCCAGCAGCAGGTCAGGCTGGTTGGAAGCATGGGGATCATGGCAGGCCGTGCACATTCCTTCCTTCGCGGGGGAGTGAACCTGGGCTTTCTTCCCGAAGGGCTCGTGACAACCCTCGCACAACCCCGGCGGCTCGGCGGAAAGCTTGAAGGTCTTCTGCGCCTTCTGGGGATGGGGCTTCGCCACCGATTCGTGGCAGCTTTCGCAGCTCTCGGTGGCGGGATGGACCGTCTTCGCCTTCAGCACTGTCGCATGGCACTGCGCCGAAACGCAGCTCTCCTGGGCCAGCGCGCTCCGGCAGGCGACCAGCATCGCACCCGCCAACAAAAGTGCAGGCCAAGCACTCGACCGGCGCCGGTGGGATTCCATGGGGCGGCATGATACCAGACGCTTCGACTTTTTTATGACGGATTGCCAAGGTCTGGATCCCGGCCCTGTGAGGCACGGGGGGCTGTTGCGAGATGCAGGCGAAGGCGCGTATGCTGGCCAGAGAAATTTGCGGGGACGGGCGGCTCAGCGGCAATTTTTTCGCGGCGCCGAATGAAGGCAACCACCATCGTCGACTCCCGAATGGTGATTCGATAGGTCTGCGCAGTTGCCGTGCCTGGAAGGGGATGCAGAGGGGTTATCAATCTGGCTGAAAGTGCCTGGTGAGTCTCCGGGAAGCGCTGGCGTATCAATTGCAGGGCCGGAGGGTGACTCTCCCAGGGAGAACTGGTCCCGTGGACGAGTCAACAGCCAAAAAGTGCCTGCGGCGCCTGGATCTTGCGGTATCTTCATCGGAGGAGCTCGGACCATGAATCCAGGAATGAAAAGCCCTCTTTTGAGATCCTTCCTGGGAGCAGCTCTTATTCTGTCGGCTCCCCTGATTCCCGGCCCGGGAACCGCCTGGGCGGCCATCCAGTACCTCGGAGATGGCGCCCTGCAGAATTCCCAGGGCGGTTGGAACCTGCCCACGCAGGGGAGCTGTCCCGCGGACCCGAGCCAGGTAACGCGGCCGGCCTGCCTTGCCCTGAGGCTCAATTTCGACTCGGTGACCTGCCCGGCGACCAACCTGCGTGCGTGGAACACCTCGGGTGTCTGCAACGACCTGATCAACACCACACAGCTGACCTGCGAGGCGGCACCCGACCGGCTGTGGAACGCCGCGACCGGCGTCTGCGCCGTGGTGATGCGGGGAGACGACCGGAACAACGTCGTCTGCGCGCAGCACGGGGGCACGTGGGTCGCGAGCGGCGCCTGCATCGGAGTCTGGGTGTTCCCCAACAGCAGCACCTACACGCCTCCGCTGTTCACCGGCACCACCAATCCGGGCCCCGGCGACCAGTGCCTGCGCTGTCACAACAGCGTGACCGAGTATAACGGTCCGAGGCTGAGAGATGTCGACTGGTTCCTGAGGCACGGCCATAAGAACATGTCCCGAAAAGTCACTCCAGGCATGCCGTGGGCCGGACCGGGCTACGAGTGCAGCAACCCGATCTTCACCACCTCGGAGTCGTGTGTCGACAACGGCGGAACCTGGGATCGCACCCTGGTCATCTACCCCTCCGATGACAGCGCCAATCCGTTCGACTGGACCACCGGACGCGTTGGAATCTGCACCATCTCCGCCTACAAGAACGCCACCGACTGCACCAGCAACGGCGGAACCTGGAACGATTACGACATGCCTTGGATCTACGCCGACTGGCTGACTCCGCTGCCGCGTGAAATCTTCAAAGGTCCCGCCAGCGCCTCGCAGGTCTGCAGCGATCCAAGGGGGAACTCCTCCAACTGCGTCTCGACCTACGGCGGCATCATGATCAACAACGCCGGGGCTTCTTACTCCTGCGCCCGCTGCCACACCACCGGCTGGACCTCCGATGCCGCCATCGGCCCGAGCACCGGCAACCTGGCGAAAGAGCCGGAAAAGTCCTTCCCGGGAATCACCTGGGACAGGAACTCCAATGCCGGCTTCGGCGTGGTCAACCTGTCAGGGGGCGTGAGCGGCGATCCCAACAAGTATGCATCCTGGGATTACTGGGGAATCAGCTGCACCCGGTGCCACAGCTCGGCGGTGGACAATACCACCAACGGCGGCGTGCCGCCTTACAGCTCGCCCGCGGGAATGTCGAGCCACCACAGCACCCTTACTGCTCCCGATGCGGCCAGCGGCGCCGGGTATTGCACCGAGTCTAGGTTCACGGCCCAGACCCAGTGCGATGCCGCCGGCGGTGCCTGGCTGACCGCCTGCAGCGTCGCCGGAGTGTGCAGCAATCCGAGCTTCACGACCTCGGGGACCTGCATCGGTGGCGGCGGAGTCTGGACGAAGTACGACACGCAAGCGCTTTGCCTGAGCAATGCCGGAACGTGGTACGCACCGGGTTGTGTGGGAGATGCGACACTGGCGACCCAGGCGGCCTGCCTCGGAGCCTCGAAGACCTGGTTTGGCCCCGGTTGCACGAATCCGACCTTTACGACCCAGTCCACCTGCGAGGGGGCCAACGAAGTCTGGTCGGACTCGCGCTGCAGCGTGGCCGGGATTTGCAACAATCCCCTCTATACCGATGCCGCCACCTGCAAGGCCAACGGTTTCCAGTGGGCGGCAACCACGGACATCATCCGCTGCGAGGATGCGGCGGGCCGGTGGACCGGCTCCAAGACGAACCGGGGCCAGATCATCACCAGGCTATGCATGGACTGCCACCGGCAGGAAACAGGGGGCGTCCCCTACGCCAACACCTCAGCCACCGCGGGAACCTACGACACCGTCAACCCCGGGCTGTACCTGAAGGTGGGCCCGGCTCATGGCAATTTCGATTTCATCAGCCACCCGCATGGCAACCAGTTCCTCAACAGCGCGCACGGGAAATTCACCGGCACGTTCAACGAGATCAACCTAGGGAAGCTCGCCTTCGACATGACGGGGCTATACAAGAGCTTCTTCCAGGCCGAGGGCGAGGCCGCCAATACGGGCAATGGCTGCACCGGCTGCCACGACGTCCATAAGAGCACGGTGGAGGAGGCGTTCGAGCCGCTTCCCGAGCAGGAAGGCGCCATCAAGGAAGTCTGCACGACCTGCCACTCCGGAGCCTTCGGCATCGACCTGACCACCATCAACCACCTGCCCGGCCACGGAACGCCGCTGGAGGAGGTGGAGGAAGGGGAGGGCGTCGACGAGGCCAGGGGAGGAGGTAGTACGTATCA
>Ga0137425_1000183_pt1 | contig 21019 bp, 19 predicted proteins | sample EasRivERMZT640_2_FD_102318 | JGI IMG/M metagenome (GOLD analysis project Ga0137425, IMG submission 102318) | Soil microbial communities from meander-bound floodplain in the East River, Colorado, USA - East River MetaG ERMZT640_2 | ecosystem: Environmental > Terrestrial > Soil > Floodplain ...
CCGCCTCGCCGTAGCCGATGGGGAGTGAGGGGATTTTCGGGATTCCCTGCAGCTTCCCCTGCGGGATCCGCTTGGCTGAGGAAGTTGAGGGATAGCCGGGTGTCTGCGGGTCTCCGGGGCCGTGGCTCAGGAACTGCACGGAGCCGCGCTGCAGGGCCCCCGGCGGGCGCATCGGGCCGTCGGGGTAAATGTCTCCCTTCATGTAACCGTCCTCCGCGGGATCGGAGTAGATGATCACGCCCACGGCGCCGCGTTTTTGCGCCTCGTACACCTTCAAGCCGCGGAATACCTGGCCGTAGCGCACGATCACGATGCGACCCTTCACCGAGATCCCCAGTTCGTCGAGCTGCTTGAAGTCTTCGGCGGTGCCGTAGTTGGCGTAGACCACCTGTCCCGAGGCCTTTCCCGAGGCTCCGTATCCGTGGAAGGCGGGAAACGCGTCCAGGCTGTAAGAGTCCTTGTCCCGTGGATTGCCTGGCTCGAAGAGCGCCAGCTCCTGGGCGGCCGGCTCGACGAGCTTCAGCGAGACTCTCTTCGGATAATTCAACAGCACCGAGTAGGAGGCGATCGTGCTCTCGAAGCCGTACTCCTTGAGGCGGTCCCGCACCACCTCGGCCAGCGCCCGATCTTCGGGAGTGCCGGCGACGTGCGGCTCCTCCGTGAGCTGCATCAACCATGCCTCCGCCTGCTCCGGCGTGGGGACCGCGAGAAAAGCCGCCTCGGCCCGGTCCTGAGACGCATTCGAAGCCGGGAAGAATCCGAGCCTGTGCTGTGCCGGAGACTGGGCCGCCAGGCCGGAGGTCAATAGCATGGCGCAGGTGAGTGGCAAGAGGGTACGACGCAGTCGCATGGTCATGAACGTGCTCCCGGGTGGCGGAACCGATGAATCGAGGGGTCGCTGGAAGCGCATAGGCTGTGCCGGGCGGGGGGTGTGTGTCAAGAAGAAGGGTGGGATCAGGGGGTCCGGATCAGAATCCTCGCCCCATCGGCCACGTATTGCACCGCCAGGGCGGCCAGGAGCATGCCCAGCACGCGGGTTACCACATTGACGCCGGTTTGCCCCAGGAGCTTCACGAGAGGCTCGGAGAGCCGCAGGGCTGCATAGCACAGGGCGAGCACGACGCCGGTGGTGGCCAGGACGGCCAGCAGCCCCGCTGAGAATCCGCCTGACTCGCCCACCAGGATCATGATGCTGGCCATCGAGCCGGGTCCGGCGATGATCGGGATCGCCAGAGGAAATACGCTGATGTCGGCCCGGCTCCTTGCTTCCGCCTCCTCCGCAGCGGTTTCCCGCTGATGCTCGGCGAAGACCATGCGGACCGCGATCCACAGAAGAAGGATTCCGCCGGCCACCTGGAAGGCGCCCAGGCTGATCCCCAGGCGCTGCAGGAGCCAGGATCCCCCCAGTGCGAAGGTCAGCAGGATGGCGCCAGCCGTGAGGACAGCGCGCTTGGCCAGTCGGCTCCTCTCGGCAGCGCTCCGGTCGGAGGCGAGCGCCAGAAACATCGGAACCAGTCCCACCGGATCCACCACGACGAGCATGGTCAGAAAGGATCGAAGCGCTAGTGTGGTCACGCGGCGTCGCCCTCCACGCCTGAACCGGCCCCCGTGCCGGCTGGCGCGTTGCAGCGGGAGGCTACGATTTCTGAGCCGAACGGTCAACCGGGATCGGGATAGAGCGTCCACCGCGGCCTGGCAGGTTGGATTCACGGCGCTGCGACGGTCCTGGTACAATTCCGCGCCATGAGCCAGCCTGAGGAAGTCCACCGGCCGCTGGAGCCGGAAAGCGAGGAGCTGCGCCGACTGCTGGAGGCATGCTCCCACTTCGTCATGGAGCATGTGCGTACCCTTCCCGAGCAGCCATCGTTCGATGTGTCGGGCGCGGGGGAGGTCGCCGCGACGTTCCGGGAGCCGGTGCCGGAATCGGGGCAGCCCATGGAGCGGATCCTGGAACGCCTGGCCCCGGCCTTCGCCAAGTCGTTCACCACCGCTGGCCCCGGCTATCTGGCTTTCATTCCCGGGGGCGGCATTCCCTCCGCGGCTCTCGCGGACCTGCTGGCCTGCGCGACCAACCGGTTCGTCGGGGTCGCCGGTGCCGCGCCGGCGCTGGCTCAGATCGAGGCTACCACCATCCAATGGCTCGCCCAGCTGATGGGATATCCCGGCGGGTCGGGGGGCATCCTCACCTCGGGTGGGTCGATTTCCAATCTGATGGCCATCGTGGCCGCGCGCGCTGCGAAGCTTCCCGAAAACTTCCAGAGCGGGATGATCTACCTCTCCGAAGAGACCCACCTGTCCGTGCTCAAGGCGGCTCGCATCGCCGGATTTCCCGAGAGGAACCTGCGCTGGATCCCCGTGGATGGACGCTGTCGGATTCTTGCAGACCGACTCGAGCAGGCCATCCGCGAGGATCAGGACCGGGGGCTTCGCCCTTTTCTGATCATCGGCAATGCGGGAACCACCAACACCGGAGCTGTGGATCCGCTTCCCGACCTGCTCGATCTCGGTCGCCGACACGACCTCTGGGTCCACGGCGACGCCGCCTACGGCGGATTCTTCAGGCTCACCCGGGAAGGCGCCGCACTGCTGCCCGGCCTGGAGGGCTGCGACTCCCTCACCCTGGATCCTCACAAGGGGCTCTTTCTCCCCTACGGAACCGGGTGCCTGCTGGTGCGCCATCCGGAGCACCTGCGCCGGGCCATGGAAACGCGTGCCGGCTACCTTCAGGATGTGGCGGAGGGGCAGGGCATTCCCAGCTTCCACGAAATCTCCCCGGAGCTGTCGCGGGATTTCCGGGGCCTGAGGATCTGGCTTCCTCTGCAGCTGCATGGCCTGGCTGCCTTTCGCGAGCAGATTCAGGAAAAGCTGGATCTGGCGCGCTGGGCCTACCAGGCGCTCAAGGACGATCCACACTTCGAGATGCTGGACGAGCCGCAGCTGTCGATTGTGGCGTTCGCCGTGAGGGGGCAAGGGGAAGAAGCCAACGCCCGGGGCGCCGAGATTCTCCGCCGCGTGAACGAACGCCGACGAGTCTTCCTCTCCAGCACGAAGATGGGAGGGCGGTATGTCCTGCGCATTTGCGTGCTGAGCTTTCGCTCGCACCTGGATCGAATCCGGGACGCGGTGGAAGGGCTGAAGGAGGAAGCGCTCAGGGTCGCTTCCGGAGCCTAGAAAGAGGAAAGCCCGGAAGCTTTGACGGCGAGTCACGCCGCCCCGGTTGACCATTTCCGGGGACTTCCGGGCTCGGTGGCCTGCTGGTATTCCCGAGGCGGGACCCAGACGCGGCCTTTCTTTGCGGGCCGCCTAGGTTACAGGCACCTCACGGGTCTCAGAATAAAAACTAGGTAAGCTCACTGGACCACCTCCTTCCTCGTGTACGGGCGAATATACTCCCGCGAAATCACCCGCGCAACCAAAAAAACCCGGGCTCCGAGAGGGCCCATCCGACTCAGCGGTCCTCCCGCCCGAGAGCCCTGAAAGGCCGGTCTGCGCGCCTGCGCCTGGAGCCACCAGAGGGCCGAGCGTGGGTCATGCACTGTTGACAGCTTTCGATTCGAGATGGTAGGTTGCGCCCGTTTGCCAAACAGGCCGTGCTGCAACTCGCCAGGACTTCCAGGAGAATTCCTTGAGCCGACATCCCTGCGCAGACCCGAGCGCCGGTGCGGTTCCCATGACCGCTTTTCAATCGCAGTCAAACCCCTGCGTTCGCAGCGCCGCGAGTCCGGCCGATCTCGAGGCCCTGCGCAATCGCCTGGACCCGATCGTGGATCAGGCAGATGGGCGGCAGGAGCGCCTCGAGTACCTGGAGCAGGAAAAGGGTGGCCCGCTCCACTGAGCCGCCCTCGACCCGGGGGCGGTGGCTGCTCCTCCTCCTCAGCACGCTTCTGACGCTGGGGGTTTTCGAGATGTTTTTCCGCTGGGTGCTGCCTGCCACCCAATCCCCGCTCACTGAGTACGATCGTGCCTTCAACATTCCACGATATCAGAGCGACGGTCGCCGGGAAGGAATCTCGACCACCGGCCGCTGGTGCGAGAGGCCAGTGCACTGGCGCATCAACAACGACGGCTGGAACAGCGCCATCGATTACGCCCCGGCCGGGGATCGCGGCAAGCCCCTCGTGGCGATCATCGGCGACTCTTATATCGACGCGCTCCAGGTCAATGTGGGCGAAAGCGTGATGGATGACCTGCGGAGGCGCCAGGCGGGACGCCGCGAGGTTTACGGCTTCGGGTTCAGCGGGGCGCCCCTGTCCCAGTACCTGCAGATGAGCCGCTACGTGCGCCAGGTGTTCCGTCCGGAAGTCCTGGTTTTCAACATCGTCTACAACGACTTCGACGAGAGCTTGCGAGAGCTGGACCCGAAGCCCTACTTTCTCCAGCTCAGCCCGGGAGCCGGCGGGCTCGAGGAAGTTCAACCGAAAGCCTATGAGCCCAGTCGCATCAAGCGGCTCGCGGCCCACAGCGCCATCGTGCGCTATCTCTGGCTCAACCTGCATCTCCCCGAATTGCTGCAGTCACGGAGGGGCCCGAAGGGAGAACCCGATCGGTTCTACGCCGACGTGGATATCGTCGAGCTGGAGCGCCACCGCGAGTTGATCGAGCGAGCCACCTTCGATCTGGTGGACCGGATCCGCCAGGAGAATCCAGGCACCGAGATTATTTTCATGATGGATGCGCCCAGGACGGACATCTACGAGGGGAAGGCGGGGGAGGGCCGGTTGGGCTGGCTGCATCAATTGATGCGCCGAGCCTGCGAGCGCAGCGGGTGCCGTTTCCTGGACCTCACGGCGCCCTTCCGCGAGCGCTACGAGCGGGACCATGTCCCACTCAATTTCCCCAACGACTACCACTGGAACGAAACCGGGCACGCCCTGGCGGCCGAGGTCCTCGACGCCGCACTGAACGAAAGCAGCGCGCCGGCCACCGCCGCTACGGTTCCCTGAATTCGGATGCGAAGGACGGCCCCAGGGGAGCCGGCTCCTCACGGGCGGAATTCCTGCTTGACAATAGTTCGATAATTCTGTATATTTCAAAATATGAAAACGAAGCGAGGCCGTTCGGCGACACAGTCCCTGGGGGCTGGAGGCGAGCACGCGGAAGCCTTCAAGGCGCTTTCGCATCTTTCCCGATTGCAGATCTTTTTCCACCTGGTGCGCACCGGGGGAGAGGTCCCGGCGGGGGAGATACAGGAAGCCCTGGGCATTGCGGGACCGACTCTCTCTCACCACCTGGAGATGCTGCGGCGGGCGGGGCTCATCACCCGGCGCCGGGAAGGGCGCTTCATTCACTACGCGGTCCGGCGGGAGACGGTAAACGAGCTGGTGAGGCTCCTCACCGCCTGCTGCTGAACCGAGGGAGGTCCCATGTCAGACAAGGCCAAGATCCACGTTCACCTCAGTGCTTCCAACCTGCAGCGGAGCAAGGAGTTCTACACCCGGCTCTTCGGAGCGGGGCCGGTCAAGGAGAAGCCGGATTACGCCAAGTTTCTCCCGCAGCTGGGCCCGCTGAACCTGGCGATTTCCCAGGGCCCGCCGTCGCACGATCAGGGGAGTGCCCACCACCTCGGGATTCAGGTGGATTCCCCGGAGCTAGTTCGGCGCGAGCTGGAGCGGGTTCGAAAACTGGGGCTCCCCGTCCGAGTGGAAAAGAATGTCACCTGCTGCTACGCCAACCAGGACAAGTTCTGGGTGGTGGACCCGGATGGGCTGGAGTGGGAGATATACCACCTGAACTTCGACACGCAGGAAAAACAGCAGGGATCCGCGGCCGCCTGCTGTTGAGGTCGCGGCCCCCGATCGGTATGAAGGCCTCACCAAGAACAAAGTTGTAAGAGTCAGGGACGATGGCCTTTAGGCCCGACCGCCGACGAATGTTTCGGTTTCCAGCGGACATCAGGCTTAAGAAGATGTACACTATGCCACGTCTGCCGGGGTCCGTCCGTGCGCTGGCGACGGGTCCGTGAGGAAGTGCCGAGGAAATCAGAAGGGTGCTCCGGCGTGGCCGCAGCGCCCTTTTGTTTTGACCTTTCGTGCCCTGGAGGACGAATCCCCGGCGATGCCAAGTCAATTTTGGAGAAGGATTCAATGACGCTGAAGTCTCTCACATCACAGGTCACCCTGGGAATGATCCGCTGGATCGACTGCTATGCCGGCGAAAACGCCGAGCTGCTTCACGGTCCCCAAAGGATGGACCTGGTGCGCTCCTTCCCATTCATAGTCATGCATCTGTCGGTCTTCGCTGTCATCTGGGTGGGCTGGAGCTGGACGGCGGTAAGCGTGGCCCTCGGGTTCTACCTGATTCGCATGTTTTTCATCACCGGCTTCTATCACCGGTATTTTTCCCATCGCACCTTTCGGACTTCCCGCGCCGGGCAGCTCGCCCTGGCGCTGCTGGGCGCTACTTGCGTCCAGCGCGGCCCGCTCTGGTGGGCGGCGCATCACCGCCTGCACCACCAGCGCTCGGATGAGGAAGACGACGTACATTCCCCGATCCAGCATGGTTTCCTCTGGAGCCACATCGGCTGGATCACATCAAAGGCGAATTTCCCCACCCGGCTGGATGTCGTTCCGGATCTCGCCCGTTATCCCGAGCTGCGGTTCCTGGACCGTTTCGACACCCTGATCCCCATCGGTCTGATCACCGGGATGGGAATCCTCGGAGGCTGGCTGCGGGTGCATTTCCCCGATTTGGGCACCAGCGGCCCGCAAATGATTTGCTGGGGCTTCGTCATTTCTACGCTGGCGCTGTTCCACGCAAGCTGTACCATCAACTCCCTGTCCCACAAGATGGGAAAGCGCCGCTACGTCACGGGTGACGAGAGCCGCAACAGCTTCCTTCTGGCGCTGCTGACCTTTGGAGAAGGCTGGCACAACAATCACCACTATTATCCCGGCTCCGCGGCCCAGGCCCACTACTGGTGGGAAGTGGATCTCACCTACTACCTGCTCAAGGCGATGTCCTGGGTGGGACTCATCTGGGACTTGAATCCCGTTCCCGAGAAGGTGCTCGCGCGCCGCGTGGAAGCGGCCTGACAACGGTCTTCAAATGACAAAAGCCGCCTCCGGGTGATCCTGGAGGCGGCTTTGTCTTTGTTGCGGCGCGCGGGCTGCTGCTCCTAGGTTCCCTTTTTCCCAGGTTTCAGGGTTTCGTGAATCTGCAGATCGCCGGTTCTCCGGATGATGATCTGCACGTACTCTCCCTCTTCCGCCCCCGAGGGCTTCAGGGTGAAGGTCGGGCTGTTCTCATCATCCTGTCCCGCCTCCGCGGCCGGCAGCTTGTCCTTGTAGAAAGCGGCCACCGTCTCCGCCGGGTCTTCGGTCTTGAAAAACCACGACTGGCTCTCGCTGGTCGCTGCCCCTCCGATGCTGTCGCTGGATTGGCCGCCCATCGTTCCAACATACTTGGCACCCGGGTAAACGGGTACCCCCTTCGCGTAGACTGCCCCGGGGAGTGAGGCCTCCGTGCTGCTGCTGCCGCAGGCAGCGTGGAGCGCCAGCAATCCGACAAGACACCCGGCAGCGGCGACGAGATTTCGAACACCAGAATTCGCTTTCATTCGATGCCCTCCACAGCTTGGCTGTCCATTCGAGCACGTGCCGTCGATGCGGTTGAATGTAGGGGCGAGAGTGTGGGAAGGCAAGCCGGCGAAGGCGACCCTAGTCAGGGCGTGGCGGGCTTCCGATTCACGATGGAGATGTTGAGGTAGCCGGCGGAGCTTACTTCGTCCAGGATCTGCACCACTTGGGGGTAGTCGGCGCTGGCGTCGGCCTCGAAGAAGAGAGGCTGATCGGTCTTGCCCTGGAATGCCGAAGACAGGGCCTGTTTCAAGCTGCCCGCCGTGACCGGTTGGTCATTCAAAAAGACGCGATGATCGGCGCCGATCCGGACCAGCACCTGCTGCTTGTTCTTCTCTTCACTCCCCGCCTGCGTCTTCGAGACCTTGGCCAATCCCAGCGTGATCGCCGAATCGGGAGGCGGCGTGACCACCATGAAGATGATCAACAGGACCAGCACCACGTCCACCAGGGGCGTGACATTGATGTCGGCCTTGATGGCGGAGCGCGAGAAGTGCATCGCGGCGGGATTCTCCTCATGCTTCACGGTCAGGAGCTTGCGGGTGGATGGGCCCCCGGCGGCGGCCAGCGATTCCAGGAACAGATTGGCAAATCGGCGCGTATGGAACACGACGCCGTCCACCCGGCTGGTGATGTAGTTGAAAGCCCACGTGGCGGGAATCGCGACGAACAGCCCCAGCGCGGTGGTGACCAGGGCTTCGGCGATGCCCGCTGAGACCCCCGCGAGCCCGGTGCCGGTCGTGCTCAAAGCCTGGAATGCCCGGATGATGCCCAGCACGGTGCCCAGCAGCCCCACGAAGGGGGCCGTCGCCGCGATGGTCCCTACGATCGGAAGTCCCCTCCTCAGATCCAGATTCAAGCCTTCCAGGTAACGGTCCAGGCTCCAGCGGGCCAGGACGAGCTGCCGGTTGGCATCCGACTCGGATGCCGGAGGAGCGTCCAGGTCCACGCCGCTCCGGCGGACCAATTCCGCCTCGGGGCTGAGGGAGCACTTCTCCACCAGCGGCGTGACCTCCGCGAAGATGCCGCTCTCGAAGGCCGCCGCCGCAAGTGGCACGAAGCGCCGGGAATCTCTCCGAGCCATCCAGATCCCCAGCCCCCTCTCCAGCACGATGCCGATGGACGCCAGGGACATGAGTCCCAGGAGCGCAATCACCACCTGGGGGGCGGGGCCGAGGCCCATCCAGAATTCCGTCAGATTCGCAGACAACGTCGTCCTATCTCCGGAGACGATAGCCGGTGGTGAGCATGGCGTAGCAGACTCCAAACAGCGCGGCATCCAGGACGGCCAGCGACGCCAGGCTCCACCAGGGATTGACGTCGCAAACACCCAGGAAGCCGAATCGCAGCGAGTTGATCATGTAGAGCAGCGGATTCAGCAGGGAAACCTTGCGCCAGAGCGGGGGCAGAATGGAGATGGAGTAAAACACCCCTCCCAGGTACGTCAATGGAGTGATGATGAACGTCGGAATCATCGCCAGGTCGTCGAATTTCTCCGCCCAGATCCCGACCGCGATCCCAAGGAGTGAAAAGAGCGCCGAGGAAAGCAGCGCGACCGTGACCAGGTAAATCGGATGAGAGAAAGGAGGCGGCGCGAGAAAGCAGGAAATCAGCAGGATGCTCGCACCCACCAGGAGCCCCCGAAACATGCCCCCGAGCATGTACCCCAGAATAATCTCCACGTGACCGATGGGAGCCATCAGGATGTCCACGATGTTCCCTTCGAACTTGGAGATCATGAGCGAGGAAGAGGGGTTCTGGAAGGAGTTGTTCACCAGTCCCATCATGACCAGCCCCGGGACGAGGAAGTGAAGGTAGCTGAAGCCGTGAAACGAGCCGAAGCGATTCCCCAGGGAGAAGCCGAAGATGAAGAGATAGAGAACCGCCGAGATGACCGGCGCCAGGAGGGTCTGGGTGATGACGATGAAGAATCGGTGCACTTCGCGATAGAAGAGGGTGCGGAAGGGAACCGGAAAGAGCGACGCGGCGCCGGAGAGGCTCATCGCGCCACCCCGGCCGGGCCGCGCGCCTGAGCGCCCAGGCCCGGCTCGGAGGTCAGCTCCAGGAAGACATCCTCCAGTCCGGCCCCGGCCACCTGAAAATCAACCAGCCCGAGGCTGCCGCGACCCAGAGCCACCACCAGCCTCTGCAGGGAACCGTCGCTGCGATCCACCAGCAGGGTAATCCGGCGACCGTCCTCGGAGAGGGCGGCTCCGAGGGAAGACAACTCCTCGGGCAGGTGCTCGAGCCGGGCGCCCAGATCCAGGGTCACCCGGCGGTTGTGGATTTGCTGCATCAGGGTTTCCTTGCGGTCCAGCGCGACGAAAACACCGTGGTTGATGATTCCCACCCGTTCGCACAGCTCCTCCGCCTCATCCAGGTAATGGGTGGTCAACACCACCGTCGTGCCCTGCGCGTGGACCTGCCGCACCAGGTCCCACAGCGAGCGGCGCAGCGCCACATCCACACCGGCGGTGGGCTCGTCCAGGATCAGAATCGCCGGTTTGTGGACCATCGCCTTGGCCACCAGCAACCGACGCTTCATTCCCCCCGACAGCTCACGGATGGTCTTGTTCTCGTGCTCCTTCAGCTCCAGCCGTTCCAGGAGCTCCTCGACCCATGCGACGTTCCCGGTCAAGCCGTAGTATCCGGACTGGATTTTCAGGGTCTGCCGCACCGTGAAGAAGTGATCGTAGACGAGCTCCTGGGGCACGGCGCCCAGCAGGGAGCGCGTGGCCTTGTAGTCCTTTTCCACCTCATAGCCGAAGACCTTGACGTCTCCCGAGGAGCGGCGCACCAATCCGGTGATGATATTGATGAGGGTGGATTTTCCCGCGCCATTCGGCCCCAGAAGGCCGAAGAGCTCTCCCCGCGGGATGGTCAGGGTGATGCCGTTCAGGGCTCGCACGGCACCAAAGTTCTTGGAGACGTCGCGAACTTCCAAAGCGGGCACAGGGGGATCGGGAATCGGTATCTTCTTCAATGGGATTTCTGTGTCTGGGTGCCTTGCCCGCCCGCACGAGCTCCGCTGAATGAGTAGTTCAGCGCGGTGCCATCAGGCTTGGTCCAGGTCATTTTCCCCGAGATGGAATCGCCGCTGACTTCCGCGTGCCAGTGGGTCTTCCCTTCCTTCTGGCTTTCCACGTCGGCCAACCAGGTGCCAGCCAGCACCGTGTAAGCTGCGGTGCCGAAGCCGTAGGCAACACAGGCCGTGGATTTGAATTTGCCTTTGCTGAGCACGAGGGAATCGTCGAATTCCTTTTCGCCCCTGGCCGCGGCGCTGGATTCGGGAACGACCGTCACCCTCCAGGTGCCTGATTCGGGAGGCGCGGCGGCGGGCTTCACGGTCGGCTTCCCGGGGTTCTGGACATTGCCGGCAGCCAGCACCGGCGACGCCAAGGTTCCCACGGCGACAGCCAGAATTGCGAGCCGAGCAAGCCTATTCCCCATCTTGCCTCGTTTCCTCGTGAATTGAGCTGGAATACCGCAGCGAAGTTTAGCGACAGCGCGGCGGCGAGTCAAAACGCCTGCTGGAAATCAAGGCGAAATGGTGAGTTGTGCTATTCTCCGCTCCCGTCACCGTTTCCTGGAGAAAATCCCGACATGAAGAAGCGCGCCTTCTTCTATGTAGTCCTGTTGCTGGTCTTCGGCGCAGGCATTTTGGGAATGCTTCGCTGGGGCACGCGGCTGTATCCGGGGGCCGGGGCACCCGGCGTGGTGCTGCCGGCCAACCAGAATTCCCGGGGTGCGGCCGAATCCGGAGAGGCCGTGCCTCACGGGACCGCGGACAATGGCCCGACCGGCTCCAATCTGCGGCACCCCCTGAGTGTTCTGTTTCTCCAGCTCATCGTGATCATCGCAGTGGCCCGTTGGGTCGGAACCCTGTTCCGGCGCTTGGGCCAGCCCGCCGTCATTGGCGAGATGATCGCCGGTATCCTCCTGGGCCCCTCCTTTCTGGGGATGCTCCTCCCGACGGCGCAATCCTTTCTCTTCCCGCCAGCGTCCCTGGGATCACTCAAGCTGTTCAGCGAGATCGGCATTATCCTCTTCATGTTCCTCGTAGGGGTCGATCTGGACCTGGGCCACCTGCGCCGCAAGGCGGATGCCGCGGTGCTGGTGAGCCACGCCAGCATCGTCGTTCCACTGTTCCTGGGAGTTGCCCTCGCTCTCTACCTCTATCCACAGCTGGCCCCGCCGGGCGTGCCCTTCGTAGGCTTCGCGCTGTTCACCGGCACGGCCATGAGCATCACCGCCTTTCCAGTGCTGGCCCGCATCCTGGCGGAGCGCTCTCTGACCCGAACCCACCTCGGGAGCACGGCGCTTGCCTGCGCCGCGGTCGACGATGCGACGGCCTGGTGCCTGCTGGCGGTGGTGGTGGCCATCGTTCGAGCCGGCGGATGGGCCGGCTCCCTGCTGACGGTGTTGTCCACGGCGCTGTTCGCAGCGACGATGCTGCTGCTGATAAGGCCATGGCTGGCGCGCCAAGCCGACTCAGGGAGATGGAGCGGCACCGGGAGCAAGACGCTGCTGGCGGCCGTGCTGACCTTCGTGTTGGCCAGCGCCCTGCTCACGGAGATCATCGGGATCCACGCGCTGTTCGGCGCCTTCCTGGCCGGAGTCGTGATGCCGGCCCGGGCGGAATTCCGGCGCTTCCTGCAGGAGCGGCTCGAGTCGTTCATCGCGGTATTTCTCCTGCCTCTGTTCTTCGCCTTCACGGGACTCCGAACCCAGGTAACCCTGCTGGGGGACGTGAAGGGGTGGCTGCTCTGCGCGATCATCGTCGCCTCGGCCATCGCCGGAAAGCTGGGGGGAAGCTCGGTGGCGGCAAGGGCCGCGGGCTTCTCCTGGCGGGAGTCTTTTGGATTGGGGGCGCTGATGAACGCCCGGGGACTCATCGAGCTGATCGCGCTCAATATCGGCTACGAGATGGGTGTGCTGTCGCCCCGGATGTTCACCATGATGGTACTGATGGCGTTGATCACCACCTGCATGACCGGTCCGCTCCTTTCCGGTCTGGGCATCGGCGGCCGGAGCGAAGACTCGCGTCTCGCCGGGGCCCATGCCGGCAGCGAACGGGCCCCGTCCCGACCCCTTGGGAGAACTGAGAGGGGGTAGGGTCGGGACAGGGCCTTCCTGGGGGGGTTAGCGAGCCAAAGTGAAGTCAACGGTGATGGTCAGATAGACCGCCACCGGAGTTCCCTGATACGTGCCGGGGTGATAACGCCATCGGGACACGGCTTCCACGGCGGCTTCGCCGAAGCCGACGCGCGACGGGCTCTCCTTCAACACCACCACCGAGCCCACACTCCCGTCGGCTCCGATCACCGCCTGAAGCAGCACTCGGCCCTCCACGCCTGCGTGGCGGGCCATCGCGGGATATCTCGGCAGGACCTTGGAGGATTGGATGATCGAAGGGTCGGTGACCGGGTGAATCCCGGGCACCAGAATGCCGCCCGTACCGATTCCTTCGCCCGAAACCCCCGCGCCATTGCCCACCGGCCCATCGGGATCGCAATTCTCGCCAACGCAACGGCCGCCTGGGACTCCGTCGACCTGCCCGTCAGGGGAACCATCGGGCGTGCCGGGTCCGGAAGGGCCTGGGAGCGAGTCTGCTGCACTCGCAGTGGTTGATTCGGCCGGGGGAGCCTCGACCTCTGCAGGCTGGGGAACCGGCTGGGCCAGGCTGTCGTCAGGTCTTGGCGCCTCCTGTTTGGGCTGTTCGGGCCTTGGCTCGGTGATGATCGCGGGAGAGTTGCCACCCCCCAATTTTGGAGCCGCCGGCCCGCCACGCGGGAAGAACACTGGTTGTACCAGTTCCGTATGAAGCTTGGGAAAGGGTATCGGGGTGATGGAAAGCCAGGAAGCGGCGAGGAGCGCTGCGATACCCGCGGCGTGGAAGAACGCGGAAAGCAGGGCGAGGATGACCTCGCGAGGTTCCATCCGCTGGATGCGGGTGGTCAAAGCCTGCTCGAACATTTTCGCCCTCCTGGACTTGACGGATGGTCCGCTCCGGGCGTTGCCCCTCGGAGGCAACATACGCTCATGGACGGGAATCAGGTCCAGGCTTTTTCGTCTGCTGCTGTGCATAAGCCGCACGCGGTGACCGGCGGGGGCATGTCCGGGACGGTGGATTCCTGCTAGGTTCCGGGGCCCCTCGCGCAGATTCGATGACCCGGCTAGAATGTGGGCTCTCTCAAAGGGGATCATGATGCCAAGCCGCGCTTTCAAGCTCTGCTGTCTGCTGTTCATGTCGTTGACTGCCGCCGGAATCTTCGCGGCGGAACAGGAATCGAAGCCTTCCAAAACATCGAAAAAGCCGCAGACCGAGACGCGGATGAAACCCGACACCTTCACAGGCATGGCATTCCGCGGGATCGGCCCCGCGGTGACTTCCGGCCGGGTGGGTGACCTTGCGGTGCACCCCACCGATCGGAACACCTGGTATGTCGCGGTGGCCTCCGGGGGCGTCTGGAAGACCATCAACGCCGGTGTGACCTGGACACCGATCTTCGACGGCGAAGGCGCTTATTCCATCGGATGCGTCACCCTGGATCCGAGGAACCCGCTGGTCGTCTGGGTGGGTACGGGCGAGAACAATTCGCAGCGCAGCGTGGGATACGGGAATGGCCTCTACAAGTCCACCGACGGCGGGAAGACCTGGGAGAACGTGGGACTCAAGACCTCCGAGCACATCGCCAAGATCCTGATCGATCCGCGCGACTCCAATTCCGTGTATGTGGCTTCGCAAGGTCCGCTCTGGTCGGCCGGCGGTGAAAGAGGCGTGTACAAGACGACTGACGCCGGGAAATCGTGGAAGCAAATTCTGAAGATCAGCGAAAACACCGGGGTCACCGACCTGGTCATGGATCCCAAAAACCCGGACGTCCTGTTCGCCGCCGCCTATCAGCGCCGGCGCCATGTCTGGACCCTGATCGACGGCGGGCCCGAGTCGGCGATCTACAAGTCCACCGACGCCGGCGCCAGCTGGAAGAAGCTCGAAGGCGGCCTGCCCAAGGAGCAGATGGGGCGCATTGCCCTGGGCATCCCCCCCACCCGGAGCGACACGGTGTATGCCCTCATCGAGGCGGCGGGGAAGGATGGCGGGTTTTACCGCAGCTCGGATGGCGGCGGCTCATGGAAAAAGATGTGCGATTACGTGCCCACCAGCCCGCAGTACTACACCGAGATCTTCGTCGACCCGAACAACCCCGAGAGGGTCTACTCCGTGGACACCTACATGCATGTGACCGAGGACGGGGGAAAGAGCTTTCACAAGGTGGGCGAGAAGTACAAGCACGTCGACAATCATGTCCTGTGGATCGACCCTGACAATTCATCGCACTTGATCGCCGGATGCGACGGCGGAGTGTACGTGAGCTACGATCGCGCGGCCAACTGGGAGTTCAAGGCCAACCTCCCTGTGACCCAGTTCTACCGGGTGACGGTGGACAACTCCCAGCCTTTCTACTACCTCTACGGTGGGACCCAGGACAACCAGACTCTGGGCGGCGCCTCGCGCAATGCCACCGATCACGGCATCGTGAACTCCGACTGGTTCGTCACGGTGGGAGGGGACGGATTTTGGAGCCAGGTGGATCCGCTGGATCCCAATATCATCTATTCGGAGTCCCAGTACGGCGGACTGGTGCGCTACGATCGGCGCAACGGGGAGACGCTGGACATACAGCCGCAGTCGCTCCCCGGTGATGATCCGCTGCGCTGGAACTGGGATTCGCCCCTCATCGTCAGCCCGCACTCTGCCACCCGGCTCTATTTCGCATCCCAGCGCCTCTTCCGCAGCGACGATCGGGGTAATTCCTGGCTCCCCGTCAGCGGCGATCTGACCCGCCGGCTGGATCGCAACCGCTTGAAGGTCATGGACCGGGTCTGGGGCGTGGACACGGTAGCCAAGAACGCCTCCACCTCGTTTTTCGGGAACATCGTGGCGTTGTCGGAAAGCCCCGTTCAGGAAGGGCTGATCTACGTCGGAACCGATGACGGCCTGGTTCAGGTCACGGAGGACGGCGGGAAATCTTGGAGAAAAATCGCCAAGTTTCCCTCCGTGCCGGACATGACCTATGTCTCGCGCCTCAACGCCTCCCGCTTCGACGCCGGAACGGTTTATGCCGCCTTCGACAACCACAAGATGGGGGACTTCAAGCCCTATGTCCTGAGAAGCGCCGACCGCGGCCGGAGCTGGACCTCCATCACAGGCGATCTTCCTTCCCGGGGCTCGGTCTATTCCCTGGCCGAAGACACCGTCAAGAAAGACCTCCTGTTTGCGGGCACCGAGTTCGGAGTCTTCTTCACCCCCGATGGAGGCAAGACGTGGATCCAGCTGAAAGGGGGAATGCCCGTGATCGCCGTGAAAGACATGGTCATCCAGGAGCGGGAGACCGACCTGGTGCTGGCGACGTTCGGACGGGGGTTTTACATCCTGGACGACTATTCACCGCTGCGCTCGGTCAGCGTGCAGTCGCTGGAGAGCGAAGCGCAGCTCTTCCCCGTGAAGCCGGCCTGGATGTACATCCCCACGCACCCGTTCGGCCTGAAGGACAAATCGTTCTTCGGCGAGGCCTTCTACTCGGCGGCCAACCCGCCTTTCGGGGCGGTGATCACCTATTACCTGAAGGAGGAGATCAAGTCGCGCAAGAAGACGCGACAGGATGCCGAAAAGGAACTGGTCAAGAAAGGCGAAGATGTCTTCTACCCATCCTGGGAAGCGTTGAAGGTCGAGGACCGGGAGGAAGACCCGGCGGTGCTCCTGACGATCACCGATGAGGACGGGGCCGCAATTCGGACGATGACCGGCCCCGTGACGGCCGGGTACAGCCGCGTCGCCTGGGATCTGCGCTTTCCGCCGCCGGATCCCACCGATCTGAATCCACCCACCGATGACGATCCGTTTCGAGATACTCCGCGCGGGCCGCTGGCCGCGCCGGGGACCTATCGAGTCTCGCTGGCCAAGCGGGTGGACGGGAAGGTGACGCCGCTTGGCGTGCCCCAGACCTTCGAAGCGGTCCCGCTGGGTAATGCGACGCTCGCCGCGAAAGATCGCGGGGCGCTGCTGGCGTTTCAGCGAAAAACGGCGCGGCTTCAGCGGGCTGTTCTGGGAGCGGTCTCGTCTGTTGACGAAGCGCAAAAGCAGCTGAACCATCTCAAGCAGGCGCTGCTCGACACTCCGGGGGCGGATCCGGGCCTCTCCCAGGAAGCCCGGGCGCTCGAGTCGCGGCTCAAAGACATCAAAGTCGCGCTATCCGGAGACTCCGTGCGGGCGAAGCGAAACGAGCCGACTCCTCCCTCCATCGCCGATCGGGTGCAGCAGGTGATCTCCGGGGAATGGGCCTCCACGGCGGAAGCCACGCAGACTCAGCAGCGCAATTATGAGATCGCTGCCTCCGAGTTCGGCGGCGTACTGGAGAAGCTGCGGACCCTGGTAACGGTTGACCTGAAGCAGCTGGAAAACAAGGCGGAGCTGGCCGGAGCCCCCTGGACTCCCGGTCGCTTCCCAACTTGGAAGCCGGAGTGATCCGAGGGCTGCTGCGCAACTGGAAGCCAATTCTCCTGGGTCTCGGAGTGCTGTTCGTGGGGATTCAGCTCATTCCCGTCCGCCGAGTCAATCCCCCGATCCACGGCGAGGCTCCGGCTCCGGAACAAGTCAAGGAAATCCTGGAGCGAGCCTGCCGGGACTGCCATTCACACGAGACTCGCTGGCCCTGGTATGCGACCGTGGCGCCGGTCTCCTGGCTGATCGAGCACGATGTGGAGGAAGGCAGGGAGTACCTGAATCTCTCCACCTGGGACAACTATCCTTCCGAAAAGCGCCACAAGCTCTTCAAGGAGATTCGCGAGGAGATCGAGGCAGGCTCCATGCCACCCTGGTATTACGTCGCCATGCACCCGTCCGCCCGGCTCTCGGAACGAGATCTAGGCCTCTTGCGCGGCTGGTCGGAGGAAGCGGTACGGGAATGACGGTGGGAATGGGCGGAGAGCGGTCAATGGGTTTGTCCGGCAGGTGATGCAGGCCTCAGGCGTTTTGAATGGCGCGGGGGCACTCGCGGGTCAATAACTGAAACAGCTCGTCCATGTGCTCGAGGCGCGTGCGGAAGTTCACGGGGTTGATGCGGAACCAGGTGCGACCCTTCAGTGAAGTGGTGGAGATCCAGAATCGCCCTCCCTCCTCGATCCGCCGAGCCACGGTGGCATGGAGCTTCGCCAATCGATCCTCCTCCACTCCCGCCGGGCGGTAGCGCAGGCAGACAGCGGACATACGCGGCTTCACGGCCGGCTCGAAATCGGCATGCTCGGAGGCGAGCTGGTACAGCCTCATGGCCTGGTCCACGTTCGCGTCGATCCAGCTCCCCATCTCCACCGTCCCGTAGCGCTTGAACCCCATCCAGACCTTCAGGCTCCGGAATCGGCGCGATTGCTCGAAGCCGTGCACGTAGTAGTTGTAGCGCTCGCGGTCCTGGTCCAGCAGGTCGGTGAGATAGGCGGGCTGCATGCCGAAGGAGTGGGTGAGGCGCGCCTCGTCTTTCACCAGGATGGCGCCCGCGTCCAACGGAGCGTAGAACCACTTGTGCGGGTCGATGGCCAGGGAATCCGCCAGCTCCAATCCCCGCAGGACTCCGGGGTGCTTCTGCGAGATGAGCATTCCTCCTCCGTAAGCCGCGTCCACGTGAAGCCAGGCCCCGACGCGGTCGGCGATCTTCCGCAGCTCGGGCAGCGCGTCCACCGCTCCCGTGTTGGTGCTTCCTCCCATGGCGATGATGGCCATCGGGCGGATGCCTTTCTTTCGATCATCCTCCAGAGCCGCCTCCAGCGCGTCCAGGCGGATTTCGAAGCGCTCATCCGTGGGCAGAATGCGCAGTCCTTCGCGGCCGATGCCGATCGCGTCCGCCGACTTGTCGATGGCGACATGACGCTCCTCGGAGGTGTACGCGGCATAGCGCTCGCGAACTCCTTCATGCTGCGCCTTGTCTTTGGAGGTCCAGTCCCGGGCCAGCTTGAATCCGATGAAGTTGGCCATCATCCCGCCGCTGGTCAAGTTGCCGCCCGCCTGGGGGCCGTAGCCCGCCAGGTCCGTGAGCCAGCGCACGGTGCGCCGCTCCAGCGCCACGGCCGAGGGACCGATGCTGTAAGCGCCGACGTTCTGGTTCAAGGCGGAGGCGATGAAATCACCCAGGATTCCCACCGGGGTCGGAGAGGGCGTGATGAGGCCGAGGTAACCCGGATGATTGACCTGCGTGCAGTAGGGGAGAAGCTTCTCGTTCAGCTCGAGCAGGACGGAATGGATGCTCGAGCCCTCTCTCGGAAGCGGCTCGTCGAAGAGCTGCTGCAACACCCGGGGCTCTACGCTGGGGAACAGGCGATGCTCCTCCACCTGCTCCAGGTAGTCCGCCAGGTGGTCCACGATTCGGTGTCCCGCCTCCCGGAATTCCCGCGTGTCCATGCTCCTGCCTCCCAGGTCAGCCTCGCGGCCGCGATGATTGGTCCGGCCACTATATCGGGGGCCGCGCTGCGGCGGCAAGCGGCGCCACGACCCTCGGGGGGCATCTGACAGCTCAACGGGTATCCGTGCCTCAACGCCCTTCGGCTTCCGCCTCCATGCGGTCCAGCCTGGTGTAGTAGTCCTTGATTTCGTTGAGGTGCGCCAGGGCGATTTTCCCCGTGAGCATCAGGTCGTCGTTCGTCACGTTGGTCTGCGGATCCCGGGCGCCATGTTCGAGCTCCACCTCCAGCCCGCGGCGGAACTGCTCCAAGTCCACCCGGCTCCAATCGATCCCCAGCGTCAATCCCACCTTACGGGCCTCTTCCTTGGAAATCTCTCTTTTCTTTGCCATCGCACTTCCTCCTTGAGGATGTTCTGTGAAAGCCCGTTCATTTCCTCGTACTTCCAGTCAATCGCGAATCTCTTCGCACGCCGGTTTGATCGCCCCGGCCTAGCGTGCCGTGGCTTGTGCCACGATTCTGGAGCCGTCTTCGAGGCGGTCCGGGGGATAATTCACGACCGCGTCTCTTTCCTCGAGTCCCTTCAGGATTTCGGCTTCCCGTGCGTTGCGGTGGCCGAGACTGATCCGAACCTGCCGCGCTCGCCCGTCTTCCACCCGGAAAGTGACCCATGCTTCCCCGCTGCGGAACAGAGCGCCGGTGGGGATTTTGAGCACGTCGCTCCCTTCCCAGAGCACGAAGGAGACTTCCACTTTGAAGCGGTCGCCCAGCTCGGGCGCAGGCTCATCCAAGTCTCCAATCACGTTCACCCGCTGCTCCTCCACGCCTAGGGGAGATACCTTGGTGAATGCCGCGGGCTCCACTAGCCGCACTCGGCCCCGGTAGATCCGACCCCCTCCTGCGTCGACGAGCATGGGAGCCCCCGCGGGAATGTTCACGGCATCGGTCGACAGGACGTCCACCACGAGCTCAAGATCCGACGCATTGCCAATGTCGAGGATGGGCGCCCCGGCGGGCACCACCCGCTCGGAGTCTTCATGCAGGCGCAGGACCCTCCCATCCGCAGGGGAGCAGAGGGGAATGCTGGCGCCGTCTCCCGACTCCATGAGCGCCGCGCGGGCGCTTTCTGCCTGGCAGCGGGCGGCTTCCGATCGAAACCGGGCCGCCTCGAGGGCCTTGGCCTGCGTCTGCTCCGAGGTGCGCACGCGCTCCAGCTCTTCCGATGAAATCTGGCCCGAGGCAGCCAGCCGCTCGCTGCGCTCGAGATTTCGCCGGGACTGCTCGAGCGTGGCAGCCGCTTCCTCCACCCGCGCGTCCGCCTCGGCTTTCGAGGCGCGGGCCGAGCGCAACAGGGCCTCGGCCTGCGTTCGGCTCCGAGGGTCCAGGGGCTGCGGTGAAATCCGGGCGACGGTCTGCCCCAGCCTCACCGAATCACCCTCGTTCAGCTCCAGCGGTGCCAGCCGTCCGGCCACAGGAGCGGCGACCACGTACAGAGGATGGATGCGGGTCTTCCCTTCGGCGTCCAGGGTCACTCGAAGATCTCCGCGCACCACCCGCACGGTCTGGACCGAAATCGGCGATGGCCGAAACATCCAGATCAAGGTTGCGGCGCCGAGAAGCCCCAGGCCCATGAGGATTCGTTTGCGGATTCCCAGCTTCATTCGACTATTCTCTTGTTTTCAACACTTCTATCAAGTCCAGGTGGTACAGGCGCTGTCGCACCGCCAGCCCCGACAGTACCGCCGCGCCGACGATGACGAGTGTCGAAAAGGCCAGGGTTGTGCCGGAAATAACCAGGGGGACGCGGAAAAGCTCCGAGCGAAACCTCCACGCCATCAGGGCACACAGGCCGTAGCCCAACGCGAAGCCCGAAGGAAGCGCCAGGAGAGTCAGGAGCGCCTGCTCGCCCAGGAGCATGCCGGTCACTTCGCGCCGGCTGAATCCCAGCACTCTAAGGCTGGCCAGCTCACGACCGCGCTCCGAGAGGGCGATCC
>Ga0137425_1000184_pt1 | contig 21006 bp, 13 predicted proteins | sample EasRivERMZT640_2_FD_102318 | JGI IMG/M metagenome (GOLD analysis project Ga0137425, IMG submission 102318) | Soil microbial communities from meander-bound floodplain in the East River, Colorado, USA - East River MetaG ERMZT640_2 | ecosystem: Environmental > Terrestrial > Soil > Floodplain ...
CCCGGGAATCTCCTTCCACAGCGCCCCGGCCGTCCGCTTGAGATCCGAGCTTCGGTAGTACAGGCGCAATGCGTTGCTATAGGTCTGATGGGTGGCCATATTGATCTCGCGCGCCACCCGCTTTCCGTCGGAGGTTCCGGCCAGGAAGAGTATCAGCATGGAGAGGATTGCTCCCGCCGAAGCCGGGGTGAGACGAAAGCGGGGCAGGCCAAGCCAGGCCCAGAAGGCCTCCCAGGGTGCGGGCTTTCGGGTGGTCTTCTCCAACACTCGAAGCGTGAATCCATCGGGTACTTCGATGCGCGGGAAGGAATGGAGATCGGCGAGAGCCGAAGTGTACGCATCGGCGACAGCGGCGCAGCTCGGGCAGGAAGTCAGGTGAAGACGAAACGCCCGCATCTGTCCCACCGGGAGGATTCCCTCGGCGTAATCCCCGAGCAGCTCCTTGAAATTCTCGTGCGTCATGACTCCGGCTCCTCAGCCGTTTCCCCAGGCTCCATCCAGCCCGCCTTATTCAGATCCCGGGACTTGGAGAGCACGGTTGCCAGCTCCAGCCTTCCCCGGTGTATTCTCGATTTGACCGTTCCCACTGCCAGGTGCAGCACTTCGGCGATCTCCGAATAGGAAAGCCCCTGAAGATCTCTCAGTACCAGGGCGGTCCGCAACTCTTCTCCCAGCTCCGCCAGCCCACGCCGAACCCGCTGCTCCAGCTCTTTCTCCTCCAGGTTCCGGTAGGGGGAGGCTCCATGGTCCTCGGTTCGCTCCGGATCCACTTCATCCGCTACCAGGGCCGCCTTCTCCCGTGCCCGACTGCGATGTTCGTCGATGCAGAGGTTCCGGCTGACGCGCACCAGCCAGGGCACGAAATGGGTGGTCAGGTCGAACTGGTGCAGCGACCGAAACACCCGGAGGAACACCTCCTGGGCCAGCTCCTCCGCCTCGTCGCGCCTGCCGGTGAACTGGTAGGCGATGTTGAGGACTCTTCGGGAGTGCCGTTCCACCAACAACTGCCAGGCCACTTCGTCCCGCTGGAGGCATCGGACCACCAGCTCGTTGTCCGTAGGGGCCAAGGATTCGGCACTCCCCGTCGAACCGCCTTCAACTCTGCATAACGGAAGAGGAAAGCAGAAAGTTCACTCGAGCGTTGAGGATATAGCACGGGGACGAAGCGGGGAGCAAGCGCCTTGAAAACTGCGATCCGCTGATCTATAGTAACCGCCGTTTTGCCAGATATCCTTAAACCTAAACAAGTTAACTCCTTCTCAAGAGACATCCCCCATGATTGAGGTTCAGGATCTTCGCAAGCTCTACGGGGAGCGCGTGGCCTTGGAGGGGATCTCCTTTCGGGTGGAAAAAGGGGAAATCCTGGGTTTCCTGGGACCTAATGGGGCCGGGAAGACCACCACCATGAGAATTCTCACCGGGTTCATGCCACCCACCTCCGGCAAGGCCATCGTAGCCGGCTTTGACGTGATGCTTCACCCGCGGGAGGTCAAGCGGCGGATCGGCTACCTGCCTGAGCATCCCCCCCTCTACAAAGAGATGACGGTTCGGTCCTACCTGGCGTTCGTGGCGCGCATCAAAGGGGTCGCCGGCCGGCAGATTCGCACCAGTGTGGGCTCGGCGCTGGAAAGGTGCGGTCTGCAGGAGGTCGCGGGGCGTCTCATCCAGAATCTTTCCAAAGGCTTCCAGCAGAGGGTGGGCATCGCGCAGGCCATCGTTCATTCTCCTGAAGTGATGGTGCTCGACGAGCCCACCGTGGGCCTGGATCCCAGGCAGATCCTGAAGATTCGCAATCTCATCCGTTCGTTTCGCGGCGAGAAGACCGTGATTCTCTCGACGCACATCATTCCCGAAGTGGAGAAGCTGTGCGACCGGATCGCCATCATCAACGAGGGGCGCATCGCCGCGCTGGATGATCGCGCCCGGATCGGCTCCACCCTGGAGATGCTCGAGCGGGTTACCGTCCAGTTCACCCAGGCCGCCCCGCCATTGAAGGGGAGGCTGGAGCTGCTGGAGGGCGTCCGCTCGGTGGTCCAGGAGGACGGCGCGCCGAACCGATTCCTGGTCGAGGCGAAGGTGGGCTCGGAGATTTCCCGCCGCATCTTCGAGTGTGCCGTTGAAGAGCGCTGGCCGCTGGCGGAGGTGACGGCGTTGAAGCCCAGCCTTGAAGAGGTATTTCTGAAGCTCACCGGAGAGGAGCGGGGGGTCATGTCTTGAGAAGCATCTTCATTATCGCAAGGAGGGAGCTGTCCACTTACTTCGTCTCTCCCCTGGCGTACCTGATCCTGGCGGTGTTCGTGCTGGTGGTGGGACTCTCCTTCTGCCTCAACCTGATCGCGTTCGCCAATGAGTGCCTCATCTACGGGAACAATCCCTACTTCCTGCAGCAGCTCAACGTCAACGAGCAGGTGGTGCGGCCCCTGTTCGGCGGCTTCGTCCCCGTGTTCCTGCTGATACTCTTTCCGGCCATCACCATGCGCCTCCTCCCCGAGGAGAAACGGCAAGGGACGTCCGAGCTGATCCTGACCTCACCGATCAGCTCGGCGCAGATCGTGCTCGGCAAGTACCTCGGGGCGCTGGTGGTGTCCCTGGTCATGCTGGGCGGGAGTCTCGCCTTCATCGGCGTCCTGGCGACGGTCTCCCAGCCGGATCTGAGGACCGTCGCCAGCCTCTACCTGGGAGTGTTCCTCCTGGGAGCCACTTTCCTGGCCATCGGACTTTGCCTCTCGGCCTTCACCGACAACCAGGTGCTCGCCTACGTCATGAGTGTGGGAGTCCTCCTGGTCCTCTGGTTCCTCTCGGGGATCTCCAAGAGCAATTCCCTGAACGAGAGCCTGGGAGAGCGCGCCGCCGAGTTCCTCTCGAATCTTTCGGTCATCGAGCATTTCGGGGACTTCACCAAGGGCGTGGTGGACACCCAGCACATCGCCTATTACCTCTCCATCATCGTCTTCTCCCTCTTCGTCGCCCAGAGGGTAGTGGACTCGCACCGGTGGAGATAATTCGATGAGGCTCTTGAAGCGCTTCGCAGCCCCGGCGGGCTTCCTGGTTCTGCTCTCGAGTCTGGCCACCTACCTCATCGTCCCGGAGCTTTCCAACCTGGTGAGTGTTCTGCTGGGGACGGGAGGTGTCCTGGTATTGCTCGGGCTGATGCTGAATTTCGCCTCCTTTATGGATCGGCTCAAAGGACGGGCCGTGAGGGAAGGAGGCGGAGATGTGGCCTACATCGTCATCGTGGCGGTGATCCTCTGCCTGCTGAACTTTCTGGCAGCGCGTCACAAAGGCCATTACGACTGGACCGAAGGAAAGACCTACAGTCTGTCTGATCAGACCAAGAAGATCCTCGCCAACCTGCCCAGAACCGTGGAAGTCACGGCCTATTACTACCCGGGGACGCAGCCTGAGACCAAGATGCGGGACTTGCTGGACGAATATGTCTACGAGGGAAAGGACAAGTTCACCGTCCGCTTCATCGATCCGCTCAAGAACCCGTCACAGGTCAAGGCGGACTCGGTGACTCAGGAGCAGTCGGTGGTGATCAAGTCGGGCGCCAACTCCACGACGGTGGTAGCCGGGGACGAGGAAGCCATCACCAACGGTATCCTGAAAGTCACCCGGGACCAGATCAAGACACTGTGCCTCAGCATCGGCCACGGGGAGCGCGATGCAAAAGACAGCACGGAGCAGGGACTCTCGGCGTTCCAGGGAAGCGTGGAAAAGCAGCAGGCCAAGGTGGAGACTTTCTCACCGGCCCTGGGAGTTCCGGCTCATTGCGCCGCGGTGGTGGTGGCCGGGCCGCAGAAACCGTGGCTTCCCGCCGAGGTGGAGAAGCTTCAGGTTTATTTGGACCAGGGAGGCAAGGCGGCCCTCCTTCTCGATCCGGGAATCGACTCGGGGCTCGATGCGCTGATGTCCCGATACGGCGTGACTCCGGGGTACGACGTGATCATCGATCGAGTTTCGGGTCTATTCGGGGGAAAGCCGGACATTCCCATGGTGCCCGCCGACGGGTACGAGTCTCACGCCATCACCAAAGGTTTCCGTTATCAGACATTCTATCCACTGGCCACCTCCCTGACCCTGGCATCCCCCGCTCCCGCGGGCGTGGAATTGCAGGCTCTGGCCCGAACCACCCAGCTTTCCTGGGGCGAGGTGAGCTATGAGGTCGAGGCCCCCACCGGCAAGCTGAAGATGGATGCCAAGGACAAACAGGGCCCCCTGGTGCTGGCGGCGGTGGCCACGAAAAAGCTCGGCGAGCCGCCGGCTCCTGGCTCCCCGCCGGGGGAGCCCGGCAAGTCCCAACTCGAAACGAGGCTGGCGATTTTCGGCGATTCCGATTTTGCCAGCAATGCCTACTTCGGGGGCACCAGCGACGGAGAGCTGTTTCTCAACGTGGTGAATTGGCTCTCCGGCCAGGAGGACCTGGTAGCAATCGGCGCAAAGTCCCGCGCTCCCTTGCTGGTCACGCTTTCCCAGCGACAGGCCAGCTTCATCTGGATCATTTCCATTTTCATCGCCCCCGCGACCATTCTGCTGGCGGGGACGATGATCTGGGTCCGGAGACGGAAGCTGTGAGACGCTGGCGCATCCTCATCGCCCTGGCGATGCTCCTGGGCGTTGCGACCTACGTCTATTTCGTCGAGATCAAGGCCGGCGAGGAAAAGCAGAAAAAGAAGGAAGCAAGCGAAAAGGTCCTGGCTTTCCAGAACGATCAGATTACCGCCATCACCCTCAGCCATCCAACCGGTGCCATCGAGCTGGAGAAATCCGGCGGCTCCTGGAGAATCAAGGCACCGCTCACCGTGCTTCCCGATGCGGAAGCGGTGGAGCGCCTTCTGACTTCGCTCCAATCGATGCGCATCAGCCACGAGCTGGGCCGGCAGGAGGAACTGTCTCCCTACAATCTTGGCAATCCCCCGGTCTCGGTCCAGCTGACGCAGAAGGAAGGCAAGCCGCTCCCCGTGCTGTTCGTCGGAGACGACTCGCCCACGGGTGGCGGCGCTTATGCGCGGCTTGGACAGGACGGTCAGATTCTGGTGGTTTCCGGAACGGAGGCCGTGCGCTCCGCCACGCTCCTGTCACTGCGTGACAAGAGCTTCTTCAAGTTCGATCCCGCCAAGCTGGCGGGTTTGACGCTCCACCGGGGCCAGGACGATGTCGCCCTCCAGAAGCAGCAGGGGAATTGGACCCTGCAGTCGCCCGTCAAGGCTCCCGCGGAGGATTCGACGGTGTCGGACCTGGTCTACTCCCTGGAGCGGCTCACGGTGACCGAGTTCGTGGAGGAAAAGCCTTCCCCAGACGAACTGTCCCAACATGGGCTCGCGCCGCCGCGAATCAGGGTTTCCCTGCATGGGGAGGAGTGGAAAGCGGACCCCGAGCTGAGCCTGGGAACGGCGGATGGCGGGAGTCTGTATGCCCTCCATCCCGCCTCCGGAGCGCTGGTGAAGGTTTCGGACAGCATCGAGGTCAAGCTGAAGAGCTCACCCGCGGATCTGCGCAAGAAAAACCTGATGCCGGTTCAGCGCTGGGATCTGGCCAGCCTCCGCATCACCGGCGCGTCACCAAGCCTGGAGCTGAAGCGCAAGGGAGAGAAGGAGTGGGACCGTGTTTCTCCGGATCCGGCCGTTCTGCCCGACGAGCCGGTCGACACCTTGCTGCGCAGCCTGACGGATCTGAAGGCGGAGGAATTCCTGGACAAACCGTCTCCCAAGCTCGCCACCTACGGCCTCGAGGCTCCCTCCCATAAGCTGGAGTTTCGTAAACAGGGGGAGGAGAGCGCCAGTCCGGTGGTGCTGGAGGTGGGGAAGTCTGACGGGCACGGAAAAGTCTACATGAGGCAGGTTCCGTGGCCATCGGTGGCTCTGGTCCAGGAGTCGAGTTGGCAACGAGCCTTGGAGCAGATCGGCAAGGTTGCTCTGGAAAAGCCCCAACCTCAGGCCTCGACAAAAAGCTCGCCGAAGGCGGCGGTTCCCCCCAAGCACTGAGCGCCTGGCCTCGCAGGACTAATCCCCCTGCAGCCGCTCCCGAGCCCGTTGCAGATTGTAGCGGGCATCTTCGTTATCGGGATCCAGCCGCAGGGCCATCTCGTACTCCTGAATCGCTTCATTCACCCGGCTCAGACGAGCCAGCGCCACGCCCCGATTGATCCTGGCCGAGAGATGCCGGGGATCCGTCTTCAGCGCCCGGTCCAGCAGCTCGAGTGCTTCGCGGTAGCGGCCCTGTGCCACCCGGACGGCTCCCAGGTTGGCCAGCGGATCCGCATCACCGGGCGCGGCCGTCACCGCTTCATGGAATGCGCTGGCGGCAGGCTCCAGCTGTCCTTGACGATACAGCGCCAGTCCGAGGCCCTCGGCGGCCCCGGCGGATCGGGCATCCAGGGAGAGTGCTTCCCGGAAGGCGAGCTCGGCTTCCTCCACCTTCCCGTCGTTCAAGAGAATCCAACCCAGGAGCACAGGCACGACCGGGGCGCCCGGGGCCTCCCGGCGGGCCAGCCTCAGGAGAGGCGGCGCCTTCTCCGGCGCCCCCATGCGGATGAGATTCAAGGCGGTGGAGAGCGAACGCGAGGCGAGGGCCTCCATGTCCTGCGGCCGGATGGATAACGCCAGGCGGATGCGCTCGCGCCTCCCGCGCACCCGATCGGCCAGGGAGGATCGCAGATCCGCGTGAGCCGGATCGAGAATCTCCGGGAAAATCGTGGCGGGGGATTGCCGGATTGCCTCCAGGGAGGAGAGCAGCTCAGGCAGCCGATGGCTCCAAATCTCCCTTGGGGCGGTGTACTCGAGTCGGACATTGTCGTCGCTGATCCGCGGGGCGGAGTGAGAGAATTGCTGCAGGGTTTTGCCGGAAGCGATGAATCGATCCAGGAAATCGGCCATCCCGCCGATTCCCGCCCGAGCCAGCTCGGCCTGTAGCGGGCCGGAGCTTTCCATTCGCTCAGCCACCGCCTGGAGATCGGGCGCGCCGCCGCCCTTGCGGCCCAGCAGGTAGTAGTCGCCTCCTCCGGCTGATTCCTCCCAGAGCTGGCAATCGGGAAAGACCTCCTGAAAAGTCGCGACGATGCTCTTGAAATCATCGGGGTGCATCGCGTACCCCTGCACCCACACCGCCAGCACCCCTCCGGGCGACAGGCGCTCGCGGGCCGTGTGAAAGAACTCCCTGGTGAAGAGATTGGTCACGCCGGCAATCCACGGATTGGTCGGTTGGGAGACGATCAGGTCGAAAGTTTCGGTGGTCTGCTGAAGGTAGGTTCGGCCATCCCCGAGCAGGAGGCGGAATCTCGGATCCGAGAGCACGCCGCGATTCGCCGTTTCAAACAGCTGGGCGGCCCGAGCGACTCCCGAGGAGATCTCGACGCATTCCAGGCGATCCACCGGGTGATCGGCGAGCGCGCCGGCGGTGGTTCCGCTGGCCAGGCCGATGATCAGGGCCCGTGAGGGGGCTGCATGGAGAAGCGCGGGGATTTCTCCCGCGAGAATCTGAGCCGGCAGATCCCCTCCATCGGAGGCATCGGTCTTCCCGTTGATCTGGAGCGAGAGATTCCCCGCCGGCGTGCGGCGGACGCTGACGGTGGCGTCGGTTCCTTCGTCCAAGAAGAGGAGCCTGCCGCGCCGGCGCATCGCCTCCTGGACCCCCTTCCAGGACATGCCTCCCGCACGAACGTAGGCGGCGGAATAGAGCAGGGGTCCCGAGGTGAGGAGCAACGGGTCCCAGGACGGCAGGAGGATGGCCGCGCACCCGAGCGCCCCACCCAGCGTGCTCGTCCGGACCATCGCCAGCAGACTGCGCCGCGAGGAGAGGGCCAGGAGAATCAGGAGCACCACTGCCGCCACGATGGCCCAGCGCAGGAGCGCCTCCACGCCCCAGCGGGGAAGCAGCACGAAACCCGCTGTCAATCCGCCGAGGACGGCGCCGGCCGAATCGAGGGCGTAACCGTTGCCGGCCGTCCGACCGGTTGATGCCCCTCCCGCCCGCAGGGTGGCGGTCAGCGCCGGCAACAGGCCGCCGAAGGCCGCAGCGGGCGGCAGGATTAGCAGGGCGCACAGTCCCGCCTGGAGAGCCAGCGCCCCCGCGAAGGAAGCGCCGAAATAAACCTGCGCCATCGCCGCCAGCGCAGGAAGTTTTCCCCACAAGGGCAGGCTGAGGAGAAGGAGGCCCGCGGCGGCGCCGGAGAGCATCGAGCTGATACGCACCGGAGAGGCGCTTCGCCTCAGGGCCGCGGCGCAGCCGGCGGATCCGAGCGCCAGCCCGGCCAGACAGGCGGCGAGGGTCAATCCCAGGGCTTGCACGGAGGATCCGAAATAAAGGACCAGAAGGCGCGTCCATCCCACCTGGCAGATCGCGCCCGCGGCTCCGGCCAGGAAGAGCGCCACGAGGAACCTGCGCACCTCGGGCGGGTGGGAAATTGAGACTCCTCGCGGCGAAGTCGTCCCAGGGTGGGGATCCCTGTCGGAGAGTTGCTTCGCCCCAACTCGCGCCAGGGCCAGAGCGAGCGCTGCCAGAAGGATGTCGATGCCGGCCACCAGAAGGCTGGTGGAGCGCAGCCCCATGGCGGGCAGGATCAGGAAGGCGGCGCTCAGGGCGCCAGCGGCGCCTCCCAGGGTGTTCCAGCCATAAAGCCATCCCAACCGGAGGCCAGCCGAACCGTCCTCAAGATGAGAGCCGGCCAGCGAGAAATCGGCACGCACCATCAGAGGAGTGGTGGCGCCCATCAGGAGCGATCCAGGCAGGACCAGCAGGATCGAAGCCAGCAGGGGACCAGCGGCACTCTCCACGCTTCCCGAGCTGAAGACCTGAACTCGCGGGGCGAGGCGCATCGCCCAGGCGCACAGCACGGGCGTCAGGAGAGCCCAGGCGCCGATGCTCATCTCCACCCAGGCGTAAACGCGCAAGGGAGCGACCAGCCGGTCGCTGCGCCAACCTCCCAGCCAGGCTCCCAGAGCGAGCCCCGCAAGGGTCACCGCCGCGACCGAAGCCGTGGCCCGGACGCCGCTTCCCGTCAGCTGCGTCAGCTGTCGCGCCCAGGTCACTTCCAGAATCAGGGACGAGAATCCCGAGATGAAAAACAGGCAGGAAAGCAGGCTGGGAGGAAACGCTGGGCGCCGGGAAGGCCTCCCCACGCTCAAAACCAATCGCGATGCTTCTTCTGGCCGGCGAACTGGAACTCCAGCGCGACCAGGATCTTCTGTTTCGAGGCCTCGCTCTCGAGGGTCGGGGGCAGCGCCACGTCCAGCTGCTTTCCGTCGGCCTCTCCGCGGAAATGGGGAATCCCGGCGACGTGAGTGTTGCGCAAATCCATTACCGGCCAGGTCACATCGGCTTTTTTCTTGCTCTTGAAGGCGGCGATCAGGACCAGGCGTCGATTCTCTGCTTCGCCCTGGTATTCGAAGCGCACGCTCCGAAGATGCTTGAACTTCAGCTTCTTCCCATCGTCGCGCTGTATGGAGGTCGCGTCATGAGGAACATCACGGATCTCGACTCTTCCCGGTTTGCCGAACCCGGTGGATTTTTTCACGAAGCGCCGATCGTAGTAGATGAAGTGAAAGTCCTCCAGCCGGCTGGTCTCTTCGATACCATCAGGGAGGCGGAAGTGGAGGAGAACTTCGTAGCCGTGCGCCTTTGGAGTGGCGGGCTCCGCAGCAGCGAAGCAGGAGACCGCGAGGAAGAACAGGGGCAGGCCGGCGGCTCGTCTGGGACGGAAGGCCATCCGGAGCCTAGTGATCGAGAAAATGGATCTTAACGAGGGAAGAGCGCACGACGAAAATCCGGGCGTTGTTGTCTTCCGGATCGGCAGGCAGGAGGAAGAAGGCCGGAGCTTCGGAATGGTATCCCTGGCTGTATCCCCAGATTTCCTCTCCGTCGAAGAACTCCACGATGGTCCTGGGAGCGGGCCACTCGGAGGGCTCCGGGGGGAACCCTTTGCGACGATCGGCGTGTCCGCCGGGGGTTCCCCAGGTTTTCACCTCGAAGAGCGCCTTGAGCTGCTCGCGGTGGATTCGACGAGAAGAGGTGATTCCCTCCTCGTCGGACATGAGATGGAAGACTTCGTTCTCAGGCTGGAAATCCCGCGAGTAGCCGCGGGAGATGACACCGTCTTTGAAATGCGCGACGAGTTTGTCCCACGAACTGCCCTCCGGTTGAGCGGAGGTGGCGGTGGTTTCCTGGGACAAGTCGGTTCCTCCCGGCCTGTCGCAGGTTTGGCGACGGGCGGGGTCATGCTAATCAAACGCTTCCCGCACTGTCAAGGAGACTCTTTGGTGCCGGGTGGGCTCGAGATGGGGAGCTGCTCAGTAGCCCAGAGAGGGGAAGAACTGTCTCAGGAGGATGCGGGCGAGCAGCAGGAGGATCAGAGGAATGCCCAGGAGCAGAACCACCTGAAGTAGGGCCTCCCGACCGCTGAGAGGATTGGCAGGAATCAGATCGCCCACCGTCTCCTTCTTCGCCGGAGACTGCTGGCTCGCCGGTTTTCCCCGCTGACCCTTCGAATCTGCCAAGGCCCCCTCCCAAGGTGAGAAGGTGATTCTACGGGGGGGATTGGCTCGGAGTCAAGGAGCTCAAGGGTTGCGACCGGTCGGGCCTCATGTTATAAGGCGGCCGCCATGGAAAAGATTCTGATCGACGGATACAACCTGATTTACCGGGACGCGGTCCTCAAGCAACTGGCGGAGAGGAACCTGGAGGAAGCGCGCGAACGGCTCCTGGAGAGTTTGTCCGCCTATCGGACCCGTACCATGGAGATTGTCGTGGTTTTCGACGGAGCGGGGGCCTCGTCGACGAACTCGCCGCCGGGGCGCGCCGGGATTCAGGTCAGGTTTTCCGCTGCGAAGAAAACCGCGGATCGATTGATTCTGGATTTGATCGAGCGGGAGCCCAGGCGGGCCTCCCTGACCGTGGTCACATCCGACCGGAAGGATATCGGCAGCATCGCACGGGCCGAGGGAGTCCGCTGGATTTCGTCGGAGAGCTTTCTCCGCCGCCTGCGGCGCCCCGGGAAGCCGGCGGCGGTGGCGGATCGAGAGAAACCCCCGGCACCTTCCGCGGACGAAATGGAATACTGGCTCAGGCGTTTCGGATCGGATCCGTCGGAGGGGGAGTAGGACCCGAAGGGCCTGCGGGAGGCCCGACCGCTCCTCTCTCACCCAGGTGCAGCCCCATGTCGGTGAGAGTCCGCGAGTCGAGGTGGAACGGGCGGTCGGAGACATCGGGCGCCCAGATCCAGATTCCATCGCGGCCGACACGGATGGCCAGGTTGTCCGCCAGACGGTAGAGAGTCACGGCGCCAATCCCTCGGTTGGATGGGGGGACGAATCGAGAGGCACAATATGCCCTGTCGGATGACGCGGGTCAAGAAATTTCTGGAGCGGACTTGAGCGAGCGCAAAGGCGCGGAACGCCGCCGGCATGCGCGGACCAAGAAGCGGTACGCCGTTCGTTTCGGACCGGGCGATCTGGCTCATAGCGGCTACACGCAGGACGTTTCGGACAGCGGCCTCTACCTCCTGGCCAACATCATCTATCCTCCCAACTCCGTGCTGGTCATCCAGGTCGAATACCCGGAAAAAACCATTACGCTGCGCGGAATCGTTCGCTGGTCGAAGGATCTGCCCCCGGCCTTCCGGCGGAACATGCGGGGTGGCATGGGAGTGGAATTCACCACGACCGGTGCCAAGGTGGATTCCGGCCACGCTTCCAAGGGCGCTGCAGCCGCTCCCATCGTCACCCCGGTCAACGCCCCTTCCGGGCAGCCTCCCGAAGTGGAGGAAAGACATCTGGGAGGTGGAGCGACGCGCCGCCGGCAGGTCAGCACCTCGGCCGGTAATACCTTCGAGGTGCTGCAGACCGAGTACCGGGGGGCTTTTTATGTCAGGGTGTACCAGCTGCCCCGCACCGATGGCTCGGCGGAGGCCGTTTTCCGGCAAGGCTTCTGGAAAAGGGAAGAAGCAGAAGCGGCGGTAAAGGCCTTTCTCAAAGCCCACTGAATCCAGGCTTGCGATTTACTTGGAACTGGAGCTCAAAAAGCCCTGGAGCTTTCCCGTGGTCTCGCTCACCGTCTTGAGCAGCTCCTGAATGCGCGGCTGGATGTTATCCAGGGATTCCGACTGATCGCGCACCAGGCGCATCAAGTGCTCGAACTCGTTCAATGCCTCTCGCTCGCGCTTGATCAGCGCCGAGAATTCCTGCAGCTCTTTCTCGCTCCATTGCACCATGCGACACTCCTCGTATTCAGAATCCATTCGACGGAAGTCTACTGCAATCGGCCTGAGAGGTTCAACATCTGCGAAGGGCCGAGCGGGCAGGGGGGGGCAGGCTGGGAGGGTGTTGGTGCCGAAGCGGGGACTCGAACCCCGAAGCCCTTGCGGGCACTAGACCCTGAATCTAGCGTGTTTGCCAATTTCACCACTTCGGCATAAGTCTCTCGGGGTGCCCTTCCCAGGCGGAAGGGCACGATCTTTTACAACAAAGCCGGGACTTGTGCAAGCCGCTCTATGGGCAGCCTCCCACGCAGGACGCCGGCTCGCGCGGCAGGGGCGCCGAATCGCTGCCGTAACCCCCTCGGCTGCCATCCGCCGCGCGCGCTTGCATGACGTAGAAAACGACGTGCCCTATAGGGGGCACCACGCCCGCTCCGGGTCCCTCGTGGAAATCGACTCCGGTCGTCCCGGCGGCGAGAACGGTGACGTTGCCAAGGGACAGCAGATTCGGCAATCTCACCACACTGGACAGGTCGCCGGTAATCAGATCAAAGCCGGTGGCGCCGGGGACGGAACCCCAGGAGATGTGCGCCTTTTGCGAGCCCCCATCGGGATCCAGGAGAAGCTGAAGCGGATCCGCCGTCCCGCCGATGTCATGGAGGATGGTCACGGTGACCGTTTTCTGCGCAACGTTGCCCGCAACATCGGTTCCTTCGTAGACCAGGCTGTAGGTCCTGCCGCTGCCGGTCGCGGAGCGCTCGGCGCGCAGGAGCACCTGGCCGTCGGCGGTGCCGAGATCCGCTCCGCTGACGTCCCCCGTCGTCGCTCCGTCGCCGTCGCCCGGGGCATCATCCGGCTCGGAGCTGAGGGCGGAGCGCAGGGCGATGGGGGGCGCCGCGCTGCAGAGATCCGAGGCCTGCAAGGAAACCTGCACCGGCACCAGTCGATGGTTCGGGCTCCACAGCTGATTGGGAGCCGCCGTGCCCACCAGGACGGGTGGCACACTGTCCCGGATGGTGACCTGCGTTTCGCACGACGCCACATTTCCGCTGGAGTCGGTGGAGGTGAACGTGACCGGCGTGGATCCGAGGGGATAGGCGCCGGATGCGTCAGGCCCGCCGCTACGGCTGTTCTGAATGATCACCGCGGCGCCGCATAGATCCGCGCTCGTGGCGAGCAGTCCTGACGCCACGGCTCCCGCCGGGGAAGTACATTCCACCGTGGGAGAGGCCGGGCAGGTAAGGGCGGGGGGCGTCGTATCCACCACACCGACCGCGACCGTCGAGAGGCTCATCTCCCCTAGCAGGTCGGTGGTCTTCAAGGTCAGCTGATGGGCTCCAAGCGGCAGCGTGACGGGAAGGGTTGGCCCGCTCCCCAGTTGAGTCTGGGTGGGAAGGCCGAAGTCCCGGTACCAGTCGAACGATACGATGTCGTCGTGGGTTCCCGGGGTCGAGTCGGGGTCGCTCGATCCGGAGCCATCCAGGACGATGCCGGCTCCGGAAGGCCCCTGGCACTCCGAGGCCGCCGGACCATTCGCCGCGGCGGTGGGCGGATTGTTGACTTGCAGGATCGATTCCCCTTGATAGACAAAGGTTCCCTCGGCCTGCATGGGCACGGTGAAGCCGTCGGTGACGGTGATCGTCATGCGGAGCGAGTCGCCCACCTCCGGGGCCGGAGTCAGGGGGAGGTTTCTGGGTGGCCACGCTGCGAAGGGAAGGATGATCGCGGCGCCCTCGCTGGATCGGATCGACAGGGTGGTGTTGTCGTAGCCGGTGACGGTGAATTGCGTGACGAACGAAGGGCCGCTGACCCGACGAATACAGATATCCAGCGGCAGCGGATAGCCGGTGAGCTGGAGGAAGTAGTCAAAGCCTCCCAGGGGGGCATCGCAGGGGCCCGCCGCCATCTCGAAGTCAGCCGATCCATCCGAACAGTTCAGCACCGCATCCAGATCGAACAGGATGGGCTCTCCCAGGGTCTCATTCGCATAACCGACGGATTCGAGCGGCACACCGTCGGGATGGAACCCCGCCGAGCAACCATCGGCAACGGTGAACACATCGGTCAGAGTGAGGTCGATGAAAGTGGACGGCAGGATGGTCACGCGGCCGGAGAGCGGATCCCCCTGGGGATCCGATGCGATGGCGCGCACGACCAAATTGCTTCCCCCGTCCTGCAGGATGTTCAGGAGGGACAGGGTGGGCTGGCATGCGTCGCCCGATCCGTCGGCGTTGAAATCCTCCTGGCCGGGATTGGCAGCGGCGGGGCAGTTGTCGCACACGTCTCCGGACCGATCTCCATCGGCATCCTGCTGGAGAGGGTTGGAGACCAGCGGGCACAGGTCGCACGCGTCGCCCACGCCGTCCGCATCCCCGTCTTCCTGGAGGTGATTGGCGACGATGCGGCAGCTATCGCAAACATCCCCCACCAGATCCCCGTCCGTGTCCGCCTGGTCCGAATTGGATACGGCGGGACAGTTGTCCAACCCGGCGCACAGACCGTCCGCATCCTGGTCATTGTGCGGATCCAGGGGACAGGCATCGCAGATGTCACCCCGTCCGTCCTGATCTCCATCCTCCTGGTATGGATTGTAGAGACTCGGACAGTTGTCCGTGAGGCAGAGGTTTGCCGGAAATCCCGGGTTGCCGTGGCCGTCGAGGTCCGTGTCGGTGCACGCATCGCAGACATCCCCGGGACCATCCCCGTCAGAATCCTCCTGGCCGGGGTTATAAGCCTGCGGGCAGTTATCGAAAGGATCCCCGATGCCGTCTGCGTCGGAATCGATGTAGACCGTGAGGCTGGCAGGGATGCTCAGGCTTGGCGTGACCGGGTCGTTGCTCTGGACCTCCAGGAAGGCCTGATAGAGCCCCGCGGGGAGCCTGGTGGCGTCGAAGCTGACGGTGACATCCAGGCTGCCCCCCGGAGGCACGCTGCCTGATTTGGGAACCACGGAGAGCCAAGCGGGGGCCAGGTCGTTGGCATACGGGATCATGTTTCTCAGGATCGTACCGGGGTGCTGTCCATTGGCATAGCCGTATTCGAATGTCTGGCAGCCCGCGATGACGATTCCGAGACCGAACTGGTACACCACGAGATTCCGCCGGGAAGCATCGTCGGAAGCGATGGCCGCGGCCCCAGCGGGGATCGACGTGAAATAGGAATGGCTGGCGGAAGTGCCGGTGAACGGATCGGGTACGCCCGCCATGAGAGGGTGGGAGGGGTCGAGGACTCGATTCGTGCTGCTGTAGCCTTGGTTGATATGCATCCCCCCGGGAAGGGTCACGAGCGAAGCGTCGCCTCCCTGAAATCCCCAACCCGCGGCATGGAATTCCAGGACGCCGCCGCTGCTGACGAAGCTCTCCAGCCGGGAGAACTGATCCCTCAGGCTGGCGTAGAAAGAGGTCGTCTGATCGCTCGGGACGATGACCAGGCGGTAATTCTGGAGGTCGATCGAGGGAAACTGAGAGAGGGTGATTCGATCGAAGGGTATGCCATGGCTCGTGAGAATCGCTTCGTTGGCGTTGGTCCCCCAGGGTGCGGAATTCTGGATCAGGAGAACTTGTGCGTTCGCCGAAATCCAGGGACCGGTCTCCTGCACGGAGTAACCTGGAGGTGGTTCGCTGGAACTGGCACCGGGAGCAGGCACGCTAGGAAGTGCTGGCGAAGCTGACCCGGCAATCGGCGGGGTGTGCATCGCAGCCGCCCCGGCACTGTGCAGGTCGATCTCAAAGTCGAGAGAGCTCCCGCCGGTGTTCCGGATCGTGAGGGTCTGGGTTGCCAATGCCCCGCTACGCAGCGTCTGGGAGAAGCTCGGCGGCGATACACCGACAACCGGCGGCAGCAGGCCGACACCTTGCAGAGGAACCAGGAGCGAGCCTTCGTCGGGGTCATCGCTGGTGAAGGTCAGCGAGCCGCTGTAAGCCTGCGCCTGGGAAGGGGTGAAGACGACGGAGATCGACATCCCGCTCCTCGGTGGAATCGTCAGACTCGGCGCAGACGGGACGAATTCCGCCAGATCCGAAACGAGGCCGACGTGCAGGACCCCGGTCCCGAGGTTCTCCAGGCGAAGCGCGAGCGTGCGGCTAGTGCCGGCGAAGAGGCTGCCGAAGTCGAGATGATCGGCCGCAGTGTGGTATCGCAGCCGCACCGTGTGCCGGTTGACCCCGCAGAACAGGTCGACGGTGGATGAGTTCTGCACCTCCGCATCCACCTGTCCGTCGGCCGCGAACGAGGCCAATTGCTGGGCGCTCAGGGCAAAACTCTGAGACGCGGTGGTGCAGTCCACTCCGGTAGCACCCGCACTTCCCAGAGACTGACCCTCCATCGTAAGCGTGGCCATTTCAGACGAATCGCCGTAATCGCCGTCGGCCACCAGCTCCGCCGTGCCTGCCCCGGCAGGCGGCAGCGTCACGGGGAGATGATGGAAGGTACGGGCTGACGGTACGTTGTAATCCTGCCGGGATTCGAGCAGCACCTCCTCGCCGAGAATGGCGATATCGGGGACGCCGATCACCGTGAGGTCCGCCGGAACGACCAGGACGGGATGGGCCGGATCGTTCGTTTGAATCCGAAGCTCGGCTCCGTAATCCCCCCCGAGAAGGTCGCTGGTATCGAAGGCGGCGTGAAGCTCCTGCGTCCCTCCGGGCCCGACCAAGCCGGCGACAGGAGACACCGTCAGGAATGCTCCATTGCAGCCCGGGCCCGCATTCAGCGCGACACCGGCGGGGCCGCCCAATCCAGTGGCGATGCTCCGCCACGATCCCGTTGCGAGCGTGACGGCAAGCAATCGGCCGCCGTTGAAATCGGTCGGGTAGGCGGTGTCGCCCAACGGGCTCAGAGCGAGTCCTTCGAGACTCGGAATTCCAGAAGCGATCGGGACCACCTCGCGAGTGATCAGGTTTACCGAGAGGATCCGTTGACCGCCGTAATCGTTCACGAAGACCTTGGTCCCGGATCCATCGAGCGCCACGCTGTGGGGCTGTCCGAGGCCGCCGACGACCTGTAGGACCTGGCCGGTGGAAAGATTCACCGCCGAGAGCTCACCGGAGTCGACTTCCGCCACGTACGCCGTGGTGCCGGAGGGATCGATTGCGAGGCCGGTGGGACGGCTGAGTCCCGAGGCGATCTGATGGATCGTCCCCGAGACCAGGTCCACGGCCATCAGGCGGCCGGACTCCAGCTCTCCCGTATAGGCCGTCTGGCCTGATGGACTCAGAGCCAGGCCGAATGGGAAGTTAAGGCCGGAAGCAACACGAGTAACAATCCCGGTTGCAGAATTCACGGACGAAAGTTCGCCGCTGTCCCTCTCGATCACCAGGACCTGACCGGTCGCAAGAGGATTGACAGCAACACCGATAGGAAAGGACAGCGCGCTCGCGATGTGAGTGACAGTCCCGGTAGCGAGATCGACGCGCGACAGCGCCCCGCTCAGGAATTCGCTGACGTAGGCCTGCGTGGGTACGCAGGTTTCTCCTCCGTTGAGACGGGGAACGACGCTCGCCGAGAATACGAGCTGGCTCCCTCCGGAATTGGCGAGAAACAGGCTCTGGGTCTCCTGGTTGCCCGTATGGAGGGTCGCCTGAAGTGACGAGGGCTGGATCGCCGCCACCGGAGGATCCACCCCCGCGCCGGTGAGCGGTAGACTCACCTGCGGGAGATCGGGGTCGTTGCTGGAAAGGAGCAGGTTGCCCTCGAAGTCACTTACCCCGGATGGCGCAAACGTAATGGTCAGAGTGGTAGAGGCGCGTGGCGCCAGGGTCAGTGCGGCCGCCGAGGGGATGAAGGCCGGAGAGTCGGTGACAATCGACTGGATCACGAGCGCCGCCGTCCCGGAGTTTTCAAGCTTGAGGCTCATGGTCTTGCTGAGACCGACGAAGAGCTCCCCGAAATCCAGATGATCGGCGGGACCCCCGTAGCGCAGGCGCACGGTGTGCTCGTTGACGGTGCAGAAGACATTGACGTCCAGGGTGTTCTGCATGACGACTCCGACGTGCCCGTCCGCCGTCAGGGCGGCCAAGAGGTCGGATCCGATGGTGAAGGAGCGGGCGGTTGGCCCGCACTGGAGCCCTTGCCCTCCCACCGTGCCGAGGGTAGCTCCCTCGACCGTTAGGGCGGCGTTCTCAGAAGGTGCATCGTAGTCACCGTCCACGATTACCTCCAGCGTTCCGCCGCCCGCGGGGGCGATCGTGACGGGGAGGGAGTGAGTGGTGCTGGCGCCGTCGGAGAAATAGGCGAGCCGGGACTCGAGGGTCACCGTCTCACCACTGAGCCTGAGATCGGGTGCTCCAATGACCGTGAGCGCGGCGGGCACCGAGATCAGGGAAGTCAGCGGATCGTTGCTCTCGACGTCCAGGAAGGACTGATAGAGTCCGCCGTCAAGGCCTGTGGCGTCGAATCGGACGGTGACATCCAGGCTAGCCCCCGGCGGCACGCTGCCAGATGCAGGCTCAACGGAGACCCAGGCGGGGGTGAGGCTGATGGCATACGGGATCATGTTCCTCAGGATCGTTCCAGTGGGATATCCGTTGGCAATGCCGTACTCGAATGTCTGACCGCCCGCAATGACCGTGCCAAGACCGAACCGGTACACCACGAGGTTCGTTCGAAGTGTGTCGTCCGATGCAACCGCCGCGGCGTCTGCAGGGATTGACGTGAAATAGGCATGGCTGGCGGAGTTGCCGAAGAAGGGGTCGGGGACGCCCGCCACGAGCGGGTGGGAAGGATCGAGGACCCGATTCGAGTCGCTGATGTACTGGTTGATACGCATCCCGCCGGGGAGCGTCACGAGCGAAGCGTCTCCTCCCTGCCAACCCCAACCTGCGGCATGGTATTCCAGGATGCCTCCGCTGCTGACGAAGCTCTCCAGGCGGGAGAATGCGGCGCTCAAACTACTGTAGAAAGAGGTCGTCTGATCACTCGGGATGATGACCAGGTGGTAATTCCGGAGGTCGGTCGATGCGAACTGAGAGAGGGTGATTCGATCGAAAGGTATTCCGTTGGCCGTGAGAATCGTCTCGTTGGAGTTGGTTCCCCAGGGGGCCGAGTCCTGGATCAGAAGAACCCGGGCGTCGTCCGAAATCGAAGGACCGGTCGCCTGCACGGCGTAGCCGGGACCCGGAGGTCCGCTGGAGCCTGGACCGGGGGTGCGCACCGTGGGAGAGTTTGCCGCGGCCGGCCCGGCGGCCGGCGGAGCCTGTATTAGGACCGCCCCGGCGCTACGGATGGCAATCTGAAAGTCGAGGGAGCTTCCTCCGGTGTTCTGGATCGTGAGGGTCTGGACTGCCGAGGCCCCGGTGAACAGCGTCTGAGTGAAGCCCGGGGGCGATGCTCCGATCACCGGAGGCACGAGGCCTGCGCCCTGCAGCGGAACCACGAGCGACGCTTCGTCGGGATCGTCGCTGTCGATGGTAAGGGTGGCCGACAAGGGTCCCGCAGAATGGGGATGGAATTCGAGCACCACGTCGCGTCGCTCGCGGGGCGCCAGCGAAAAACCGGCGGAGCTGACGAGGAAATCCGAGTTGTTCACGCCGAGCGAAGCGATCGTCAGAAGGTCGGTCCCCGTGTTCGTGATCCGGAGGGTTCGCGATGCGACGCCGCCGATGAAGACCGGTCCGAAATCGAAGGAGGTAGCGGAGAGGTCGATGTCGGGAGCGCCGGTGACGTGCAGGTGGGCGGGCACGGTCGCCCTCGGGGTGGAGGGGTCGTTGGTGTCCAGGACGACCGAGGCGTCATAGTCGCCTCCGTCCAGACCCGTGGCGTCGAAGCTAACCGCCAGATCGAGGCTGGACCCTGCGGGCACCACGGCAGAGGTTGGCGCGGCCGACAGCCAGGTAACTGCGTTCCGACTCCAAAATACGGCATTGTGGAGGAGCTGCGGCACGTCTCCGCTCCAGTAGCCGGCATCAGCCAGGAAGGCATTGACCGCCACGACGTGGAACCCTTTGGTTGCCACGAACGGCTCTCCATTGGTCCAGCTCGCTACCAGCTGGGCCCCGGCGGCCAGGGTAACGTCTCCGATCAGGTCGCCTGAGGCATGAGTGACCCCCGCCATGATGGGATGCAGCGCGTCGAAGGCGCCCAGCGAGGAAGATCCGATGGGACCACCGATTCCGACGACCGGAACGTATCCTCCGGAGCGCAGCCGGCCGGTGATCTGCCAGTTCGGAATGAAGGAAGCCAGAGTCAGCACCAGGCCTCCGCCCGAATCGACGTAATCGGCGAGGACGTCCCCCACGCCGGCCGGGTTGGCCGGGACGGTGTTGATCACCACGAGAGCAGCGTCGTATCCGGCGAGGGTGGCGAGCGTCGGGACGGAGCTCTGGATGCTGAGGACATCCACCGTCGTCAGATCCGGGAAGCCCCGCAGGAGGGTCTGGAGCTCCGAGACGCTTGCCCCGCTCGTCAGAATGACAACCCGCAGGCTGCCCGCGTTGATATGCGTGGGAGGGGTCTCGAGAGACTGCAGGGGCGGCCGGCTCCCGACGTGCCCGGCGGCATAGGCGTCCGACACCGGTAGAGGGGGCTCGCCGGGGTCCGAATTCGACGTGACACCGGTCCCTGGGAAGGGCTGGATCGTGGGTACCGGCAGTCCGAGCGGGAACACCGTGGCACCCTCTGCCTTGACTGAAAGAATGAGGTCGCTGACTCCAGAGTTATGGACCGTGACCGTGCGAACCGCCGTCCCGCCGGTGAACAGGTCGGCGCTGACGGAACTCGGGGCGATCTCGAAGTGGGGTGGACCCAGAGTCGTCGCGCTCGCGATGTTGGAAATCGGGCCCGCGTTGCCGAACTCGTCCTTTGCCTTCACGGCGAAGAAGTAG
>Ga0137425_1000185_pt1 | contig 20915 bp, 13 predicted proteins | sample EasRivERMZT640_2_FD_102318 | JGI IMG/M metagenome (GOLD analysis project Ga0137425, IMG submission 102318) | Soil microbial communities from meander-bound floodplain in the East River, Colorado, USA - East River MetaG ERMZT640_2 | ecosystem: Environmental > Terrestrial > Soil > Floodplain ...
ATTGGTCTGGGGCGCTGGCGCTCTGGGCCAAGGTCACGGCCCTGTCCACCTCGCCCGATGATCCGGCGCGCATCTGGGCCCAGATGTGGACGGCGCGGATCTACGACATGCAGGGAAAGCGGACCGAAGCGACCGCACTCTATTCCGCCGTTGCCAATCTTCCCGACGTGCGGGGCTCCCGGGCTGCGGCCGCGGCGGGAACCCAGGCCCCCTTCATCGACGCCTGGCCGCCGCTGCTTCCCTGACATCCGATGCGAAAAGTCCTCCTGTTGTCGATCCTCTTGATGGCGGGGCTCGCGCTCTCGCAGGTGCTTCCGGCGTGGGGCGGCGAGTCCTTCTATCCCTTCCACACCGCCGTGAATCTCCTCACGATGTTCTGCCTCTCTTTCATCATGATCCACGTGGGATACGAGTTCGAGCTCGATCGCACGCGGCTTCAGGACTATGTGGTGGACTTCGGCGTGGCCGCCACGGCCGCCGGACTGCCCTGGCTGTTCTGCAGCTTCTATTTCGTGCTGGTGATGGGGCCCCCGGGGGCCTGGGGAGATCTGCAGGCCTGGAAAGAGTCGCTGCTGGTCGGACGCTTTGCCGCCCCCACCTCCGCGGGAATTCTCTTCTCGATGCTGGCCGCGGCGGGTCTGTCCGCCACATGGCTGTTCCGAAAAACCCGCGTTCTGGCGATCTTCGACGATCTGGACACGGTGCTCCTGCTGATTCCCTTGAAAATGCTTCTCGTGGGGGTCCGCTGGCAGCTGGGCGTGATCATCGTCATCATGGCGCTGCTGGTCTGGGCGGCCTGGAAATACCTGCACCAGATTCCCCTGCCGCACACCTGGCCCTGGGTCTTCGCCTACTCGGGCGCCATCGTGGCGCTCTCGGAGCTCATCTACCATGGCAGCCTGAAGATCGACGATGTCATGGGGGTGCACATCGAAGTTCTACTGCCCGCCTTCGTCATGGGGTGCATGCTGGCACGTCCCGGGGGAGTCGATCCGCACGCCGACGATGCTCGCGAAGGCCACCAGGAGGGGCCCACCTCCCCCAATGAGCAGCGGGTGGCTTTCCTGGTCTCCTCCCTGTTCATGGTCCTGGTCGGACTTTCCCTGCCGCCGCTGTCAGGGATGGTCGGGTCCGCGGGGTGGGGGATGATCCTCGCCCATGTGCTGGTGATCACGGTGCTGTCGAATGCCGGAAAGATGTTCCCCCTGTTCTGCTACCGTCGGGAGGCATCGCTGCGGGAGCGCCTGGCGCTGTGCATCGGGATGTGGCCGCGGGGAGAAGTAGGCGCCGGAGTGCTCATCGTCTCCCTCGGCTACGGTATCAGCGGCGCCAGTGTGGCCGTCGCCACCCTGTCGCTGGCCCTCAATCTCGTCGCCACCGGCTTTTTCATCGCCGCCGTGAAGAAACTTCTTCAGACCCCGGCCCGCCCGTCCTAAATCATGCCGTGCTGAGCTGCCAGACCGGAGCTGAGCTCGCGCTCGCGTCTTGACAGCGCCACGACCCCCTGTGCTAGATTGCCGCTCGAACCAGGAACGCTCATAGGCGAAAGGAAGAGCAGGACAATAGGGAAAGCGGTGCGAATCCGCTGCGGCCCCGCCACTGTAAGCGAGGACGACGCCCGTCGGCATCCCACTGGGGAAACCTGGGAAGGGGACGGGCCGAGGATGAATCGCGAGCCAGGAGACCTGCCTATGGGACGATGGAATCCCCCTTCGACGGGAAGGGCCGTGATTCCCTCCGACCGCCTCTCTTCCGCCCGGATTTTCTGATCCACGCCGTTTGAGCCTTCCTCTTCGGGCTTAGGGCCCTGGGAGAAGGCATGCGACCCTCCCGTCTCACGCCCCGGCGTCTGGCCATGGTCCTGCTGCTGCTCGCCGGCTGCCTCCTGCTGAGCATGGCGCTGGCGCTCACGATGGGATCGGTGCGAGTTCCTCCCGGGACGATCCTGCAAGCACTGTCAGGACGGGGCGCGCCGGAGGAGACCTCCATCATCCTCCTTCAGGTGCGCCTGCCGCGCATTCTGCTGGCGGCGCTCACCGGAGCGGCGCTTGCCAGCGCCGGCGCCTCGTTCCAGGCGGTGCTGCGCAATCCCCTGGCAGATCCCTACATCCTGGGAATTTCCGGCGGCGCGGCCCTGGGAGCCATCCTTTCCACCCTGACGGGCGGCGACTCACCGCTCGGCAGTGTTCTGGCGCGTCCGATCTTCGCCTTTGCCGGGGCCTGCCTCACGGTGCTGGCAATCCTGGCGCTGTCGCGCGCGCGTGGCGTGACCGCCTCGACGCCGATGCTGCTCATCGGCTGGATCTTCAATTCCTTTTTCCTAGCGCTGATTCTCTTCCTGGAGACGGCCGTGGACTTCTCACGGGTGCGGGGGGCGATCTTCTGGCTGGTGGGAACCCTGTCGCCAGTGCCCTACCCGGTACTGGCCGGCCTGACGGCGGCGGTGGGATCCGGCTTCGTGATCCTGTGGCTGCTGTCCCGCGATTTCGATTTGATCTGCGCCGGGGAGGAAACGGCGCGACACATGGGTTGCAACGTGGAGCGCACCCGCGTCGTGGCGATCCTGGCCGCGTCGCTCATTACCGCAGCGGTGGTTTCCTTCAGCGGGCTCATCGGCTTCGTCGGGCTCATCGTCCCCCATGCCGTGCGCTTCCTCTTCGGGCCTGATCACCGGCTGCTGCTGCCCGCTTCCGCGCTGCTGGGCTCCGCCGGGCTGGTTCTGGCGGATGCCCTCTCACGCACGCTGCTCGCGCCCACCGAAGTCCCGGTGGGGGTGCTCACGGTTCTGGTGGGCGGGCCGGCGTTCATCCTGCTCTACCGGCGTCACCGCTGGGAGATTTCGCATGACTGAGGCTCTGTCCGCCCAGCGGATTCGCTTCGGCTATGGGTCCCGGCCGTTGCTGAAGGATCTTTCCCTGGAGCTGGGAGAGGGAGAGTTCGCCGGAGTGCTGGGCCCCAATGGCGCGGGCAAGACCACGCTGCTTCGCCTGCTCTCGGGAACCCTCCGCCCGCAGGCTGGAAGCGTGCGGCTGTTCGGCGAAAGCCTGGAGGATGTGCCCCCCCGCAAGCGCGCCCAGCTGATGGGAGTCGTGCCCCAGGAGTCCTGGATCCTCTTCCCCTTCACCGTCATGGAGGTGGTGCTGATGGGGCGCTTTCCTCATCTGGGAATCCTGGGGATGGAAAACCCTGACGACGAGGATCTGGCCCTCACCTGCCTGGAGGAGGTGGGGATGCGCGAGGCCTACGGGAGGCCGCTCAGCTCCCTGAGCAGCGGCGAGCGCCAGCGGGTGCTCCTCGCCCGCGCCCTGGCACAGCAACCGCGCATCCTGCTGCTGGACGAGCCGACCACGTTTCTGGATCTGAAGCACCGATTGCTGATCTACGAAATCCTGTCGCGCCTCAACGCCCGCAGAAAGCTGGCCGTCCTGACCATCTCCCATGATCTGAATCTGGCGGCGCGCTATTGCGGCAAGCTGTGGCTCCTCAAGGAAGGCGATCTGCTCGCCTCGGGATCCCCCGCGGAAGTATTGACACCGGAGCTGCTCCGGAAGGCTTACGAAACCGACGTGGAGGTCGGGCACGACCCGCGCACCGGCTCTCCCTTCATCATTCCCTATCCGTCACAGGACGCTGGAGGTGCATCGTGACACGGCACGTTTTCCTCTCGACGCTGGCGCTGGCGGCGTTGCTGTTTCCCTGCTTTGCACAGGAGGAGACCGCGCCGGCGCCCTCCGAGACTACCCAAGCTTCCTCTCCGGCTGCGGCCCCGGAATCGCCGACGCCGCCACCCGGCCTGGTGGAGCGGGTGCGCGTGGCTGGGAGGCTTTCCGGCAAGCCGGAGGAGGCCTCCCAGATTCCCGCCCACGTGACCGTCTTCAGCCGGGAGGAGATCGAGGCCTCGGGAGCCGCCACGGTGCAGGAGTTCCTGGCGATGCACAGCGACTTCGTCGTCTTCGACGAAGTGGGAAACGTCGTGCAGTCGACCGCGGACCTGCGGGGATTCAACACCGGATCGCTGGCCACCGGAGCTCTGGTGACGGTGGATGGAGTGCGGGTGAACGAGCCGGACACCGACTACGTCAATTTCGTCCTGATTCCCCTGCAGGACGTGGAGCGGATCGAGGTGATCCGGGGAAGCGCCTCGGCGATCTTCGGCGAGGGCGGTCTCGGCGGGGTGATCAACGTCGTGACCCGCTCGGGCGAGGACACACCCGTGTTGCTGGCATCCTTCAGCGGCGGCAGCTACGACACGCAGAATTACCGGCTGGCCTCTGGCGGCGTGCACGGCAAGTTCTCCTACTACGGCTCCTTCCAGCGCACCCTTTCCGCCGGCTATCGGGAGAATTCGGATGTGCGGATTTCCGCCTTCCAGCTGGGAGCCGACTACAAACTCTCCGATCAACAGAGCTTCGGCCTGGATTTGACGGCCGGGACGAATCATCTCAACCAGCCGGGGGCGCTGACTGCTTCCGAGCTTGCCGAGGACCCCACGCAGGACCCGTTCAACCTGAACGATTTCAGCGCCACGGACCTGTATGTTCCCAGCCTGCATTACCAGCTGCTGCTCTCCAACGGCTTTTCCCTCAGCTCGAACCTCTCCTACCGCAGCGCCGACGAGAACGGATTTAACGGGGGCCGCAGCTCCCTGGGCTCCAGTTTCTCCTCCGATCGGTCGCAGCTCGACCTGGCGGCGCAGGCCAGCCAGGAGACCACCGCCGGAGAAAAGCAGAACCGCATCCTCGCCGGCCTGGAAGCCTCGCGCGGCACCTTCGACACGGCTTCTACGCGCACCGATTCCGAAGGCACGCCCCTGCCGCAGAGCGATCTGTCCTACTCCATTTCGGGAGCCGATTCTTCCCGGCGCATGCTGGGGGTCTTCCTGCAGGACACCTTCGTGTTCAATCCGCGGTGGTCGGTGACCGCGGCCATCAGGCTCGACGAAATCCGCCTGGAGAGTGATGGGCAGCAGGCGTTCTACGACTTCCCGCCGCCGACCTTCACCCCGGTGTTCACGCAGCGGCCCACCGGAGGCGAGCGTAATTTCTCGGAGCTTTCCCCGAAGCTTGGCTTCAACTTCAATCCAGGAAGCTCCGATTCCTTTTATGCGGGGTATTCGCGCGGCTTCCGGGCCCCCACCGTGTTCGAGCTCTTCGCTTTTCCCATCTTCTTTTCCAATCCGAATCTCCAGCCGGTCATCTCGGAGGACTACGAAGCGGGATGGGATCACCGTTTTCAGAAGGGTCCGGCGCTGGCGATCAACGCTTTCTGGATCGACGTGAAGGACGAAATCTTTTTCGTCCTGACGGACCCCTTCACCTTCACCGGGACCAACCTGAACCTGCCGGAGACCCGGCGCCGCGGCGCCGTCGTCACCCTGAGCTCGCCTCTGGGCCGTGGGATCTCGGGTCAGCTGTCGGGCACCTACACCGAAGCCACGTTTCTCACCTCGTTCGACGATGCCAACATCGGCAATCCCGTGGAAAGCGGCGACGAGCTGCCGCAGATTCCCAAGATCAAGATCTCGGCGAGCGTCGGCATACCCATCTCCCCGGCATGGAAGGTGGATGTCCAGGACATCTATGTCGGGAGCCAGGTCCTGACCTCCGACCTGGCCAACGTGGCCCCCAAGCTGGATCCCTATAACCTCCTCAACGCCAGGGTCACGTTCGACCACCACCAATGGAGCGCCTTCGCCCAGGTCAGCAACCTGCTGGGAAGTGAATACAGCACGCGTGGAATCTACGCGTTCAACTTCTCCACCTTTGCGTTCGATGAGTTCTACACGCCGGCGCCCGGAAGGAATTTTCTCGCGGGAGTAACCCTGCGCTATCGCTGAAACGGCTGTGGCCCGGCGCGCTGACGGCCCCCCCCCGACGTCGTCGTCAAATTGACTCGACAAATCGTTGCAGCTCCCCTGCCCAAGAAGGGTAGTTTGAGAATCTGCGACGACCCGCCGCCACCTGAATCACCACGGTGTGATCCCTCGATCTCCTCCATTCCCAGGGAGCTGCCCCGAATCGACACGCACTCTCGCCCGGGGCGCTTATTCGGGTACGCCTCTTGCGAACCGGGATGGGGTGAGGGAGCAGCCATGATCAGATTCTGGACAGAGAAATCGAGGAGGATGCAGGCCGCGCTGGAGCACAACGCGCGCCTGCGGGTTGCCTTCACGGTTTATTCGTTCATCACGCTCTTCCTCTGCGCGCCGGCGCCGGCGCTGGGAAGTTCCCCCCAGGCCGAGCTCTGTTCGGCGAGCGGCAGCACGCAGGGAATTGAGTTTTACAACGCAGGAAGCTGCGAGGTTGAGAGAGCCGGTGACGTTTCACCCCTGTTTCTCCCGGGCGGCGACCCGGCCGCCCGGGAGAACGGGGATCATCTGCCGCTCTTCTGTCGCGACGATGTCGTGGACTCCCGGCTGGTGGATTTCGTGGCCTGGGATGCCTCCGGCACCACGCGGCCGACTTATTGCTCTTAGAGGAGTCCGAACAGCTTGCCGGCGTCGGCGATCGGATTCCACCTCATGATACCCATGGAATCCGTCACATAGTCAGGGTGGCGCATGCCGTTCAGCACGCAGGACACCCCCGGTACGGAAGCCACGGCGTGCAGCGCCTTGCGGGAAAGAGTCTCGTGGCGAAGCTCTTCCGCGAGCGCCGGATTCAGCACCGCCGCGAAGCCGTCGCTGCGCCGCTGGCTGATGGCGGCGGCCCGCGACCGGAAAATGGCCAGGAAATCTCCCAGAGCATTCAGGTAGCGCCCGAGCCATGCCTCGAACTTCACGGAAAGCTCGGGGGAGAGTCCGGAGCGCAAGGCGCCCACGGCATGAAAGAGGCGCGGCGAGATCTGATGTTCCTGGATCGACTGCCAGTGCTCGTACCCTCCGACTTGCCCCGCAGCGCCGGCCAGCTGCTCTCCCCAATCGAACAGCCGCCGCACACTTCCCCCCGAGCTGGTGCGAAGGTGGCTGCCAATTTCCTGATCGAACTCATCCTCGAGGGAACGGACTCGACGCTGCGCCTCCTCGATGGAAACCCCCGGGGCCGCCAGCGGGAAGTCGGCGAGGCGGATCATCTCTCCTCGACGGAACGCGTTGAGCGGGCGATTCACCAGCACCCCGATGCCGTTCTCCGCCGCCAGGGCCAGACAGGAGCGATTTCCGGCAGGGCCTTCCTTTCGGACGGTCAGGGGGCCGTGCTCGAAAAGGTTCATGGGAAGCTGCGCCACGGCGAAGTGATGGCCTCCCCCTCCTGAACCTGCCTCCTGCGCCGCGGCGCCCGCGGCCTCCAGCATCTTTCCCAGCGACGTGCCCTCCGGATCTGCGGGTTCCGCCCCGAACGAGTTGGACGAGACGCCGTACCAGGCGATGCGGCCGGCTTGCACCTCCTTCTCGAAATATGCGAAGGCCGCTTGGATGCGACGATAGAACTCCTGCCGAGCGCTCCCCGGTCCCTGCCCGCGCCGGTGGGCCTGCTCGAGAAAATATTCCGGGTTGTGCAGCAGGCATGCGTCCAGGCAGGTCAGCTTCAGCCGCTGCAGCGAGCGGGTGAGCTGGTCTTCCAGAAATTCTGGGTGGAGGCAGTGCCAGCAGCCCTCCGAGATCTTCACCATCTCCGGGAAGGGGTCTCCAGAAGTTTCGCGCTGCCTCGCCAGGTCCAGGTTGTGTCCCTGGACGTAGCCAATTTTCGAGACCACCACCGTCTCGGCGCGCGCGACACCTCCTTGCAGGAAACCCTTCTCCAGGGTGGTCCCGATGCACTTCTCGCTCTCACCATCGGCGTAGTTCGTCGAGGTGTCGATGAGGTTGCATCCGGCTCGAAGCGCCTCTTCCAGCGCGCGCCGGTGCTCCGGGGATCGGGTATCCACCCGGTAGGCGCCGAAGCCCAGGGCAGAAACCGTCAACCCCGTGCGCCCGAGAACCCGGAAGGCATCAGGGGAGAGGCCGGAGGCGATGAAGCGCTGCGCGAGGCCGCGAGTCGCATCCGCAGTGGCGCGCTTGGCGGCCGGATCCAGGGCAATGGTCATGCCTTCCCTCCTTGCCTTTCCCGCCCAAATGTCGGGGCCGGAATCATGAGGCCATCCCGGCGGGCGGCCCGGCGGCTTTGTGCGCCACGCAGATTCCCATCGCCCCTCCCAGCGAATCATGGATTTCCACCGACGCAAACCCGGAGCCCTTCATGCGGGAGGCCAGCTCCCGCTGCCCGGGAAAGCGGGACACCGTCGCGAAGATGTAGCCGTAGGTGTGGGGATCGCCGAAGAAAACCCAGCCGAAGACCGGCAGCACGGCGCGCAGGTAAGCGAAATACAGCTTGCTCAACAGCGGGTTTTTGGGTCGACCGAATTCCAGGCTGGCCAGGCGGCCGCCGGGCCGCAGCACCCGAGCCGCTTCGGCCAGACCGCGATCCAGATCGGCGAGGTTTCGCAGCCCATAAGCGCAGGTGACGATGTCGAAGGAGGCATCCGCGAAGGGAAGCGCCAGGGCATCTCCCTGCCGGTAGCTCACGGGAAGCCTGCCCGGCGTGACCTGGCGGGCGATTTCCAGCATCTCCTCCGTGAAGTCGAGTCCCACCACTTCACTGGCGGCGCCGTTCGGGGCCGTGGCAAGGTTTCGTGCCACGTCCCCCGTGCCGCAGCAGAGATCCAGCGCCTTCTCCCCGTGCCGCGGAGCAGCCAGAGCGACCAGGCGGCGTTTCCAGCGCCGGTGCATGCCCCAGCTCATCAGGTCATTGATCCGATCGTAGCGGCGGGCGATGCGCGCGAAGAGCCGCTGGACCTTCTCGGCCCGCTCCGCTCCCGGGGCGTAATAGCGATTCTCCGGCGCCGCCTCCTGCGCGCGTTCCATGTCTCATCTCCTTGACGATGCGGCACATCACACCATACTTCGCAACGCCTGGCAAACCCCTTCGTTGACGCTTGGGAAATGGGTCTGTTAGGATCCCGCATCGTTTCGGCGCCTCAAGAAAGGCTCATCCTTGGCCATGGCCTGGTTCAAGAAGATCAAGAAACCCAAGCAAGCCGTCGAGAACAAGCAGCAGCGTGTTCCCGAGGGCCTCTGGGTCAAATGCGATGGCTGCAAGGAGATCATCTACAAGAAGGAAGTTCTCCGGAACGCCAACGTCTGTCCCAAGTGCAACTACCACTTCCGAATCACCGCCAAAGAGCGCCTCGCGGCCCTGCTGGATGAAGGTCGCTTTCAGGAAATAGACACGGACATCTACTCCGTGGATCCCCTCAAATTCGTGGATACCAAACCCTACCGCGATCGCCTCCAGGAATACCGGGAGCGCACCGGGATGACGGACGCGGTCATCAACGTGCGCGGGACGCTGGGGGGCTACCAGGTCATGGTCTGCGCCATGGAGTACCGCTTCATGGGGGGGAGCATGGGATCGGTGGTCGGCGAGAAGGTCACCCGGGCCACGGAGCGCGCGATGGTGGAAAAGATTCCCCTGATCGTCATCTCCTGCTCGGGCGGGGCGCGCATGCAGGAGGGCAGCCTCTCCCTGATGCAGATGGCCAAGATCAGCGCGGCGCTCGCCCGGCTGGACGAGGCGCGCATCCCCTACGTTTCGATCATCACGGATCCCACCACCGGCGGCGTCACCGCCTCCTATGCCATGCTGGGAGACATCAACATCGCCGAGCCCAAAGCGCTCATCGGGTTCGCCGGCCCGAGAGTCATCGAGCAGACCATCCGCGAAACGCTTCCCGAGGGCTTCCAGAGGAGCGAGTTCCTGCTGGATCACGGCATGCTGGACTTCGTCGTGGAGCGCTCGAAAATGCGCGAGACCCTGATTCAGTGCCTGCGGTTCATGGTCAACCCCGAGTTCCTGGCTCCCGCGCCGGCACCGGCGCCCCCGGCCACCGTGCCCTAGAAGCGCCAGCGGGTTTCATGGATTATCCCGAAAGCCTCGATTACCTCTTCGGCCTCCAGAAAATGGGCGCTCGCATGGGCACCGCCACGGTTGCCTCGCTTCTGGCGCGGCTGGGGGATCCACAGAATTCCTACCCTTCCGTTCTGGTGGCGGGAACCAACGGCAAAGGCTCCACCTGCGCCCTGCTCGCCTCGATCCTCCGCGAGGCGGGGCTCAAGGTCGGGCTGTACACCTCTCCGCACCTGGTCCGCTTCGAGGAGCGGATCGTGGTGGACGGCACCGAGATCACGCCGGCTGAGGTCGCCGGCCTGGCCGGGATCGTCCGGGAGCAGGCGGAGCAGATGGCTGCGAGGGGCGGCGAGAAGGAGCAACCCTCTTTCTTCGAGACGACCACGGCGATGGCCTTCCGATATTTCGAGCAGCGAGCGGTGGACTTGGCGGTGCTGGAAGTGGGAATGGGCGGCCGGCTGGATGCCACCAGCGTCGTGGACGCCATCACCTGCCTGTTCACTCCCATCGGCCTGGATCACCAGCAACACCTGGGATCGACCATCGAGGAGATCGCCACGGAGAAGGCGGGCATCCTCAGGAGCGCCAGCCGGGCCATCACAGCCCCCCAAACCCCCGAGGTGATGCGCGTGCTGCAGCGCTGCGCCGCCATCCGCGGAGCCACGCTCTTCGAGGCGGAGCAGATGTGGCGGCCGGTGGAAGGCCCCGGCGGCACGCTCAGCCTGGTGTCTGAAATGGATTCCTCGAAACGGATCGAGGGTCTCGCCCTTTCGCTGGCGGGAAGGCATCAGTGGACCAACGCCACCCTCGCGGTGGCCGCCGCCACCCGGCTCCCCGGCTTTCATGAGAAGGTCACGGAAGACGCGATCCGCCGGGGTCTCACCGGCACCCGCTGGCCGGGGCGATGCGAAAGGGTGTCGGAGCATCCCACGCTGCTCCTGGACGGCGCTCACAACCCAGACGCCGCTCAGACGCTGCGCAACTTTCTCCTGGAGAACTACACCTCGAAGGGGAAAAGGGTGGTCATGGTGTTCGGGGCGATGCAGGACAAGGATCTCGCGGGCATCATGCAGCCGCTGTTCTCATGCGCCTCCAGTGTGATCATCACCCGCGCGGAAACTCCCCGGGCTGCGGATCCGGTGTTTCTGGAAGGGGTCGCCCGCCGCTACCACGCCAAAGTGCTGCGCGCTCCGAGCCTCTCGGCGGCCCTCTCCGCGGCCCGCCAGGAGGCCGGAGAGGAGGGCGTGATCTGCGTGACTGGATCGCTCTACCTGGTGGGGGACGTGAAGTGTCTCCTGGGCGGTCAGGAGCCCCGCATCCGCCAGGCCCTCTGACAACTACTTCTGGGCCTTCTCATTCTCGTCTGCCAGCTGCATCGTCTTCTGGCGGACCTCCTTGGTTTCATGCTTGAGCACCCGAACGATGTCCTCGGGCATGCCGATGTCGTCCAAGGTCATAACCGCCAATTCGCGATGCTTCGGGTCAGCATCATCCGCAGCCACGTAAGCGACGGCCAGGAGCGCCGCGTCGAGCATGGGATACTTCGATCGAGCAGCTGCTAAATTCATTTGCAGATCAAACGGCTGCGAGCCACCGGCCTGTGTCTTGTCGGCCGCCTCGGGTCCATAGAGCGCCTCGCCGCATTGGTCCACGAGTTTCTGCATTCGCTCCTCGGAGACTTCAATTCCTCCGCTGGAGCCCTGCAGCAGTTCCAAGACGCAGGCTGGGTCCTTGCGGATTCGCGCCCGCTCCTGGGATGTCAAGGCGCGTGGTTTTGCGTTCGGATTTGCACCTTTCACGGTGGGTCTCCCCTCGGAGTCGAAGCTGATCCGATCCTTGTTCTGCTCGTACCAAGCCTGAAAGTTGGCGACGATTTGCTCCTTCTCTAGCGGTTTCGTCTGCTTGAATATAGGTAAATCGATTCCAGCCAGGCTCGCAGCCAAGGAAATGTAGTTCACTCTTTGTTCGGCGACTTTGGCCTCGCCGCCCAATCGCATGAGAATTGACACTGTCTCAGGAGAGCGGTACAACATCAAGGCAGACACCAGTGAGCCCGTATAGGCCCGTGATGAGCGGTCATCCTCTTCCAGGAGGCCATGGAGCAGGGACTCGTAGGAAGGGTTGAGTGGCTCCTTTGTAAAATGGATTCCCAGGGTTGCGACTATCCACGTATAGAGCGTAAGAGCTCCAATCCTCTCCTCTTTTGTTCCACTCCTCAGAACCTGGTCGATCGCCTTTCGGACGGGCTCCCTGGGTGCACGCGAAAGCTGATAAAGAGCTTCTTCAGTGGGCGTCCGTTCATATGGTGGCCCGGTCTGCTTCGGAGTTTGCCCCTCCGCCTCAGCAACCTGGAAACGTCCCAGTTCATCAAGCCTGAGTCGTATCTCTGCGACATCCGCGAGGTCATTAGAGGTTGCCAACAGCTTGGGCATGAAAAGCACGAGGCATGCTAGCCAAATTATTGGGACTATGAATTTTTTTTCTGAGTTGAGATTGCTATAGGGCATCAGACTTTTCTCCACGAATCCGGCCGATAGTTCAACAGCCGGTCAATGCTCCTCTGGCAGAGATACAACTGTCCATGCGGGTGTGGGGAAGATTAAACAGAGTCGGATTCACAATCTGCCGTCCGGCTCCCGTACCCTGGGTGAGGGTCTTGTTGTCTAGACCCATCAGAGTCGCTCCGGGGTTGATGACCAAGGCGTTGACGAAGTGAAACCCCATTGACCTTTCGACCCTCACGCTTACACTCATGTCTCGGATGATGTTGGAATTCGCTCCCATGTATGGATCGACCAAGTCGACCGATATCCGCGAGCCCGAGATGCCCGAATCCGTCAGGGCATTCGTCAGTTGAACGGCGCCCCCGGCGCCCCGACTGAAGCCGGTTATTTCGATTGGCATGCCCGACGGTCCGTTGGCCACGACACCTGCCACGGCTTGCTCCAGGATACCGATGCCGCTGCTGGATGGCTCGCTGGCATTTCCGACTTTCGCCAGCGTGTCCGCCTGGACTTCAATCACGACATAGCCACTCTGACGGAGGTCTGCGGCTCGCTGGTCCAGGTCCGTCTTGTTCTTCTTGTCACCGATTGTCTGATTGTGGCCGTACACGATGACGGCCACACCCACTGGAGTGGTGATGCCATTCGCATTGTGCACCTTTGCTGAGTCGGCCAGAGAAGTTTGAATCTGGTTCTTGAGCTCCTGATCACGCTCCGCCTGCCTGTCGGCAGCTCGCTTCTCCCAATGGGCCTTGTCCATGGCTGCAATGCCATCCCGAAATTCCCCCATCAAGTCGCGACCCTGCTGTGGCATGTTCGCCGAATGGCTGCCCATGTCCCTGAGCCAGTTCTGGCTTCCGTGACCTCCCCCGCCCTGGCCCTTCACATCGCTCATGAACTGAGCTGCCTCGGCCTCTGAGATCATCCCCGTCGGATCCGTGGCGTTTATGGGATTGTTGAACACGTAGTTGTAGAGGTTGAGGGAGGCCGCCTCGCCGAGCGGATCCCGCTGCAGGAATCTTCCCAGATACGGATGGTAGGTCCTGGCGCGGTAATCGTAGAGCCTCGTCTCGGGGTCGAAATACCGTCCGGTGAACAGAAGGTTGTTGTAAACCGCCGAGCTGGTGAGCGGGGTAAGGGTTGGCGAGAGAAACGTCACCTGGCCGTAAGCGTCGTACTGGTAGCGCTCCACGACCGCCCCGGTGCTGCTGGTCACCGCCGCGACCGAGCCCAGGGCATTGGTGTGGTAGAAGAGATCCGAAGCCACGCCTCCCTGCCAGCGCCGGCGGGTCAGCACTTCGTCCGATCCCAGACCGTACACGTAACTCGCCACCAGCTGCCCGGTCGAGGCTCCATCCCGCTCCTGGATGAGCCGATCCCCGTCGTAGACGTAGCGGGTGCGGGTTTGGCCGTTCAGGCTCTTGGAGATTCTTCGGCCCAGTGCGTCATAACGGTAGGTGGCCAGGTTGCCCCCCGTGTCCAGAACCATCACCAGGCGGTTCAGGAAGTCGTAGCTGTACTGCTGATCGCCCAAGCTCGACGCCTCGTTGATCAGGTTTCCCAGGAAATCGTAGTTCAGCGTCCTCGCCCCCTGCGGGCCGTTGAACAAGGTGTATTGATTCACCGAGTTGAGGGTCTGATTGTAGGTGGCGGTATTCTTCTTGTGGGATTTCCAGTTGCCCAGGCCATCCAGGGTGAAGTCCTGGCTCGTCCCGGCGCTCCCCTGGAGCGCTCCCGCGGCGTTCAGAATCCCCTCCTTGCGGCTGATCAAGCGATACACGGCGTCGTACCCGAACGTTTCCCCTTTCCAGTTGGACCCCGAGGGTTCGTGGAGGCGGCGCTCGAAGGCGCGGTTGCCGGCGGGATCATAACCGTACCCGAAGCGCGCCAGATTTGCTCCGGTGGAATTGAGCTGGTTGGCGAAGTCGATCGGCCGCCGGGCGGCGTCGTATCCGGCCCCGAGGGTGTCCGCCGGGCCGTTCAGCATCGTCAGCTTCGTGCCGTTGGGGTAGATGCGGCTCAAGAGGCGCCCCACTCCGAGATAATCGTACCGGACGGTTCCCGTGGCGCTGTCCACGAGACTCACGGGCCGATTCAGCTCGTCGGGCAGGAAGCTTAGCGTCCGATCATTGGGGTACGCAACCGTCCGCCTGAATCCCACGCCGTCGTACACGGAAGTCACGGTCTGAGTTCCCGTCAGGAGCGCACCGCTGCTGCTGTCCCGCCAGGTCTGGGCTTCGGAGAGCACCTTGCCCAGCGAGTCGTAGGAGAGAGCCACCTCGCTGTCGACGAATCCATCGGACGTGCTCGCGTCGTCCTGGGCCAGGGTGACTCTCCCCAGGCCGTCGTATTCAAAGCTCTGGCGCTGCGTGCCGACGACCGAGGGAGCCTGGGAGTTGTGAACGTCCCTTCGGGTCGCGCGGTGCAGCCCGTCGAACTGGCTGGCAATCGACAGAAAAGGGCCCGTGCCGCTGAAGTGAGTCCAGGCGGTGGCGAGAGAGTCACGGTTGTAGGTGGTCTCCCGGTAGGTACCGTCCGGGTAGGTGATCCGAATCTGGCGGCCCAAATTGTCATAGAGAAAGCTCGTGACCCGGTTATTGTCGTCCTGGATGGAAGTGAGACGGTTGTTGAGGTCATAACCGTAGGTGGTGGTGATCCGACCGTCAGGATTGGCGGAGTTGATCAGGTTGGCCGGAACGCTTTCCGTGGCGCCGTTCCAGAAAAAGCCCGCTTCGACCTTCGTCAGCCGGTTCAGTCCGTCGTAAGTGGATTTGCTTCGGCCCCCCGCCGGGTCGGTCACCTGGACCTTGTTTCCCCGGCTGTCGTAGACCGTCGTCGTGGTGAGATTGAGAGCCGGGGCTCCCACGCGCCCTACCAGCCTCGCCTCGATCGGCCGGTTCATCGAATCGTACTTGAAGGTGCTCCGATGCTGTTGCGCGGGGAGGAGCCGCGGCGAAGCTCCCGTCCGGTCGGCGCCGTACTCCGTCTCGGTGATCTGCAGCACGTTGCCGTTCGGATCGTAGACCGTGTCGGTCGCATTGCGGTTGTTCAGGGGGTTAGTGGGGTCGAAGGTGAATGGCGAGGCGACGTTCATGACGATCTTGATTTTCCGCCCCAGGCCATCGTAACGCATCTCGGTGGCGTGGCCATTGTCGTCGATACTGCGGACGACCCGGCCCAGACGATCGAAGCCGACCAGGCGGGTCACCCAGCCATCCCCCGCGGAGGGCAGGGGCTCCCCCGGCCCAGCGGTTGCGAGTCCGGCGTTGGAATCGGTGCTCAGCGGCGTCAGGGTCGGCCCCACATACTTGAAGGAGCGGGAATCCGAGCGGCGCAATCGCCCGAGCTCATCGTAGTAGTGCCGCTCGCGGGAGATCTCAGGGTAGTCGGACCCTGGAGGGGCCGACGGCGCCGGGGTGGGCCCACCCAGCGTCCCGTAGGCAACCGTCTCGAGAACGTTGCCGCCGGCGTCGTAGCTGAGCGTGCGCTTCTGAAAAGCCGAATCGAAACCGACCGCTTTTCTCCCGTAGCCGTCGTAGCCGCTTCGCGCCACGTGCCCCTCCGGATCGGTCACCTGGATCACGCTTCCGGCGCCGTCGTAGTCGTACTGGGTGACGGAATCGAAGGCGACGGAGTAGGTCATGTCTTCCGGGTCCCGGGAGGCGTTCTTGAGCACGACTTCCCGATAGAGAAGATCCCGCTCGTCGTAGAACCTCAAGATAGCGTTGCCCGCGGGAAAGATGGTCTTCCGCAGATTTCCGTTGCCGTCGTAAGCGTAGGAGGTCGTTACGGAGATGGCGGGCACATCGTCGGTCGAGAGGGTCTCGGAGATCTTCCGATCGAGGGCATCGTAGGTCGAATTCTTGGTGATCCAGCGTGTCGGCAATGGAGATGAGAACGATCCGTCGTCCCGGCGCTCTGTCCGGTGCTGGATGACGTTGTTGTTGGCGTCGTAGCGGAATTGCTCGAGATAGCTGAACGCCGGCGCCGCGGGGGCCTCGCTCGAGACGGTCGCGGCGTGGGTGATCTGCACGATCTGGTTCAGGGCGTTGACGGAGTAATCGGTTCGCACCCCCCGACCGTCGCGGGCCGTCCGGACGTTTCCTACCGGATCGTAGGTAAAGGAGAGCAGGACATTCTGGGGAGGCGGGTTCTGGCCGCCCTGGCGCGGCAGCGGCCCGACTCCCGGCGGCAGCCGCAGGGTCGCGGTAGCATCCAGCACGCGCTCCTTGAGGTACCCTCCCCCCGCCTCCCCCGCCACGGAAGAAAGGCTCCTGCCGTCCGCCGGCCCCGGGGTCAGGCTGAGATCTCCGTCGGGATCGTTTTCAGCGAAGTAGCGATAGGCGGTCTCGTTGTATTCGGAATCCCGGGTCCGCGTGGGAAGCCCGAAGTCGTTGTACGCGGTGTAGCTCGCTATCTCATCCTCCGGCCCCGGCGAGACGGGGCTCCCGGCATAATTCGTTGCGGCCCCCTCCGAAACCTTGATGAGGTTGCCGGCTCGATGATAGCCGTCACCATTGAGGTCCCCGAGCTGCGCGTTGCCGTTTCCCGTCGCCATGAATTGCGCAATGGTGGCGTTGACCCACCAGGACGGATCAACGGAGTCAGGAGCGGCGCCTCCCGTGAGCTGCGCGTAAGTCCCCTCCTGGTAATCGTAGGTCAGCTTCGTCACGTGTCCGCGCGGATCGGTGATCCGGATCGGCTGGTTGAACAGCGGCTCGTACTCGTAGCGGGTCTCGATCCGCTCCTGTCCCGCCGCGGCGCCCCGCGCGCCCGGCGTCCTGATGACCTGGAGCACATTGCCTTTCTGGAACAGATCGGGATTGGCGGCGAAGCCCTGCTGGTCGTAGTAGATCAGCTCCTCCGTCATGCCTTCCGAGTAAGAGACCAGGTTTCCGGCAGAATCGACGTTGTTCCCCCTCGACTGCGTGTGCCGCGATACCAGCATCGGCTGCTCGCCCCGGCTGTCGATGACATAGGTATTGGTTTCCAGGTAGTCGATCTCGCCGCTGCGAACGTCGCGATTCGTCCGGGTCTCGATGCTGATCGGGTTGCCCTGGAGGTTGAACCGGTGGACCTGCACGTTGCCGTTTCGATCGGTCACGGTGGCTTCGGTCGTGACAACGTTGGCGTCCGGGGCCGCGCTTCCCGGCCCGGGGCCGTAGGAGTAGAGGAGCATCGGAGGCGACACGCCGCCGCCATAAGCCTGCCGCGCCACGGTGTCGACCGGCGCTCCCGACTCTGTGCGCGGCGACCCGCAGAGGGGATCCGCATCGGAAGTGTAGAAATTGGTCAGGAAGGTGCTCCCCTTCGCGTCGGTGATGGACTGGAGGTTGTGCCGCAGCAGCGGCTCGGTGCAGCCGTTCGCCCCCAGGTAGCGGTAGGTTGTCGTCTTGCCGGCAGGGAAGTCGTTGCCGTTGGGGGTCCCGGTCACCACCGGCGAGCGCACGGTGGTCAGGTCGCCTTGGGCGTCATAAGCATAGACCACGCTTCGTCCGGCGAAATCGGTCACGCGGATCAGCCTTCCGGAGGTGTCATAGAGAAAGCTCATCGAACGGCCGAGCGTGTCAGTGATCCGGTCGATGCTCCTCCCGGAATGGTGAATCGTCAGCGCGTCGCCCTGGCGGTTCTCGATGCGCGTGAGCAGCCAGATTACATGGTTATTGGCGTCCCGCGATTCCTGGGCGAAGGTCTTGACGGTGCCGTCGGCGGAGCGAATCTGATATCCGGTGCGGCCCGGCAGCGGACGGATTCTTCCGAAAAAACCGACGAACGCCTTCCAGCCCATCCCCAGGCGGCACTGGTCGATCCAGATGTCCTTCCAGCCGTTGTCCATCCTCCACTCCGCCGCCTCGCAGATCATCCCGGCATCGCTCCAGAAGCCGGGAGTGAGGTATTCGTCATAGCCCAGGTGCCAGTTGTGACCCAGCAGGCTCCGCTCGCCATCTCTCCTGCTGCGGTAGGTTCGTGACAGCCGGAACGGAATGCCGCGGCCCGGAATCTCGAAATCGGTCACGGTAATCTGAAACTCTCCCGTGGAGAGCACCACACCCAAGGGGCCCATGTCGGAGTTCCGGTAGGGCTCCTGGTCATACAGGCTGAAGATGATGCCGTTGGTGCCATCCGACGAGTGCGGATGCTGAGGATCCGTCCCGAAGTAGGGAGCAGGTTGGCCCGAATGGTCGACACAGTTGCCATCCCGATCACAAATCGCTTGAGTCGCAAGCGTTGGTGAAGCGGACAGGGCCATCATCAGGAGTCGCAGCGCGATTCGGAGAACGGGATGGACTTGCCTTGCGGGATCGATTTTCCGGGACACCATGTGCCTCCTTGCCCGAGAGTTGAGCGGGGGCAAGTGCAACGGGGGTGCCACTGAAATTGCCGGTCGCGGCGGGGAAATGGATGCGGTGCATGCTTCTCGATTCGTCCCGCGCCGGCGGCCCGTACTTCATCTTCTTTTCAGCGGGATAGGGAGTGGGAAGGCGCACTCGGTGGGGAACGGTGGATAGCGCCGATCATGACTGCGGGCGGTCGAGTCCTGGTTCGCCGGCGGACGGGAGTGACCGCGACAGTTCTCCGGCGGAGAATGCTTCAGGAAGCGGGACGGCGTGATGCCTCGTGCACGAAATCCACCAGGCAGGCCACGTTTTCCACCGGAGTCTCGGGAAGAATGCCGTGACCCAGGTTGAAGACGTGCCCCGGACGGCCGCCTGCGAGACTCAATACGGCCCCCGCTTCGCGCCGGACGACGTCGGATCCGGCGAACAGGACCGCCGGATCCAGGTTTCCCTGAATGCCTCGATCCTGCCCGATGCGCCGCCAGGCCTCGTCGAGAGGAATGCGCCAGTCGGCTCCCACCACGTCACCGCCCGCTTCGGCCATCCGCTCCAGGAGGGCCGAGGTCTCCGTACCGAAATGAATCAGCGGAACTCCCGTTTCCTTCAAAGCCTGGAAAATCCGCCGCGAGTGAGGCTGCGCGAAGGTGGCGTATTGGGCGGGAGAAAGATTCCCCACCCAGCTGTCGAACAGCTGCAGGGCCTGGGCGCCCGCAGCCACCTGCGCCGTGAGGTAGGCGATGACCGTGTCGGTGAGGCGACCCATCAGCTCGTCCCACAAATCGGGCCGGTCGAACATCAATGCCTTGGTCCAGCGGAACCGCCGCGGCGACTTTCCTTCAATCAGATAGCTTGCCAGCGTGAACGGCGCCCCGGCGAAGCCGATCAGCGGAATCCGCCCGTCCAGCTCGCGGCGGATCTGGCGGATGGCCTCCAGCACGAAGGGAACGTCCCGCTGGGCGTCAAAGCTCTTCAGGCCGCGGATGGCCGCCTCGGAGCGCAGGGGATCGTCGATGACCGGTCCCACGTTTTCCTCGATGCGGAACGGTATCCCCATGCCCCACAGCGGCACCATGATGTCGGAGAACAAAATCGCCGCATCCAGATCGAACTGCTCCACTGGAAGCAAAGTCACCCGGGTCGCCAGCTCCGGAGTCTTGGCCAGCTCGAGCATGGCGTGCTTTTCCCGCAGCTTGCGATACTGCGGCAGGTAGCGGCCCGCCTGGCGCATGATCCAGATGGGGGTGCAGTCGGTCGCCTCCCGGCGGCATGCCTTGAGGAACCGCTGGCTCCTGGCGGTATCCGATCGGCTGGGCACCAAGGGCTTTCCTTATGAAATGGCCCGGGAGCCGGGCTTTCCCCACCGTCGGGCCGGCAGGATCAAGACGCCAGGAGCTGCACGCTCCGATGCGCCACGTAGAAGCCAAAGCCGGCCAGCATGGCCACGCTGATGTAGGCGATGGCGTTGGCGGTATGGCGGAACCGTGACCCCATCCATCCGAACGCGTAGGTGATGACCAAGGAGTAGAGCACCAGGGACGAAAACATCCCGGCGATCCCGTCCCAGCCCAGCGTGGCCAGCAGAAGCGCGCCGTTGGCCATCCACCAGGCGAAGGAGAACGGGCTGGTGAGCACGGTGAGCAGGCCCAATCGGTAGGAGCCGCGAAGCTTGGATTCTTCCAATCCAGCCCGGGCCGAGCGGTAGGCCCCATACGCCATCCAGAGCAGAAGGCCCGCCCCACCGAGGCCCAGGCCTCCCACGGCGCGGGGGTGATTCCCCAGGAAGGCGATGAAGCCCAGGGTGACCAGCGACAGCCAGACCACGTCGGCGCTGATGGCGCCGAGCGCCGTCAGAATCGACTCACGGCTCCGCCCGCGCGAAGCCGCCGTGGCCATCACCGCCATCACCGGGCCGGGAGGCGCGGCCAGGCTGAGCCCGAGTGCCGCCCCTGCGAGAATTTCCTTCATCGCTCCGTCCCTTCGTCCGGCCGCTCATATTCCGCCCGCTGGTGAGCTTCCACCGGATCCACCCCGGCTCCGATCCAGCGCTTGATCTGCTCTTCCCTTTCAAAGCAGCGCCGGGCGCTTTCCATCACTTCCGGCGCCCGCTCGGCGGGAAACACCACGACGCCGTTCTCGTCGGCGGCGACGTAATCGCCTCGCCGAACCGGCACCCCGCCGAGCCGCCCCTCTCC
>Ga0137425_1000187_pt1 | contig 20555 bp, 16 predicted proteins | sample EasRivERMZT640_2_FD_102318 | JGI IMG/M metagenome (GOLD analysis project Ga0137425, IMG submission 102318) | Soil microbial communities from meander-bound floodplain in the East River, Colorado, USA - East River MetaG ERMZT640_2 | ecosystem: Environmental > Terrestrial > Soil > Floodplain ...
ACAATGGCATCATCGAGAATTATGTGGAGCTGAAGCGGGAGCTCCAGGGGCGCGGGCACTCTTTCAAGACCGAGACCGACACCGAGGTGATGGCGCACCTCTTCGAGGAAAAGCTGAAGGATCATTCCCTGGAGGAGGCGGTCCGAGTCTGTCTGCCGCGGCTGAAGGGCGTTTATGCCATTGCCGTCATCGCGGCCAATCATCCCAAGAAGATCGTGGCGGCCAGGAATGGCCCCCCTCTCGTGATCGGGCTCGGCAAGGATGAATACTTTGTCGCCTCCGATGTCCCGGCCATCCTCCACCACACCCGGGACATCTTCTTCCTGGATGACGGGGAGCTGGCGGTGGTGACCGAGGCGGGGGTTCAAATCCGGGATCTGGACGGACGCCCGGTCACCCGCAAGGCCCAGCGGATCACCTGGGACCCGATCATGGCCGAGAAGAGCGGCTTCAAGCATTTCATGCTGAAGGAGATTTACGAGCAGCCCCGGGCCATCCGAGACACGCTGCTGGGACGCGTCTCGGCGGAAACCGGCAAGATTTTCCTGGAAGAGATGGACATCTCCCCGGAGGATTTCCGTAAGGTCCGGCGCATTTCCCTGGTGGCCTGCGGCACCTCGTGGCACGCGGCGCTGGTGGGAAAGTTCCTACTGGAGCGGCTCGTGCGAGTCCCGGTGGACGTGGACATCGGCTCCGAGTTTCGCTATCGCGATCCAATCCTCCACCCCGAGGATCTCGTCGTCGTCATCAGCCAGTCGGGGGAGACGGCCGACACCCTGGCCGCCCAGCGAGAGGCGAGGGCGAAGAAGCTCAAGACCGTGGCCATCTGCAACGTGGTGGGCAGCATGATCACCCGTGAGGCCAGCGGCGTCATCTACACCCATGCCGGCCCGGAAATCGGCGTGGCGTCCACCAAGGCCTTCACCTGCCAGCTCGTGGCCCTGCAGCTGCTGGCGCTGCACCTCGCCGAGATCCGCGGCACGCTGGAGCTGGAGGCGGCCAAGAGTCACATCGCGCAGCTGTTGCACCTGCCGGCCCTGGTGGAGAAAATCCTCCAGATGGATCCGGCCATCGAGGAAGTGGCGAAGGAATACTACCGGGCCGCGGATTTCCTCTTCTTGGGACGGGGCGTGAATTATCCCATCGCGCTGGAGGGAGCGCTGAAGTTGAAGGAGATCTCCTACATCCATGCCGAGGGCTATCCGGCGGGAGAGATGAAGCACGGACCCATCGCGCTGATCGACAAGAACCTTCCCGTGGTGGCGCTGGCGTTTGGCGACAAGGTGTACGAAAAGATGATGGGCAACATCGAAGAGGTGAAGGCCCGGGAAGGGCGCATCATCGCCATCACCCAGGAAGGCAACGGCGATCTGAGCAAGATTGCCAACCACGTCATCGCCATTCCAAAAACCACCGACCTGCTCACTCCCATCCTCGCGGTCATCCCGCTCCAGCTCCTCGCCTACCACATCGCTCTGCGTCGCGGCTGCGACGTGGATCAACCCAGGAATCTCGCCAAAAGCGTCACGGTCGAATAAGGCCCGCCGCGCGCCTTCGGACACCTCCGACCGTTGCTCCGCGCCCTTCGCCTGCCGGGAATTTTTCGCGCCTGCGGAGGTTTCCCGAGGCTGTGCTATTCTTCGCAACCTCAGATCCACAACTGTGGTTCCAATCCGAAAGGCGCCGATGCTCCTGGACACGCTGAACGGCAAGCAGCGGGAGGCCGTGCTGGCGACCGAAGGACCGCTCCTGATCCTCGCGGGGGCCGGCTCCGGCAAGACCCGGGTCATCGTCACCCGCATCGCCCACCTGCTGCACGCCGGGAAGGCGCCTCCCGAGGAGATTTTTGCCGTCACCTTCACCAACAAGGCCGCCGGCGAGATGAAAACCCGTGTGGCCCAGCTCCTGGGGAGTGCTTCGGTGGGGGCGTGGATCTCCACGTTTCACTCGCTGGGCCTGCGAATGCTGAGGGTGGAGGCGGAGCGGCTGGGATACGGCCGCAGCTTCTCCATTTATGACGACGACGACCAGATGGCCCTCGTGAAGGACCTGCTGCGCGAAGAAGGGGTGGACGACAAGGCATTCCCGCCGCGGCGCGTGCTCTCCGCGATCAGCCACGCCAAGAACCAGATGGTCACGCCGGAGAACTTTCAGGCCTCGGGCCTCTCCTCGGGCAGCCGCATCATCGCCCGGCTCTACGAGCGTTACTCCCACCGTCTGCGAGCGGCCAACGCCATGGATTTCGACGACCTCATCGTCCTTCCCCTCCGGCTCCTGGAGACGGACGAGGAAGCCTCAGGCCGCTGGAGCCGGCGGTGCCGGTACCTGCTGGTGGACGAATACCAGGACACCAACCACTCCCAGTACCGCCTCATCCGAGCGCTGGCCCGATCTCATGGAAACGTCTGCTGCGTGGGAGATGAAGACCAGTCCATCTATCGATTTCGCGGCGCCGACATCCAGAACATCCTTTCGTTCGAACGGGACTTTCCGGGAACCCGCATCATCAAGCTGGAGCAGAACTACCGCTCTTCCAAGGTAATCCTGGAGGCGGCCTCGGCGGTGGTCTCCCACAATACGAGTCGAATCGGCAAGACCCTGTGGACGGAAAATCCGGCGGGGGAGCTCTTGGACCTGTTCTGCGCCGGAGACGACCTGGAAGAGGCCCACTTCGCGGCGGAAACCATGGCCCGCATGGATCGACCCCCGGAGGATTTCGCCATTCTTTATCGCACCAACGCCCAGTCGCGATTGTTCGAAGAGGCCCTGGTCCGCCGCGGCATGCCGTACCTGATTATCGGCGGTGTGCGGTTCTACGAGCGCAAGGAGGTCAAGGACCTCATCGCCTATCTCCGGCTGCTGGTGAATCCTTCGGATGAAATCTCCTGGAAGCGGATCGTGAATGTTCCACCCAGGGAGATCGGCAGGGGAACAGCGGCGATGGTGGAAGAGATCGCCGGAGCCGAGGGGCTTTCCCCTGGTGCGGCGGCCCGGGCCGCGCTGGAACGCTCCCTGGTCACCGCCAGGGGGGAGCGGGCGCTACGGAGCTTTCTCGATCTGCTGGAGAGCCTCCGGCTGGAGATGTCGGAGAAAGAGCCGGGAGACTTCCTGTCCGGCCTCATCGAGCGCATCGGGTACCGCGAATTCCTGGAGCGCGACAATCCGCAGGATGCGGAATCCCGACTGGAGAACGTGGACGAGCTGGTGGCGGCGCTTGGCGAATATGCCGGAGTCGAGGGTATCCAGCAGTTCCTGGAGCGCACTGCCCTGCTCTCGGAAGTGGAAAATACCCGAGGGTCAGGGGGAATTTCCCTCATGACCCTTCACTGTGCCAAGGGGCTGGAATTCCCGGTGGTGTTCCTGGTGGGAATGGAGGAGAACCTCTTTCCGCACGCCCACAGCCGGGGTGAGTCTGAGGACGTGGAAGAGGAGCGCCGCCTGTGCTACGTGGGGATGACCCGGGCGCAGGAGCATCTGGTCCTGAGCCGGGCCGTTTCCCGCCGACTCTTTGGTCGCAGCCAGTTCAACGAGCCGTCCCGATTTCTCGAGGAGATCCCCGGGCACCTGCTGCGGGATTTATCGCGCCGCGCCGTGGCGCCTCCCCGGATCCCGTTGGCGGAATCCTCGCGTACCTACGTGCTTGATCCGGAGGCTGCAGGAGAAGCCCGGGCGAGGGAAGGTACCGGACCTTACAAGCTCGGGAAGCGGGTCCACCATCCGGAGTACGGGATTGGGACCATCATCGGAGTGGAGGGCGACGGAGACTCCTTAAAGTTGACCGTCTCTTTCTCGGTCTACGGCTCCAAGAAGTTCCTGCCCAGGTATTCCCAGCTCGAGCCCATCTGAACTTAGTGGTGGGTCTCGCCGAGCGCAATTTCCAAGCCGTCGGGATCGAGGAGCATCGCCATCCGTCCGGCTGGCCCGTCTTCCGTCGGCGCCTGGGTAAACTTCACACCTCGCGCCGAGAGATCGCGGTAGACCTGGTCGAGGTTCTTCACTTCGAAAGCGATGCCCACCCGGCCCGCGATGGGCATTCCGTCGTCGCTTTTCTCGGGAATGGCAGCCACGGGTGGAACTCCTGCCTTGAGGGCAAGCCGGGTGCCGAGCGTGGCAAATTCCGCCCAGTCGTCCGCTTCATATTTGAGGGGCACTCCCAGCACATCCCGATAGAATTCAATGGAGCGTTTGAGGTCGGAAACGACGATCCGGCTGTAGCCTACCTTGCTCATCATGGCTGAGTGACTCCTTCAGAGGCCGGGTCCGAGGGGCAAACTGCTTTCATGGTAGCCATCCTCCTCCCTCCCTGTCAACGGCTCAGCTCCCGGAGGGTGTCGCGGGCGGCCTCGAGCGCTCGGTCCACCTCCTGCTCGGAGTGCGCAGTGGAGAGGAAAAGAGCCTCGAACTGGGCCGGCGGCAGATAGATTCCGCGACCGAGCATGCCGTGGAAAAAGGCGGCGTAGCGCCGCGTGTCGGAGCGTGAGGCAGAGGCAAAATCGGTGACTCTACCCGATGCGAAGAACGGCGTGAGCATGGAGCCGACGCGGTTGACGGTCAGAGATTCCCCGATCGCCTCGGCCGCCTCCTTCAGGCCATCGGCGAGTCGCCTGCCCAGCGACTCCAGGTGGGCGTATGGATTCAGCCGCTTCAGGGCTTTCAGGGTGGAGAGGCCTGCGGCCATCGCCAGGGGGTTGCCGGAGAGGGTCCCCGCCTGGTAGATCTTTCCTTCCGGCGCCACCTGGTCCATCAGGTCCGCGCGTCCCCCATAGGCTCCCACCGGCAAGCCTCCCCCGATGATCTTCCCCAGCGTCGTCAGATCCGGGTCAATTCCGTAGAGCGCCTGGGCCCCGCCATAGGCCACCCGGAAGCCCGTGATCACCTCGTCGAGGATCAGGAGCGCGCCAGCCTCACGGGTCACGCGGCGCGCTGCTTCCAGATACCCCGGGGCCGGCGGAACGACTCCCATGTTCCCCGCCACCGGCTCCAGGATCAGAGCGGCGATGGTCTCCGGCTGATCCTGGAAGACCTTCTCCAGGGCAGCGACATCGTTGAACGGGACCAGCAGCGTCAAGGCCGCCAATTCCGACGGGATTCCCGGCGTGCCTGGAATGGCGAGGCTGGCCACGCCGGAGCCCGCGGCCACCAACAGGGAATCGACGTGGCCGTGATAGCAGCCGACCGCTTTGACGATTCGATCGCGTCGGGTCGCCCCGCGGGCGAGTCGGATGGCCGAAAGCGTCGCTTCGGTGCCGGAATTGACCATCCGGACTTTCTGGAGAGACGGTATCGCCTTCGCCAGCTCCTCCGCCAGATCCACCTCGAGAGCCGTGGGGGCACCGAACGAGGTCCCACGCTGCATCGTCTCTTGCAGCGCTGCGAGAACCTCCGGCGGCGCATGGCCCAGGATCAGCGGACCCCAGGAGCCCAGGAAATCCAGGTACTCCCGGCCATCCTCGTCCCAGATGCGGCTCCCCTCGCCCCGCGCGATGAACGGGGGTGAGCCACCCACCGCCGTGAAGGCGCGCACCGGCGAGTTGACACCCCCTGGAATGAGTGTTCGGGCTCGGAGGAAAAGGTCGCGCGATCGGTGGGACATTCGAATTCCGGAGTGAGGCGGGCGGTTCAGCCTGCCTGAATCAGGTGTGCGGCTTCCTTGGCAAAATAGGTCAGGATGAGATCGGCGCCGGAGCGGCGGATGGCGAGCAGCGACTCCAGGATGATCTTGTTGGCATCGATCCAGCCGCGCTCCGCAGCAGCCCGAATCATGGTGTACTCGCCGCTGACTTGATAGGCCGCCACCGGGACCTGGATGCTGTCGCGCACGCGGTGGATGATGTCCAGGCAGGGCAGGGCCGGCTTCACGAGGATGAGATCCGCCCCCTCCTCGACATCCAGCGCCGCCTCCCGAAGCGCCTCCCGGGCGTTGCCGGGATCCATCTGGTAGGACTTGCGATCTCCAAACTGCGGCGTCGATCCTGCGGCTTCTCGAAAAGGCCCATAGAACGCTGAGGCATACTTTACTGCATAGGAGAGGATTGGCGTCCGGTCGAATCCCTGCTCGTCCAGGGCGCGGCGGATGGCCGCCACCCGCCCGTCCATCATGTCCGAAGGAGCGACCATGTCGGATCCGCACTCTGCATGGGAAAGCGCCGTTCGAGCCAGCAGCGCCAGGGTGGGATCGTTCAGCACCTCTCCCTTTTCGATTTTCCCGCAATGCCCGTGATCGGTGTACTCACACAGACAAACATCGGTGATCACGAAGAGGCCCGGCACACTCTGCTTCAGGGCCCTGACCGCCTGCTGCACGATGCCGTCCTCGGCCCAGGCGCCCCCCCCTTCCGCGTCTTTGGAGGGTGGTATGCCGAAGAGAATCACCGCGGGGATGCCCAGGGAGAAGATCTCCTGCGCTTCCGCGACCGCCTCGTCCACGGAAAACCGGTGGCACCCCGGCATGGCCTGAATGGGATCCCGGACTCCCTTGCCGGGACAGATGAACAATGGATTGACCAGGTCCGAGGGGGAGAGATCGGTCTCGCGAACCATCCGACGCAGGATTTCTCCGCGCCTCAATCTGCGTGGACGCTGGATTGGAAACATCGACTACCCATCCTCATCTTCGGCTTCATCTTCGTCCTGGTGGAAAAACATTTCTCCGCAGCCGCGGCTGCAAAAGGTCTGGCCGCTCTTCATGAATCGGCAGTCCTCGCATACATACTTGTGGCAGATGGGACACTTGTAGAGAAAAACCTCCTCCTCACCGCCCCCACATTGTACGCATTCCTGGGACACGGATGCCTCCTTCAGGACTCGCAGGATACTATCAAAGGCGCAGAGGGAAATCCAGCCTTCTTAATCACTTAGCTCTCGGAAATCCTTGACAGAAGTCCGTCCCTTCTTTACAATGACAAATCCCGACCGGAGGCGGTGTAGCTCAGATGGTTAGAGCACGCGGCTCATATCCGCGGAGTCCGGGGTTCGAGTCCCTGCACCGCTACCAAATCTATGCCGCCTGATCTGTTCGAATCCTTCAAGTTGGCGCTCCATCGCCAAGCGCTCTGGGTCCCCCCGGAGGCGGTCCTGGTGGCCGTTTCGGGCGGCCCTGATTCCGTGGCCCTGCTGCATTTGTTCAGCCGCCTGAGGGCGGAGCTCGGTTTCCCTCTCACGGCGGCACATCTTAACCACGCGCTGCGGGGCGAGGAATCGGATCGGGACGAGGCATTCGTGGAGGATCTGGCTTTGCGACACCAGGTACCCTGCATCACTCAACGGCTCTCTCCGGGACAGTTATCGAATGCACCGGAGGGAATCGAGGCGGCCGCCCGCAGAGCCCGTTACGAGTTCCTTCACGGGACTGCCCGTCGGATCGGTGCGGCTCGCGTGGCGCTCGGGCACACGCGGAACGACCAGGCCGAGACCTTCCTGTTGCGACTTCTGCGCGGCTCGGGGCCCCGAGGCTTGGGTGGCATCCATCCTTCCCTGAACGGCTTGTTCATCCGACCGCTCCTGGAGACGTCGAGAGAGTCCGTGGAGAACTACCTCAGGAGCTCAGGCGAGAGCTGGCGGGAGGATTCCTCCAACCAGGATCTGCGTCGGACTCGCAATCGAATTCGCCACCACCTGCTGCCGCTGATGCATTCGCAGTACAATCCCGAGATCCTGGAGGTTCTGGCTCGCACGACGAGCGTGCTTCGCGACGAGGATGAGTACCTGCAATCGGTCACCCGGGAATTGACGAGACGGCTTGTCCGCGACGAGGAGCCTGGCTTGTCGCTGGCGATCCCGGCGGTGCGGGTCCTGCCGCCCGCGCTGCGACGGCGCCTGCTGAGATCGTTTCTGGAAAGAGCGGCGCCCCTGTCCCCTCCCCCTGATTTCGAGTCCACGCTGACCCTGGAGGCCATGGTGACAGAGGGCCGGCATCAGGCCGCAATGACTGTCGGACCCTGCCTGGAGATTCGCGTCCTCTATGCCGATCTGGTGGCCATCTCCAAGTCGGCTCCCAACGAGCTGACGAGCGTGCCGCTTCCGGTGCCGGGCGAAGCTTCCTGGCCGGATCTCGGGGTCCGATTGAGGGCCCAACAGATGAGCCGCACGGAAGTCGGAGACCCCGGGAGCCTTTCCGCCACGGGGCGGGCTTTCCTGGATGCCGATGCTCTTCCGGGCCCTTTGGTGGTGCGTCACCGCCGGGAGGGCGACCGCTTCCGCCCCCTGGGAGCTGCGGGAGAATCGAAACTGAAGTCCTTCTTGATCGACCGTAAGGTCCCGCGGCCCGTTCGCGATCGGATCCCGCTGGTGGTGGCGGGCGACCGGATCGCCTGGGTGGTGGGCTACCAGATCGACGACCGATTCAAGGTGACCCCACGGACCCGGCACGTGCTGGTCCTTTCAAAGGAGCTGCCATGAACCTATCCAGGGAGGTTCTGCGATCCGAGGAGGAGATCTCCCAGCGGGTACAGCAACTCGGTCGCCAGATTACCTCGGACCTCGAGGGACAGGAGATCGCCATCCTGGGAGTGCTGAAGGGCTCTTTCGTCTTCGTGGCAGATCTGATTCGAGCCATCCGCCTGCCGCTGCAGGTGGGATTTCTGGAGATCAGCCATTCGGAGAAATCGGCGTTCCTCACGGAGATACACTTCTATTCCAGCTTCAGGGTGGAAAGCACTAATCTCCTAATCGTCGAGGACATCCTGGACACCGGAATCACGCTGGCGTACCTTCAGGAGCAGCTGGCGGCCCGGGGGCCGAAATCAACCCGGATCTGTACCTTTCTTGACAAGCCCGACAGGCGAAAAGTAGACATTCAGCCGGATTATGTCGGCTTCGCGGTCCCCAACAAGCACGTCGTGGGGTTCGGCCTCGATTATCAGGGTCGATTCCGCAACCTGCCATACCTGACGTATGTAGAATGATCCTGCCCGGGAATGAATAGGCTCTCGGGGAGGTTCCCCGAGGCATGCGCGAGACGGAGCCGGCCATTCCGGCGTTGAAAGCCCGCTCCGAAGGGGTTATATTGACAGGCGTCCACCATTGGGAGAAAGCTTGAATACGCTCACGAAAAACATACTCTTCTGGCTGGTCATCGTCGTCCTGGCACTGGTTGCCTACCGCTTCCTGGCCGGCACGACGACCCCCCAGACAGAGCTATCTTTCAGCGAATTCCTGAGCCAGGCCGAAGCCGGGAAGGTCTCCGAAGTCACCATCAACGGCAGTGACGTGGAGGGGGCTTACCTGGAAAAGGACAATTCCGGCCAGGTCCGGACGTTCCACACGATAGCCCCGGACTACCCCGATCTGGTGAAGGACCTGCGCAAGTTCAACGTCACGATCACCGCCAAGAAGCCGAAGGACGCGAATTACCTGGTCACGATCCTGTCGTGGCTGCCGATGGTTCTGCTGGTTGGCATCTGGATTTTCTTCATGCGCCAGATGCAGTCGGGCGGCAACAAGGCTCTCTCTTTCGGCAAGAGCAAGGCGAAGCTCTCGTCCTCCCAGGGGAAGAAAGTCACCTTCCGGGACGTCGCCGGAGTGGACGAGGCGAAGGAGGAGCTCCAGGAAATCATCGAGTTTCTGAAAGAGCCGCAGAAATTCCAGCGCTTGGGTGGGAAAATCCCCAAGGGCGTGCTCTTGATGGGACCCCCAGGTACCGGCAAGACTTTGATGGCCCGGGCGATCGCTGGCGAGGCCAACGTTCCCTTCTTCTCGATCTCCGGCTCGGATTTCGTGGAGATGTTCGTGGGCGTGGGCGCCAGCCGCGTGCGCGACCTCTTCGAGCAGGGCAAGAAAAACGCTCCCTGCATCATCTTCATCGATGAGATCGACGCGGTGGGCCGCCACCGGGGCGCGGGACTGGGAGGTGGGCACGACGAGCGCGAGCAGACATTGAACCAGCTCCTGGTGGAGATGGACGGATTCGAGAGCAACGAGGGCGTCATCCTCATCGCCGCCACCAACCGTCCCGATGTCCTGGACCCGGCGTTGTTGCGGCCCGGGCGATTCGATCGGCGCGTAGTCGTGCCTCGCCCCGACGTGAAAGGGCGTGAAGAGATTCTCCGGGTCCACACTCGCAAGACCCCTCTGGGAGAGGATGTGGACCTGCCGGTTCTCGCGCGGGGCACTCCCGGGTTCTCCGGCGCTGACCTGGCCAACCTGGTCAACGAGGCCGCCCTGAACGCCGCCCGGTACGGCAAGAAAGCGGTCATGATGGAGGATTTCGAGGGCGCCAAGGACAAGGTCCTGATGGGGACTGAGAGGAAGAGCCTCATTATCAGCGAGGAAGAGAAGAAGGTCACTGCTTACCACGAGGCAGGTCATGCCCTGGTGGCCGCGACGCTGCCGGACACCGACCCGCTCCACAAGGTGACCATCATCCCCCGGGGCATGGCACTGGGGTTGACCCAGCAGCTCCCCGTCGACGACCGGCACAACTACAATCGAGAATACCTGCGCAGCCAGATCGCGGTCATGATGGGCGGGCGGGTCGCCGAGGAACTCTACCTTCACAAAATCACCACCGGGGCGGGCAACGACCTGGAGCAGGCGACCGATATGGCCCGAAGGATGGTCTGTGAATGGGGCATGAGCGAGACCATGGGCCCTCTAACGTTTGGCAAGAAGGAAGAGCAGATCTTCTTGGGACGTGAGATCGCCCAGCACCAGGACTACAGCGAGAGCACGGCCTCGCTCATCGACAAGGAAGTCAAGCGGCTGGTCTTGGAGGGTTATGAGAAGGCCCGGGAAGTCCTCTCCACCCATGCCGACGAGCTGCACCGGATCGCCAAAGCGCTTCTCGAATACGAAGTCCTGGGGGGTGACGAGGTCCTGAGAGTGATGCGCGGCGAGGAGATCGCCCCGCATCGAGAGAGGAAGACTCGCAAGCCGGCCCCCGAGATCGTCTCGAGACCCGAGCCGGAGAAATCGCGGGAAGGTCGCCCCGAAAGCCCGGTGCTCGGTTCGGACCCTCTCAAACAACCTGGTTAGTCCCCGGGAAGATCCTTTTCCCTGCCGTTCGAAACGACCGGCTCCTCCCATAGAATCGAGCCGATGCCATCCGGCTTCCTCCTCCTGGAGGATTTCCGCCCTCCCCAGAGTCCGGCTCATCGCCGGGCCCTGGGGCTGCCCGCGGATCTGACCACTTCCGGCGGCTCCGTTGGACTGCTCCGGGTGCAGGGACTTCCCCCGGTTCAGGCACGCCAGTTGGGCCGTATCGTCCGACAAGTGGGGGGCCGCGCCCGCCGCCTTCCTTCAGCCCCTCCGGAAATATGTCTTCTCCTGACGCTTCCCCCGAAGTCCTGGGATCCGTTCCTTGATCCACGGCGCCATTCGGAGACCCTCACTCCCCTGTTCGGTGAGCTGAGACACGCCCTCCGGGCGGCGCGCGGATCGTTCCCTCCGCTTCGGACCGCAAAGCGCCGGCTTCCCGTCTCGGGGCGGACGATCATCCAGGGAATCCTCAACGTGACTCCGGATTCATTTCACGATGGCGGCAGATGGACAACGCCCCGGCGGGCGGTGAGCCACGCCCTGAGGATGGTTGAGGAGGGAGCCGATTGGGTCGACATCGGAGGGGAATCGACCCGCCCCGGCGCTCGACCGGTCGGAGCCCGTGAGGAGATTCGTCGGGTTGTTCCGGTCATCGAGGCCCTGTCGGGCAGAGTCTCCGTTCCCCTCTCGGTGGATACGACCAAGGCGGAAGTGGCCGACGCGGCGCTGGGCGCCGGCGCCGAAATCGTCAACGACATCAGCGGGCTCGTCTTCGACCCCCGCCTCGCCGAGGTGGTGGCCCGCCATCGGGCGGGCCTGATCGTCTCGCACATCCGCGGAGTGCCGGGCACCATGCAGCGACACCCGCGTTACCGCCACCTTCTCCCGGAGGTGGTGACTTCTCTCCAGGCCTCCATACGCCGCGCCGTGGCGGCGGGGGTGCGCAGAGACGGAATTCTGGTGGATCCCGGAATCGGCTTTGGAAAAACTGCCGCCCATAATCTCCTGCTCCTCCGGTACCTCACCGCGCTGCACAGCACCGGCTGTCCCGTCCTCGTGGGCGCTTCCCGAAAATCATTCCTTGCGAAGATCCTGGGAAACGGGGCACGTCAGCGCCTTCACGGGAGCCTGGCGGTAGCGGCTTTGGCGGTGGCCGGGGGCGCCGCCGCCCTGCGCGTTCACGACGTTGCCGCGACGCGGGAAGTGGTACGGGTGGCGGAGGCGGTGAGAGACGCTACAATGATCGGTGCTTAGGGGAGAGACCGCTGTGTTGCGCACCATCATGGAGGGGACCCACCTGGACCAGTTCGGGTGGGTGGATCTGCTCGATGTCCTCCTGCTCGCGGTGATCATCTATTACCTGCTGCTGTTGATCCGGGGCACTCGCGCCGTCAAGATGCTGGTGGGTGTTCTGATCATCGCAGGCGCTTACTGGGCCTCCGGACTGGGATCGACCTCCCACCTGCGGACCGTGCACCGGGTTCTCGGTTCCTTCCTCTTCTACATACCCTTCGCCATCATCGTCATCTTCCAGGACACCATTCGGCGGGCCCTGGCGGGCCTGGCCCGCAACCCTTTCCGGATGCTCCACCCACCCCTCTCCGACTCCATGATTCTCGAAATAGCCCGGGCCGCAGGAACTCTCGCGGAGCTGCACCACGGCGCCCTGATCGTCGTGGCGCGCGGCCAGGGCATGCGGGAGCAGGTCGAGACCGGGACGCAGCTGGACGCCATTCTGTCCTACGACCTGCTGGTGAGTCTGTTCGCGCCTCACACGCCATTGCACGACGGGGCCGTGATTGTCTCCGACGGGCGAGTCAAGGCTGCCGCCTGCTTTCTTCCACTCTCCGGCGGAGAAGGCATGGAGCGGGAGCTCGGAACGCGCCACCGAGCCGCCATGGGAATCACCGAGGAAACGGACGCCATCGCCATCGTGGTCTCCGAGGAGACCGGCACCATCTCGGTCTGTGACGACGCGGCCATGGTGCGCGGGCTGGATACCGCCTCCCTCGCCAACACCCTGCGCGAGCGACTGTCCTCCGCCCATGGAAGAACGGCCGGACCCGCGACGCGCCCGCTACGCGCCACCCGGCCCAGGCCGGGGGAGCTGCCGGTGCTTCCTGAGCTGCGCCGCAACCTTCCCCTGAAGATCTTCGCGCTTCTCCTGGCGCTGTTCGTATGGGTCCTCACGACGGGAGAGATTCAGAGGGTCAAGGATCTGACCGTCCCGCTCCAATTCACCGGGATTCCTCCAGGAATGGTTTTGGCGGGCGAGGTCCCGGATCGGGTTTCGCTGCGCATTCAGGCACCGGAGCCGATCCTCCAGAGGATCACCGAAGATCAGGTCGATGCCCACCTGGATCTATCGCATATGCCTTCCGGGGACCAGGTGGTGACGCTTACCCCCGACCGTTTTCGCATCAGTGGAGCCAAGGTGATCAAGGTCGAGCCCCGCATCCTCCCGGTGCGTCTGGTTCAGCAGGCAGAAAAGCAAGTGCCCGTGGTTCCGAGGCTGGAGGGAAAGCCGCCGGAGGGATATGAAGTGGTAGACTACCGAGTCGATCCTGCCGCCGTCACCGTCGTGGGGCCCGAGGACGCCGTTCGGGATGTGCGCCGAGCCACTACCGGCAGCATTTCGGTCGGCGGTCTCACCGCTTCCAGGGAAATTCGGGTCCATCCCATTCCCGACGAGGAGGCCGGTGGCTCCGTTCGGATGAGAGATTCCGAGGAGACCGTCACCGTCCGGATTGGAGTCCGGGAGAAGCGTCAGGAAAGGACCCTCAAGGAGGTACCGGTGCACGCCCGTGGTGCGGACTTCGAGGCGCGGCTCCGCCCCCGCGTCATCGATGTGAAGGTGAGCGGCCCCACTTCCCTGGTCGCAGCGCTGGACCGTGGCAATCTCCTCGTCGAGGTGGATTTGGTGGGTTTGTCTCCGAGAGATCGCGATTACCGATTGCCGCCTCGGGTCAGCCTGGTGGGAGTGCCCCGGGAGCGCGAATTGGAATTGTCGCCCTCGGCGGGCACCGTCGCCGTGCGCATCGAGCCGCGCGTCCAGGAGAAACCGTGAGGCATCTGTTCGGCACCGATGGAATCCGCGGAGTGGCCGGCGAGTATCCTCTCGACCTGCCTACCGTGGAGCGGATCGGGCTGGCGCTGGCGTGGACGCTCCGGGAAGAGGAAAAGGCGGAGAATCCGCGCATCCTCGTCGGCCGCGACACCCGCGAATCGGGGATCGCTCTGGAGGCGGCGCTGGCCCGCGGCATCGCCAAGGGAGGCGGAGCGGTGAGCCTGCTCGGGGTCGTGACGACTCCCGCGGTGGCCTACTTGACGCTCTCCGGCGGCTTCGATGCCGGGGTGGTTCTCTCGGCCTCCCACAATCCCTACCGTGACAACGGAATCAAGGTCTTCTCGCGGCGCGGAACCAAGCTTCCCGACTCGGAGGAGCTGGGAATCGAGCGTCGCATTCTGGGAGCCGATTTCAATCCCTCCCCGCGCCGCGCCCCCGACCCCGCGCCCGCCGAGGATCTCCTCGAAGGGTACCTGGGAGCCCTGGCCCGCTCCGTCGGCGAGGGCAAGCCTTTTCAGGGGGTGCGCGTGGTGCTGGATTGTGCCCACGGCGCCACCGGGCAAATCGCCCCGGAGCTGTTCGCGCGCCTTGGCGCCGAGACCAGCCTTCTGGGCCATGCCCCCGACGGAAAAAACATCAATACCGGGTGTGGCTCCATGCACCCCGAGTCGCTCGCCCGGAAAGTGCTCGAGGAAGGCGCCGACATCGGGTTTGCCTTCGATGGGGATGGGGACCGCGTCGTCGTCGTCGATCGCGCCGGGAGGATCCTGGATGGCGATTTCATTCTTTACCAGGCCGCGGAGGATCTGCACGAGCGCGGGATCCTGGACGGGGACGGCGTGGTCGCCACGGTGATGAGCAACCTCTGGCTGGAAAAGGCCCTGGCGTCCCGTGGAATTCGCATGATTCGAGCCGCGGTGGGTGACAAGTATGTCCTGGAGGAAATGATCCGGGGCGGATTCGTGCTGGGCGGGGAGCAGTCCGGCCACGTCATCTTTCTGCGGGAGGCGACGACCGGAGACGGCCTGCTGACCGCCTTGAAATTCCTCGACCTGCTGCGCCGGCGCAGGCTGGACTTGGCCGCGTGGGCAGCCACCATCACGCGCTGTCCTCAGATATTGCTCAACGTGCGGGTGGGCTCCAAGCCTCCGCTCGAGAGCCTGACCGAGATCCGCGAGGCGATCGCCCGGGTCGAAAGGGAGTTGCAAGGCACCGGCCGCGTCCTGCTTCGCTACTCGGGCACGGAGCCGGTCCTGCGGGTGATGGTGGAGGGCGAGGACGAAGCCCGAATCCTGCGCTCGGCGACCGACCTCAAAGATCTGGTCCTGGCGCGTCTGGGCGGAACCGGGGCCTGAGCCCCAGCACTGGAAGGGAGATAGGTTCATGAGACTGGGCGTTAATGTGGATCACATCGCGACACTGAGGGAGGCCCGGAGGACCGACGAGCCGGATCCCGTGGTGGCTGCCGCCCTGGCGGAGCTGGCCGGCGCCGATCAAATCACCTGTCACCTCCGCTCGGACCGCCGCCACGTCAAGGAACGAGATCTCGAGATCCTCCGCCGCACCGTGCGCACGCGCCTGAACGTGGAGATGGCGGCCACCGAAGAGATGGTCAAGATGGCTGCCGCCATCAAGCCTGCCTGCGTCACGCTGGTTCCGGAGCGTCGCGAGGAGATCACCACGGAGGGAGGACTGGATGTCATCCTCAACCAGAATCACCTGAGGCGAATCGTCACGGCCCTGCGGGAGAGCCACCTGGTAGTCAGCGTCTTCGTGGATCCGGATTTCGACCAGTTGAAGGCGGTCTCAAAAATCGACGCTACGCTCATCGAGATCAATACCGGCAAGTACGCCGACGCGCGCACCGATGAGCTGCGCTCCCTGGAGCTGACCAAGGTGGAAAATGCGGCCAGGGCGGGGCGCAAGCTTGGGCTTCTGGTGGCGGCCGGCCACGGCCTCACCTATCAGAACGTCGCTCCCATCGCCGCCATCTCCGAAATCGAGGAGCTGAACATCGGCCACTCCATCGTGGCCCGGGCGGCTCTGGTGGGTATGGATCGGGCGGTGAGGGAGATGAAGGCGCTGCTCCTCCAACCGGCACCTCGAAGCCGGGGCTAAGGCCGGACTCCCATCCCCCGGGACAGCCAGCCCCGCCCCTGCCCTCGCTCCCAGGTCGGGGTGGCGCTGTGACCGCATCCGCAGCCTTGCCGGCTGTCTTTGAATTCTGCAGGGCGATCCTGGATAATTCCCCGAGGACGCTGTCTCTCCATGCGGAAATCTCTCCCCTTTCGGAAGGTCGCGCCGGTGCTCGTGGTGGCGCTGTTGATCCCGTCCCCTCCCCTGTTCGCGGTCAAGGCGCTGGAAGCCCGCAACATCGCGTTCAAGCTCCAGGGGGAGGCCATGAAGCTCTACAAGGAGGGGAGCTACCGCAAAGCCATCGAGCTGCTGCGCCGGGTCACGAACCTCTCCCTCAACTCGTTTCTGGCCTATTACTATCTGGGATTGTGCCTGTCGGCGGACCGGCAGTATTCCGAGGCCCTCGAGCCGCTGAAGATCGCACTCGAGCTGGAGCCGGGGCACATCCAGGCACACATCGCTCTGGGGGATGTCTACCTCAAGCTGGGTGATGCTTCGGAGGCCCGGGCGGAGTACTTGCGGGCGCTGTACAGCCGGGACAGCTATGCTCCCGCCCATGACGGCCTGGGGAGGGTGTACGAGGCTCAGGGAGACGATGACCGGGCCATCCAGGAATACCAGAAGGCTCTGCAGATCAACGTGGCCTATCCCGATGCCTACGCCAACCTGGGAGAGCTCTACCTCCGGCGCGGGCGCCTGGACGACGCCATCGCGCTTTTCCTGAAGGCCATTCAGGTCAAGCCGGATTTTGCTCTCGGCTACAGCAGGCTCGGGATTGCTTACAGCAGGGAGGGCCTGGTGAATCAGGCGATCGCGGCCATCAGCCACGGAAAGGAGATCGCACCGCAGGACCCGCTGCCTTATCTGGCCCTGGGAGAGATCTTCCTGGATGCCGGGGACCTGGATCGGGCCGAATCCGAAATCGAGGCGGCACTGGCACGGGATCCGGCGGAGTCCGAAGGCTGGCTGCTGAAAGCGCGATACCTGATGGCCCGCCAGGATCTGAACGGGGCCCTGAAGGCGCTGGCGGACGGCCTCGCATCCGAGATTCGCGATCCGGCGGATCGCCGCGCCCTGGAAAAAGCCCAGGAGTCGTACCAGGCGACGGCGTCGCGCATTGCGGCGCTCACCTCCGGCATCGCCGCTGCGCCCGATAAACCCGAGCCCTATCTGGATCTGGCCGCGCTGCTTTGCGATGCGGGCGCCCTGGAGAAGGCCGTGGAGCCGGCGCGCCGGGCGGTGGAGCTGTCCCCCGACCCATCGACCCGGCTGCTGCTCGCCTACTACCTTCTCAAGGCGCAGCAAAGCGCCGAAGCCGCCACGATTCTGAAGGAGCTGGCCGCGTCCGGATCAGCCCCGGCCCTGTTGAATCTGGGCGTGGCGCAGGCATCGCTGGGGCAGGACGAGGCCGCGACCGCCACCTACAGGAAATATCTGGAGAATCACCCGAAAGACCCCCTCCCCCATCTCTACCTGGGAAACAGCCTGTTTCGGCTGGGCCGGGAGAAGGAAGCGCGCACCTCCTACCAGAGCTACCTGGATCTGGCGTCGGGAGATGAAAAAACCGGCAAGGTCCGTCGCCTCCTGCAGCTGCTGGAGAAGCAGGGAGGCACCCCTTGAGGCGCCGGCAGGCCGGTTGTTTCGCGGCGGTTGCTGCCCTGTCGCTTTTCCTGCAGCCGATTGGCGCTCAGGAGGCTTCTAAGCGGAAGGGGTTTGAGATTGCCATCACCGCACCGGTCAGCGGCGATTTCGTGTTCGGCCGCTCGGAGATCCTCGCGGAGGTGAAGGCCGCGGAGCCTTCGCTCGTGACAAAGGTGGAGTTCTACGTCGACGACAAGCTGGTGTTCATCGACAAGGAGCCGCCGTATTCCTGCATTTACGACTTCGGATCGGAGCCCCGGTCCTACGTCTTGAAAGCCAAGGCCTACCACCGGGAGGGCGTCACCGTCACCGCGACCTCCATCACCCGGAAAGTGATTCTCAACTACCAGGTGAGCGTGAACCGGGTGGTCCTCTTCGCCACGGCCCAGGATTCGGATCATCGTTTCATCCTGGATCTCAAGAAGGAGGATTTTCGCGTCGAGGAAGACGACAAGCCCCAGGAGATTCTGGATTTCTACCTGGAGCAGCGGCCGGTGATTCTCTGCCTCCTGCTGGATAGCAGCGGCAGCATGCAGGGCCGGATGGACAAGGTTCATCTGGCGGCCGACAAGTTCGTGGAGGCGCTGGCCGCGGAAGACCAGGCGATGGTCATCGATTTCGATGAAAAAGTCTTTCTCCTGCAGGATTTCACCCGGGATCCGAAGCTGCTGAAGGAGGCCATCGACAGCACGGTTCCAGAGGGGGGAACGGCGCTGTATGACGCCGTCTACGCCGCCTTCCGCAGGCTCAAGGATTACCAGGGAAGGAAGGCCATCGTCATCCTCTCCGACGGCGAGGACACCAACAGCAAGTTCTCCTACCAGCGGGTGCTCGAGACGGCGAAAACCAACGAAGTGCTGATCTATTCCATCGGCCTGGGGATTTCGATGCTGGACATGACATCGCACTCGGTGCTGAAGGAGCTGGCCGAGGAGACCGGCGGGCGCGCCTTCTTCCCGGGCAAGGCGGAGGACCTGGAGGAGGTGTATCAGCAGATTGCGCAGGAGCTGAGAAGCCAGTACTACATTACCTACTCCCCCACCAACGAGGACTGGAATGGAAAATGGCGCAAGATTCGCCTTTCGGCACCGAAGAAAAAAGACATCGAGCTACGCGCCCGGAAGGGCTATTACGCCGTCCGGCGGTCGTTCGCGCCGGCGCCGCCGGCCACTCGCTGAAGCCTAGCTTCCGGGAGGGCGATATCCGGGAGGAACCGGCTGCTCCGCCGGCACGAAATCTTCGGGGCGGCCGTCGAAGTGGAGGGGGTACTCCACCAGGGAGAGGCTGAGGACCAGTCCGGATTCCTCGGTCACCTCGACGCGCCGCAATTCGACGGTGACGTAACCCGGGGAGGAAATCACCGCCCGGTAGTCTCCCACCGGCACTCCCTCGATCTTGGTTTTTCCCTCGCGGGAGGATCGGGCCCTGAAGGACACGCCGGTCGCCGGATTCACCAGGCTGATCAAGGCATCCGGAATGGGCCGGCGATCTTTGTCGGTGATGGTCGCCAGCACCTCCCGCCGGACCGATTCCGCGGCGATGGGCTGGTAGACCACGGGAGTGCTGGGCTCACTGACCGAGAGAGGTCCCGCGGGCAGGGAGAAATCCACGATGTTCCGGAAGGGGGGCTGCACGACGATCCCCTTCTTGATCTGGTGCTGGTAACCGGAGCCGCTGACCTCCAGATCGTACGTCCCCGCCGGCAGATCGTCGAAACCATAGACGCCCTTCCCGTCGCTGTCGGTGACGTGCACCACCCCCAGATTCGGAGAGGTCAGGCGAACCAGCAGTCCCGGAGCGGGCTTCCCTTTCAGATCGCGGATGGTGCCGCGGATCCTGCCGCGCAAATCGGCGCGGGTGTCGCCGACCGAGAGCACGAACCAGGCGATCAGGGGGACGGCCAGCGACAGACGGGACCATCGCGATTGGCGATCAGGAAAGCGTTCGTGGGATCTAAAGCGCATCGGAAGCTCAAGCTAGCACACGCTCCCGGGGGTGTCAAAAGTGAGCCTCTGCGCTTCGCCGCCGACTGCATGCTGGGTCGTCTCGCCCGGTGGCTGCGAATCCTGGGGCACGACGTGGTCTTTTTTCGCCACATCGAAGACGCCGATCTCGTGGACCTGGCGGCGCGCGAGAGCCGAATTCTCCTGACCCGCGACACGCGCCTCGTGCTGCGCAAAGCCGCCCGGGGGGCCTTGCTGATTCACAGCCATCTCCTCGAAGAGCAGCTCCGCCAGATGATCCACTGGAACCGCAAGGCTCTTCTGGCACCCCGCCTGTGCCGGCGCTGCCTGGAGTGCAACGTGCCGACCGAACCGGTCAAGAAGCAAGATCTCGGGGATCGGGTGCCCGTCTATGTGTTCAGAACGCAGGCGCGATTCAGGTCGTGTCCTGCCTGCAGGCGGGTTTACTGGAAAGCCACCCATGTGCGGGACATGCTCCGGCGCTTGAGCCGCAGTCTTTCGTGAGCGCCTTGGAGATCGAGTTGCCTTGGCCTGTACCGTCGAAGCTATCGATTCACTCTTCGTCGACCACAAACAAAAGCGGGGCCCGAAGGCCCCGCTCGAGGGTTATTTGCCTGGTACCCGGGGCTACTGGCAGCCCGCTCCGCCGTTGATCACCGGAGTGAACGCGCCGCCCACCGCCGCATTGTCGTCGATGCGGTAGCAGTCGGCTCCAGCGAACGCCGGAACGAAGACCGCCGAGGTGGCCGGCAGCGCCGGTGCAATGGCGCCGC
>Ga0137425_1000189_pt1 | contig 20268 bp, 16 predicted proteins | sample EasRivERMZT640_2_FD_102318 | JGI IMG/M metagenome (GOLD analysis project Ga0137425, IMG submission 102318) | Soil microbial communities from meander-bound floodplain in the East River, Colorado, USA - East River MetaG ERMZT640_2 | ecosystem: Environmental > Terrestrial > Soil > Floodplain ...
TCCGGAGATGCCGAGATGCTGGAGGACCTGATCCTGGCAGCCGTGAACGTGGCCTCGCAGCAGGTGGATGAGGCCATGAAGGAGCAGGTGGGTGGGCTGACCGGGGGATTGAAGATCCCCGGGCTCTTCTGAGATGGATTACGCCGACCCCATCGAGCGGCTGGTCGACGCGCTCAAGAGGCTTCCGGGCATCGGGCACAAGTCCGCTCAGAGGCTCGCCTTCGCCATCCTGCACCAGGGCCGCGAGGAGGCCCTGGCGCTCTCCGCCGCCATCCAGGACGTGAAGGACAAAATCCGCCTGTGCAGCACCTGCTGCCACATCACCGAGGCGGACCCCTGCCGTTTCTGCGCCGACGAGGCGCGCGATCACACTCTCATCTGCGTGGTGGAGGAGCCCAATAATTTGATGTCCGTGGAGAAGACCCGGGATTACAAGGGGGTCTATCACGTGCTGCACGGCTCTCTGGCACCGCTGCGCGGCATCGGCCCCGAGGCGCTGAAGATCGATCCCCTGGTGAGGCGCGTCCAGGCGGGTGGCGTCCAGGAGGTCATACTGGCCACCAATCCCACGGTGGAGGGTGAGCAGACAGCCGCCTATCTGTCGCGCCTGCTCAAGCCGATGGGTGTGAAGACCAGCCGCATCGCCATCGGTATTCCCGTCGGCTCCGAAATCGAATACACCGACGAAGTCACCATGTCCAAGGCCCTGGAAGGCCGCCGGGAAATCTAGCCGCCTCGCGGCAAGATCGCGATTCGACACGCCTGCCTCGCATCCCGCAATGCCCGGACGTTCCTCCCCGGTCCGATCACGGAACCTCAAACCCCTGCCTGCAATCGATGATGCGGACTCCGGATCAGGCTTTCGTGCGCCGCGCGCGCAGATAGATGTAGGCGCCGGAGATCAAGCAGAGCAAGCAGGTGCCGACGACTTTCAGCTCGAAGGTGACGAGGTTGCTGGCCTCCGGAGGCGGGACCAGGGCCAAGGCGATCGAGGCGAACGTGGTGACGAACCCCAGGGAGCAGACCACGATGGTTCCGAGGTTGCCTCCGGGGATGAGAATGATCTCGCTCCGGACACCCTCCCTCAGCCGCAGGACGATCGCGGCGGCGAACAGGTACAGGTAGGGGATGAAAAAGACGATCAGGGTGACGTTCACCAGGAGAAGGTAGGCCTCCTCCACGCTGCCGCCGAAGTATCCCGTGGCGATGAACAGGCTGGAGATGACCCCCTGGACCAGAATCGCCACGTAGGGCGAGCCGTACTTCGGATGGACCTTCCCGAAGCTCGGTGGCAGGTAGCGATCCAGGCCCGCCACGAAGGGAATGCGCGCCGAGCCCGCGACCCAGGCGCTGGTTCCCCCCAGGCCGCTCACGGTCAGCAGGAGCGCCATGGCCGAGAGAATCCAGACCACCCCGACCCGGCTGGTGACTTCCGCGATCGCCTGCATCACGCCGCTGACGATGCTGATCTCGCGGGCCGGAACCGCCATGTAGATGGAGAGGCTCCCCGACATATAGATGATGGCGATCAGGATGCCGCCGTACAGGACTCCCCGGGGGATGTTGCGCCGGGGCTCGCGAATCTCGCCGCCCATGATGGAGGCCAGCTCCAGCCCGGCGAAGGCGAAGCACATCTGGGACCAGTAGTTGACCGTGCTGAAGGAGCCCTCGGGCATGAGGCCCTTCCAGGTAATCGGGTTGGCCGAGCCGAACATGTAGTAGGCGGAGACCCCCATCAGGATCAAGACGAGCGCCGGCACCCAGGTTCCGATGGCGCCGAGGTTCTGCAGCCACTTCGCCCCTTTGAGCCCCCGTATGTTCAGCAGAATCACGAACCAGAAGAACAGCAGCGACAGGCTGGTGACGAAGATCTTGCTCTCACCCAGCTGCTGGATGCTGGTGCCGCCGATGTAGACGGCATTGCCGACGGTGAACGCCAGGAGGCCGGGAAAGTAGAAGAGGTTGTTGACCCAGTAGCACCAGCCACAGACGAAGCCGTGGAATTCCCCGAAGGCCTTCTTGGTCCAGACGTAGATGCCCCCCTCTTCCGGATAGCGGGTGGAAAGCTCGGTGACCGCCAGGCCCTGCGGCAGGAAAAATGCGAGGAAGGCCAGCATCCAGAGGGTCAGGGAGGCGGCGCCGTAGCGGGAGGCGGAAGCCAGCCAGCGGATTCCGGTGATGGCTACGACATTCAGGAAGACCAGGTCCAGCAGACCGAGCTCCCGGCGGAGCTCGGTCACTTTCGCCTTGGCCGCGGCCGCGACTTTTTGGCTCAGACCGCCCCCTACATCATCGCTGCGGGCGGCGCAGGCTCATCGGGACTTCCTGCGTTTCGCAAGGGAATTGAAATCATGCTCCACCCCATGAGCCCGAGGACGATCAGTCCCACCAGATAGGAGGGGTGCTCAAAGATTCCCGGGATTGGCCCATTCATGAAGAACTGGTATCCCGCGGTCACCAGCCCGACCAGCGCCTCACCGGCAATGAGCCCCGAGGCGATGAGGATGCCCACATTCTCCACCCGGATCCGCTGCGCCGAATTGAGGCCTTTCCGCGTGGCCCGGCTGTCGCACAGCCAGCGGATGAGGCCCCCGACGAAAATCGCGAACGTGGTGTCCAGGGGGAGGTACATTCCGACCGCCACCAGCATCGGGCTGCGAACCTGCAGCATGATCATCACGATGCCCATCAGGATGCCGGTCACCACCAGCGGCCAGGCCATCTGCCCCCCCACGATTCCCTGGGAGAGGGACGCCATCAATCCGGCCTGCGGGGCGGAGAGCTGCGGGTCGCCGAAGCCAATCCCGCCTCCCGCCTTGTTGCCCTCGTACAGAATCCAGATCGGGAAATACATCACCAGGCTGGCGCAGACGACTGCAATCAGCTCGACAATCTGGATCGTGCGCGGGGTCCCGCCGAGGATGTAGCCGACCTTGAAATCTTGAAGGAGCTCCCCGGCCACTGCCGATGAGACACAGACGACGGCCGCCACGCCCAGCACGGCGATGACGCCGCTCGGCCCGGCAACTCCCAGGGAAGTCATCAGCAGGGCTGCGATGATCAGCGTCGAGAGCGTGAGGCCGGAGATCGGGTTGTTGGTCGAGCCGATCATTCCCACCAGATAGCCCGACACGGTGGCGAAGAAGAAGGCGGCGATGATCATGACCACCGCGGCGACGACTCCGCCCAATACCAGGTTCGAAAGATAGATGTACAGGGCCACCATCAGGATGAACATGACACCGATGAGCGAGAAGACCGTCTTGGAGCTCATGTAGCGCTCGGTCCGCGACACGGTCGCAGGCTCCGGCGCTCCGCCCCGCAGCTCGCTGAGGGCCTTCCCCAGGCCACCAATCAGGTTCTTGCGCATCCTATAGAGGGTGTAAGCCGCACCCACCAGCATGCCGCCGACGGCGATAGGCCGGACGATGTACCGCCAGACCGCGGTGGCTTGTCCGCCCCAGGCCTCGGGATCGGACACCGCGTCGGGGGGCAGGAACGCCTGGATCTGGGGCCCGAGGAAATAGAGAAGCAGGGGCACGAGCAGTCCCCACGCCAGGACGCCGCCCGAGAAGTTCAGCGCCGCCAGGACGGGGCCGATGATGTAGCCGACCCCCACGTAGGCCGGGCTGATGGCCGGAGCGGAGAAATAGGTGACGCCGCCGGTCGGCAGGACGTTCTGGGAGTTCAGCGGACCGAGCCGCAGCGTGCTCAATCCCAGCGTTCCGACCCTGACGAAGACCTCCTTCGTCTGGGCGAACAGCTGGATGGCTCCGAGGAAGTAGATGAGCGCACCGGATCCGATGTTGTAGAAGAGGTACTTGGCGGTTTCCCCGCCGCGCTGTCCCGCCTTGTGAATCTCCGCTGCGGCGACCGACTCCGGGAAAGGAAGATCCGGGTCTTCCACCATCACCCGCCGGACCAGCGAGACGAACAGCACGCCGAGGACTCCTCCGACCAGCATCAGCGCGGTGGATTTCCAGTAGGCTTCTCCCACGCCGAAGGAGGGCCAAGCGCCCACGAGCACGAATGCCGGCAGCGTAAAAATTGCCCCCGCCGCCACCGACTCGCCGATGGATCCGGCCGTACGGGCGATGTTCTCTTCCAGGATCGACCCTTTGCGAAGCCTGCCCAAAACCGCCATGCTGATCACCGCTGCGGGGTAGGTCGCGGCGATGGTGACGCCGGCGCGCAAACCCAGGTAGGCGTTGGCAGCTCCCAGCACCAGCGTCATGGCGATCCCGAGGATCAGCGCACGCGGTGTGAATTCGGTCATTGCCATCGACTCGGGAACGAACGGCTGGTGACGCCGGCCGGACCCGGGTTGAGAATCCTGTGGATTCGCCATGGAGTGGTGTCCCCCCCGTAGGTTTGGTGAGAGCTCGCGCAATTCGCGAGACTCTAACCCAGCCCCTCGCGGACTGTCAACGGAAGACACCCCTGGTATAATGCGCCCGCTTCTATGGGCACGAATCCCCGTGATCCCCCCCCGGCCGCCCGAGCGGCGGCTTTCGATCCGGATCTCCTCCAGTCCCGGAGCATCCTGATCTACGTCCGATCCAGCCTGGTCCTTTCGCTGCTGCTCTACACGACCATCGCCACGATGGTCTATTCGGACCTTTACGTGCATTTGATCCGGCAGGCGAGCGACGCCTTCCAGCAATTCCGGGTCATTCCGGGAGCCCTGTTCATCGTTCTGATGGCGGCCGCCCTCTCCCTGGCCATCCGAATGAAATTGCTGCTGGAAAAGGCGGCCATGGGAATTGTGGCAATGAACCTGGCCGTTCTATTTCTGAGGGGCAGGATGGCGGGACAATCGGATGCCTATCTGGCGCTGTGCCTCGTCTCCCTGTCCCTGGATGGTGCCCTGATCATCACCCTCGTCGCCTTCTATCGAAAATATCCCAACGTTCTGAAGCTCCTCCGCCAGAAAGCCAGGGAGTGAGCGGAGGCGAGCCATGTCGGATCTCCTGAGCGCGGCCCGGACCGCCGTGAACCAGTGCCTGGGGGCGAAGCGGGGCGAAAAGTTCCTGGTGATCACCGACGAGCCGCTCCGGCCGATCGGCCTGGCCTTCTTCGAGGCGGGACGCGAGGCCGGCTGCGAGACCATCCTGTGCGAAATCCTCCCCCGCAAGAACAGCGGCGAGCCGCCGCCCGAGCCGATTCCCGATTTCTGGAAGCGCTTCGATCTGTTCGTCGCCCCCACCAGCCGCTCCCTGACCCACACGCAGGCCCGTAAGGCGGCCAGCGAAGTGGGGGTGCGCGGCGCCACCCTGCCGGGCATCAGCCCCGACACCATGGCGCGCTGCCTCGCCGCCGATTACCAGGCCATCGCCCGGCGCAGCGAGCGCCTTGCCGAGATTCTCACGGCGGGAAAATCGGCGCGGGTGACCACCCCTGCGGGGACCGACATCACCCTGTCCATCGACGGGCGTCAGGGCACAGCCGACACAGGGCTTCTCACGGCGCGCGGCGCCTTCGGCAATCTTCCGGCGGGCGAAGCTTTCCTCGCTCCGGTAGAGGGGACTTCCGAAGGGGTCATCGTGGTAGACGGGTCGGTGGGTGACAGTGGAACGCTCACCCGGCCCATTACCTTGGTAGTCAAAGGCGGCTACGTCACGGAGATTCTGGGGGGCGAGGAGGCGGATCAGCTCAAGCGACTGCTGGATCCGCATGGGCGGGACGCTTACAGCATCGCGGAGCTGGGGGTAGGGACGAACGACAAGGCACGCATCGTCGGCAATGTCCTGGAGGACGAGAAAGTCCTGGGCACCGTGCACATCGCCGTCGGCAACAATGCCTTCATGGGAGGCACGGTCAACGTGCCAAGCCATCACGATGCGGTGCTGCGCAAGCCCGATCTGATCATCGACGGTCGCGCCGTGATGCGGGCGGGAGAATTGCTCTAGAGATGCCCAAATCGAAGCGCTGCCCCTATTGCACCGCCGAGAACAACGTTTACGCCACCCAATGCACCTCCTGCTTCCGCTCGCTGGTCTTCGAGATGCCCTGGACCGTGAACATCCTCACCCTGCTCATCCTCGGCGGCCTGGCCTACCTCACGTTCTATTTCCTGGAATTCCTGCGCTCGAAAATGAACTGAATCCAAGGCGGGACGCGGATCGCCCAGCAGGACCGGGCGTGATCCCGGAGCTGCAGGGACGTTGTGTGAAACGCTGCGCTAGGAAGCCGGCGTGGCGGGGGGGACGGCCGGCGGCGGAGCGGGCGGCTGAGGCACCGGGGCCACCGAGGGGGCGGTCCCTTCGAGGTACTTCTGCGGCGCCTGCACCAGCTCCTTCAGGGCCTGATCGGTGAGATGCGGGAAACGGATCTCATCACCGACGTTGAGCCAGTGGATGTCCTTCCTCTTCTGCTTGGGATTGTAATTTCCCTTCTCGTCGAAGTAGTTGTCCTTCTCGTAGAGAATCCGGCTCTCGGCCTGCAGCCACACGTAGGCGGCCACCAGCGAGGCAATTTCCTTGTCCATGGGATTGGTGATGTCCACTCCCAGGGCGGCGGCGTACTTGATGCCCACTCCCCAGGCGCCGTACTTGTCGTCGTCCGTGATGGTGTACGTGATGATGGCATGGTCTTCGGTGTAGGAATGGGCCATGGGCTGGGGATTCTTCAGCGTCGAGAAGCCCTCCTTCACCGGAACCGTGTCGAAATACCACTTGTCCCAGGTGAAATTTCCCACGGGCTGGAATAACGGTCCCAGGGTGCGGATATCCAGCTCCCCCTTGAGGATGCGGCGGGCGTAATCGGCCAGCGCGCTCTGGATTTCTTCGTGCTGCTCGTAATAGGACTGCCCCGTCTCCTTGGCCTTCTCGGATACGGGGAGCGAGGCCTGGGGGGAGGGGGGCGGAAGCTCGGGCGGCAGCTGGCGGCCGGCATTGGGATCCCGCACGAAGAACCAGAAGCCATAGAGGATGCCGCCCACGATCAGAATGGGGAGAGCGACCACCAGGATGCGGTGGTGCCACTGAACCTCGCGCCGCTGGCCGTCCAGCTCGCGCTCCAGAGACTCCATGAAATGCTTGTCCATCTCGCCCATCATCCCCTCGCGCGCAACGTTTGGCCCGCCCCGGAATTCTCGCGAGTCCCCTGCGTCGCCATCACGGATCGGCGCGCCGCCTGGACTGTTCTGCTCGTATGGAAGCGGCTCATTATATGCAAGCCGAACGGCGTGTCAAACACGAATTGTCATCCCGTCCCGGGCCAGTTTGAAGCCCGGGATGCGCCGGCGTCGGGCCAGTTCCGGACCCAGGTGCGTCAGCAGGAGGGCGCCGACCTCGAGCCCCTGCCGGTTCGCTCTCAGCTCGGAAAGCGACAGGTGCTTGTCCGACCGCTTCGAGGCATGGGTGCACTCGCACAGGAAGAGGTCGGCTCCTCGCACCTGTTCCGGGAGCGCGGGAAACCAGCCGGTATCACCGCTGTACGCCAGCTCCCTCCCCCTCCAGCGGACGCGATATCCGAAATTCAGATGATCACCCTGGTGCCGGACGGGAAAGGGAAGAACCCTGGGGCCCCGGGGTCCGGCCGGTAGAAAGGGGCGATGCGGTTCGAGAATCCGGTAGTTCACCCGGAAACGCCGGCCATTGCCGGGCTTGGGGGGGAACAGGACACGATAGATGCCTTCCACCCGGGTCTTCACCCCCCGCGGACCCGCTATCTCCAGGGGGGAGGAGCGTCCGCGAAGGTGCTGAAACTCATGGAAGAGGAAGGGGAGCCCGGCCACGTGGTCCCCATGCAGATGGGTCAGCAGCACCAGATCCAGGGAGGCCGGGTCCACCCCCATCCGCTTCAGCGAGACCAGGGTGGTGACACCACAATCCAGCAGCCAGCGAGAATTCCCGGCCTGAATCAGGTAGCCGCTCTGGTTTCGGCCGCCGCTGCTGAAAGGATCGCCCGAACCCAGCACTGTGAGCATGAGCTGCGGAGACACTTTATTCCTCCTGGACTTCCAGCATAATCCCTAGTGGGGTCTTCCTGCTAGAATACGGCGCATGAATCTTACAGTTCTGGGCGTACCCTCCAGCATCGGCGCGCGCAACACCGGCACCGAGAAGGCACCCGGCGCCTTGCGCGACGCGGGGCTGCTCCAGTCGCTGGCGGCGCGCGGCCACAGCGTGCGTGACGCCGGAGACCAGGAAACGGCGCCGTACGTGCCCGATGACAACCCGTCCCACAAGAAGCGCCAGAACCTCGAAGGGGTGATCCGGATGGTGAAGGCACTGGCGCCGAGGGTCGAGTCGGTCCTGCGCGAGGGGAGGATTCCACTGGTCCTGGGTGGCGATTGCTCCGTCGCCCTGGGGAGTCTGGCCGGAGCGGTGCGGGCTCGCGGCGAGATGGGACTGGCCTATTTCGATCGGGACGCCGAGCTGAACACACCGCAGAGCACTCCGTCGGGAATCCTGGACGGCATGGTGATCGCGCACCTGCTGGGACGGGGGGAGCCGGCCCTGGCTCTTCCGGACGGCTCCTCGCCGCTGCTTCGGCCGGGAAAACTGGCCCTGCTGGGAGTGGAGCGGTTCGACCCTCAGGAAATCCCCTTCTACGAGGCCTTGCCCGCCTTGCGGATTCCCGGATCGGAAGTGCGGAAGATTGGGGGCGCCAAGGCCGCCGAGGAGGTCCTGACCCGGCTCGCTTCAGGTGACGACCGCTTCTGGGTCCACTGCGATCTGGACGTACTGGACGGCACGGAGATTCCCGCGGTGGATTTCCCCGCTCCGGGGGGGATCAGCCTGGCCCAGATGGAAGTGATTCTGGCCCGCCTGACGGGCGCGGCGGGGTTCACTGGCCTGGAGATCACCAACTTCAACCCGGACAAAGACCCCGACGGCGCGGTCGCACGCCGGGTCGTGGATCTTCTGTCGGTGGGACTCGCACCGGAGGGACCGCAGGGATGAGCACTTCCAAGAGCCTGACGCGGGCATGGCCGCTGGCCGGCGCTCTGCTGCTGGCGGGAGCCGGAGACTTCCAGGCCTTCGAGCTGCCTGACGTGCGGGCTATCTACGAGCGCCCCTGGGTGGAGGGGTCGCGCCCGTCGGCGGGAAAGATCTCTCCGGATGAAGCCTGGGTGGCCTATTTCTGGAATGAGGTGGGGTACGCCAGGCCCCTGAATCTCTTCGTGGTCTCCTCCGGCGGTGGAACGCCGCGCAAGCTCACCCAATTCACCTCGCACGTGCCGGAGTCGTCGAAACCCATCTCCTGGCCTCTCGCTTCGCCGGGCGCTTTCGTGGAGTTCTCCCCCGACTCCCGAAAGGTGCTGTTCGGGTATGACGGTGATTTGTACGTCGCGGCAGTGGATGGAAGCGGGCTGGAGCGCCTCACGCGCACCAATGCCGGCGAGTCGGAGGCGATCTGGGCGCCGGATGGCAAATCGATCGTCTACGCCAGCGGCGGCGCCCTGTACCGGATGAGCTATCCCGGGCCGGGGATTCATCAGCTCACCACTCCCGAAGGAGAGGCTTCCCACTCGTCGCCGCGCTGGTCCCCCGATGGCGCGCGCATCGCTTTCACCTCCCAGGTGGGAAGCGACCAGCATGACTTCCTGGTTCCCTATTACCTGGATGAATGGGTCAGGACTAAGGATTTCAAGCGCGGGTTGGAGAAGAACCGGGTCGGAATCGTCTCACCGGAGGGGGGCCCGGTCGTCTGGGTGGACACGGGAGAAGAGACCATCTGGTGGCTCAACGAAGTGGTCTGGTCGCGGGACGGCCGCCGGATCCTCCTCGACTACCTGTCCAAGGACACGAAAACGCGCACCATCGTGGCCGCCGATGCTCCTCCGATGCCCACCGCGCCGAAAGTGGAGGAGGTGCCGGCGCCGCTTCCCTCGCCTCCCGAGAAGAAACAGGACCCGAAGGTGGTCGCCTGGCGCGTCTATCGGGAGACCGATCCCAAATGGATCTACACCTTCGATGGCTTCGTGACCGACACCACCTCCACCGATTTCGCGCCGGATGGCGGCCGCATCCTCTTCACATCCGAAAAGAGCGGCACCAACCAGGTGTACACGGTGGGGGTCCTGGGAGGAAGAGCCAGGCGCGTGACCCAGGGAAAGGGAGCGGTGGACTGGGCCGGCTGGATGGGAGACTCGAAGACCATCGTCACGCTGGGTGCCGACGACGACCCGGCGCGGCGATTTCTCTTTCTCACCCCCGCGGCGGGAGGGAAATCGGATCGGTTGGGGGCGGTTTCAACCTACCTGACCCATCCCGTGCTATCGCGCCGCGGCAGCCTGGTCCTCTATGAAGGCTCGCGCCTCGGCGTGCCGTACGATTACTTCACGGCCGGCCTGGCGACGAAATCCTCGATTCAGGTCAGTCGAACCGTTCCCGAGAAGTTCGTGGATTTCGAGCTTCCCCGGCCGTCGGCCGGGAACGGGGGGAATGCATATCGAGGCTGGGTGCTGCCCGAGATCGTCTCCTTCCCGGCCCGGGACGGGACGAGGCTGCGCGGCGCCCTCTACGGGCCGCGCTCGGTCGAGGGATCGTTCCTGAAAGCCTCCGCCTGCGCCACGCCCTTTCCAGTGGTGATGTTCGTCCACGGAGCAGGAATTCAGCAGAACGTCGTGGAGGGTTGGAGCGTTTATTCCCCCAACTTCAAGTTCGCCACCGTCCTCAGCCAGCGCGGCTTCGCCGTTTTCGAGGTGGACTACCGCGGGAGCTCGGGCTATGGGCGTGATTTCCGCACCGACGTGGCCGGTCACCTGGGCGGGAAGGACCTGGACGACGAATTGTCGGCCGTGGATTACTTGAAGACCCTCCCTTGCGTGGATCCCCTGCGGATCGGCATCTACGGCGGGTCGTACGGCGGATTCATGGCCGAGATGGCCCTGTTCCAGCATCCCGACGTTTTCGCCGCCGGCGCCGCGCTGAGGCCCGTGGCCGATTGGAGCAACTACTATCGCAGCAACGCCTACTACTGCCTGCAGCGCCTCGGAGCGCTGGAGGATCAGCCCGAGGCGTATCGGCGCTCCTCGCCCATCAACTTCGCCCAGTCCCTGCAGGACCCGCTGCTGCTGCTCCACGGAGTGCTCGATTCCAACGTCCCGTTTCAGGACACCGTCCAGCTCACCGATCGGCTCCAGTACTATCAGAAGCCTTTCGAGCTGATGATCTACCCGCGCGAGGACCACACCTTCGCTGAACAGCAGAGCTGGATCGATCAATACAGCCGCATCCTCGATTTTTTCGTGAGGCAGCTCAATCCATGACGAGACACGCGCAGCTCTTCCTCCTCTCCGTGCTCATTGCCGCGGCGCCGCCCGCCTGCGGCGCCTCTCCCAATCCAACCGCCGCTTCGAAGCCGAGGGCGGCAGTGCTCTTGAGAACCTACTTCGTGCCGCTGCGCGCCGATATGCCCCTGGGGCCGAAACATCCGCCGCTCGATCGATTTCAGGTGAATGGAACCCTGCCGGCCGGTCAGGCCGGGAAGGACCAGCTCCAGGCTCTGGCCGCCCGCTTCACGCTGAGCAACCTGGCCTATCAGTACAGCAATGTGAAGCCGATGGAGCCCACCGGAGAGACCGTGCTGCAGATGGGCTTCGGCGAGGAGATCCAGGTGAAGGTCGCCAATCTTACCGAGGTGGAGGGAGGGCGGCTCGCCGCCGATTTCACCATCACCTTCGGGCCGCACAGCCTGATCCAGCAAAACCTGTCCTTCAAGCCGGGGGACTGCGTGATCTTCGCCGGTCACCTGCAGGCGAGCCTGCCGATCCTCTCGGTCTTCTCGGTGGAGATTCGGCGCTTCCCCGCCGATGCGACTCAGGCCTATGACGAGTTTCTCCTGCAGGCCCGCCGGGACGCCGAGGCCTTCGCGCCTCCCCCGCCCCAGCAGCGGGACCAGGAACCCTATCTGCCCGGCGTGGGAGACGTGAGCATGCCGGAGCTCCTGTCCAGGAACACCGCCGTCTATCCGGAAGCCGCCAAGCCGGACCGGATGGAAGGACAGGTCATCGTGGAGGTCGTGGTGGACAAGGAAGGCAATGCCACCCGCCCGCGGGTGCTCACCCCTCCCTCCATTTTCGACTACTCGGCCCTCGACGCCGCAGTCACCTACCGCTACAAGCCGGCCATGAAGAACGGGAAGCCCGTCTCCGTGACCATGAACATCATCATCATTTTCAAGTACACGATGCGGCCCACTTGAAGCGACGTCTCACCCCCTCTTCCGATCCGCCGATCGTCGAATCCCCGCCCGTCTTCCGCAGGCCCGCAGCCATCGCCTTCATTTTCATTACCGTTGTCCTCGACGTGATAGCGCTGGGAATCATCATCCCGGTGCTGCCCAGGCTGGTGCAGAGCTTTCTGGGCGGCGACACGGCCCGCGCGGCCCAAACCTACGGCCTGTTCGGCACCGTCTGGGCTTTGATGCAGTTCATCTTTTCACCGGTCATGGGCGCGCTTTCCGACCGGTTCGGCCGGCGGCCGGTCATCCTCTTCTCGATCTTCGGATTGGGATTCGACTACATCCTCATGGCGCTGGCTCCCTCGCTCGGGTGGCTGTTTCTGGGCCGGGTGATTTCGGGAATCACCGGTGCGAGTTTCACGACGGCCGGTGCCTACATCGCGGATGTGACGCCGGCCGAGAAACGAGCGGCCGGCTTCGGGATCATCGGCGCGGCCTGGGGACTGGGGTTCGTTCTCGGACCCGCCCTGGGTGGCGTGCTGGGAGGCATCGATCCGCGGCTCCCCTTCTGGGCCGCCGCGGGCATGACGCTGGTGAATGCCGTCTATGGGTTCTTCGTGCTGCCAGAATCCCTGCCGCGGGAGCGGCGTCGCCCCTACTCCTGGAGGCGCGCCAACCCGCTGGGCTCCCTCAAGCTGCTGCGCTCCCATCCCGAGCTGTCCGGACTGGCCACGGTCTACTTCCTATTCCTGCTGGCGCATCAGGTGCTACCCAGCGTCTTCGTGCTCTACACCGGGTACCGCTACGGCTGGAGCGAGCGCACGGTGGGACTCACTCTGGCGGCAGTGGGCATCTGCAACATCACCGTGCAGGGAATTCTCATCAAGCCCATCGTGGCGCGGTTCCGGGAGCGCGCGACGCTTCTGGCCGGGCTGCTGTTCGGCTTCACCGGATTCACGGCCTTCGCCCTCGCCGGCAGCGGCGCGGTGATCTGGGCCTGCCTGCCCGTGTTCGCGCTGATGGGGCTGTTCGGCCCGGCGGTCCAGAGCCTGATGACCCGTCGCGTCGATCCCTCCGAGCAAGGGCAGCTCCAGGGCGCCAACAGCGGCATCATGGGGATCACCGGACTCATCGGACCGGGGATGTTCACCCTGACTTTCGCCTTCTTCATTGGCGATGGACGCGACTGGCACCTTCCTGGGGCGCCTTTCTTTCTAGCCGCGCTGTTGCTCGTGATGGCCCTCGGTGTGGCCTTCTGGGTCACCCGACCCGATACAGCTGCCTTGCCCCAGGAATAGAACGGACGGGCTCGCAGTTTTTGGTGCAAGGGGGGATCGCCGATGAATGCAACGAATCGGAGCGCGACCATGCCGGTGCTGTTCGTCGGGCATGGATCGCCTATGAACGCCGTCGAGGACAACGAATTCAAGCGCGGCTGGGAGGCGGTGGCGCGGGCGCTGCCGAGGCCGAAGGCCGCCCTGTGCATCTCAGCGCACTGGGAGACTCCGGGAGTCTCGATCACCGCCGCGGATCATCCTGAGACCATTCATGACTTCTACGGGTTTCCCCGCAAGCTCTTCGAGATTCGCTACCCCGCCCCGGGTGATCCGGATCTGGCCAGCAGGACCGCCGGCATGGTGAAGGGAACCCGGGTGGGACTCGACGGAAATCGCGGGCTGGACCATGGATGCTGGAGCGTGCTGCGCGCCATGTACCCCGCCGCCGACGTCCCTGTCTTGCAGCTCAGCCTCGACACATCGCGCCCCGGCGCCTTTCATTATCAGCTGGCGCGCGAGCTGGCGCCGCTACGCGAGCAGGGAGTGCTCATCGTCGGCAGCGGCGACATTGTGCACAACCTCGGCATCATGGACTTTGGACGGTCGGACGGTTACGACTGGGCCCTGCGATTCAACGACGAAGTCAAGAAACGAATCGAGGCGAGAGATCACCGGGACCTCCTGGATTACCAGTCCCTGGGGCCGGAAGCTCGGCTGGCCATTCCCACACCCGAGCACTACTTGCCGCTGCTCTACACCCTGGCGCTACAACGCGACGACGACCCCGTCTCATTCTTCAACGACAAGACGGTCATGGGCTCTGTCTCGATGACCTGTCTGACGCTGGGAAGCACAGAGCGGTGAGTCTCATGCCTGCCCGTGCTGCAGTGCCGCGGGCGGCAGAGTGGAGTTTGCGTGTGGGAAAGCGCTCGTCAGCTGGAGTGAGTCTGAATCAATCGAAGCAAAAGGGAGAGCAGGCCTGCGCCCAGTCCGAGGCTGAATGCGATACTCAGTACGATGGCCAGCAGGAGAAGGAGGAGGTCCATGGAGGGGGTGGGTCCTTTCGTGAGGTTTGGGGGGACTTGGCTTTCGCGTCGCCCTCGGCGCTTCTCGCCAGTCCCGGTCGCCTGAGCCGGGGCATAATCTAGGGTAAATCCCCGCAAAAAGCAAACTTACCCGTTCGCGTCAAGATTTCGGCGCCATCCACCCGCCAATTTCAACACTCTCCGGCATTCCACCGCCGACCGGCTCATCCGACTTTCGAGATCGGGCCTCAGTCGCAGTCGCCCTTGGGGTGCCGGCTCCGCCAGACTCGGGCCCACTCCAAGGTCGTCTGGGGATCAGGATGCAATCCGCATATCCCCTTTACCACCAGGAACCTACGTTGGATATGCACCAGGGGGAAAAGCAACCCTTCTTCGCGCAACAAGGCATCCAGCGATGAGACCCCTGCGGTGATTTTGGACGGATCCCCCTCCCTTTCCAGCTCGCGGAAGGCTGTCAGCACCGTGGGGGGAGCGGAGCGGTTCCACCGGGCCATCTCCTCCAGACGTAGGGCAGGATCCGGACTGACGGGGAGTGAAGGAATGATAAACATCTGGTATTCGCCTCGGGCCAAAGTCCCAAGAAGGTCCGCCGCCCTGATCGAATGGGGGACCACGCGACCGCCGGCCTTGAGAACCTGGGCGGTGAGTCGCTCCGCGAGCAGGGCGAGGGTTCGATCTCCCTCTGGATAGACGAGATCCAGCCGGCCGAGCCCGGAAGGGGGCGCGGCGGGCGCCGATTTGGAGGCGCCCGGCTTGGCCGCCGACGGCACCCCCAGGAGTGTGGCGGGGACTTTGCCTGAATCGCCGGCTGCGGCCTGGGCCATTTCTTCCCGATCCAGGGAAGCGAGAAACCGCACGGCCGTGTCGTCACGCGAGAAGGGGGCCGCGGATCGGTTCAGTCCCAGCAGGTAGGTGCGTCCTTCCGCCGGGGTGAAGACTTTGACGAGAGGATCGGAGAGCGCCTTCTCGAGCGGCGGGAGCACCGCCATGTCCAGCGTCCCGGTGGCCAGCTTGTCCCGGGCCGCGGCCTCTCCCCGGACGAAAGCCATCTCGTCCAGATGCGGCAGACCGCGAAAATACTCCGGGTTGCTGCGCACGACGATCAGCTGCGCTTTGGGCGTTCCCCAGATCTGAAAGTAGCCTATCCCCTCCTCATCCTCTCCGAATGCCGAAATTCCCATCGCCGGGTGGGCGAGCCGCGACGGGAAATCGCGCACCGGATAGCTCAGCTCCACTCTCAGCGTCAACCCATCTTCAAGGATGAGTCCGGCCAGGTGCGGGGTTTTACCCGAGCGCATCTCCTCATATCCCTTCACCGGCTCCAGCAGCCAGGCGTGGAAGGAATCGGGCGCGACGATCAGCTTCTCCCAGGAGGCCGCTACGTGCCGCGCTTCCAGGTATCGCCCGTTCGTGAAAACGGTCTCGGGCCGCAGGTGGAACACCCATTCTCTTCCGTCCTGCAGCATCTCCCACTTCACGGCCAGCTCGGACTCGAGACGCCCCGAATCACCGAACCGTGTCAGGCCATGGAACGCCAGCCCCCTCAATATTCGATCGCTCTGAGTTGCCAGGTGGGACGCTGCGAGGCCGGTGAACGGCTCCTCCAGGGCAAAGGTGCCCTCCCCTCCTTCTTCGGGGGCCGCTTCCCTGACCGGCCCAGGCTCGGGAGCGGGCTTCGCAGGAGCGGCCGGTGCCGGCGCGCTTGTCAGCGGTGGTCGGGGGCTGCGACAACCTGCAAGGGAGCTGAAGAGGGCGAGCGTTGCCAGGGCCCAGGCGCGTGCGGTGAGACCGCGGCAATCCGCGCCGGCGGAGTTCACGGAGCTTTCCTCGACTTCCAGGAATGCGTCAGCACCATCATGGCGGGCAGTGTGGTGAGAGCGGTGATCAGGCAGGTAATCGAGCCGATCACGCAGACCAGGCCCATCGACTGCAACCCCGGGTAGTTGGAAAGCCCCACGGTCCCGAAGCCCGCCACGTTGGTGAGCGCGGCCATGACCACGGCTTTGCCGGTTTCGAGCAGGCCTTCCGGGTTGTCCAGCCCCTCCTGGGAGATCCTGTGAATAATATGGATGCCGTAATCGATCCCCACCCCGAGAATCATGGTGGTCACGAAGGCGTTGATAAAGTTCATCTTGATTCCCAGGGCCTGCATTCCCGCCAGCATCCACACCACCCCCAGGATCAGCTGGATCATGGCCAGGGTGGTGAGCCAGCCACTGCGGAAGTCGAGCCAGAGCAGCACCGCCACCAGCGCCAGGCCCAGGAGCACCGCCCTCCAAGCGTCCCTACGGAAGATCCGCCGCATCTCAGTGCTGGCCAGGTTTACACCGGTGATTTCGACGCCGTTGTCCGGATCGTGGATGGCGAGCACCAGCGCTGGAGGAGCGTGCCGCTTGGACTTCACGTTGGCCGGAAAAAGGTAGGTGACCGTCCGGACATTGCCCGGCTCCAGCTTCACGTAGCGGCTCACGAAAGGATCCAGGCCGGCCTTTTGGAGATCTTCCAGCGTGACGGGTCGCGACGGATTCAGGGTGGCGGGGAGCGTCTTGAGGTAATTTGCATAGATCCCCTCACGGAAGCCATTCTCCGCCAGCGCCGCCTCGAAGGTCCGCTCGATCCGCTGCAGGCTGAACGGGCCGGACGCGCCTTGCTTCAGTGCCTGGATGATGCGCTCCTGGTCGGCCCGGGCGGGCAGATACGTGAGGATCGATTCGTAGCCCAGCAGCGTCCCGTTGGCCACGAACTCGTCGAGTTTCTCGTTGACCCGATGGTTCTTTTCCAGGACTTCACTCGCGTCCGTGCCCCGGCAGACCACCATCATGGGATTAAAGGTGGCCCCGAACCGCCGCGAGATCTTCTCCTGAATGAGGATCCCCTTGTTGTTGCGCGATCGCAGCTCCTGGACGTTGTCGGAAAACTGCAGGTTCCACGCCATGAAGCCTGCCACGATGGTGAGCAGGCCCGAACCCACCACAACGGGCAGCGGGTGCGCGGTGCTCCAGCTCATCACCCTCTCGATGCCGAAGGAGTGAAGATAGAGCTTTTTGGCGACGTCCTTCTTGCGCGGCCGCCCTTCGTTCCAGGCAAGCATGGCGGGCAGGAGAAAGAGAATGGCCACCAGGCACAGGAGGATTCCAGAGCCCACCAGAAAACCGAAATCCTTCAGCCCTTTGTACTCGGTGGTGCACATGGCGTAGAAGGTCCCGGCCGAAGTGATCGCCCCGGTGAACACTCCGAAGGCCGTGTTTCCCATCATCAGGGAAATCGCCTCGTCCAGGCTGCGCCCGGCTTGGCGCTCCTCCACATAGCGGGCGTACATGACGATGGTGAAGTCGGTCCCGAGCCCCATCAGCATTGCCCAGAACCCGGTGCTCGCGGAATTGATGTGTCCCAGGCAGAGATACGCCACCGCGAGGGTGAGGAACTGCCCCACCAGCAGCGGCACCGAGGAGTAGAGAATCGCCCCGAACCGCCGGTAGCAGAAGGCATAGAGCGCGACGATGACCAGGAAGGACAGAGGGCCGTTGCGCATCATGTCCTGTCGGATCAGGTTGTTGTCTTCCAGGGCGATGATGTAGCCGCCTCCGTAGGAGACTTCCGGGGCTGCGACACCGCTATCACCGCTCTTCACCAATTCGGCAACGGCTTCCTGCTCGGCTTTGCGCACCTCCACCATCAGCTTCTTGGTGAAATCGATGTCCTGGGGAGGCCTCACGGGCTTGGCGATCAGCAGGAGCGCGCTGCCGTCCGGAGAAAGATAGTAGCCGCTCTCCAGATCCACCTTGAGCGCCCCCTTGCTGCGCAGGACTTCGGTCAGGAGCAGCGGGCTGATCCAGAACGGATCCTCCTGGAGGATCTTCTTCACCACGAAGGAGGAGGGACCCGACAGCTGGTCGGCGTTCTCCCGGACGCGGGCGCGAATTCCCTGGTCGGTGAACCTCGCCTCCAGCTCCGGCAGCTTTTGCGGAGGGAGGAAGAGAAGCTCGTTTTTCCTGAAGAAATCGAAGAACGGTCCCGAGGTGTCCAGACGATGCTCGACGTAGCGGATGTCCCGGATCTTCTGGAGGTGCATGGCTATCAGGTCGGCGTACTCCTGAAGGTCTTCCGCCGTCTGCCCCTGCTTGGTCTCCAGGACCACGAGCAGGTAATCGAGCCCGCCAAAATCATTAAGGGCGTTGCGAAAGGTGTTGATGGGGCGATTGTCTTTCGGGAGAAGGGCCAGGACATCGCCGTCCAGCGTCAGCTTGCTGCCCAGGTAGACCGAGATGGCGACCAGCAGGAGCGTGACCAGGAAGACTTGTCGATAGTGGGTTCTGGCGTATTTCTCGATGCGCAGGAAGAGTCCCTGCTTGATGGATCCCTTCACCCAGAACCCTCCTGGTATCGCGCCGGAGCATGATGGGAAAGCGCCGGCGCCGGCGTGGCGGGCGGCCCTCCTGGCGGAAGAAGGGGGATTGTCCAGCAAAAGGGCGGGCGTAGCAAGCGGGCCTGATTCGGATCGGCTCCAGGGGGCGGCGAGGGGTGGCTTCTCCTCGCTTCGCCTCTGTCCCTACGGACACTGCTCCTCCTGTCTCACCGTGAACGTCCCCGCTCCCACCGGTTTTGCAACTCGGTCGACGTGCATCGGGAAATTGACCTCTTGGTGACATTCGCAGTAGTTCGCGGTCGACTCGACCACCGTGCTTGCGAGATCGGGCGGAGAGGGTCCGCTCCGCACGCAAGTGACGTGGATCTCGTAGCAGAGGTTAGCCCCTGCCCCGTGGGCGACAAGGGCGGCGTGCGTGGAAAAATCGATCGCCGTCGTGCCGCACTTGGCCGGCCAGAAGGCGCACCAGTCGGCCAGGTTGTCGATGAGAAGGTATTGCGGGATCCCCGGGCGGAAATCGTAGAAAATCGACGTGAAGGGAACGTCGCATCTACGCTACCGCAGGCACGGGCGATGCGGCATCATTGGATAATTGGAACATGAGGCTTTTTTTTCGGGGGAGAAGGAGGGGGGTCCGATCCACCTGGGCCGGGAACTATGGTCGTCGAATTCGAGTTCCCGAAGACGTAGACGTGTCCTTTGTTGTAGCCAGTAGCCTCCGGGTCATAGTAGGTGCTGACGATCAGATCCGAGGGGCCCGGGCCGTCAACGAGTCCCCCACCAGCGACGCCTAGGCCGATGGATCCGCCGGAGGGATCCCCCACGAAATACAGGTCTTCGACGATATCGACTGCGCCTCCTCCAAAGAAGACGGAAACGCGGCCCGCTCCGCCTGTACCGTACAGGGCGCCGACCACGAAGTCGTCGATCCCATCGGCGTTCACGTCCCCGGCACCGGCGACGCTGGCGTAGGAGCGCGCGAGAGTGAGGTCCGCGACCGAGTTGGGAGACGAGCCGCCGAACCAGACCTTTACCTGAGTCCTCCCGGCGCCGATCAGGTCCGAGAACCCGTCGTCATTGACATCACCCGCGTTCGCCGCGTTCATGAGGTTCTCGTTAGCCGCGGAACCGAAGAGGCTGAGATCGGGGGTCGTATCGAACGCCGGCCCTCCGAACCAGACGTAGATCGCGCCGGCGCCGAGTGCTTCCGCACTGTTGGCCTGAGCGGAAGCGAACACGTCCGGGTGTCCATCGCCGTTCATGTCGCCGGCGCTGCCGACCACGGAGCCCAGCTGATCGTTGAATCCGATTCCACTGAACACGCGGTCCGGGACCGCATCCGGCGCGGCGCCTCCGAAGAACACGTACGCGTGTCCGGGCCGGTTTCCGCTGCCCGCGTTCTGCGGTGCGCCCACGATCACATCGTCGAAGCCATCCTCGTTCA
>Ga0137425_1000190_pt1 | contig 20186 bp, 19 predicted proteins | sample EasRivERMZT640_2_FD_102318 | JGI IMG/M metagenome (GOLD analysis project Ga0137425, IMG submission 102318) | Soil microbial communities from meander-bound floodplain in the East River, Colorado, USA - East River MetaG ERMZT640_2 | ecosystem: Environmental > Terrestrial > Soil > Floodplain ...
AAGGCCCAGCTTTCTCCCCAGGACATCGACCGCCCCCGCCTCGCCGTAGTTCTGGCCGAACACCCGGCAGCGCATGCGCTCTCCTTGCGTGAGCTGCCCATGCGCCTTCGCGACCAGATTGACCAGCTCCTCCCATCCGTACATGTCGGCGTAGTGCTGGGGCAACAGCCCCATCTCATGGCGCTCTTCAGTGTGAGGCGACAACCCCAACGCGGCTTGATACTGCAGGAATGTCTCTACCGGCAGGACCGGCAGAGCCATCGGCACCGCGACGAGACCCAGCCCCGACACCAGCACGGCCAGCGCCGGCCGCAGCCACCGCCTGCCGGAGGGCGACGACAACCGCTCCAGAGCCACTCCTCCCAGCGCCAGGAGCATTGGATAGGCGACCGCCAGGTAGGAGGCGCGGCTGCGCCCGCCAGCGATGAGAATCGCGAAGACCGTCAGGTAGATCCATACCAGCACGCTCCAGCGCCGCCCTTCCCGCGAGAAGAGACCGAAGAGGATTCCCGCCACCCAGACAGGCACACACCCCGGGTTCATGTCGAGAACCTGGCCCAGCAGGAAGCTCAGCGGCGAGACGTCCACCATCTTCCGGGCGGTGGCGTTGCGCATGAATTCCAGGGTCGGCCACCCGTGCTGCGCCTCCCAGAGAACGTAAGGCAGGAACAGCGCTCCGGCGATGCCTCCTGCCAGCCAGGGTCCGATCCTGAGCAGCACGCGGCGATGCGGAGTGAGGATCAAGCCGACGAACAGCCCGGCGCCGAACCAGAGCATGCTGATCTTGTTCTGAAGTCCCAGACCGATCACCGTCCCCAGCACCACCCAGTGCCACGCTCCCCCCCCGTCCAGCGCACAGACCAGCACCCAGGTCGCGAGCGTCCAGAACAGCAGATCGAAGGAGTTCATGGAGAAGTAACGGGCCTGTCCCAGAAAAACCGGGGACATCAGGGCGCACAGCGCCGCGAGCCCCTGGGCAATTCCGCCGCCACCCAGCCGGCGCGTGATCAAGCCCACCAGGAAGATGGTCATCACTCCGGCGAGGACCGGAAGGATGCGCACCGCCACCAGCGAATCGCCGAGCACGGCGCGCACCGCGGCCAGGATGGCGATGGAGAGCGGAGGGTGATCGACATATCCCCAGTCCAGGTGCTCGGTGCTGGCCAGGTAATAGAGCTCGTCCCGGAAATAGCCGTACTGATTGATGGCCACCAGGTGCAGAAGCAGCTTTACCGCAGCGAGCGCGCCCAGCGTGACCACCGCCAGCTTCGGCGCCGGGACCGGGACCGGATCGACCGCGGCATTGTCCTGCGAAGTCATGATCGGCATGCCCCTCCACGCAATCGACAATCCTTGGTCCGCTCGAGCCTTTCCGACCGGCAGCTCGAGGGCATTCTAATCTCCCCTTGCCTCCGGGCGATTTACGAAGACTGTCCCTCCAGGCGCGATGCGGCCTGTCCCCTCTTAACCCAGACGTACACGGGGACGCCGGCCATCAGGAGGAGGAAGCCCCAGTAGACGGCCTCCTGGCCCGAGCCGGCGATGGCCCAGAACGAATAGAGAAAAGCCAGAATGGCGACCAGCACGGAACCGGTTTTCCGCGATCCGCCGGAAGCCTCCCGCTCCTGTCGCAGCAGGGTCCACTCGGCGAGCGCCGAGAACAGATAAGGCACGAGACAGCTGAGCGTGGCCAGAAGTATGGAGAACGTGAAGAGCTGCACCAGCGAGCGCGTGTAATTGGCGGCGACCAGCAGGGTCACCAGGACGCTCGAGATCACCAGAGCCGTCACGGGCGTGCCATTCGCGGAGACTTGCGAGAAAACTTTGGGGAAGAGTCCGTCGGCCGCCAGGGCGAGCGGAATCTGCCCCTGGATCAGGATCCATCCGTTGAGGGCGCCGAAACAGGAGACGACGGCACCGATGCCCACGGCGTAACCGGCCCAGCTCCCCGCCAGCGCGCCCGCGGCATCCGCGAAGGGGGCGGTGGAGGTGGCGAGGCTCGCGGGAGTGAGGATCCCCATCACCACGACGGTGGTGCCGACGTAGAGCAGCGCCGTCAGCACGGTTCCGAGAAGCGTCGCCCGCGGGATGGTCCTTGCAGGATCGGAGATGTTGCCCGCCGGAATCGTCGCGGATTCGAGCCCGAGAAAGGCCCACAGGGTCAGCGACACGGTCGCCGTGGCCGCCGAGAAGGCGCTCGTTCCGGTGGGATTGAACGGTACGAAGTGGGATGGATCGAACCGGGCCCATCCGAAGACGACCAGAGCCACCAGTGGCAGGATTTTCAGCACAGTCGTGACCACCTGCATTCTCCCACCGGCGCGGATTCCCAGGACGTTCACCGCGGTGAGCAGCCAGATGGTCGCCAGTGCCGCCAGGGCTGCCTGGACGGGATGGCTCGCCAGCGACGGGAAGAAAATCGTCAGGTAGCTGATGAACGCCACCGCGATGGCCGCCACGGCTGCCAGCACGGAAATCCAGTAGCCCCACGCCATCAGGAAACCGGCCAGATCTCCGAACGCCAGCCGCGTGTACGCGTAGGGCCCGCCGGCCAGGGGCGCCCGCCGGGCGAGGCTGCAGAACACCTGGGCGAGAAGCAACGCCCCCACGGTGCTGATGAGCCAGCCCACCAGGCTGATGCCCCCGTAGGGGGCAAGGGAAGCCGGCAACAGGAAGATCCCGGAGCCGATCATGTTCCCGATGACCAGCGACACGCAGGTCCAGAACCCCAGCTCGGCGGCGCGAGACTCTCCAGCCCGCGGGGCCGGAGCGCTCACGAGCGGCTCTTGAGGATGACCGAGAGGAGGTCCTCTGTGCCGGGGATTCTTTCGAGTCGCGGGTACTTGGCTCCGCTGTGATAATCCAGCGTGCAGGTGCGAATGTACTCGCCGTTTTCCAGGATCAGCTCCAGAGGCTTGATCGAGCTCCTGGTGGCGACGACGGCGTCGCGCAGCATGTCGTCCGGGGAGTCTCCCGTCCATCGGCGCCCATTGACCGCCAGGATCTTCATGTTAGGCCCCACGCCGCCGCGATACGCGGCCCTTCCCGGAATCACATCCACGATGGTGCCGTCGTCCGCGACCACCATCCCCAGCGACGCGCTCAGGTCAATCTCCTTGTTGCGCGTCTCGTATGCCTTTTGCAGCGGGGATGGGGTGTCGGCATAGGCCAGGCGCCACCCGCTGCGCAGCACGCCTGCCGTCGGGGGCTTGGGGGAGGTGGAATCGACCCGCTCTCGAAAAAAGCCGGCCCAGTCGTAAGGCATGACTCGGTTCATCCCCTGGACCACGTCGTCGAAGGTATAGGGAACGACCATCGGAGGGCCGCTCTTTCCGCCGTAGAAAGCTTGCACGAAATCCTCCAACGACTTGCTGCCACCGGTTTTTTCGCGGATCAGGGTGTCGGCATCCAGCCAGATGAGGCAGGATTCATCGTAAAAATCGGTGGAGCGCCGCCAGGACTCCCAGTCACCGCGGGCCGGGAAAAGCAGCTGGGCCGAAGTGGCGGTGTCCTCCAAGGGCCGCCAGGTGCGCCCCACGTGATCCCCCGCCCATTGCACGATCATGGCGAGAGAGTCCCGATACTCTTCCTGAGTCCACAGCCCGCTGCGCTCCGCCAGGAGCTGGCCCAGGTACTGGGTGAGGCCCTCGTAGACCCACAGAAGGCTCGTGCGCATGGGCTGCTGGTAATCCTGGGTGATGAGGTCTGCCGGACGCCGGTACTTCCCGTTCCAGGAGTGCACGAACTCGTGCGGCAGCAGCGTGGCGTGGGTCGGGCGTTCATTCGCGTCGAGCAGGCTTCGTTCGGACATCCGATCGTCGCTCGATTCATGATGTTCCAGGCCGAAGTGGGCGATGCCGTCGCTCAGCGCCAGGAGAAAGCGATAAGAGCGGTAATGGTGCGCTCCGAACAGCGCCCACGCCTGCGTCACCAGACGATCGTAGGCGGTCTTGGTTGCCGGAGGGATCTCCAGCGCTTCCTGGCCTTCGGCAGCAATCTCGACGAAGTGGGGCGCGTCGAGCTTGGGGCCGATGGGCACCTGCCGGAAATGGGCTCCCGCAATCACCGGGGAATCGATCAAGGTTTCCAGCGACACGGCCTTGAATTGGATCCGCCCTCCCGAGGATGAATCGACCGGTAACGCCGTGCCGAATTTCCAGCCGGCTGGCAACCTCAGGCTCGCCCGGAAAGGAATGTCCCGCACCGGCGTTCCCGCCGGGTAGAGCAGAACCTGGTTCCAGTTGAAGGTGGCGAGCTCGGAAGTGGAAGAAGCCGCCGAGCTGAAGCCCTCCGTCGCGGCGGGGGGCAGCAGGAAGTCAAGGGTCACCTCCAGCGCCGCGGCCCCGGCGGGCACCTGGCAGTTGAAGGTGAACATGTCGGCGTCATCGCGCTTCCACGGGATCCCTTTACCACCGGCCGATAGCCTCAAACCCGCCACATCGGTGATGGGGCCGGTGGGGCCATGCTCCCCGGGAATCCACTTGGGGTAGTAGAGAGTCATCGCCCCGGGCTTCGCCGGAATCACCAGCTTCGCGTGCAGAATCTTCCGGCCGACGTCGGTGGCGTCCAGGTCCAGCGTGACCGTCCCGGCACGGGGTGGCGCAGTGCCGGGCGACTGGGCTTGTAGAAAGGGCGGGGCCAGGAAGGAATCGACCCCGAGACATAGTGCCAGCACCAGGAAGAGGCGGGTCCGCATCGGCGCGCTCCTGAGGCGATGAAGCCGGTTTTTGGAGGCTGGGGCATGAGCGCCGCGATATTAACCCCTTTGCGCGAGGGGATTCAATCCGGCCTGGAGCCGATACGGAGGGCTGAGAAACCGGCAACCCGCTGGCTCCCCCTGTGCTAGGATGCAGTTCCAAGCGCCAGCCAATCCTGGGGAGTTTCGGCATGCCTACACTTTTTCTGAAGCACAAGGTCAAGAGCTACGATTCGTGGCGACCGGCCTACGATCGACATCTCGTCGCGCGCGCCCAGGCGGGCCTGAGAGAGGTGGGAGTTTTTCGGGATGCGAAGGACTCCAACGACCTTTTGATTGTTTGGACCACCGACAACCTCGGCCAGGCCAAGTCCTTCCTCAATTCCCTGGAATTGAAGAGCAAGATGAAAGAAGCCGGCGTCGTCAGCGACCCCGAGGTATGGTTCGCCGAATAGCGCCCCGCCAGACCTGACACGCGCTCCCGCCTGCCTGCACCCGCCTGCTCGTTCCAACTCCACCGCGGGAAACACCCGCCAGCTTGCGAACTAAACTCCCGGCCAGAGCATGCGAAACGTAACTCCGGTCAGCACGGAATAGATCACGCTGTCGAGCAGCGCTCGTGCCGTATTGGACCAGGGCTGACCCTTCCAGATCGAGTCGCTGACGTGGGAAAGACCATAGGCGGCGAAGGCCACGGTTCCGGTGACGCGCATCACCAGCATCCCGTCCATGCCGGGCATCAGGGTGATGCGGGCGACGTAGGCCGCGGTGAAGCTGACGAAGAGGATGAAGGCAAACCAGAGGCTGAGGTGCTTGGCAAGTACGACCTGCCCGTTCGGGAGGAGGGTAATGATCGCCACGGGGCCCTTCTCGTATTTCGCCTTCATGGCCGGATCCTGCATCTGCTTCATTTCCTCGCAATACGGTGTGACGTAGACGCCCGGTGCGGCGCCGGCCTTGCCGAGAGTCTCGCGGACTGCGTCCTCGTTGGGAAGCCCCTTGTAGTCGGCGCGGTGGTACTTCAGCGCCATGTGAAGGATCGAGCTGCCCATGAAGACGACGACGGCGGATACAATCCCCGGGATCCAGAGGCTTCCTAAGGGCATCGCGGCACCTCCTGCGTCAGAAGTGGAGAAGCTAAAGGCGCTGGTCTGGCCCGGGGGCTATTGACAAAATGCCCGGGTCGGCGGGCGCCGAACCCGGGCATTCTCTTCCAGAAAGAGCAGGAGATTCAAGAGGTAGACAGGCGACCTGCCCGCGTTGGGGCCGTAAAGGCCCCGTGCCGTCGGCTTCAGGCCGAGGCGGAAGAGGCCATACGGGACAGCCGCCCTCGGCTCAACCGGAGGCGCAGGAGAGTGGTTGCCTCCCCCTCGATCTGGCGCACCCGCTCGGCGCTCACGCCCAGCCGCCTGCCAATCTCCGAAAGCGTGTGCGGCCGCTCCCCCTCGAGCCCATGACGAAGTCGCAGCACGCTGCGCAGCCGCGGCTCCAGGGAGGCCAGCATGCCCTGGAGCTTGTTCAGGAGATCCTTGCGGATGGTGACCTCCTGCGGGGCATCCTGCTCCTCCGCCGGCAGGCTCTCCATCAGATTCCGTCCGTCGCCAAGCTTGCGGGGCGCGTCCAGCTCCACCACCTTGGGATCGGCGCTCAGGGCATCGTGCACCTTCTGCTCGTCCAGATCGACCCGCTCGGCAATCTCGCGAATCGCTGGAGGGCGCCCCAGCTGCTGCGTGAGGTGCTCCACCGCGGCGGTCACGAGCCGCTTGCGCTCCGTCTGGTGGTCGGAGACTCTGACGGACCCCGACAACATGGGAATCTCCCTGAGGATGCAGCGCGCGATCCAGATTCCGGCGTAGACCGAGAACCTCGCTCCGTGGTCCGGATCGAACCGGTCCACGGCCTGGAGGAGCCCGATGTTTCCGGCCTGGATGAGATCGGCCAGTGGCGCGCGCGAGCCGGCGAAGTTCTTGGCCATGTGAACCACCAGCCGAAGGTTGTGCGTCACGAAGGTCGAGCGCGCCTCTGAGAACTCCCCCATGAGCGATTGGGCCTGGCGCGCGATCGATGCAAGCTCGGAGGCTGGGCTCAATTCCGCCTCCTTCACGAGCCGGGCGACCATCTGGTCCATCTGCGCGAAGGGCATCGTCGCGGCCGGCTGTTGCCCAGCAACAATCCGGCTCCGGTGCGGCTCGCGTAGATCGTGAAGTAGCTTCGCCAGGCTTTCCCTGCCCTGGCGAATTTGCAGGGCCAACTTCCGTTCGAGCTCCGCGCCGAGACTGTGACAGGCGCTCAGCTCTCGCAGGTACCGTCCGAGGTGTTCGTCGTGGGAGCGTTGTGTGGTTTTCATGATGCTATGAATACGGCCCACGGATTACGGCTCCATGAAAGCAACATGAAACTTTTGTCATCTGGGGGGAGGGCGCTCTCGGGGCTGGGCGAATCTTCGCGGTCCGGGAGGAAACCAGAGGCGGGGTAAGCCATGGAAGGGTGGCCCGTTGCCAGCATTCGCCCGCTGGGGCTAGCATGTGGCATCAGGGAGCCAGGATGCGATTTACCTTGGCAGTCACCGGCCGGAGAAGCTCATGCGGATCCTGATCGTGGAAGACGAGAAGCGACTCGCACAATTTCTCAAGAAGGGATTCGAGGCGGAATCCATGGCCGTCGACATCGCCAGGGACGGGGACGAGGGTGCCACGCTGGGACGGGAGGGAGATTACGACGCCATCGTCCTGGATCTGATGCTTCCCGGCAAGGACGGCATCGAAGTGCTGAATGAGATCCGAAGCGCCGGGAAGTCCACGCCGATCCTGATCCTTTCCGCGCGGGGGGACGTCGAAGACCGGATCCGCGGGCTGAATCTGGGGGCCGACGACTACCTCCCCAAGCCGTTCGCGTTCGCCGAAGTGCTGGCCCGGGTGCGGGCCTTGCTGCGGCGGCAGTCGGCGGATGGAGACCGTGGATCGGTGCTTCGGGCGGATGATCTGAGCGTCGATCTGCTGTCACGCAAGGCGACCCGGGGTGGCCGGGAGATCGAGCTGACCAACAAAGAATTCCAGCTTCTCGAGTACCTCCTGCGCAGCAAGAACCGGGTGCTGTCGCGCGTGCTGATTATCGAGCACATCTGGGACATGCAGTTCGACGGCGGCACCAACGTCGTGGACGTGATGATCAACCGGCTGCGACGGAAGATCGACGACGGCGCTCGACACCCGCTGATCCGCACCGTGCGCGGGGTCGGCTATGTCCTGGAGGAGCCGCCGCGTGAAGATCCCGGCTAAGCTGCGCTCGATCCGGAGCATCCTGGCCCTGTGGTATTCGGCGGTGCTCGTCGCTGCCTTCCTGGTTTTCGGCATCGCCGTCTATTCCTACTTGCAGTACGCGGGCCACCGCGCCATCGAGCGGGGTCTCACGGCCAAGGTGAGCTGGATCGCGCATCAGGTCTCGGGACGCCTTCCGACTCAGGCGGAGCTGGACAAGGTCGGGGGCCTTCCCCCCGATCTTCGCGCCCGCCTCGAGGCGGATCTGGCGCGCGAGGCCGCCCACTACACCGTCTTGATCCGATCGCATGATGGAAAGGTCTTCTACGCCAGCGGCAACCACGCCGCGCTCGGCAGCCCGCAAGCCCCGACGGTCCGCGGGAAGACCGAGCTGGCCTGGATTGAGCACTCGCCCGAGGAAACCTTCCGCGTCGCCAGCTGGTCCGGCGACGACCTGGAGATTCACGTGGCGTTGCAGGATGACGATGTCCGCAGGGTCCTGGCGCACACCCGGGACATCCTGATGTTGCTGGCGCCGGGCGTGCTCCTGATCGGCATCGGGGGAGGATGGATGCTCTCCGGGGCCGCGCTGCGTCCCATCGATCGAATCATCGAGATCGCCAACCGGGTCACCGTGGACAACGTCAAGGAGCGCATTCCCGAGCGGGATGTGGATGACGAGCTGGGCCGGCTGATCCACACCTTGAACCGCGTCGCCGACCGGCTGGATTCCTCCATCGATCGAATGAAGCAATTCTCCTGGAACGTGGCGCAGGAGCTGCAGACCCCCCTCACCATACTGCGTGGCGAGGCCGAGCTGTCGCTCGGGCGCCCTCAGACTGCCGAAGAATCGCAGGAGCTTGCCGCGACGTTTCTGGAGGAGACCGTGCGACTGTCCGGCATTGTCGACGACCTCATGACGCTGGCGCAGGCGGATGCCGGCCGGGTGATTCTCGACTTCCAGCCGGTTCGTCTCGATGAGATGGTCGAAGACTTGCGCGACGACGCCACCATCCTCGCCGGCGGGAAGGGCCTCCAGGTCGAGCTGGCCCAGAACGATCCGGCCACGGTGCTCGGGGAAGCGGCGAGGCTGCGCCGCCTCTTCCGATCGCTGCTTTCGAATGCCGTGCGCTACACCGACCCCGGCGGCACGATTCGGTTGCGCTCGGCTCGCGATGGCGGCGTCGTCCGCGTCTCCGTCCAGGACACCGGGATCGGGATCCCTCCCGAGAGCCTGGGGCAGATCTTCGACCGCTTTTACCGTGCCGACCCGGCCCGATCCCGCGATCGCGGCGGCTCGGGCCTCGGACTATCCCTCGCCCGCTGGATCGCCGAAGCCCATGGCGGATCGATCTCCGTGGAGAGCGCGATGGGCAGGGGGAGCACCTTCACCGTTTCGCTGCCCGTCACAACCGGCGAGCGGGGATCGGCGGCGGGTGGTCCCGGCTAGGGAGAGCCCGCCGACCTCAGGCGATTTCGATCAATATCCCGACGGCGCCAGCGTGTCGTCCACGATCAGGCCAACGCCGCTGGCGTACCATTTGGATTCGACTTTGCCCGGCTCCAGGGGGGTGGTTTCGTCGGTCTTCAAGACGTTCGTGAATGTCCCCGCCGGAGTCTGCACCAGCTCCGTCAGGCTCACGATCTCCGCCCGGTCCATGGCGATCGGGTCGGCAATCTCCTGCTGATACCTCGATCAACCGGTATGAAGGGCGTGGCCGTCACGATCCTTCAAGGGTTTTGAGGCACCGCGCGCGGGCGGGGTTGGCCGGGATGGGAAGGGATCGCTCGGGTGCTTCAGCTGGCGCGCAGATTGGGCACGGCGGAGCGCTTACCGACCAGCGTGTCGAGGGTGACGGAGGCGAAAGTGCTGCGGGCGGTTTCATCCACTTCGTCGAACAATTTCCTGAGCCGGCAGGAGGAGAAATCGGCGCAGGGCTTGCCGGGCTGGTCCTGGACCAGGCATTGACGCAGCGGCCGGGGCGGCTCGAAGATGCTGACCACATCCAGCACGGTGATCCTGGAGGGGTCTTTCACAAGCCTGTACCCTCCTCCCACGCCGCGCGTGCCGGCGGCGAGGCCGGAGCGCACCAGGCGCTGCAACACCTTGGCCAGGGCTGTCTCGGGAATTCGGTAACGCTGGGCAACCTGCGCCACGGTCACCTGACCCTGCTCCTCCACCTGGGCCATCTCGAGAGCGGCATAGAGCGCGTAGCGCGTGCTCTTGTTGAAATTCATCGCGGTTCTCCTCGCTCCGGCGCGGGCTTTCCCAGGTCCAGGTCCAGGCAGAAGCGGGCGGCCGGACGGAAGCCCTGCCGATGGAAAAAGCCCAGCAAGTGCTGATCGTCCCAGCTCACCTCGGTGCGCAGCACAGACACTCCCAGTCCCGCGAGGTTGGTGTGCAGCTGGCGCTGCAAAGCCGCGCCCACGCCCTGCCCGCGAAAGCCGGGGTGCACTCCGAGGGTGTCCAATACCGCCACCGGCTCGAGCGTCCCGAATTCGCCATAGTAGACGCGGGCCAGGAGGAATCCGCAGAACAGCCCGCCCCGCTCCGCCGCCAGGGAAACCTTGATGCCGGTCTGGGACTGGCTCTCCTGGAGCTTGACCCGGAAGTACTCCTCCCGGCGCCGCCCCAGGATCCGGGCATCCAGGGCAATGACCGCCTCGAAGTCCTTGGCACTGAGATCGCGCACCACGATCGTTTCGCTCGCCTGCTCCGGGCGCTCCATGGAATCCTCCAAAAGCTCAGGCAATCAACTGTCCGCCATCCACGCGCAGCACCTGGCCGGTGATGTGGCGCGCCAGGGGCGAAACCAGGAACAGGCACGCCCGGGCGACGTCTTCCGGCGTCCCCAGCCTGCCCAGGGCCGACTCTTCCAGCGCGCGATCCCGGACCTCCTGGGGCAGGTTCCGGGTCATCGGGGTGAGGATCATCCCCGGAGAGACGATGTTGACTCGGATGCCGAAGCGCCCCAGCTCGCGCGCCGCCGTTCGCCCGAGACCGATCAACCCCGCCTTGCTGGCGGCGTAGTTCGCCTGGCCGAACTTGCCGCGCTCCCCATTGATGGAAGAGACCAGGACCACCGCCCCATCACCGGTCTCGCGCATCGCCGGCACGACTTGTTGCAGGACGTGGAATGCCGAGTCCAGATTGACTTTCATCACCTCGGCCCAATCCGCCTCCTCCAGCTTCCACAGGACCGCGTCGCGCGCGATCCCGGCGCAGTGGACCAGAATGTCCAGGCGGGAATGCTGGCCCCGGAATTCGGCGAGCTGCGTCTGGATCGACTGCCGCTGGGCCAGATCACAGGCAAGCGCTCGAGAGCCCGGCGGGGCCTGCAGCCCCGGACGATCCAGGCTCACCACCTCGACGCCCGCTCGCAACAGCAGCTCGACCAGGCAGGATCCGATCCCTCCGCTCCCTCCCGTGACCAGCGCGAGCTTGCCTTGGAGGCTGAGCAAACCGCCGAAATCCTGAGACGGACTCATGCTCCCGCCCCCGCGGCCAGTGAGACTCCCCGATCCGCCAGCCTGCGGACTCGGAAGGCTCCCCACAGCGCGGCGCCGAGGGCGCCGGCGAAGACCGAGTCGGGATGGGCCCGGATGCGCAGCGCCGTCTTTTGCGCCGCGGCTGCCTCCTGCAGGGCGGCGAGCAGTCCCACGTCCGCGGCCAGGCCACCGGTGATCAGGGCCACGCCCAGCGCGCCGGCGGAGGTGAGCAGCCGCAGATATCTGCCGGCCATCGATTCGTGGATTCCCCGGATGATGTTGGCGGCCGAGATGCCCCGCGAGACCATGTTGATCACGTCGGTTTCCGCCAGGACGGCGCAGATGGACGAGCAGCTTTCGGGACGGGTGGCGGTGAGCGACAGAGGCCCTATCTCGTCCAGGGTGATCCCCAGGTAACGGCTGATGTTCTCCAGGAACTGGCCCGAGCCGGAGGCGCACTGGCTGGTCATGCGGTATCCCAGCACCTTGGCCCGCCCGTCGATCAGCACGCCGCGGGTGTGCAGGGCTCCGATGTCCAGCACGGCGCGCGCCTCCGGATCAAGAAACAGCCCGCCGCGCGCGTGCGTGGTCATGCCATAGAAGTGCCCGGTGCGGAATGGCACCGTATCCCCCTCGCCGGTCGTGGCCACATAGGCCAGGTCCTGCCGGCGCGCCCCCGCGGCTTCCAGGCAGGACTCGAACAGCTCCTCGGTCACTTTGAGGGAATCCCGCCGACGCATCCGCTCGCCGCGCGCCACCAGCACGCGGGCGGACCGCTCCCCGGCATCCTCCATCACCGCGACCTTCACGGCCGACGAGCCGACGTCGATCCCGGCGACCAGCAGCGCTGCGCCCGGTTGCGGGTTCATGCAGCCCCTCCCGCAAGAGCCGCCGCCTCTTCGGCGCCCAGGCGACTCCCGGATCGACCGTCACTGCCCGAGCGCAACCATTCACGGCGGGCGAACAGCGCCGCGCCCAGGGCTCCGGTGTAAATCGAGTCGGGGGAAATATTCATCGACAGCGCTCCGTAATTCTCCTGGATCAGCCCGCGCAGAGCCGCCACGGCGGCCGGGTTCTTGGCAACGCCCCCGGTGAAGGTGAACTCATCGGACACGCCGCCGGAGCGGGCGAGCAGCGACAGGGCCCGGAGGATGATCGCCCGGTGCAATCCCGCCAGGATGTCCTCCCGCTTCTCGCCCAGGGAGAGCCGCTCCCGCAGCTCCGCGCCCGCGAACACGGTGCAGGTGGAGTTGATGCGTACCCGGCGCGTGGAGGTGCATGCCAGGGGGCCCAGCTCCTGGACTCCCAGGTTCATCTCATCGGCGATGTAGCCCAGATAGCGCCCGCAGCCGGCGGCGCACCGATCGTTCATCTGGAACGAGGTGACGATGCCGCGCTCGTCCACCTGGATCGCCTTGGTGTCCTGGCCGCCGATGTCCAGCACGGTGCGCGTGCCGGGAAACATGGCATGGGCTCCCAGGCCGTGGCAGAGGATCTCGGAGCGGATCTGCTCCTTGGGGAACGGCAGGGTGGCCCGGCCGTAGCCGGTGCCGACGCTGCGAGCGAGCTCCAGCGGCACTTCCGAAGCCGCCTCCACCCCAAGGGCGAGCTGTGACGAGACTCCGGGCATGGCGGCGAGCGCGGCCCCGGCAAAGCGGGCGAAATTTCCGGCATCCGAGGGGCGGTTCTCCACCTCGAGGATCGCCTTGTCGTAGAGCCCCACGAGGCGGTCGAACTCCGCGCCGGTGCGCTTCGCGGCCTGCTCCGCGAGGCGCAGGTAGAGGCTTCCCGCCAGGTCCCGGAAAAAATCGCTCTTGCGGCTCGCGCCGGGGATGAACAGCGCTCCCGCCTGCTCCTGCAGGTCGTCCAGGATCGACTCCACGCCGGTCGCCAGTGGACCTGGCGCGTCGCCGCCACGCACCATGCCGCGGATCACCTCGCTCAGGGCTGCCAGCTGGGCCCGGTACTGCTCCTCGCGCAACCTGCGCTCCAGATCCTCCAGAAGCGCCTGCTTGTGCGACTCCTCGGTGCCGGAGTCGTCAAGGGCGGAGGAAACCAGCGCGAATCGGGCGCCGATGAGCGCCTCACCCAGCGCCACGTCGCAAGCCACCTTGTAGTTGCTGCGGCTGTTGGTGATGCCCCGGCCGAGGACCTCCCCGGAATCGGCGAGCAGGACCGCCTTCGTGGTGGTGGATCCGAGGTCGATGCCCACGCAGTAGTTCATGCGGTCGCCCCCATCCGCCTCTGGTCGATCATCTGCAGGTAGGACTCCAGCCGGTTCTTGATGTTGGCCGCCGAGAAGTAGCGTGGATCGACCAGATCGCTCTCGATGAATCCGCCGGGACGCCCGGTCCGGCTCTCCACTTCGCGCAGGATCATGAGCTGTCCGGCGCTGAACGAATTGCAGCTCTTGATGGAATTGATCAGCAGGCCGTCGGCATCGTAGTCACGGACGTAGCGCGACAGCATCTCCACCCGGCGCGGCAGGCTCAGGTTGGTGTAGCAGCCCATGCAATAGTCGGCCAGCGTCTCCAGGGGACGGGCCGGATCGTGCCGGAAGCCGGTGTCGTAGACGCCGCCGACTTTGGTGTAGCTGGAGGCGACCACCACGGCGCCTTCGTCCGCGAACATCTTCCAGAATTCCCGGAAGCTGGTCCAGTTGGGGGGGCCCTCCACCACCAGCCGGAAGCGCTCCGGGCCCATGGCGCCATCCGGAGTCACCGGACCGAGCCCCTGCCGCAGGCGCTCTTCCACTTCCTGACGCAGGGTCCGGTAGTAGTCGACCGCCTCCTCCATGCCGCGGAAGGCGGTGAAGATGGGCCCGATGTAGTAGACGCCGCCGAAATAGGCGTCGATGGGGGAGGGTCGATGCTTGGCCGATTCCAGAACCGCCACGAGATCGTCCTCCGCCCGGGCCGAGCGGGCGAGCATCTCCCGCAAGCGCTCCTCGTCGTAACGCCTCCCCGAGATCGATTCCAGCGTCGGGATGATCTTCTCCCGCAGCTGGTCCACCACGTAGCGGCGCATGTCCTCGGTGATCAAGCCGTCCCCCTGGTAGGGGACGTGGAGCATGGCGACCGGGCAGTGGTACTCCTCCCGGAGGATCTCGAACCATTTCATGAAGGTGAAGCAGCCGGTGTAGGAGAGCAGGAGCAGATCCGGATCCGGCAGGCGCTCACCGGTGGGTCCCACGTTGCCCGATTTCATCATCCCGAGGTCGCACTTGACGTAGGTGCAGACATCCTCGGAATGGCCGAGCTTCTCCGCCAGCGCGATGTAGTCGCGGGACTTGCCGCGCATGGCGGACTGTAAAGCGTTGATCTCCGGCAAAACCGGCAGCAGATCGAAGGAGCGAATCAGCTCGGTGAGGTTTCCCGGAACGAAGGTGTAGACATTTTTCTCCCCCGAATCCGGGCTCTGGGCGAGCCGCCGGTAGTGATCGGCGATCATGCGCTTCTGGCGCAGCTGGCTGTCCTCTTTGGCCGCTTCCGCGCGCGCCGGCAGCGGCATCTCATCTCGGTTCGGCATGGCCCGGCACCTCGCTCCAGAGCTTGATGGAATCGGCGAAGGTCCCCGCTTGCTCGCGGATGACCTGAAATTGCCCGTTGTTTTCGGCGAACTTGAAGGCGGTGAAGGGAATTCCGGCCGCTTCCAGCGCCCGGATGGCCATGGGCTGATCCAGCAGCGCCGGGTCGCAGAAGCTGGCGGAGCAGAACACCACGCCCTCGGCGCCGCAGCGCTCCACCCGCCGCACCAGGTGCGATCCCTTCTGCTGCTCCCCGATGAACCGGATCGGGCTGTCCACAGAGTCTTCCAGGAAGGCGCGCACCAGGTTGTCCATCGGATCGCCCGCTTCGCGGATGGGGCCCCGAATCCAGCGGTGCACCTGAACGAAATCGTCCTCCACGATGTAGCACCCGGAGCGCTCCAGGGTCTTGATCAGGCCCAGGGGCGGCTGCTCGCAGAACGACCCGGTGACCACGACGCGCGCCTGGTCCATCGGCTTGCGGGACGCGTCGGATTGCACCGCGTCGCGATACTCGCCGAGCAGGGCGGTGAACTCCTCCACCGGCAGGACCTGCCCGGCCCGGAGCAAGAGGTAGAGCTCGGAGGTGGGCACTTTCCAGGGAGCGAGTCGACGCAGGTCGAACAGCTCCTCGACCAGGCGTCGGTTCCGGTTGTAGACGGCGATGGATTGCCGCAGCGCCTCGGCATCGTAGGATCGGGCTCCGCGGCAGGTCATCTCCCGGGAGAGCTCCTCCAGGGTCCGGCGATAGAACTCCCCTCCGATGGCGGCATCGAAATTCTGGGGGACATCCAGGTAAAAGGAGAGCTTCTCGGGAAACTGCAGCTTCCACATTCCCGAGAGATTGCGGATGACGTCGCAGGTGGCGGGAAAAATCATCCCGTCCAGACAGTCGAGGCTGCCATTGAGACCCAGCTCGATGGTGCTGCGGGGAATGTGGCAGATGTACGATTGATAGTAGGCATCTCCCCGGATAATCTCTAGGTCGTCGCCTCCCCCCATGATCCCCACCGGGAGAACTCCCTGGGCGTGCAGCAGCTCCCTTGGGACGTAGACCGGCATGAAGCCGATGGCCAGCGAGCCGCCGCGCCCTTTCCAGTCGCGCACCGAGGTGAAGCTGTGATCGCGCGCCAGGTGCTCCAGGCGCTCGAGCAGGAGCCGCAGGGAATCGCCGGGGAGGTGCTCGCCATCACGGCTCACGCGTTTCTCCATTGGGGAGGTCGCTTCTGCAGGAAGGCCTCGAGTCCTTCCGTCGCATCGGCGGTGACCATCAGGTTTTCGAGGTACATCTTTTCCACCCCCGCCAGCTCGGACACGAACCGGGAGGCGAATCCCAAACGCGCCGCCCGCACGGCCCATCGCAGGCTGGACGCGGAGCGCGGCAGCAGATGGCTGCGGGCATACGCCAACGCCGCCTCACCGGGGTTTTCGGCGATCTCATCCACCAGGCCGAGTCGCAGGGCCTGCTCGGCGGACAGGGTGCGGCCGCTCAGGAGTAAATCCTCCGCGCCGCCCCGCCCCATCCTCTCCCTGAGGAGAATCGAAGCCACCGGCGCGAAGACTCCCAGCGCGATTTCCGGCTGTCCCAGCCGCGCGCCGGGGTCCGCGAAGATGCGGTGGCAGAACGCCGCCAGCTCGAGCCCGCCTCCCAGGCATTGCCCGCGCACGGCGGCCAGGGTCATCACCGGCTTGTCCAGCATGCAGCGGAACAGGCCGTGGAAGGTGCGCAACATGGCGGCGCAGCGATCGGGCAGGTGCTCCGGCACGCTGGCTCCGAAGGAGAAGTGCGGCCCCTCTCCTTCCAGCACGATCGCCTTCAGCCCCGCGTCCTGCCCGGCGCGCTCGAACAGGGACGTGAGGAGTTCTGTTTTTTCCGTGTCCAGGATGTTGGCCTTGGGCGTGGCGAGGAGGACGCGCCAGACGCTGCCCGCTTCGAGTTTTTCCAGCTTCACGCAATCCGAGCTCATGCTTCTCCCTCCAGGTCCAGCTCCAGCTGCACGAAGCTGCCGCCCACGAATCCGTTGGCCCGGAAGAACGACAGGACCGGGACGTTGTTCCGCCCCACCATGGTCCTGACCTGCCGGATGCCGGCTTCCCTGAAGCGGCGGCAGGCGAGCGCCAGAAGACCGGTCGCCAGGCTCCTGCGAAGGTGGGCCGGATCGACTCCCACGGCGAAGATCCAACCGCACTTGTCGGAACCAAATTCGAAGGCCCGCACCTCCCCAAAAAGGTACCCCACGAGCCCATCCGCGCCTTCGGCGCACAAGCCGACCCGCAGGGGCTCGCCCTTCGCCTGCAGGAAGTCCCGGAAAACCCGCTTCCAGTAATCCGGCTTGCTCTCTCCCGTCTGCAGGGCATCGATGCGCACGACCTCCGGCAGATCCTGCTGGCGCAGATCCCGGATGGCGACAGTTTCGGCGGCGCGCGCCTGGGTCATGAGACTTTCCCCGGACGCACGCCACGGAGAAGCTCCTCGAGCAGCTCGTCGTCCCAGGAGCGCCCCGCGGCGAGGTGCCGGCGCAGCAGGATGAAGTCCACCTCACGGCGATCCCGGCTTCCCTCGTGGAAGGCGCGGAAGCCGGCTCTCCCTTCGGTCATCATGTTCAAGGCGAGCCAGGCCCGGTTCGATTCGCGGTTCCGATCCCAGTGCTCCAGCTTGTGCTTGCGGACGCTCTCGAGGGTCTTGCTGAGGCACCCCGGCATGGTCATGGCCAGCGACAGCGCCAGGGAATCCACCTCGGCGTCGAGCTTGGAGAGATCCACCTCGCCCCGCTTCAGGACTTCCTTGGCCGCCGCCAGCTCCGCGCCTTCCTTGGGCTCGCCGTGAACGATTCGCCCGAAGTCATCCAGCATGCGATCGGTGCACACCAGCGGATTGGCCACGTAGCCGCCGTCCACCTTGAGGGCCGGCACAATGCGCGACAGCAGGCCGAGCCGGTAGGCCTTGTGGGCGCTCCAGGGCCGGCAAAGCGTGCAGCTCTCCATCGCCGCCTCCACCCCGACGAACAGCGGCAGAAAATCGGTGCTGCCGCCGTCCGGCGCCGATCCATGCCGCGGTCCCGCCTGGCCGAAGACAGCCAGATCCTGGGCCACGGAAAAATCGCACGCCATGCCGATTTCCTGTCCCCCGGCGACGCGCATCCCATTGACGCGGCAGATCACCGGCTTGTCGCACGTCAGGATGGCGCTGACCATGTCGTTGAACAGGCGCATGTACTGCCGGTACTCCTCGGGGCGGCCCGCGTAGTATTCGGCGTACTCCGCGGTGTTTCCGCCGGTGCAGAAGGCGCGGCTGCCGCCTCCCGTGAGGACCACCCCCACGCATCCCCGATCTCCCGACGCCCGCCGCATCCCGAGGATCACGCCCTTCACCATCGCGGTCGTGTAGGAGTTGAGCTGTTGCGGGTTGTCCAGGGTGATGCGGGCCACGTGCAGTCCCTCGACGGCATGGCCGTCGGCTTCCCGTAGTGGGCCCTTTTCGTAGTGGATGCCGGGAAAATCGCAGAAGCTGACCAGGTCATGATCTTTGAATTGCATGGCTTACCCCTCCGGGACGAGGACGATGCGGCGTGCAGCTTTGTGCTGGTGGACCTCGGGGAATATCTCGTTGATCGCCGAAAGCGGCCGGGGCTCGATGAACGGCGCCAGCACCACCTTGCCCGACAGGATGAGATCCACGATGGCCGGATAGTGCGCGGGCAGGCAGCCCCAGTTCCCCTGGGCCACGGCATCCATGGCCATCAGGTTGGAGAGCCGCAGCTCGACCTTCTGGGAGGTGAATCCGACGATCGACAAATAACCTCCCCGCTCCAGCAGCCCGAAGGCGGTGGACTGACCTTGGGGAGTCCCGGAGGTCTCGAAGAGCTTCTGGCGCCACGAGGCAATGCCCCTCTCTGCGGCGAACGATTTAACGGCGCTGCGCAGCGCTTTGAAATCGAGCTGGTCGGCGCGCAGCGTCAGCGCGGCGCCGTGAGCGCCCGTCAGGGCCAGCCGCTCTTCGCTGACGTCGATGGCGACCACCGCAGCTCCGAGGGCGGCGGCGATCTGCACACCGAAACCTCCAACTCCCCCGACTCCCACGAAAACCGCAAGTTCTCCGCGCTCCAGGCCGCTCCGGCGAATCGCCTGATAAGGAGTCGAGACCGCGTCGGCGACGACGGAAAGAGAAGCCAGGTCGAGGTGGTGGGGATTATTCGCCGGACTCCCCAGATCGGGCAGGGGGCAGAGGCCGAGAGCCGGCACGCGCAGGTGCGTGGCGAATCCACCGTGGACATCGCAGCCGGGAAAAACCTGTCGCGGGCAGATCGACCCCCGTCCGACGGCGCAGGCACCGCACTTGCCGCACGGGATGACCGCCGGGACGATGACCTGCCGCCCGATCCATGTTTCGGCTCCCTGTCCCGCCGCCACCACGGTGCCGCTCACCTCATGCCCCAGGGTGAGCGGAAACGCCTTGCGGGTCGGGACGCCATCGTAGAAAAAGCCCAGATCGGTATGGCAGACGCCGCAGCCGGCGACCTGCACCAGCACCTCGCCCGGCCCGGGAGATTCTTCCCTCGCCTCCCAGACCATCGGCTCGTTCCCCCGCTGGACCACCCATCCCGCAATTCTCAAGGGGTTATCCTCCTGGAGCCTTCCTGCCCGCCGATTTGAGCCCCTATAAATGATGACTAAATCGGAATTAGGATACCTAATACCTATATTACCTTTTTCCATGGCTGTCAAGGCCAAGAACGATCAAAATCTTTCAGGCTGGGCCAAAAAGAGTGCGTTTCCCCTGATGGATTCCCTGAATTCCAACCCGGAGTGGGGGCGGCCGATTCGAGCAGGTCGCGGCCGCGTCCGGGTCAGAACTGGACCCGGCTGAGTCTCGTACTTTGAAATGCAGGCGCTGGAGATGTGACTTTTCGGCCCAGGGCCCGGTCCTATAATGCCGGGACTTCATAGATATCCACCGTGCACGACACTCCAGGAGGCGGCAATGGAGACGTTCTGGCAGGACCTCAAGTTTGGTGCACGCATGCTGGCGAGATCGCCCGCCTTCACTTTCGTCGCCGTGCTGACCCTCGGCCTGGGCATCGGCGCGAACACCGCGATCTTCAGCGTCATCAACGGCATGCTGCTCCGGCCGCTTCCTTATGATGAGGGAGAGAACATCCTCTTCATCTCCGAATGGGCCGAGGAAGTACCGGGAATGAGTTTCTCGGTGGAGAATTTC
>Ga0137425_1000192_pt1 | contig 20109 bp, 21 predicted proteins | sample EasRivERMZT640_2_FD_102318 | JGI IMG/M metagenome (GOLD analysis project Ga0137425, IMG submission 102318) | Soil microbial communities from meander-bound floodplain in the East River, Colorado, USA - East River MetaG ERMZT640_2 | ecosystem: Environmental > Terrestrial > Soil > Floodplain ...
AACCTGGAGCTGAAAGCCCAGGTGAAGGATGTGGAAGCGCGTCTCCTGAAATCCCAGGAGACGATCACGAAGCTGGAGGAGCAAGGCCACCAGCAGGACGAAGTCACCCGTCAGCTGCATCTGCTCCAGGAGGAACGGCGGGAAATCCGCGGGAGGGTGACACGGATGCTCGAGACTTTTGCGTCGATGGAGGAAATCCCCTCCTCCGGGCACGCGGACAACTGAGCCGCGACACCCCTCGGAAGCGGGCGGGGGCGGGAGACATTTGATGGACAAGAACGTGAACCTGGTGCCGGTGGAGATCTATGGTCAGACCTACAATCTCCGAGGCGAAGGAGACACCTCCTACATCACGGATCTGGCCGCTTTCGTGGATCGAAAGATGCGGGAGGTATCGGACACCACCGCCACCGTGGACTCTCTGAAGGTGGCGATCCTGGCGGCCCTGAATATCGCGGACGAGCACTTTCAGATCAAGGACGCTCATCAAGAGCGTCACCTCGGCACGACGCAGCGGCTGCAGCGCCTCGTGGAGCTGCTGGATCGGGCCTTGCCGGGGAAGAAGGAAGCGTAGCATCACGACGTCCGGCGGGACGCGGCAGCGGGTCTGCCTTGACGGCGCAGGGGCGGAGGGCATAGCATCTCGACGACCTCACACCCCTGCGAGGTTGGTGTTGGGGCGGAAAATTTGAGCCAACACTGTTTGAATGGGGATCCGGGTCTGCTCACGGTGTGCATCCTCTGCGAGGGGGAAGCCTGAAGTGGGAGCAGGGTCCCCTCACTGGCCCAGCCAGGTTCAAATAGCCCGCTCCACACGGCCAAGCGGGGGTTAACCGATTCCCCCCGAGCCGTTCCCCATCCCCATCTGTGCCGGACCATGAGCCACCGAGTCGAAAGGCATCGCCTGAGGGAATTCCCTTGGATTTGATTCTTGCCATCGTCATTGCGGTGATCGCCCTCCTGGCGGGAGCGGAGTACCTCTTTCACCGCACTTTCATCCGCCGCAAGAAAGCCGAGGCGGAGGGCCGCGCCCGCGCGCTACTGGACGACGCCGAGCGCCAGGTGGAGATTCGCCTGAAGGAGCTGGAGATAGAGGCGCGCGAGAAGGCGGACGCCACGGAGGCGGCCTTCGAGCAGGAGATCCGGAAGAAACGTGCGGATCTCCAGGCGGCCCGGCGACAGCAGGAAGATCAGGAGCGCCTTCTGGAGCGCAAGGCGGCGCTCCTGGGCCAGAAGCAGAGTGAAGTGGAGGCTAAGGAAGCGGCGCTGGCCGAGCGGGAAGCCGCCCAGAATGCGCGGCAGAAGGAATTCCAGGCCCTGGTGGAGGAGCAGCGCGCCCGACTGGAGCGGCTTGCGGGCATGAGCGCGCAGCAGGCGAAGCGGGAGCTGATGCGCGAGATGGAATCCCAGGCCCGCCAGGAGGCCGTGACCATCCTCAAGCGCGTGGAAGACGAGACCCGCGAGCGCGCCGCCTCCGATTCCCGGCGGATACTTGGCGCCGCCCTGCAACGGGTGCCCGTGGGTCAGATCGTGGATCTGGCCTGCTCTCTGGTGACTCTCCCCAACGATGAAATGAAGGGACGCATCATCGGCCGCGAAGGCCGCAACATCCGGGCCCTGGAAATGGCCACCGGGATGGATCTGATCGTCGACGACACACCCGGTGCCATCCTGCTGTCGGGATTCGATCCACTTCGCAGGGAGATCGCCCGGTTGTCCATCGAAAGGCTGGTGGAGGACGGGCGCATCCACCCGGGGCGCATCGAGGAAGTGGTCCAGAAGGTCCGCGAAGAGCTGGATCAGATTATCTTCCAGACCGGCGAGACCGCCGCCTTCGAAATGGGCATCGTCTCCCTTCCCGAGCAGCTGGTCAGGCTCGTGGGCAAGATGAAATACTTCATGATATCGGGATACAACCTCCTGCAGCATTGCCGGGAAACCGCGGTGCTGGCCTGCAGCATGGCGGCGGAGCTGGAGCTTTCCGGCGACGTGCTGAAGCGGGCGGGACTGCTGCACGGTATCGGATGGGTGTCCGACTCCGGATCGGACACTCCCCCACTGATCCTGTCCTCGGAGATTGCCGGGCGGCTGGGCGAAAGCCCGAAGGTCGTCCAGGTGATCCGCAGCCTGCATCCGTCGGAGACCGAAACGTCGGTCGAAGCTGCGCTGCTGCGGATGGCCCGCAAGATCTCCCTTTCGCGCCCCGGGATGAGACGCGAGAACATGGAAATCTGGATGTCGCGAATGCGCGATCTCGAGCAGGTGGCCATGAGCTTTCCCGGAGTCTCCCGAGCCTACGCCATGCGCTCCGGGAAGGAGCTGCGAGTGCTGGTGGAGACCGACAAGGTCGCCGACGCCGATGTTCTGTGGCTTTCCAAGGACATCGCCTCGAAGATCGAGCGCGACGTCAATTACCCAGGCCAGGTGCGGGTCAACGTGATCCGGGAGACCCGGGCCGTGGATTTCGCCAAGTGATCGCGTGAACCTCCTTTTCATCGGCGACGTGAACGGGCGCGTCGGGCGCAGTCTGGTTCAGGAGCACCTCGATCGCCTGGTGGACCGCCATCACGTGGATTACGCCGTGGCCAACGTGGAAAACGCCGCCGAGGGCTTCGGCGTCACCCCGGCCCTGGCTTCCGAGCTGGAGGCGATGGGCTTGCACGTAATGACGTCGGGGAATCACATCTGGGACAAGGCCGAGATCCTCCCGTACATCGAAGAGCATCGCAATCTGCTGCGGCCGCATAATTACCCGGCCGGCACACCGGGGATCGGCATCCATGTGGGAAGCACGGCCGGCGGCGTGCCCGTGGCGGTTGTCAACCTCATGGGCCGGGTTTTCATGAACATGCTGGAATGCCCCTTCCGAACCGCCGATCGGATCCTGGAGGAGCTGAAGGGAAAAGCCCGGGTGATTCTGGTGGACTTTCACGCCGAGGCCACCTCCGAGAAAGTGGCCCTGGGGTGGTATCTGGACGGGCGGGTCAGCGCCGTTGTCGGCACCCACACTCATGTCCAGACCGCGGACGAGCGGATCCTGCCTCAGGGCACCGCCGTCATCACCGACGTGGGAATGACCGGCGCTAGGGACTCGGTGATCGGAGTCGAGAAGGAGCTGGCGATCCGCCGCTTCCTGCAACAGATGCCGGTTCGTTTCGCCTGCGCCAAGAAGAATCCGCGCCTCTGCGCCGTGGTGGTGGAGGTGGATGAGCTCACCGGACGCGCCCGCAAGATCGAGCGGCTCGATCTCCCCGGCGCCGAGTAAGACCGGAGGACGCCCCCGCCGTGGAGCAGATTCCCCTGAAAGCCCTGGAAGAGAGCCGGCGCGTCTACACCGTCTCGGAAATCAACGCCCTGGCGCGCGACCTGCTGGAGTCCACCTTCTTCGACCTCTGGGTCGAGGGGGAAGTCTCCAATCTCCGCTCTCCCGGATCGGGGCACCTCTACTTCACCCTCAAAGACACCTCGTCCCAGATAGCCGCCGTGCTGTTCCGGGCTCAGGCATCCCAGCTCAAATTCACCCTGGAGGATGGCCTCAAGATACTGACCCGCGGCCGCATCTCCCTGTACGAGGCGCGGGGCACCTATCAGATGATCTGCCAGTGGATGGAGCCGGCGGGAGTGGGATCCCTGCAGCTCGCCTTCGAGCAGCTCAAGCGCCGCCTGGAGGCCGAGGGCCTGTTCGATCCGGCGCGCAAGCGTCCCATTCCGGCCCTTCCCCAGCGCATCGGCGTCGTCACTTCCCCCACCGGGGCGGCGCTGAAAGACTTTCTTCACGTGCTGGGGCGGCGCTACGCGAATCTGCAGATTACCATCCACCCGGTCCGGGTCCAGGGGAGCGAGGCTGCTCCGGAGGTCGCCGCCGCGATCCGACGCCTGAACCGGATGGGAGGATTCGACGTGCTGGTCGTTTGCCGGGGCGGCGGCTCCCTTGAGGATCTCTGGCCCTTCAACGAGGAAATCGTCGCGCGGGCGGTGGCGGAATCCCGTATTCCCGTGATCTCCGCCGTGGGGCACGAGGTGGATTTCACCATCTGCGATTTTGTCGCCGATTTCAGGGCCGCCACGCCTTCCGCCGCCGCCGAGCTGGTCATCGCCAGCAAAGAGGACCTGGAGCATCGAATCACCTCCCTCTCGACCCGCCTGCGATCGGCCGTCAGGATTCACTTCGGCGATCTCCGCGAGCGGATCGCCCGCCTGGGAAGGAGCCGAGCCCTGCTCTCCGCCCGGGCCCACGTGGAGTCCCTCTCCCAGAGGCTGGATGACTCCCATCAGCGCCTCCGGGAGGGGCTGCGGGAAATCCTGGAGGCGCGCAAGAAGCGCCTGCACCAGTCGCTCGAGACCATCTCGCCCAGGCTTCTCTCGGCCGCGGTCGCAGCCCGCCGCCAGAGCCTGGAGCATTCCGTGCAGCTCGGCGAGCGGGCCCTCGTCCATCACATCCAGGCCCGCCGCGAGCGCTGGCGGGCCCTTTCATCGCTGCTCGATTCCCTCTCCCCGCTGGCGGTGCTGGATCGGGGCTACGCGCTGTGCCTGGATCCAGAGTCCGGCTCGCCGGTCACCGATACGCACCACCTGCCATCCTCCCGGCGGGTTGAGGTTCGGCTCCGGAGAGGCCGCATCGGCTGCGACATCCACGAGGTGATTCATGTCCAAGACGACGAAAAAGGGGTCTAAGGAAATCCGCTTCGAAGAGGCCCTGACCGGCCTCGAGAAAATCGTCGCTCAGCTGGAAGGGGGTGACCTTCCGCTGGACGATGCCCTGAAACTGTTCGAGGAGGGGGTGAGGCTTTCCCGATTCTGCAGCGCCAAGCTGGACGAAGCGGAGCGGCGCATCGAAATCCTGATGAAGGGGGCCGACGGCGAGTGGCAGGCCGTCCCCTTCCAGGGGGAGAACGAGGAGAACGTTGAAGACGGCACCCGGCGCGAAGGGGCCTGACGCCGCGGCCTTTGGGCGATACCTGGATCGCCAGCGGAGCGAAATCAACCGGGAGCTCCGCCAGCGGCTGGCCGTCGCCCAGGCGGCGCCGCGGGATCTGCTGGGCGCCATGCGCTATTCGCTGATGGCCGGGGGCAAGCGGGTGCGCCCCATTCTGCTTCGCGAAGCGTGCCGGGCGGTGGGCGGGAGGGACGCCTGGGCCCTGCCGGCTTGCTCTGCGCTGGAGATGATTCACACCTATTCTCTGATCCACGACGACCTCCCCTCCATGGACGACGACCGCTGGCGGCGCGGCCTGCCCACCGCCCACGTCAAGTTTGGCGAGGCGCTGGCCATTCTCTCCGGCGACGCGCTTCACACCCTGGCGTTTCAAATCCTCTCCGAGGAGCCCACGGGGGATCGACACGCCATCCGGCGTTCCCGAGTCTTGTCGGAGGTGGCACGCGCTGCCGGCGTGGAGGGAATGGTCGGGGGGCAGGTTCGGGATCTGCGCTCGGAGGGAAGGCCCGTCTCCCCCACCGCACTGGCCCGCATTCACCAGGGCAAGACCGGGGCGCTCCTGACGGCGGCGGTGGTGGCCGGGGGAATTCTGGGAGGGGGCACTAAGCGGGACGTCGCGGCATTGCGGCGTTACGGTCGATGGCTGGGTCTCGCTTTCCAGATTGTGGACGACATCCTGGATGAGGAAGGGACCCGAGACCATCTCGGCAAATCTCCGGGGAAGGACCGGGCCAAGAAGAAGGCCACCTATCCGATGCTTTTCGGCCTGGCGGAATCCCGATTGATGGCGCGTCGCGCGGTGGTCTCCGCACACCGGGCCCTGGTCCCCCTGGGTCCGCGCTCGATGCGCCTTGCCCAAATGGCCGAATTCATCGTGTCCCGGGACAACTGATCCGATGGCCCTCCGCCAGCGGGCGCCACGTTGAGGAAACCGGCCTCGGAAAAGGTTCGCCTGGACCAGCTCCTGGTGGCGCGCGGTCTGGCGGAGAGCCGTGAACGAGCCCAGGCTCTGATTCTCGCGGGGCGCTTGGAGGTGGAGGGGAGGCGGGCCGCCAAGGCCGGCGAGCGGGTCGACTCCTCCGTCCGACTGATTCTCCTGGGCCCGGATCACCCATTTGTGAGCCGGGGCGGGGTGAAACTCGCCGGCGCGCTCATGCGCTTCGAAATCGAGCCAGCCGACCGCGTGGCCCTCGACGTGGGAGCTTCCACGGGCGGATTCACCGACTGCCTGTTGCAGCGTGGCGCCCGGCGAGTCTACGCCTTGGACGTCGGAGCCGGCCAGCTCCACGACCGCCTCCGGAGGGACCCGAAGGTGAGCGTGCTGGATCCGATCAACGCCAGAAACCTGAAGCCCGAAGACCTTCCCGAGAGTGTCTCCCTGATCACCGTGGACGTTTCCTTCATCTCCCTGCGTCTCATCCTTCCGGCACTCGTCCCGCTGCTGGGAGCGGGCGCTGATCTGGTTACGCTGGTGAAGCCGCAATTCGAGGTGGGAAGGCGAGAGGTGGGAAAGGGAGGCATTGTCCGTGATCCTCGCTTGCACCGCCGGGTGATCAATGAAATCCTGTCGTTTGGTGCGACGGTGGGGTTGTCCGCGGTGAATCTGTGCGCCTCGCCCCTGGCCGGAGCCGAGGGAAATCGCGAGTACTTCCTGCATTTTCGCACGGGCGAGAAAGGCGGGAATCCTGCCCTGCTCGAGCAGCGGCTGGCGGAGGCCACGATACCGTGAGACTCAGTCTGGAATTCAATCCGGTCGGCATCGTATCCAAGTCCCGTGCGGCGGGAGCCCGGGACCTGCTGCGTAAGCTCACGGGTCTCCTGCGACGCCGCGGCATCACCTACCTTTGCGATCCCGCCACCGCCAAGCTTCTGGGTGAGCGTGGAAGATCACGGACCCTTCCGGTCTTGACCGGCTCCGTGAAGCTCCTGGTGGTGCTGGGCGGAGACGGAACCCTCCTGGGGGTGGCGCGGAACATGTCCCATCTCCCGGTACCGGTGCTTGGCGTCAACCTCGGAAAGCTCGGCTTCCTCACCGAAACGGCCCTGGGAGACCTGGAGGCGGTGCTCAGCAACGTTCTGGACGGGAATTTCGAAGTCGAGGAGCGCATGATGCTCCAGGTGCAGGTCCTTCGCGGACGAAAGACCATCGCGAATTCCATTCTCCTGAACGATGTGGTCATCAACAAGAGCGCCCTGGCCCGTATCCTGGAACTGGACGTTCGCATCGATGGGCAGTTCGTGGCCATCTATCACGCCGATGGGCTCATCGTGTCCACTCCCACCGGCTCGACCGCCTATTCCCTCTCCGCCGGCGGGCCCATCGTGCTGCCGGGACTGAAAGCCTTCTGCATCACCCCGATCTGCCCCCACGCCCTCACCAATCGCCCCCTGGTCGTCCCCGACTCGGTGAGCATCCAGGTCACCCTCGAATCGCAGTCCCCGGACGTCTACTGCACCATGGACGGACAGATCGGCCTCCCCTTGAAGGCCGGGGATCGACTCAAGGTGCGGCGAAGCGACACTTCGCTTCCTCTCATCGTCCCCCACCCGCGCAATTACTTCGATGTGCTGCGCAAGAAGCTGCGATGGGGCGCCCGCTGAGGGAGTCGGCTACTTACCGGGAGGGGTGGTGGGTGGGGTGGCGGCGGGCGGCGGAGCTCCTGAGACCATGACCTTGGAGCCGTACTTCTCGACCATGGCGGAGTCGATCTCGGAGACCGACTTTTTCTCCGCCGCGAGCCGATTCAACGTCGATTTCATCTCATTGGATCCCTGGTCGCGGGCGCAGGTGCACTTCCCCAGAGTGTCCGTGCACTCCCCGCACAGGCAGTTGTAGCGATCCGCAACGATGCCGGCTTTGGCCGTCAGCAGCACCGGAGACCCCGGGACCAGCGTCGCGGGGGCCGGCTGGGTGGCGGAGAGGGGCTCGCCGGGAGCAGCGGTGAACCTTTTCACCAGGAAATATCCCGCCCCTGCCGCAAGGACCAACCCGAGCAGAATGTGAGCCCATTTTGGCTTGGGCCGGGAAGGCGTGGCAGGAGTGTCTTGCGGATCCATGCGATCCTCCTGAAAACCGCGGTATTATAGGGAACCGCCGGGGGAGAGTCAAAGGCCTGCGGTTCATGAGGATCGAGAGAGGACCCCAATGCTCCAACGCTTGCAGGAGGATCTGAAGCTGGCGCTGAAGGCCGGAGACAAGCTGAGCGTCTCGGTCCTTCGCATGCTCCTTTCGGCGATCAAGTACTCCGCCATTGATGAGAAGCGGGAACTGAGCGAGGACGAGTTGGCGGCCCTCATCCAGAAGTCGATTCGCAGCCGCAAGGAGTCCGTAGAGGCGTTTCGCAAAGGGGGACGAGAGGAGCTGGCGGAGAAGGAAGAGGCCGAGATCAAGATCCTCGAGCGCTACCTCCCGGCCCAACTGGAGGGCCCCGAGCTCGAGCGCGCCGTGGATAACCTTCTTTCCGAGTTGAACCTCACGCAGAAGAAGGATATGGGACGCGCCATGAAGGAGTTCATGGCGCGCCATCGGGGAAAAGCCGACGGGAAAGCGGTGAGCGCTCTCATCGCCTCGCGGCTGAACTGAGCCCCGTCCCGGGGCGGTTGAAAGGCCTGGTGGCGGCGACTATACTGCCTCACCTTAGGCTCATCACTTGATCAGAGGGTCTCACCGGTTGCGGATGATCCACCCAATTCAGCTGCTTCGGCTCCTGCTGACCGCGGGGGTGCTTGTGCTCCTGCCCCTGTCGGGGTGCAGCGGCGAGGATCCCGATATTCACATCGCACCCATCATTCAGGCCAGCTTTCTTCAGACCCCGCCGACGCAGTCCGACCGGGTGGTCTTCATGAACAACGTCAACGCCGTCGCAGACATCATCAACGCGGACCTGGTGGTGAGTGACAGTACGGGCACCTTGGATCTGGACGACATCGACCTGGTGCTGCGCTACGATGCGACGTTCATGCAGGTGACGTCCGTGCGCCCGGAAACCCTGTTCGGCAACTGCGGAACCCTGAATGCCGCCTGCAATCTCGTGAGCCCCGTCTGCCTGAACAACCTGTCCAGTGCCAATGCCGGGGGCACGCATTATTGCCGGATCAACGGCAGCACCCTCTGCCTGACGGACGACGACTGCCCGGCTCCCAATGACGCCTGCGGAAACTTTGGCAAGCTGACGATCTCGCTCGCCGTCATCACGGGCCCCAAGACCTGCTCCAACAAGACTTCCCAGTCGTGCCTGCAGAACTCCGACTGCAGATTCTGCTCGTCCAATTCCTCAATTGCCTGTGTCGACACCGCCGATTGCACTGCCGCCTGTGTGGCGTTCCTGTGCTCCGGAGGGTCCTTCGCCGGGCAGTTCTGCGACACTAACGCAGATTGTGTGGACACCTGCGGCTCGGGCATCTGTTCCGGCTGCCCCGCCGTGCTGGTGAGCGGCACGACCCGTATTGTGAACATCACCATGCGCCTCATCAAGACCGGGGTCAGCGACGTGCGGTTCGTGGTCTCGGCCAATCCGCTCGACGAGGCCTCCTTTCTCCGCAAGGACACGGCGGATTTGAGCGGAATCCAGTTCTGGCCCTCGGTGGACTCGACGGATCCCTCGCTGGTTCAGGGCTCCTTCACCGTAACGGGAACGAAGTAACGGCGCCTCCTGAGGGCGCCACGCAAACGGGGGGAACATGGAAGAAAAGGTGGTCGCCCATTACAAGAACGGCAAGACCCTGCGGGGGCTCACGCAGGACTTCACGCCGGGCTCCGAGTCGTTCTATCTGCTGCCCAGCGAGGGAGGTGGCGTTCCCAGCACGGTGCGCATCGAGGACCTCAAGGCTCTCTTCTACGTCCGCGAATGGGGGGCCGCCCGGCGCTCCGTGGAGCGGGCCAAGCAATTCGCAATGGAATCCGCGCTGGGGAAAAAGACGGTGGTGGAGTTCCACGACGGCGAGAAAGTGTGGGGGTTCTCCGAAGGCTACAGCCGGGAGCGGCAGGGCTTCTTCTTCTACCCCGCCGACCCCGCGGAGAACAACGTCCGAATCTACGTGATCAACAGCGCCGTGAAGGACATTCGCTTCGAGGACTGATCACTTCTCGTGCTCGCGGATGTAGCGCAGGACCACGTCGTCTAGCGTGTCGTCCTTCTGGATTCGCTCCTCCAGGTTTTCCCACCCCATGTAATCTTCCAGCGCCTTGCGGGTGGCGGCGTCGTAGCGGCCATCGATGGGCCCCTTGTAGAAGCCGCGCCGGGCGAGCATCTGCTGCAGCTCGGTGGCCAGGGTCGAGTCGATGGTGTGGACCCGGGATCGATCGGTGCGCCCGAAGTAGAGATGGTGAATCTCCAGCAGGCGCCTCATCTCGCGCAGGGGCTCCGGATTGTCGTCCACCCTGAGATCGACCCAGCGGTCTCCCTTTCCGCCGTAACCCGCGCCTTTGCGGACCACCAGAATGGCCGCCGATTCGCGGCCGCGGCGATCCCCGCCGGCCGCCTGTCCCGCATCCAGCGCGAGCAGCAGGCGATCGGCCAGCTCTCCCTTCGAAGCCTCGAAAGACTTCGCCATGGCCTCCACGGTTTCGGCCCCCACGAGGATGTTGCCTTGCACGGCATAGTGCTCTCCGGTTCTGCCGCCGGCCCATGTAAAGCAGTTCTTGCCGGTGAAGGTGGCTGCTTTGCCTTTGGCGTCCACCATTCCCACCTGCCGATCCTCACGACCCGCATCGGCCTGCACCACCTTCTGCAGCGCCGCCTGCGCGCTGAGGCCCCGCGCCATCAGCTTCAGACCCTCCTCACCGAACGCCAGATTCGCGGCCGCCTGCGTGGCCACCGCTCCCACGCCGGCCTTGGCCCAGGGCACGCCGCTGCCCACGGCGGGGAATTTGGAGGTCACCGCCACACCCAGATCTCCCGTGGCGGGATCGTAGGCCACGATGGAGAAAGTGGCGATGCGGTGACTTCCCTTGAGCAGGCCGGTGACCGCGGCCGCGGGAAGCGCCCACAGGCTCACGAACCAGGCGAGTATGCACACAGCGGAAATCCGGAGGCTCACCATGTCCCTCCCTTGAGTAGGTCCTCTGAGGCTTCATCCAGGGGGACGAAGCGGACCTGAACGCCCGCGGGATCCCCCACTTGCAGCAGAGCCACTGTCCTGGGAAGCGAAAATCGCCTGGGCCCGGCGGCACCCGGGTTCAGGAATCGCACCCCTCCCACCGTCCGGTCGTGAGGAGCGTGGGTGTGACCCGATACCACCAGGGTGGGACGATACGATGCGATCCGCTCCGAGGCCTCGGGAGAAAGGCGCTCGGGATGCCCGATCTGGTGCGTCAAGGCGATGCGCACCTCCTGCAGATCGAGGATCTCCCAGGCTTTCAGCTTGGACGCCAGCGGGAAGCCGTCCGTGTTGCCGTAGACGGCGGTGACCGGCGCCAGGCTGCTCAGCTCAACCAGGATTTCCTCTCCACCGATGTCCCCGGCGTGAAGAATTCGCTCCACGCCATGAAAGATCTGCAGGACGCTCGAGTCGAGTCTGCCGTGTGTGTCTGAGAGAATGCCGATTCGCATGAATTGTGTCCCCCGGAATTCTCTTCCTCCCCTCCCGCCCCTGTCAACAGACTGACGATTCCTTGCCCGTGAATCACCCGCGCCCTATATTCCCCGGGTGCTTCCATCGGAAAGGAGAGCTGCAATGAAGCGACTGTTGTGGGTATCAGGAATAGCCTTGCTTGTCTCGTTCGGCACCGTGCAAGCTGGCGTGGGATTCGACGTGGCAGTGGGCATGAACCTGAACGAGGACACGCGGATCTTTCTCAACGTGACCAATCAGACGTGGCGACCCGCAGTCCCCAACACGCTCATTCAGGGATGCGCCGATCCGGAGGACGATTTTCCGGTGATCGCCTTCCTGTCTTACCACTCGCACCGCAGCCCGAGCTTCATCCTGAATCTCCGGAGGGAGGGGTACGGCTGGTCGGACATATTCTTCCAGCTCAGGGTCCAGCCCTCGGTGCTGTTCGTGGGGATCGACCGGGACCCGGGGCCTCCCTATGGGAAGGCCTGGGGTTACTGGAAAAAACATCATCGTGCCGGAACCAGGACGCGCTATCGAATCGCGGATCGGGACATCGTGGGACTGGTGAAGGTGCAGACGGCTTCCCGGCATTTCGGCGCCAGTCCGTTCGCGGTCATCGACGCGCAGCGGGACGGGAGGCGCCCGGAGGTATTCGCCGCGAATCGCTGGAAGCAGAAGAATGGACGACAGACCTGGGCCACCTCCGCGAACCGCGGAAACGCCCAGGGGAAGTCCATGGACACTGTGAAAGCCAAGAACTCGCCGGGACGCGCAAATTCCAAGGGCAGCGGTAAGGACAGCGATAAGGACAGCGGTAAAGGCAATGGTAAGGGCAAGGGTAAAGGCCACGGGGCCGATCGGGACTGACGGACGACGGCTCGAAGCCAAGGGCGCGGGTGCCAGAGCCCGCGCCCTTTTTGTTTGGCGGTCGGACGGAGGAGCCTAATGGAAGGCGGCGCCATCGTCTTGTACTCCTCGTACCCGACGGGATCCGTCACTTCGATCTCTGCGAGAATATAGGCTGCCATCAGAAACCCTCCGGAAGATCCATTTGAAGGATGGCGGGGAATTGCGCTTTTTCGGGGCGCATCGTACTCTGCGCTGAATCGAACGCATCCCAGTCGCTGTTGGACACGACAAAGAACCGGCCCTTGTGGAGCGCGCCCAGGGTCGGAGCGCTGAGAGCCTCGGTCGCGGATTCCAGCACCGCGACTCGATCGATTTTCTTCCCGCCCCGGGAAAGAGTGAGTGCGAGCACCCGGTTGGGCTGAGTGCCGTTCTGGACGGCCACGATCCCCGCGCCCCGGGTGTAGATCCCATCGATTCCCAGCAGCGTCGAGTTCTCCGGAGAGTCCAGGAGTGAAACCCGCTTCGTGGAAAGGTCCACGCTGAAAATCCCGGACGAATAATCCGCCACGAGGAGCGTTTTCCCGTCCGCCGAGAAATCCAGCCCCTGCGGGGAAGAGAAGGGGCCGGGCACTAGATAGGGACGCAACTCCTGCTGGCCCGCCGGCAGTACCCAGAGACCCGGTGAGACACTGTCGCTGAGGTAGACGGTTCCCTGGGCATCGACCGCCAGGTCCCCGAAGACATGCTCCCCGGTTCCTGCAGGGGCGAGGTGTCTGCCGATCAACTTTCCTGATTTCAAGTCGTAGCCGAACACCCCGGCGCCGCCGCTCTCCCCTTTCTTGAACCCCTCCATTTCAGCGATGGGAGAGCTGCACGCCCACAAGATGCCGCGCGCCGCATCCACCCTCATCCCGAAGACTCCCGCAAGAGCATCCGCCGGCTCGCTGAAATTCCGCACCTGGAAAGTGCGGCCGTCGATTCGCAGGATTTTCCGCTGCCGCACGCTTCCCAGGAAAAAGTCCCCGGAAACGGGATCACGAGCCAGGCCCTCGGGAATGAGCCCCTTCTCATGGACGCGGAACAGCGAGCGCGCCTTCCCCACCGGCTGCGCGTTTCGCTTCATCTGCTCCACTGCCTTTTCGAAGCCGGCAGTTCCTCTCAGGCTGGTGAAATCATCGTCCTGCGCGGCCGGAAGCGCCATGCCCATCGCCGCGACTCGCTGAAGCCACTTCAGAGCCTCTTCGGGGTGTCCCGTCAGGGCTTCGGCGCCGGCCAGATTGTAGAGGTAGGTGGGCTGCCGGGGCCGCAGGCGGACCGCCTCGACCATGGCCTTGCGGTAGGCCTGGTAGTCCTTTTGGAGATAGGCGCTCTGGGCGCGCTGAAATGCCGCGCGTCCCTGCGTCACCGTGTCCTCCGGCACCTGCGCCATGCCTTCGGCAATCGACAGTGGAATCAGCAGCGCTGCGGCCAGGATTCTTGTCTTCATGGGGCTCCTGAAGTCTGAAGTTGGTTTGCACTCCGAAGGACGCTTGGCTATTATCCGGGAATTGCCATCCAAAGTTTCTAGAGGAGAGTCCATGGGTTTTGCCACCGATGCCATTCATGCGGGTCAGGAGCCGGATCCCACCACCGGCGCCATCATGACCCCCATCTACCAGACTTCCACCTATGTCCTGGAGGCGCTGGGAAAGAGCAAGGGATTCGACTACGCCCGCACCATCAACCCCACCCGGCTGGCGCTGGAAAAGAACCTGGCGGCGCTGGAAGGAGGCGCCAAAAGCTTCTGCTTCGCATCGGGCATGGCCGCCATCTCCGCCGTGATGACCCTGGTTCGCCAGGGCGATCACATCGTAGTTTCACGTATGACCTACGGCGGGACCTTCCGGCTGTTCGAGCAGGTGCTGAAAGGATATGGCCTTGAGTTCTCCTACGTCGACACCGGGGATCTGGCCCAGGTGGAGGCGGCCCTGCGTCCCAACACGCGAATGCTCTATGTCGAGACTCCCACCAATCCACTCATGGGGCTCACCGACCTCGCCGCCGCCGCGGCCCTGGCGCGCCAGCGCTCGCTGATTTCCGTGGTGGACAACACGTTCATGTCCCCCTATTTTCAGAAGCCGCTTTCATTGGGCATCGACCTGGTAGTCCACAGCACCACCAAATTCCTCAACGGGCACTCGGACAGCGTCGGCGGCTGTGTGGTCACCACCCGGGACGAGCATACCGAGCGAATCGGCTTCGTCCAGAACGCCGTGGGCGCCATCCTTTCGCCCTTCGACTCGTGGCTCGTGTTGCGTGGAGTCAAGACCCTGCATCTCCGAATGGCCAGCCATGACGCCAACGGACGAGCGGTGGCTGAATTCCTGGCCTCACATGCGAAGGTGCGGCGCGTCCTCTATCCCGGCCTGCCAACCCATCCCCAGTACGCCCTGGCAAAGAGCCAGTGCAGTGGTTTCGGAGGAATGCTCTCCTTCGATCTGGGAAGCTATGCGGCCGCCAAGGGATTTCTCGATCGGCTGCGGCTGTGCGCCCTGGCGGAGAGCCTGGGAGGCGTGGAGACTCTGATCTGTCACCCCGCTTCGATGACCCACGCTTCCATCCCCGCGCAAGAGCGGGAGCGCCAGGGCTTCACCGACGGGCTGGTGCGCATTTCAGTGGGAGTGGAGGACGTGCAGGACATCCTGGAAGATTTGCAGACGGGCTTCCAGGGGATTTGAGAGAGGGAGACTCTAGAAGTGCTCGCGGCCGCCCTTCACCGAAGAGCCGATCCAGTTCAGGACGTTCTTCTCCCCGTCGTCGACCTTCACCGCCAGTACTTCCGGCAGCTCGTAGGAGTGCAGATCTTTTAGGATCTTCTTGATCTCCTCGAGCTGCGCCGAGGTGGTCTTGATGAAGATCATGTTCTCCACTTCGTTCCAGATTTTGCCTTTCCAGCGATAAATCGAGCGAATGGCAGGAATGATGTTCACGCACGCGGCCAGTTCCTGATCCACCAGGGCCTGGGCGATGGTGATCGCCTCTTTCTCGGAAGAGGCGGTCGACATGACGAGCATGACGTCGTTATCCATGAGAGCTGAGATCTCCAAGAGCTACGTTTCAGGACGATTGAAGTATAGTGCCCGACCGGGGGGGTGTCAAGGCTGGAAAACTCTCCAAATCCTTTGCTTGTCAGGAGATCCCGCCTGTGCTATAGTCGCGCCGCCTCGGGGGAGCGAGGCGGAATTCTCTATCCGCGCCCTGGGGTTCCCAACCAACCTTGGAGAGTTCTTCCCCTCATGACGCCCACACCCATCGCCTTCGGCACATCCGGCTGGCGGGGGATTCTCGGCGATGATTTCACCTGCTTCAACCTGCGACGCGTAACGCGTGCCGTGGCCCGGCACTTCTGCCAGGAAATTCCCGACCGCCAGCCCCGGATTTTCGTCGGTTTCGACACACGGTTTCTCTCCGAGCACCTCGCGCATGAAGTGATCGCAGTGCTCGCGGCGGAGGGAGTGAAGCCGGTCCTCTCCACCACCTTCACCCCGACCCCGGCTCTGGCCCACGCGGTCCTCCACCGGAAATTCGACGGCGGGATCAACCTGACGGCCAGCCACAACCCCGCCGAGTACAGCGGCATCAAGCTCTCGACCAGGGATGGCGCTCCGGCGTCTTCGGAGGTCACGCGACGGGTCGAATCGCTGCTGAACGAGATCCGGGACGGCTCCGCTCCCCCTCCCCTGCCCGCGTCCAAAGTGAAGACCCTGGATCCAGCCCCCGAATATCGCAAAGCGGTCCTGAAGCACGTGCGCTCCAAGGTGATCGCCCGCGCCGGGCTGAAGCTCGTTTGCGATCCGGTGAACGGGGCGGGAAGTGGCTACCTGCCGCCGCTGCTGTCACCCGCGAAGAGCCTGTTTACCATTCGCACCCACCGCGATGTCACGTTCGGAGGGCACCCTCCGGACTGCACGGAAAAGCAGCTTTCGCCGCTTATCCAGGAGGTTCGACGCCGCCAGGCCCACCTCGGACTTGCCACGGATGGCGATGCCGATCGCTTCGGCGTGGTCGACCGCGGAGGCCGGTTCGTGCCGCCCAACTGGGTGCTGGCGCTGATCGCCGACTACCTCCTGGAAACCCGCGAGCCGCGCCTCGGAATCGCGCGCACGGTGGCCACCACGCGCCTGCTGGACGACGTGGCGGCAAGCCACTCGGTTCCCCTTTTCGAAACGCCGGTGGGATTCAAGCATTTCCGGGACCTCCTGGTAAACCGCAAGGCCCTGGTGGCCTGTGAGGAGAGCTCCGGTCTCTCCGTCGTGGGGCACGTCCCGGAAAAGGACGGCCTCCTGGCGGCCTGCCTGGTGGCCGAGATGGTGGCCTTCCGCCGGAAGCCTTTGCATCACCTCATCGAGGATCTGTTCCGCAAGACGGGACCACGCTACTCCCGGCGCGAGGATCATCGCCTCAACGCTGAGCAGATGGACGAGCTTCGTGCCAGGATGGAAAGCCCGCCGGAGTCCCTGGCCGGCAAAAAGGTCGTGGAGCTGCATCGTAAAGATGGGACCTTTCTCGGCTTCCAGGACGAATCCTGGCTGCTCCTCAGGCTCTCGGGGACGGAGCCTCTGGCCCGCTACTATGTGGAGGCCAGGAACCCGCGGGACGTGGGACGGCTGCTGGATGCCGCCCGCGCCATGATTCCAGCTCGCTGAGGCGAACGTATGGCTCATCGGAACCGAGATGCCCAGGATTGATTCGCTGATCGCCCGGGAGATTCTCGACTCGCGGGGGAACCCGACTCTGGAAGTCGATGCCCGGCTCTCCGACGGGGCGCGCGGACGGGCCGCCGTTCCCTCCGGTGCTTCCACGGGATCGCGGGAGGCTCTGGAGCTGCGGGACTCGGATCCTTCGCGCTATCAAGGGAAGGGCGTGATGCGGGCGGTGCGCAACGTCACCGAGATTCTCCTTCCCAGATTGAAGGGCTTGGAGGCACTCGATCAGGCCATGGTGGATCGCGTGATGCTGGAAGCGGACGGAACCCCGACCAAGAGCCGCCTGGGTGCCAACACCCTGCTCGGAATTTCTCTGGCGGTGGCCCGCGCGGCAGCGGCATCGGCGGGAGTTCCCCTGTATCGCCACCTGGGCCAGGAGAACGGCGTGGAGCTTCCGGTCCCCATGCTGAACATCGTCAACGGCGGAGTCCACGCCGACAACAATCTGGACCTCCAGGAATTCATGATCGCTCCAGCAGGGGCATCCTCCTTCCGGGAGGGACTCCGCATGGCCGCCGAGGTCTACCAGAAATTGAAGGGGGTTCTGAAGAGCCGGGGCCTGTCCACGGCCGTGGGAGACGAAGGAGGATTTGCGCCCCGCTTCGAGTCGCACTCCGAGGCCCTCGACTGCATCCTGGAGGCGATCCGGGCCTCGGGGTACGAGCCGGGAAAGGATCTGGTGATTTGCCTGGACCCGGCGGCTTCCGAGTTTTTCGAAGACGGTTCCTACGTGCTGGAGGCGGAACGCCCACCGCGCCGCTCCCCTGCGGAGATGGTGACCTTCTACGCCGACCTGGCCGAGCGCTATCCCATCGTCAGCATCGAGGATGGGCTGGCGGAAGGCGACTGGGACGGATGGTCACTCCTTACGCGGGAGCTGGGCCAGAAGCTGCAGCTGGTGGGCGACGACCTGTTCGTGACCAATCCCGCCATTCTGCGGGAGGGAATCCGCAAGCGAATCGCCAGTTCGGTCCTGATCAAGCTGAACCAGATCGGCACCCTCACGGAAACTCTCGAGACCATCCAGACCGCCCGCGACGCCGGCTACAGCTGCGTCATTTCCCATCGCTCCGGCGAGACCGAGGACACGACCATCGCGGATCTGGCGGTGGCGCTCAATCTCGGTCAAATCAAGACGGGAGCTCCGGCGCGCTCCGAGCGCGTGGCCAAGTACAACCGGCTCCTGCAGATTGAAGAAGAGCTGGGACCGAGAGCCCGCTACCGCGGGCATGCGGTCTATGCGCGTGGCGGAGGGGCCGCGTGATGACCCGACGGCGGGACTCGGCGCGACCCTCCTCCTTGAAGATGCGCCTTCTCTTTACCTTGGCGATCTGCGCCATTCTGGCCATGGCCGGCCGCTCCCTGGTGGGAGATCGGGGTCTTTTCGAGGTCTGGAGGAAAAAGGGCGCGTACCAGAAGCTGGCCGTGGAGGTGCAGGCGCTGCGGGCGGAGAACGTCGGGCTGAGAGCTGAAATCCAGGCCTTGCGCTCCGATCCGTCTGCGATCGAGCGCATCGCCCGGGAAGAGCTCGGCTACTCTCGCCCGGGGGAAATCAGCTTTGTCTTTCGCGAGGATGAAGGATCCCGCCTCAGTTCTGGTCCACATCCCCCTCGCTGAAGCCACCCAGAGGATTGCCGGAGGCAGGAGTTGCCCCACCCACGTCGGCAATCCGCCTTGAGACGCTCACCCCCGCAGCCGGCGTGTTGGTGCCCGAGCCCTGTTGCAGCGGGGTTCCCGTGACCGAGATGTCATACGAGCCATAAATGCCCCATCCCGGCCCGTGGAACGACTTGACGAAATAGACCCCGGTGGTGGGAGCCGTGAAGGTAATGAGTGAGGATTTGTCCAGGGCGGAGCGGTCGTCATTGGATAAGAGAACCGTGGTTCCGTCCGTTGAGATGACCGAGAGCGAGGTGTTGGCATCGCCCACCAGGCTGGTGGTCTGGACCTTGTAAACCTGGCCGACAATGGTCGAGAACTTGAAAAAGTCCTGATCGATGCCGCCCGCTCCGTTTCCCAGATCCTTGAAGTAACTCGCATGGAAAGGCAGCCCGTTGTTGGGAAGCTCCAGGGCGGTCCCTGAGGCTTCGTTGGGCTCCGCCAGGTCGTGCTTGAAGTCCATGCCGTGCTTGCCGAACAGGGTGATCATCGAGCCGAGTGAGCCTTCGTTGCGAATGAACCATCCGTCCCAGAAATCCTCGACGCTCTTGGCGGGCGCGGAGGGGACGTAGTTGCGCATCACGTCCCAGATCAGAGTGCCCCCCGATCCCATAGCGTCCCACGTTTCTTCGATTCCCGGCGAGTCGTCAGGAGTGGAGGCCGTGTCCACGATATCCCAGAGCGAGGAATAGACCGTCACTTCGCTGGCCCCGCCCTTGCATGTGAACGGATCTTCGTCCTCGACGTCAAAATAGAAATCCAGGTTCCCGGCACCCGCCGCCCCGGTGGTCTTCACGTACAGCTGGGGATGGGACAGACCGAAATGCAGCCGTACGCTCTGGCCGAAGTAGGTGGCGTATCCCTCGTCGAAGGCCAGCCGAAGGTCTTGATTGCAATTCGTGAGGTGATGGGTCCCGCCGGGACTGTCACTGGCGGCGAAATTGTAGATAGCGTAGTGGCCGGACTCATGCTGAATCACGGTGTCGTTGTAGGGCGAGAAGTCCGATACCTGCACGACATTGGTTCCGAGGTAGCTGTTGACGAACACCCCGCCGAAGCTCTCCCACTGAAGCTTGAGCTCCTGGGAGGAGCCGGGCCTCGTGCCGTTGAGGAACTTGAGATACTCGATGCTGTTCAGGCCGACGTCGTAGATATTGAACGCCTCGGCTCCTGCCCCAATGAGGCCGGTGAAGTTTCCCGCATTGAGGTTCTGATTCGGCTGGTGGGCCAGAAAAAACCCGGTGGTCACCGCGTAATTCACCTTGGACCCGTTGACGTTGGTGACCTGCAGGAAGAGATCCGGAATTCCCGAGGCGGTCAGGACGCGAATCTGAATGTCCCGAACGGTCGAATCGTTCAAGA
>Ga0137425_1000194_pt1 | contig 19922 bp, 31 predicted proteins | sample EasRivERMZT640_2_FD_102318 | JGI IMG/M metagenome (GOLD analysis project Ga0137425, IMG submission 102318) | Soil microbial communities from meander-bound floodplain in the East River, Colorado, USA - East River MetaG ERMZT640_2 | ecosystem: Environmental > Terrestrial > Soil > Floodplain ...
AATCCAGGTGGAGATTTAAGCAAAAAAGATGTATTTCTATTCCATTGTATAGCATCAGCTCTAGGCATCTAAACCTTCCATCCTACTCTCTCTTTAGGACAATTAATACAACATTGGTATATTCTATGTCTCTCAAAAACAACTATCCAATCATGTCTACAACATATCATTTTCATCTTTTGAGTCAGGTGGCTCGGTAGGATGTATATGCATACCATCCAAAGTAGCCTTAAGTCTCTTTTTAAGGTCTTCAACATTAGAAGCAGCATCCTTTGGTAAGAGTGGAACATTTATCTTAACGGCTATCTCTAGTGTATCTTCTTTTCTTCTAGTACACTTATCACAGTGTGGTTTAGCCATCCTCTTAGATAGTACTGTCATTGAGAACGGCTTGGAACATCGACTACAAACAAATGTCTTACCAATAGATAGTTCTACATTAATCTTGTAGTGACAATCATCAAGAATACAGAAAAATACTTCCTCTCCATTCTTGTATTTATGACGCTTTACCTGATGGATGTGTTTCTTAATGGACATGATGGGTTATAGAGTAAGTGAAGTAAGCCCATTCTTCTTGATTAGATCTTCAAGAGTACCAGTCTTATGTATACCTTTAAAACTCAAGAAATGCTGCTTCATATCCTGGTCAATGATTCTCATGCCACCATTTAAATAACTAAAATAATCTGAAATTTCATCTCCCAGACTTATAATTTCATACCTAAATTTCTTAGGGGTAGTAAGACGAATTGGATCACTTGGAACTGCAAGCCACCTCATAATACCACCAAAGCAATTAAGTCCTAGTACTAATTCCTGTACTGATTCATTATGGAAATTCATCAGTAGTGGCTTGGATACTGAAGCCGTCCCAATCAAGGTAATATCAGTTATAGCAACTAAACCAGTTACATCTGGAACTGCATTGACAGTATATAACTTCTCAAATGCAAGGATTTGTTCTGGTAATGCTGCTGCACCTGCTGTTAAGACGGCTAAATTTCTAATAAATTCTCTACGACTTAAACTCATCTGAGTCCTCCTTTATTGGATATTTTCTAGACATGTCTCTTTCAAATGAGGTTTCTTCTTCGTAGTCATCCTCAGAGAAATTATCATCAAATGGGTCTGGTTCTTGGGGTTCTTCTTGTGAGGCTAAATCTCCCCACACTTCAATTCTTTTTGTTTCCCATTTCATCATGTTATTACCCTCTCCCCCAAACCGTGCGGGTGTGCTTTATCTTCTATAGAACTATAAATAATTACTCTACAACTATAACAAACCTCGAATAATTTTCTATATCTATACTTTGTTATATTCGTATGATGTTTGTTATAGTTACTTTCTACATCATCAACATCCAACTCTTCAAATATTATATTAGATAACAGTTTATCAGACTCAACTTCTTTTTCACATTTATCACAAAAATATTTAATAGCCACTTAGTTATCCTTTCTTAGTTAGAACCTTACTAACATCCCACTTCTCAATAGTAATAAAATCTCGTTCTAGCTTTGCTAGTTTATTCTCTTCTCCTGATGTTTCACATACACCATGAAACTCACAGAGACGATTAAACTTAAAGCAAGACGTGTTATTCATTGGATAACTATTCTCAGCACGAGAATCATAATATAGATAAGCCCACTTAACTACATTGTCCTTCCATTGCCTCTTGAAGATAGGATCATAAGAAAGTGGGACTCTCTTATGTTTAATTTCCGGCTTGATAGATGTTTGAAATCCCACTCTATTGACAAGCAAATAGTTGGAATCCGTTGCATAAGCATAGCAAGTGAACTGATTTGCAAGGCGGCTAAGAGGAAAGTCTCGTTCGTAAGTCTTATGGTCGACAGGTAGATTTTCATGTTGATGATTACTCCAAAGTAAATCAATCTTACCTATCATTACAATACGAATGAGATCATCCTCATGTAGAACGAATGTAAATGGGGTCTCAACGGCTGTAATTACCCATCCTCTATCTTCAATACGCCATCTATGAGCATATTCTTCCATTACTTCTAGACAACGATTCCCTTGAGGTGTATCTAAATCTGAATCAGTTAATGCTACTCTAATAGCTCTTAGAGAAGCATCTACACAATCTTCAAACTTACCATGCGTCTGGAGAGTCTTATAATAAGCCTCAAATCCATAATGCATTACTCCACCATTATCTAAAGCTCTAGGCTTCTGAGGTGGGGACTTACACATATTATGTCTATAGTTAAAGAAGCAAGGACAACTCTGATATGCATCAAGTAGTGTTGCGTCTAGAACTATGTTTACTTTATTTGTCATTTGCTAATCTACCTAACCGTTCTACTGTATCTTTAGCAAGAACGTAGTTATCATCCCTGTTTAACCATACATTCATTAAATTTCTATACAAGACGGCTGCTTCTTCTTTAGTTAAGAGAACTACATTAAAATACGTCTCTATGATACGACGTTCTACTTCACTAGTAGAGCCAATACCAGATAAATCTAATGTCTTTGGATTTGTCTCTCTACTTATTTCTTGATCAGGCATTTACTCCCCCTTCACTAGCATAGTAACCCCAAGAACCTTCTGTGAGATTCTTGCACTGTTACCAACTGAAATTGGTTGTTTAGTATGATTATCAATCAGATATCTCTTACCGTCAGTACTTATCTCAATAGCTACTACATGCCTATGTACGTAGAATAAATAGAAAGCTGGTTTAGTAATGACTGTCATTATGAAGTAAACTGATTTACCATACATATTAGGTAAATTATTTACCTTCCAGCCTAGCTTTCTGAATGCATCATTCAACTCAGCTGCCCATACCCCAGTTACTTTATCATCTGAACGAGGTATTCCATTATTCTTACGCACAGACTGAATTAATTTTTCTGCTTCATCAGTAGTAATACCTGCAATTGCACTTAATACGGCTGGACCACAAAACTTATTCTCCCCAGTCTGTACGTTTTGTAAGTTAGTCATGTGTTAACCACCAAACAAAATTAGCTAATATAATACCTAACACCCAACTAATAGCAAAAACCATTAGTATTTTCTTTATCATAAGTCTTGTTTAAGAGCAGAAAATAGAGATGCAATTAATAGTTCAACTTGCTGACGGCTAAGAGTCAAATCACAAAACTCTCTATCAGTTTGTGAAGATAGAACAAGCCGTCTTTGATAGCCACCTTCTACATAAAGACGGCTTACATGATGGATTGATATCTTACCATTCAAGACGGCTATGTTAATCATTTACTACGCTCAATTAGGTCAGCTACTAAAGATAGGGTTTGTTCTTTATCTAACGTAACAGTAGCATACCAATTCTCGAATAATATTGTGAGTAATATCTTACCTTTAGTTTTATCATTAGGACCAGCGATACGTAATCTATATTTAGTACCACAAATTATCTCAGTTAGATCTCGTGGCATTAGTAATCATCCTCTGTAAAGGATTAACAAATTTAAGAAATAGTCTATTCTTACCGAATAACAACTTATATCTTTCTTTTAAACCAGCCTCCACAGCAGGACTAGTATATCTAACTGCTCTCTTAATCCACTTAGAACGGCTTTGGCGTCCCATACTACATCCTCACCTTAGTAGTAACAAACAATCTCCAATCCCCAACATATTTAACGTCATACATTCCGGCTGGTAGATGATTACCTTCAATGTCTATCATATCTATTAGATGTTGTTTTCCATCAGATGTAAGTAGTACCTTACCTATTCCAACCTGTGAACTAAATCCATCAAATAGAATTACATTATGTATCATTACAGTTTCAGATTTACATTCCATCATTCTATTTGTCTTCTTCATTTGTCTTGTATAAATTCAACATTGGTAGTGAAGATTTCTCTAACTTTAGCCCAAACTTCTGGAGTAAAGATTAAATCTCCACACTTAGTTCGATGGTCTCCATTAATAACAAATAACCTAGCATGAATATATTGGGATGTTTCTTTGTGATATAAGATGAATTTCATTAGAAATCTATCCCTTCCCTTGGAACATCACAAGTATCACATACGTGAATAGCATCATACTTACAAACTTCCTCGTTAGCGCAACAATCAAATGAGAGAGTACAATAGAAACAAATATGTTTGTGTGGTTGTTTTTCTTCTTTCTCTATAGTTTCCATCTTTGTTTACCCTTAGTAAGTAGAACCCCAGCTAGCTCTTTCATTAAGCTACTACTATCCCATGATATTTCTTTATTGTCTAGTGTAGATGCTATAATTGCTCTCTTTTGTTCTACTAATTCGGTAAAGTATTCATCTATGGTTTCACTTGCTATGAAGTATATTACATTAACCTGATTAGCTAAACTTCCAATACGGCTAAATCTTCCTTCTGCTTGTTCTTCATTAGCAGGATTCCATTGCCTTTCCATCATAATAGCATCACTACAAAATTGAAGGTTTAATCCTTCACCTGCGGCTAAAGTGGATGCTACTAAGACGCGGTAATTTTCCTCACGAAACTTTCTAACTACTTCGCTTCTACCATCACCTGTTAATTCTGCATTAAGTGATAGAACAGGTTTTAGTAGTTCAGAACCAATCTCTTTATTAACTGCCTTAATCTCTTGATTAATCTTCTCAATTACCATTCTAGCTGCTGACTTGTGATGAACGAATATTGTAATCTTACGCTCATTAGATGCTAGAAAATCCATAGTATAATCAACGGCTTCTACAGCCGCTTTAGATATACCAGTAATTTTCCTCATCTTAGTCATAATCGCTATTGCTGATGCCCATGTATTCTCATCTTCATCAGCATATAACAGATTATCTAACTCTTTCATCGCGTCCCTATAGGCCGCGTTTAACTTTTTGTCTAGTTCAACATGATGAAAGATTCTATTAATCTTGGGTAAATCCGGAGCGGCTTGCTCTCTAGTCCTACGGATAATAAAGTCTTTTGTTTCTTCGTGGAATAGTTCAGGATTCCTTAATCCCCCTACCTTAAATCCATAAAGAGTCTCATAGTAATCACAATACTCATGGACAAACTTATTATACTCTGGAAACTTTTGTGGACGTAAGATATTAAGAATAGTAAAGTACTCTGCTGCATTATTCTTAATAGGTGTCCCGCTTAGTGCCATAACATGGTCGCAATACTTAGCTACCTTCTCGATAGCTTTAGCACGTCCAGATAAATGATTCTTTATCTGTTGACACTCATCAATGATAATCGTCTTAATCTTTACTAAATCAAGAAGATTCTCATTTTTGAGCATGTCATATGTAGTTACATAAACCTGAAAGCCCGGAATAGCAATTTCCTTACCTGAGTTAATAACCTGTGTAAGGTATTGCTCTAGTCCAAGCCACTCGACTAACTCATGAAACCACTGATTCTTAATAGTTGTCTTTGTAACTACTAGACATGGGAGTAATTCTTCAGGATGTAATCTTAGTGTGCCAATAGCTTGGATTGTCTTACCTAATCCTTGCTCATCGGCTACTAAACATCTTACACCTGACTTCTCTATAAACTGAATACCTTCTATCTGATAATGTCTTGGAATGTGCCCTTTAGTAAGAGAAGTAAAGTCATAACTCTTTGCAGAGTCTAACTCATCTTCTGTTACTACATGACCACACTCTAGTGTAATCAGTTTATATCCTGTCCCAAAGTCGATAGACGTTGCTTCTATAGCCGTCTTACCACAATGTGGACAGGGTTTCTTAATAATGTGACTTAGGGGCATTTAGTTATGCTCTAAGAGAATAAACTACTTGGGTCAAATCCTCCACCATTATTACCATCCTTCTTTTTAGCCTTTCTTAGTTCATCTACTCTACTAAACAGAGCAATCATCTTAGCTGGCATTGCTGCACCTTTAATTTTAGCAAGGATTACTGATGCAATGCTAAACTTGTGCTCTAATGCTTCTAAGTTAGTAGAGTCTAAGTCTACATCAGCTAATAGCTCACTAAGTAAAGTTTCTTGTGTTACTCCATTTAGATTGGGTTCTGGTATGTGCCTAAATTCATATGTCTTATCTGCATCTACTTTCTTCTCTGAGACGGCTGTCTTTCCGGGTGCTATACCTTGTGCCATCAGTGAATTAATCACATCTGGTGTCATTCCTAGAGCAGCCATATCAGCAGCCAGTTTGTCAGCTTGAGATTGTCTATCTTTCCTAATCTTTGGTGCTAATAGACCATCTGTTCCTGACATTTCGGGATTAGTTATTAATCTATCCCGTTCTTCCTTTGTCATCTTAGCTTGCATATCCCGTCTTTTCATAGACGATTTTTGCATTTGAGCTTTAGCTTGAATGACAATTACTTCTAATTCTTCTTCCCATTTACAGAGTTGGTCATAAGACATATCCTTAATGACGTTATCTGTCTCTGCGAAGAATTTAGAATGTAATTCTATTCTCTTCTCATTATCCATCCTACTCGCCTCCGAATTGAACCATAAGATTATATCCCTTTCTAGGATAGCCGTAATCTCTAGACTATAGAGACTCTTGACTGTATCTCTAGGACTATAACAAGACTTGCAAAGACGGCTAAGTATGTCATTGTAAGTCTTGCAATGGTCACAAAGATATCCTACTACTTGACCATATTTATTTACTTCTAGCTTCACTAAAATTCCGAAGTAAAAGGAGACAAGCTTCCCCTACTGTAATACTTCTAAGAGTATCATGTGGTAACTCGTAACACCTTAATCCATTTACTAAGATTAGGTATACTCCACGGGTGTCTATATGCATTATGTCCTCACTACTTTATGTAAATCAGTATCCCAAATCGCCCACTTGCTATTAGTTACATCTCTCCAAACTACTTCATGTTCATATCTAGTTTTGGGGTCAAACCATACCGTAATTACTCTTCTATTCCTAGTGCCTATCCCGCTAAAATGTCTTTCATAAATAGTTAATTCATGTGGTCTAGTTTTAAAGTTTTGGCTTCTAACTGTAAATTGTCCTATTGCTCTATCTGGATATCGAATCTTATCAATCTTCCAAGATAGATACATCACTTCAGGTTCATTGTTGTAAGAGTCGTTAATGAACCTATTGTATCCACATACAGTTGCGAACGGCTCACCTTTGAAGTAAACTGTTGCCCCTAGTGGAAACTTGCGTCTTAATTCATCTATTGTTACTATGTGTTTCTTTCTTCCTTTAGGCATTTAATTCCTACATTTTAAACACTTTACTAGTAGTCTGCTTTTTGGCTATTTTTTTATGTTTCTCTAATTGATTAATGGCAGATATATACCCTTTTACTAGAAGCATAACAACTATCTCTTCATCATAATCTTCTAGAAGCTTTAGAAACTCTTGAACACTAGAAACTTGTTCAATTTTAGAGAATCTAATATTTTTATTCATCAGTAATCTACCTCCTACATATAATGACAGATGATGTAGAATAGAATGATTGTTAGAGCAAACTTATCGTTATCTGCTCCAGTCTTTTCTAGTTTCATTTAGATACCTCAATTGGTGGCTAATAACCAGAATAATATGCTGTCTCTAGTAACAGCTTTAGCCACCACTTCAAGTATCTAATTTAATACTACCTCCTACCTCATGCATTAAGAATCTGAGCATATCTGAGCAAAGATGAGTGAATCTGAGTGAATCTGTTGGAATCTGAGAGTTTTATACAACCCCTAGTGGGCCGTAAGTGTAGGCGCTACAACGAGTTACGGCCCCAAAAGCATTGTATCACAGACGGGGAGTAAAGTCAATCCCCCGTTGTCGGTCGGTCGTTTTGTGAGTGTCTTGTTTAGTGGACATGTGTCTTAATCTTAAATTAATATATTAAAATATATATATAGATAATATATATTAAATACATACTATATAAGACTGTCCACAAAATAGAACACCTAACCCAACCTCAGCCAGAGCCACCCTACTACCTTACTCCCCGTGTGTGGAGCATGACCTGAATGACTGTAAGTTATTGATTTTTAAGGGCTTACGGGCATTGTGCCTACTCCAAAACTCTCAGATTCTTACAGATATGCTCAGATTTACTCAGATACTCTCAGATACTCTCAGATTCTGAAAGCTCTGCTATTGAGCATATATTAAATTAATCTAGTTCTATTTGCACCTCATTGAATGGCTCACTGTCTCTAGAATTCACAAGCTACTCAACTTCACTATGCGCTAGGATAACAAGATGAGCCATTCAATCAGATGCAGAGGGTTTATCTCAGTTACATCACCCTCAAGGTTTTTATCTCACTGAGCCTTAGACTAGTCATTAAGCAGCCGTTCGTCAGACTAGTAGTTGAGAACGAGCAGGGTCATATTCTTTGAGTCAACGGCCTGCAGACCGGCTCATATCCTTTGACCATTTCCTCCTAGAGACAATATATACATACGATATATCATCTCTAGGAACGCTTTGGGCTTAAAACTCTATTTATACTCGCCCAAACGAGTTATTAAATGAACCACACTATATAAATGAGTCTATGTAAACAATCTAGACTTAGTGGGCTATCCGTCTTTATTGACAGGGTTTATTACGTCCCACACCCTATAAACTAGTATTTCTCTTATTAAGCACTAACCGGAACAGGATTCTCAGCAGCAGCCTTCTTAGCTGCAACCTTTGCTTCCCATCCAGCTTTGACGGCCGGCATTACCATCGTAACAGTATCTTCAATGCTCTTACCAGAGAGCTTACTGAAGTTACGAACGGTAAGCCTGAACTGATTCTGATACTCCTTATCCCATGCATCATCAATGAATTCACCGATTTCATCAGATGCAGCAGAATACTGAGAATCATTGTAACCACCAATAGCATAATCTAGCAAATCTGCTTCACTGGTTGTCTTAGTCACTGCCATAAAGGTCTTCATGTCTTTAGGCAGAGTATCTGTCTTTTCCAAATCAAAAGCAAGATACTTGATATCACGAGGATTCTTACCTCTCGTTTTACCAGACTTTTCAGACAGTGCCGCCGTCGGGGGATTGAGCTTAACTTCGTCTGCCATTGTTCCGTCTCCTTCTGAGGACACCGGGGTCATTCCCAGTTCCATTCCTTCCACGTCCATTATACACCAACCTTCATTAAAAGTCAATGCCCTAAAATTAGGACACTGAAGCAAGCAATTCTTAGAGACACAGTAAAAGTATCGTATCCGTAGAATAAGACATTCCTAGAATCTTTACCTAGCAAATGCTTAAACCATTCTTAGACCGTCTTACTTCTACCGTTCCATTAAGTATAGACTATAAAGGATTGCACGTCACGCTGACGCCAATATAGCCCAGTGGCTTAATGAAAATGAAACATCTATTAGTCTGGGTTAAATGTAGGAGTTAAGAGTTTTTTCTTTCTACTCCTACACTTAACCCAAACTAATAGCATGGCTCATTTTAAGCTCGCAGGAATGCATTATGTAGTCTATAAGACTACAAAAACATCATGTTAGTTTAACTTTAATAGAGAGACAAAACGTAAAGCCAGAGTAACTTTCTATCTTTCTTTGATAGCTTGTTGTGTAATTGATGTAGGAAGCTACTACCCAATATGTGATTTTGGGCACTAAGCTTCTTATCAAAATCATCAACAAGCTGGACGTGAATATCACCCTTCTTGACTACTAGTGATGTAGTCTCGTAGGATGATGCATCATCATGTCGAAAATTCAACATGTAAAGAAATTCTTGCGCCTCCTGACTATTCTTACAGAAGAAATCCCAATCTGATTGCTGTGTGGCATTACCAAATGCCCTAGAGCCAGTCAGATGAAATTGAAAGGAAGACCTTTCAAAATTACCAAATTGACTAGTCATTCCAGTAACCATTGATTTGCTCCTCAAACTGGCATGATGCATTATGTAGTCTACTAAACCGTCCTAATAGTTGTGTCTAATTACAATACTATTTACTTACTATTTACTCACTCTTTCTCTTAGGGGCGAGTCTCGATGGGAGTTGTATGTAACACCTTTATGTTTACCAGCCATTGGAGGGTCAATAAAGACTTTCCTAATGGTAAGCGACAAAGGTGCCTCTTTGATTCGCGAGCAGAACATATGAAAGGCTACTCTCTCACAGTAATACGCATGAGAGGATATCCTTACATATTTTCCCGTAGCCGTCTTACTAAACAAACTAAAGAACGGCTTAGGAACATTGATATGCTTTGGAATCGGAAGTGAACATACAGCCGTTTTAGGTATTTTATGTGTCATAAGCTGTTCTACAGTAAATAGGACGGCTTAATAGACCACATAATGCATTCCCACTGCCTTTTCATCAGACTATCCTTTTGTCTATTCAAATGCTACGGCTGGATTTACCTACCAGTGTATGCTAGACTACTCGGAGAGTTATGTCGTCTGACTAGCCGATTCCCTTGATAGTATAGCTAGTGATACGGCTAGAGTAGCTATACCTGTAGACTTCACTACAGCTCCGGCGTTAGTGAGCTTAGCTTTAGGATGGCTCGGTATTTTGAGACATCCGGCCTTTCTCACTCGCTGCTTACAGCCATCTATAGAGCATACCAGATACCAAGTCGACATACTATATGTTGTGGTCCTAAGTCTTCAGCCCACTATATATAGACTGACTTTAACCTCATCGTGTAAGTCTTACATCCTTTAGAGTCATATGCTGTAAGCTGTTGATTCTATTACACTTATACTGTATCAGCATCATACACCTACTGTGTAATTCATTCATATACTATATATAGTATTGTCGACCCCCGGTACCCCAATATTTTGGGTCCCATAGTTGGCATGAAAATTGCTAAGATACCTCTTTCCCGTCTATATCCCCAAAAAGAATGCTTAGGAAACAAGTAATAAAACAAACTAAAAAACAAATACTATATGTAGAATAAACTATGGTATCCTGTCTGAAGATTTCAGAGGGCAAAAATTATGGCCTATTTTTGATGTTTTCGGTGGTGGGGATTATGATACACTACGCATGGGGTTAGTCCCAGTCAGAGGCCCTATATAACTTATAGTATTAGGAACTAATCATGTTAATGACAGATGAGGAAGTACAAGAGAGATTAAACTCTCCTGGAAATCTTGTTAAAGTAATTGAAAAACATATAGGTGGTAGAGGTCATGGTTCTACTAATGTGCCAGGGAGTGTAAGAGATCTAATTGCAATAACGGCTAAAAATAGCAATGAGACACAAGGCGAGATAGCAGAGACGTTTGGTATAGATCAGAGTTCTGTTAGTGAGTATAAAAAGGGAATGGTTGGTGGTAGGCTAGATAAGAATTTACAAAATGTAGCAAGGAATGTAGAAGAAACAAAGACAGATGATGCACATAATGCTGCATTAGATTGTCTTATGAGTAGCCTGTCTTTACTCCAGCCTAAACTAGTAGATCCAGAAATAAAACCTAAAGATCTTTCGAAGATTGCCTCTGATATGTCGAAGATTGCCTCCAATCTCAAACCTAAAGATAAAAACGATAGAGACGATGGAAGACTTAATGTTCAGGTTATCTTAGTTAAGCCTGAGCAAAGGAAGATTGAAAATTATGAGTTTATTGATGTATAGGGGGAAGAATAGCTATGTATAACCAGGCAATGGTTAAGCAGCCTTGGTGTGTATGTATTCCATTCGTAGCCGGTGATGCAAGTAAGACAATTAAAGCCGCTCCGGGTGCTAGTAATAGACTTGTAATCTTGAAGACGGCTGTAATTATTACTACATCAGCTGCACAAGCTATTGCTATTGGTACTACGGCTAATGCTCTTATCGCACAGCAATTGGCTGCATCTGCTGCAATTGGTACTTATAATGGTCCTAATCTAGAGGTTGGATTCCAGCTTGGATTAAATGAAGCACTTCTTTATACTCCGGCAGCAGCAGGTCCAGCAGGAATGGTTATTGCTGAAGGATATATTGAGAGTGCAGGGTAGGTTTAAAAATGGATCACTATGAATTAGTAGTCAGGGCTTATGATGAGTTAAAGCACGAAGGAAAAATTAAAAAGAGAGACGACCAGAAAGAAGTTGAAGAAGACAAAGGACTCATTACTCGTCGTGCTGGCTATTATATTAATCTGGTTGATCCGACTATTGGTATACTAGAAAAGAAAACTGGTAACAATAGTAAAGGTTATTCAGTAGATCTTCTAATTAAGACTGATGGTACTTTCTGGGATGTTGTTACTGATGAAGGTGGTAACGCTAAACCTATTAATGGTGATGGTAAGATTGGTCTTGACTTAATTGATAAATGGAGAGAGCCTACTAAAGAATTAGCGGGTTTGGAGGAAGATGAAGGAGAAGTAGAAGTAGAAGTTATCACAAAAGAAGAACTAGATCAACTTAAAGAAGAATTAGGACAGTTCCTAGAAGAGAATAGTATTCTTAAGAGAGACTTATCTGCTTGTATAGAAGATGGTACAGTAGCTGTTAATATTATAAAAGATAAAGAAGTTTATATAATTGGACTAGTCAATCAAATACATACACTTCATAAAGAGAAGGAAGATTGGCTTAAACCTAAGAATATTAGAGCAGAAGTTAGACCTAAGTGGGCTTCTAGACTTGGAATTACGGCTGTCATTGTAGAGGTAGAAGATGCCAAGTAAGAGTTCTAAGCAACATAGAGCAATGGCAGCGGCTGCAGGAGGTAATAGTACTCTTGGTATCTCTGCTATTATAGGTAAGGAGTTTGTAAAAGCAGATAAAAAGAAGAGTAAGAAGAAGGGCTTTGATAATTACAAAAGGAGTTAATGATGTCTGTTCGTGCTAAAGTCAAGTGTGAATCAATTGAGGGGAATGCAGTATCTTTTAGTACTGTATACGAATCAGATGCAGCTAAAGATACTGAGAATGCTCGATTTACAAAGGCAACTCCTTGGGGTAATATTAAACTTGGAATTGATAATCCAGCAGCACTTGAACAATTTGAAGTTGGTAAGTGTTACTACGTTGATTTTAATCCTGCAGAATAATAATTCATAAAATGGTGATATGAATATGTCTACTAAAAATAAACAGGAACTAGACCAAGAATTTAATGAATTTCTTGTAGAGCAAAGAGCTAGGATCTTGAGGATTTTGCTTACCTCAAGACGTAGATATCTAAGGAGAATTGAAACTCTTGGTATTGATACATCTAATGTAGAGACAAAAGGTTGTAAGACTCATTCTGATGTACATGAACGTCGTACTGAATATGCTGGACTGGATTACTAATGGAAGGTATTGAAGCAAGTGTCATTGGTAATCCAGAAACACCTATACAAAAAGTATGGGATCCTACTAAGAAACAGAATAGAGTTCTTGAACTTCCAGATTATGTATTTGAGGCTCTTGGTGGTGGTGCTGCAGGTGGTGGTAAGACTGACTTAGGATTACTTATACCATGTATTAGAGAATTTACATCCCATCCTAAGTTCAAGGGTCTGATAATGAGGCGGACCTTTGCTGACTTAGAGAAGGAAGTTATACCACGTCAACATGAGTGGTATGCTCCAATGGGAGCTACATATAACGAAACAAAGAAAAGATGGAGATTTGGTACTTATGGTGGATATATTCAAAATGGTCATGCTGAGAGGGAACAAGACGTACGAAAATACGACTCGGCAGAATATAATTATATTGATTGGGATGAGTCTACACATTTTACTGGGTTCCAGTATCTATACTTATCTTTATCTCGCTGTAGGTCTAGTACTGCTGATTTACCGGCGTTTACGAGAGCATTTACAAATCCAGGTAACGTAGGACATAGTTTCTTTAAGAAGAGATTTGTTGATCCATTCCCTAATGGTGGTAAGATACTTAAGGATAAGGTCACAGGACAATTTAGAACTTATATTCCATTCTTAGGAATTGATAATCCATATCTTCTTAAGAATGATCCAGGATATCTAAAACGGCTTGAAGGTCTTCCTGAGATTGAAAAGAGAGCTAAGTTATACGGAGATTGGAATAGTTACGAAGGACAAGTATTTGGTGAGTTTAGAGTAATACATCTTGTAGATGAACCTGAAAATGCAGTTCATGTTATACCACCATTTGAAATTCCGAGTTACTGGCCTAGAATAGTATGCATAGACTGGGGCAAAGCCGCAATGACATTTGTTATCTGGGGTGCAATTTCTCCAGATGGTAGATTATATATCTATCGAACACATGCCTTTCATGGTGCTACTATTAGTCAATGGACAAGAGATGTTGTTAATCTAACAGGCCCAGAAGTTATAGAAGACTTAGTTATTTGTCATAGTGCTGGAGCAGATAGAGGAGAAGAAAAGACTATTAAGCAGCAAGTTTATGAAGCATTTGAAGAGAAACATAATGTAAGACTTGCTGACAAAGATAGAATTGGTGGTAAGAATTTAATTCATGAATGGTTACGATGGGAACAGAGACCATCTCTACCAAGAGGGATGTTCAAGTTTAATCAGGAACATGCATCTTGGGTATTAAGGAATAAAGGTGAACAGGCTTACAATGAGTATCTTATGCTATTTGTTGAGCCTGAGATAGAAACAAATCTACCAAAACTTCTTATCCTTTCTCATAGTCCAGAGGGTAGAGAAGCTAGAGAATTAATTGATGTTATTCCGGCTTGTATGCCTGCTGAGAGTAACCCAGAAGATGTAGAGGAATTTGATGGAGACGATCCTTATGATACTTTAAGGATGGCTGTTAAGTCAGCACATAGATTTGTTGATGAGAGTAAGAGTAGATTTCTACATGTTAAAAGATTAGAGGAGCTATATGCTAAGAACACTCCTGAATCTCAAACTGCGTTTTATCGTCAGATTGAAATTGCTGAAGCTCAAGGTGCAGAAGTCTTTTCAGTTAGGGCTAAGAGGCGTCTGGGTAATAGGCGATAGTATTAAAGCTCTCTTTTCTCCAGTAGAATGTGAAACTTGTAAGTTACTTAAAGAGTTTTTAGAATACGAACAAGAGAAACGTGAGTATTATGAAAAGCTTCTCCTAACTAAAGCTGGAATACTACATGATAATAATGAGACGGCTCTAGATTTAGAGAATTTCCCTACAGTTCGAAGAGCAACTACTCTTTCTATGATTCGCAAGATGGCTGCTCAAGCAAGTTCTAATAGAGTTAAAGATAAAAGAGAATCAGTAGATAGATTTGAAAGTGCAGTTTCAGCTAAGGTTAGTAACTCATGATGCCACTTGTTGAAGACGAAGTTCCTAATGATCTTGATCTTCTACAAGAGAATGAGAATGCAGAACCGTCTCCAGAAGAATTGGAAAGAGAAGAAGCTGAAAAAGAAAAAGAAGACGAAGAACGAGAACTCGAACTTAATGAATGTATAAAGAACTTAATCAAGAAGGCCGAAGACGAAGATACAGATTTACGAATAACTCCACTTAACTTGTGGAAACGCAACGATTTATACTTTAACAATATTCAGAACATATTCCTAGACCCGGTTGCTCATGATTATAGAACTATTAATACAATTCTTGATGAACTAACTAAACAAGGTGTAAACCTCGATATTAAAGTCATTAATGTATATAGGGCATACATTGAAAGTATTGTTGCTGCATTATCTGTTGATTTGCCAACAGTAGAATTTGCTCCAGATGATGCAGATGACCCAGATGACTTGGAGACGGCTACTGCTTATGGAAAGATTAGCTATGTAATACAGAAACATAATCATGCTGCTCTAATGCTGATTAAAGCACTAGTTACATTATCTAATCAAGGAGTTATCTTTGGTCATAGGTATCGAGATAATGACCCTAAGTATGGTAGCTACTCTAAAGTAACCGGAACGAAAACGAATGATGTACCAGTTAATGATGTTAGGTGTGGAAATTGTTCACAATTAATTGATTCTATGGTTCCTGATGGGCAAATGCAACCAGGTAGTATGATAACTTGCCCTGAATGTGGATACCAAGGACCACCTGATATAATTCGTAAGATAATGCAGGAAGATGAACCTGTTTCTTGGGAGAATACACCTAAAGGGCAGACTAAATTTGATATTTATGGTCCAACTTACGTAAAAGCTCCACTTTATGCTAGAGAACAATCTAAAGTTGGGTATTTAATTCTTAGAACTGAAGATCATCTTGCTAAATTCAAGACAGAATATCAAGATGATGAACTAATAGATAGTCATGACAGTGAATCATTTGAGCGTTGGGCTAGACTTCCTATTGAATATAATGGAACTGTCCCAATGCACCTTGCTACAAAGAGAACTGTTTGGTTTAGACCTTGGTATTATAATGAATTAGATAGAGATAATGCAGATATCCTATTTGAAGCATTTCCTCATGGAATGAAGGCATGTATTATTGGGGAGACAATTGTTAGTAAGGAACCTGCGGATATTGATGATGACTGGACTATTAGTTTTGATCCTCGCAATAACTTTATTCATGCAGAACCTCTTGGTAATGCAGCCGTTCCAATCCAAGATGCAGAGAATGATACCTTTAATCTAGGTCTGCAATGTATTGAGTTTGGGGTTCCTGAGACTTTTGCACATCCAAAGACATTAAACTTCCAGAAGTATGGTGAGTCTAATGCTGCTCCAGGAATGGTTAGTCCAGCATTACCATACGCACCAGATAAAAGTATTGCAGATGGATTTCATACAATTAAACCGGCTACATTAAGTTCTGAATATGTCCAATTTGAGAAAGGACTAGAAAATAAAGGTCAATTTGTTACTGGAGCAATGGCTTCTATTTTTGGTGGTGGAGCTACTGCTGGTTCTAAGACGGCTGATGAATATAGACAATCTAGAAGCCAGGCACTACAACGGCTTCAGATTATGTGGAGAATAATCAAGGTATTCTGGTCTGATCTTATTTATAAGTGTGTTATTGATTTTGCTGCAAATATGAGAGAGGACGAGAAATATACTGAGAAGAAGGCAGGTTCCTATGTAAATGTTGTTATTAGTAAATCATCTCTGTTAGGAAAGGCTGGGCAAGTTACTCCAGATATGAATGAACAACTTCCTCAGTCTTGGCCTCAGAAACGAGACTTTATTACTAGTATTCTAGAGAAAGCACCTGAAGCTGTTGGTGAGATTCTAATGCATCCCAACAATTCAGATTTGCTTAAACAATATACTGGAATATCAGAGATTTATATCCCTGGAGAGAAGGATGTTCACAAACAAACTGCTGAATTCAAGCAGATGGTAACTGGTTTAGAAGTTGCTATTGACATTCATGTAGATGATCATGCAGTTCATAAACTAGTTCTTAAAGATCTACTTGTTGGACCAGAAGGAATGGCATTAGACCAAGATACATACGCTATTTGTATTGAACATTATGTTCAGCATGATCTTGCGGAAAAAGCTAAGACTATGACTCAAGTAGGTAGTGTACCACAAGGAACTCCACCTATATCTGCTATTCAGCCTAATGAGGGTGTATAATTATGTATCTTAAAGATGCGTTGAGCTGGTATGGATTTCGTCTTCCTAATTATCATCCTGATGCTGATCTAGGTGTTCTTACTGGGATGCCGGGTGAGAAGGAAGATAATGTTGAAAATACAGATGAAGATAAAATCGAAGATGATAAAGGTGATAAAGAGGATGATAAAGAAGAAAAAGATGAAGATAAGGATGATAAAGGAGAAGATGAAGTAGATGAAGATAAGGAAGACGAGGATGAAGACGAGGATGAAGATAAGAAAGAAGATAAGACTGAGGACGAAGACGAAGTCGAGGACGAAGATGAAGATGAAGATGAAATAAGAACATCTTCTTGGACTGATATCAAGAAGAAATATCCTGACTTTGGTAAAGAATTTCCAGATGTTAAAAATGCCCTATTCAGAGAACAGGAATTCTCTAATATATTCAGTGGTCCTACCGAAGCTAAGGAAGCTATAGGACGACTAGAGACATTTGACCAACTTACTAACGATGTAATGGTCGAAGGGAATATTATTGATCTCGTAGAGCATGTAAAGAAGGGTAATAAAGAATCCTACGAAAAAATTGTTTTTTCTCTTCTTCCTCATATTCAAGAAAATGATAAAGATCTATATTATGAGCTAGTTGCCAGGCCAATTAAGCAACTTCTAAGGGCTGCTTGGGCAAACGGTAATGGTGAGAAAACTGATCTTGGTAAAGCAGCAGCTCACATTCATAAATTCTTCTTCAAGAATGTTAATTTCGATGAGAAAGTAAAATCTGAAGAGGAATTTAACAAGAGTACCAAGAGTAAGAGAGAAGTAGAACTAGAAGAACGACTTACTAGTATTGAACAGGGGAAGCTTAAAGAATTCATGACCTCTGTAGATACTTCTTATGTTACCAAAATGAATAAAGCCATCAGAGAGAGTTTGGATAAAGATGAGCGTCTTAACGAATATACTAAATCCAAACTCGTTGATGACATTTTGCGTTCTGTAAAGAATAGACTTAATAAGGATACTACACATGTAAATACCCTTAATTCTCTCCTTAAGAAAGCCAAGACGGCTGGGTTTACCAATGACTTCAAAACCAGAATAATTAACTCGGCCCTGGTCCGAGCGAAGGCATTAGTACCCGAGGAAAGAAAGAAGGCTGTAAGTCTAGCATTAGGTAAGAAGGTTAATGATAATAAAGAGAGAAAGCCAGAAAAGAAAGTAGAAAGAGAACGTAAGAGAGAATCACCTAATAACAATAAGAAAGAAGTCAAGGAACTTAGTGACCTTGACGTTCTGAGGGCATAATAAAAATGGCACAGACAGAAGCAATGGTTGTCGGTGCTGAAATTGAACGCATTGATAAGAAAGATCTTCTTCAAAAGATGCTTTATGATCTTGAAGATACTTTCTATGGAGAATGCGAGAAATCAGCAGCCGCTCAGCCAGTATCTAATCGTGCAATGCGAGTTCCATTGAAGCTCCGTCCTGGTGGCCGATTTGGTCATTTCAATCCAGAGAATGGAGATATGGGACTTGGTTCTGGTCCTACTTTTGATAAGGCAGTCGTTACTGTTGCCCATCTTAAGTATGCAATTCAGTGGACTAAACTCGCTGAATGGTCTACAGATGCAGATTCAAAGGCAGTAGTTAGTGCATATCAGGATATCATTGCTGGTGCAATGCCTGAATTTAGACGTGCATTGAATACCCTTTGTATGACTGGTGGTAATGGTGTTCTTGGAACTGTTACTTCAGTTGCTACTTCTGCTGGTGTTGATACAGTTACTCTTAATACTGATGGATTCGGAGTTAAATTGCTCCGTTTTGACCAGCCTATTAAGGTATATGATTCAACTCTAGCAACTGATAGGACAGCCGCTGCAGAGAGACTTATTACCTTCCATGATCTACCAAATAAGCAGATTAAGATTGCTGCTGTTACTGGTATTACGGCTGGTGATAAGATTGTTGTTTCTGGCGTTACTGGGGCTTCTCCTGTTAGCTTGCTTGGTGTTCCTTATCATAATAGTAATGCTTCTACTGGTACTTGGCTTGGGTTTGATAGATCTCTTACCCCAGAAATCAGGGCAAATAGAGTTGCTGCTGGAGGAGGCCTTGCTTTACCTTTCCCCCGTCTTGCTATTAATAAGATTGGTGATAGGCTTGGTAAGAATAAACTGAAGACTGGTGGTCTCAAAGCTTTCATGCATCCTTGCCAAAAGCAGGCATATGAAGGTCTTGGACAGCTAGTTAGTCTTATCCAGAAGTCTACTAAAGATGAAGGTCTTAACCTTTATTTTGGTGATGGAATGCAGATGGCTGGTGCATCAATTGATGACCAGTATATGTGGGATAAGACTAGGATTGATTTTCTTCCAATGAAGACATTTGGCCGTGCAGAAATGCATAAGGCTGGATTCTATGAAGTTGGCGGAAGAAAGATCTTTGAGGTTCGTGGTCTTTCAGGTGGTGTTCAGACTAGCCAACTGCAGTATATTACAGTTAGTTTCCAGTTATTCA
>Ga0137425_1000196_pt1 | contig 19721 bp, 17 predicted proteins | sample EasRivERMZT640_2_FD_102318 | JGI IMG/M metagenome (GOLD analysis project Ga0137425, IMG submission 102318) | Soil microbial communities from meander-bound floodplain in the East River, Colorado, USA - East River MetaG ERMZT640_2 | ecosystem: Environmental > Terrestrial > Soil > Floodplain ...
AATCCCGGCGAAATAGACCACCTTTCCGCGGCTCTCCGGCCGGGAATGGAGAAGCAGGACTGCACCCGCCTGGGCCATCGCCTCTACCACCAGCACGCCGGGCATGATGGGATTCCCCGGAAAGTGACCCTGGAAGAAGGGCTCGTTGAAGGTCACGTTCTTGAGCGCCACGATGCGCTTTCCCTCTTCCAGTTCCAGCACCCTATCCACCAGCAGAAAGGGATAACGATGGGGAATGATCTCCATGATCGCCCTGACATCCAGCGTTTCCATCAGCGCTCCTTCTTGCCCGGTCGGGAAGTCATCTCCGACACTCGACGCTCCAACTCTGCCACCCGCTTCCTGAGTTCCGGAAGGCGCCCCAGTCCTGCCTGGGATTTCATCCATTCCCGGTGATCGCGGGCCGGGTGCCCGATGACGAAGGCCCCATCCGGAAGATCTCCGGTGACCGCCGACTTGGCTCCCACCCGCACCCCCGCCCCGATCCGGATGTGGCCCACCGAGCCGGACTGACCCGCGAACACAGTCCCGCGCCCGACTCGAACGCTCCCGGACAGGCCCACCTGGGCCACCAGGATACAGTTCTCTCCGATGTCACAGTTGTGGCCCACCTGCACCAGATTGTCGATTTTCGTGCCTTTCCGAATCCAGGTGGTGCCGAAAGTGGCCCGATCCACCGTGACGTTGGCGCCGAGCTCCACGTCGTCCTCCAGGGCGACATTGCCGATCTGGGGGATTTTCAAGTGGGCGCCGCTTTCCTCGGCGAAGCCGAATCCGTCACTGCCGACCACCGTCCCGGCGTGAATGATGACTCGGTTCCCCAGAATGCACCGGTCCAGGATCCGAGTGCCCGGATGAATCAGGCAGTTTTCGCCTATCTGTACCTCTTCTCCCACGATGACGCCGGCCGACAGGACCGTGCCTTGACCGATCCGGCAGCCCCGCCCGATGCTCACAAAGGGGCCGACGCAGATGTCCCGGCCCAGCAGGCAGTCGGCTTCCACCACACTCGTGGGGTGAAAGCCGGGGACCGGTCTCGAGGGGGGATGCAGCAGAGGCATGACTTTCGCCAGTGCCACATAGGGGCGCTCCACGGTGACCAGGCTCAACCGATGCGACGTAACGCCTGGAGACACCAGCACTCCTCCCGCGCGACACTTCTCCAGCTGCGGAAGATAGCGGGGTAGGGTCAGGAACGAAAGGTCTGCTTCGCCTGCCTCGTCCAGGGGCTTTACGGAGCGGACCCTCCTGTCAGTCCCCGACAGGACACCTCCGACGATTCGAGCGATCTCGCTGAGAGTCAGTTCAGGCACGCCTGGCTCGTCTCCCCTCCTCGTTAAGGCTTCTTGGCCGGTTCTGGCGCCGGCTTCTTGGGATCGGCCGGGGGTTTGGTGTCCTTGGATTTGGCGGCGGGAGCGGGCGCGCCACCCTTGTACATCTGGTTGAATTTGGCGATGACTTCCCCGGTCACTTCCACCACAGCGTCGTTGTAGACAACGATGCTCTTCTCCAGGATGAGCTGGTACTTTTTCTCCTTCCCCAGCGCCGTAACCACCTCCACCAGCTCCTTCTGGAACTGGTCCTGACTGTCTCCCAGCTGCGCTTTCATCTCCCGCGTGGCATCATCGTTGAGACGCTTCAGATCGATGCTCTTCTGATCGATGTCCTTGAGCATCTGATTTCTCTTGTCGTCGCTAAGACTCACTTCCTGCTCACGGAGCTTTTCCTTGAGCTTGTTGAGCTCTGCCTCCTTGGCGTTAATCTCGGAAATTTTGGTATCCCGGAAGCTCGCCAGCTGGGACTGGATTTTCTTCCCCTCTTCCGTCTGCTGCCAGATCGCCTGGGAGTCGAAGACTCCGATGCGAATCCCCTCCGACTGGCCCAGGGCCGCACCCGTGAATCCGGCGACCAAAAACGCGCTTGTTAAGGCCTTTCTGAGCATTCTGTGCTTCTCCCTTATCAAATTGACGAACTTTCCCTTGCGGGATTAGAACGTGGTGCCGATGGAAAACTGAAAGCTGCTTGCCTTCTCCCCGGGCAGGGGATCCTGAATGAAGCCATAGATAAAGCGCAAGGGGGCCTGAAAGATCGGCAGGTAGAATCGCAGCTCGATGCCGTAGTCCATTCTCAGGTACCGCAGGTCGATCTTCTGACCGTTGTCGAACGCATTGCCCAAGTCGGTGAAAGCCGCGAGCTCGGCGGTCTCGCCGATGGGAAACACGTACTCGATATTGAACTGCACGAATTTGTCGCCACCGGGGAAAATCACCCCAAAGATTCCGTCTCCGTTGGTGTCCTCGCCGGTATCCAGGGAGCCATTCCCGTTCACGTCCTCGTTGGCCTCCAGGAGGCCGTCCCCGTCCAGATCCTCGGTATTCAGGATGCCATCGCCATTGGCGTCTTCCCCGGGGTCCAGCACGCCGTTCAGATTGAGATCCTCGGTGTCGAGTATCAGGTTGCCATTCTGATCTTCCGCGGGATCGAGATTGCCGTCACCGTCCCGATCTTCCGGGCGATCGATGAATCCATTGCCGTTCAGGTCGATGTCTATCCTGGCGGGGCTGATGGTGCGGCTCTTGAAGCAGCGCAGCGACCTCTCTCCGCCCAGATAGAACCGATCGTAGACCGGAACCACGGAGTCGTTGTAGCCCAGGACATAGCCGGCGGCGGCGTTCAAGGCAATATATTGCCTCTTGAAGGCCGGAAGGTAAACCGTCCCGAAGGCCAGGGGGCGCACGAAGGAGTTGTCCCCTCCCAAGGGCCCTCCGGCGATCTGGGTGGAAATGTTAAAGCGGAACCCTCGGTTCGGCCGGAAGAAGTTGTTCCGGGAGTCGTAGGTGAAGCTGGGAATGACGCTGCTGGTCAGCGTTTCGGCGGTGGAGAGAGCTCCCTGCTGCGCCTTGGCGAACTCATAGATGTAAGTGAAGTCCATCCGGCTGAAGGTCCCCAGAAGGCGCCCCACCTGCGCGCTCCCTCCATGCCCTTCCTGCACGGCATTCCGGAAATCACTGGTGCGCTGGAACAGGCTGAAACCGAGGGTCCAGGGGTGTCCCAGGAACCAGGGTTCGATGAAGGAAATGCTGTACCGGGACTGGCGCCCTCCCAGCTGAAAGCTGGCTTGCAGTATCTCGCCTTTCCCCAGGAAATTTCTCGTCGCATAGGAGCCGGACAGGAACGCGCCGTTCAGGCCGCTGACTCCCCCTCCCACCTGGATTTCGTTGCGGTTGGCCTCTTTTCCCTCGATCGTGATGTCCACTTTGTTCTCACCCGTGCGCGGGCGGATTACCGCATCCTCGGTGACCTGCCAGTATCCCAATTGATTGATTTTTCTCAGTCCCAGGCGAAAGCGCTTCAAGTCGAACAGGTCTTCTTCCGCCACCGGAATCTCGCGCCTTAAGACCTTGTCCCGGGTTGAAGTGTTTCCCTGGAACTCCAGCGTGTTGATCCGGTACTGCTTGTCCTCATTGATCTCGATCTTGAGATCCGCCAGCTGATCGCTCTGGCGCTCCACGACCTGGTTGGCGGTCACGTAGAAATACCCCTTCTCGCCGTAGTCCAGCTGGATACCTTTGAGCCCGAGCTTCACTGCGCCGTCGTTGAAGATACCACCGGCCACGATGGGAACCCGAGCCAGAATCTCCTCCCGGGTGAAGACCTTGTTACCTTCCACACTGATGGTTCCGACCTTGTACTGAGTACCCTCCTGAACCGGGACGGTGACATAAATCCATTTCTTGGGAACTTTCGGCTCCTTCCCCTTGGTGTCATCTTCGGGAGGGGAGGACATCCCGACGGGCAGCAACTCCCCCTTCTCGGCCGCCTTGGCGGCCTTCTTTGCCTGCTTTTCCGCTTCCTTGGCCTGTTTCTCGGCCTGGCGAGCCGCCTCCTTGGCCGCCGCTTCCTCCTCCTGCTGCTGCTTTTTCTGCGCGGCCGCCTTCTCCTTCTCCGCCTCTTTCGGCGTGGTCGGCGGCGGCTGATCGGGGAGCAGCTCCACCACCTCGGGCTTCACGTCCACATCCAGGTAGCCCAGATCCATGTAGGCCTGGCGGATGACTCGGGCATCCTCGTCGAATTTGCCCGGGTGGTACAGATCCTTGGAATTGGCCCACGTGAGCATCCCCTTCTCCTTCGTGAGCTTCATCATTTTCTTCAGCTGCCGATCGGTGAAGACGGTGTTCCCCGTGAATTCGATCTCCTTGATCTTGGTCTTGCCCCCCTGATGGCCCACGAAGGTGAGGCTCTGCTGCCCGGGCGCCACCTCCTGCATATCGATCTCGACCTGGGCGTCGAGGTACCCCTTCTGCCCGAGCATCTGCTTCAGGATCTCCTGGGCCTTGCGAATTTTCGTGTAATCGACCGGCGACCCACGATGGATGTCCGCCTTCTGCTCCGTGAGCTTCTCATCGATCTGGGTCGTGGTGAACGCCTTGATGTTCTTGTACTCCACGTCGGCGACGAGAGGGCGATCCAGCACGTGCCAGAGCACGATCTTCCCTTTCTCCCCCTGGCGCACCTCCAGGGTGATGTTGTCGAAGAGGTTCAGATCCCAGAGCCGCTGGAATTCCTTCAGCAGGGCGTTCTCGTCGTAGGGGTCTCCCTCCTTCACGGTGAGCTGGCTCATGAGGGCCGACGCGGAGATGCGGACGCTGCCATCCACGACGATTCGCTCGATGGTCTCCGACTGCCCCAGCGCGAAGCTCCACACCAGGGCGACCCCGAGCATCGCCGTGAGCTTCCGAAAGCCACGCGTCAGCATGCCTGGCAATCCTTGCGAGTCCTCGAGGGGCGTGGATGGTGGATGGGTTCCCGCCAGCCTCACGGAAGCGTGTTGATTTCCATGGCCTCCCGGAAGGCCAGGTGCTCCTGGTCCAGGAAGATCTCGATCTCCCCCTGGCGCGGCAGCGTGCCGAGAATCAGGCTCTCGGACAGGGCGTCCTCGATGTGCTTCTGGATGGCGCGCCGCAGAGGTCGGGCTCCGTAGGATCGATCCGCGCAGGTGGTCTCAATCAGCCAGCGATAAACATCATCCTTAAGCGTCAGTGAGATCCCCCGGTGGACCAGGCCTTCGTTGAGCTGGCGAATCATGAGCTTGGCGATTGCGAGCAGGTCTTCGTCGGATAGGACATCGAACACGATGATTTCGTCAATGCGGTTCAAGAACTCGGGGCTCAGGGACTGCTTGACCTCCCTCATGACCAAGTCCCGGCGGTTGCGGTACTCCTCCCGGGGCTCAGCCCCGGAGAAACCCAGCTTGGGGCCCTTCTGGATCAGGGAAGAGCCGATATTGGAGGTCATGATCAGCAGGCAATTCTTGAAGTCGATGGTGTCACCGTAGGCGTCGGTGATCTGCCCGTCCTCGAAAACCTGCAGGAGGATGTTCAGCACGTCCGGGTGGGCTTTCTCGATCTCGTCCAGCAGGACCACCGAGTAGGGCTTCCGCTTGACGCGCTCGGTGAGGAGGCCGCCTTCCTCGTATCCGACGTACCCCGGCGGCGAGCCTATCATCTTGGCGACGGCGTGCTTTTCCATGTATTCGGACATGTCGAACCGGATCATGGAGCGCTCGTTGCCGAAGAGAAACTCCGCCAGGGTGCGGGCCACCTCCGTCTTTCCCACACCCGTCGGGCCCAGGAACATGAAAGAGCCCACGGGCCTCAGCGGACTCTTCAATCCCGCGCGAGACCGGCGGATGGCCCGGGAAAGAGCCGAGATGGCCTCGTTCTGGCCCACGATTCTCCGATGCAGGTACTCCTCCATTTTCAGGAGCTTCTCCATCTCCTCCTTCCGGACCGAGGCGAGGGGAATCCCGGTCCACTTGGAGATGACTTCCTCGACGTCATCCCGCGTGACTTCCAGGACCGTGTCCGTCGTCTCCTGCTCCCGTCGTCTGCACTCTTCGTACTTTCGGCGCAGCGCCAGCTCTTCATCATGGTGCTTCACAGCATTCTCGAAGTCCTTTCGGAACAGAAAGGTCTTCATGTGGGAGACCGCTCGCTCGATTTCCTGCTCCATCTCCCGGAGCTGCTTGTAGGAAGCGCTGCGATAGAGCTTGACGCGAGCGCCGGCCTCGTCGATGACGTCGATGGCCTTGTCGGGGAGAAAGCGATCGCTGATGTAGCGGCTGGACTGGTAGACCGCTTGAACCAGGGCCTCCTCCGTGTAGCGCACGTGGTGGAACTTCTCGTAGCGTTCCTTGATGCCGAACAGGATCCGTACGGTCTCTTCTTCGCTCGGAGGCGAAATCCTGATGGACTGAAATCGCCTTACCAGGGACCGATCCCGCTCGATGTGGCGATGGTATTCCTTCGGCGTCGTGGCGCCGATGCACTGGACCTCTCCCCGGGAAAGAGCTGGCTTGATAATGCTCGCCGCGTCCAGCGAGCCCTCTGCCGATCCCGCTCCAATGAGGCAGTGGATCTCGTCGATGAAGATGATGATGCTTTCGTTGCCCAGCAGCTCGGAGAGAATTCCCTTCAGCCGCTCCTCGAACTGGCCGCGGTACTTGGTGCCGGCCACGATGAGCGAGAGATCCAGGGCAAGGATTCGCTTGCCGGCAAGCGAGGGTGGAACCTCGCCCAGAGCAATCCGCGTGGCCAGTCCCTCCACGATGGCGGTCTTGCCCACTCCTGGATCACCCAGCAAAACGATATTGTTCTTCCGCCTGCGGGAAAGAATCTGGATCATTCGCTGGATTTCCGCGTCCCGCCCGATGAGGGGATCGAAGAGCTGGCGGGAGGCCAGCTCGCTCAGATCGCGCGAAAACTCGTTCAGGAAGGGAGTCTCTTTGACCTTCTTGGGCAGGGAGCGTTCCTTCCACACCGCCACCGTGTCTTCCCGCACGGCATAGAGCCTCATTCCCTTCTCCTGCAGCGCACGCCCGGCCGCCGAATCCTCGACTCGCAGGAGCCCGAGGAGCAGATGCTCGTTCCCCACGTAGGGGTGGAGGAGGCGCTCGGCCTCCTCCTCGGCATGAGCCAGGATTCGCTTGGTTTCTTCGCTGAAGGGGATCTCCAGGGTCGTGGAAATCTTTTCGCCGGAGGGTCCACGGGCTTCCAGCTCCGCCTGCAGCAGCTCCACGTTCACGTTGGAGCGGCGGAAGATTTCCCGAGTGACCTCGTCACCTTCTTTCAGGAGCCCCAGGAGGAGATGCTCGGAAGCGATGACCTTGCTTCCCATTTGGCTCGCTTCGTAGCGGGCGAGAAACAGAATTTTCTTGGCGCGTTCCGTGTACTTTTCGAACATTCTCGCCCTGCGAGTTCTTCGTTTACGCGGTTGGCATGTTGCGCACGTATTATAGCTTTCCCACCGGGGATTCCCAACCGAATTTGTACCGGCTGCCGCGCAGACTGCGCAGCACACCCTCTTCCAAAACGCACACCCGATGACAGCGCTGCGCCAGGCGCTCGCTGTGTGTCACCAGGACCGTTGCCGCACCTCTGCGAAAGGCCGTCTCCTGAATCAGGGAGAACACGGTCTCGCTGGTGGCGAAGTCCAGATTGCCCGTGGGTTCGTCCGCCAGTAGAACCCTGGGCCCACCGACCAGCGCGCGTGCCAGGGCCACCCGCTGCTGCTCTCCCCCCGAAAGCTCCCCCGGGCGGTGCTGCGATCGCGCGGCGAGCCCCAGCTCACGAAGGAGATCGCGCGACTTCCGCAGCCCCTCGGCCTTGGGCTCCCGGCGGATCAGGCAGGGAAGCATGACGTTTTCCTCCGCCGTGAATTCCGGCAGCAGGTGGTGGAACTGGAAGACGTACCCCACGTCGCGATTGCGCAGCAGGGCGCGCTCGACCGCCGAGAGGGCGGCCATGTCCCTTCCCGCCAGCTCGATGTTTCCCGAATCGGGGTGATCCAGCCCGCCCAGGAGGTGCAGGAGCGTGCTCTTGCCCGCGCCCGACTCCCCCACGACCGCCACCATCTCTCCCGGCATGACTTCCAGGGACAAGCCGCGCAAGACCGTCAGGCGATCCCCTCCCGAAGGGTAACTCTTGAAGAGGCCCCGTACCTGGATGGCCGGCTCACTCATAGCGCAGCGCCTCCACCGGATCCAGCCGCCCCGCCTGGCGGGAGGGGTAGAGAGTCGCTAGAAATGAGGATGCCAGGGAGATCAGGCATACGCCCGCCACATCCACCGTCCGGACCTTGAACGGGACGTAGGGGATGTAGTAGACCTCGACCGGAAGCTTGACCACCTGGTAGGCATCCAGCCACCAGCACAGGCTCAGGCCCAGGGCGCACCCCACGGCCGTACCGAACAGACCGATGACGGCCCCTTGGACCATGAAGATTCGGCTGATGCCGGCGGGAGGCATTCCGAGGGCGAGTAGAGCGCCGATGTCCCGGACCTTCTCCATGACCATGAGGATCAGCACGGTGATGATATTCAACGCCGCCACGACCACGATCAAACCCACGGCGATGCTCATGAGCAGCTTTTCGAGATTCAGCGCCGTGAAGAAGGTGCGGTTCATGGCCATCAGGTCGTTGATGAAATAGTCCTTGCCCAGGACCCGCTGGACTTCGTCCCCCACCTCCTTGAGCCGCGAGAGATCGCGCACCCGCACCTCCACGACCGTCACCCCCGCCTCCAGCGAAGCCAGGGACTGCGCCTCCCGCAAGTCGAGGTAGCCACGCGACGAATCGTAATCGTAGAAACCGGAGTCGATGAGGGCCACCACCTGGAAGGGGCGGCTCTTGGGAATGGGCAGAAAGGGCGTCATTTGAAGCTGCGGCAGGATGACCCGCACCCGGTCTCCGGGAGTGACACTCAGCGCCGCAGCCAGATCCTTTCCCAGGGCAATGGACGGGATACCCGCTTTTCCGTTCCGGGAAAGCTCCGACAAGTCTCCCAGGGACACCTTCTCGGCCAGATCCGTCACCCGGCGCTCCTCGGCGAGGCGGACTCCCTTGAGGACGACTCCGGTTCCCCCTGGATTCAGATCGCTGACCATGAGCCCCTTGAGAAGCACCACGGGGGAAGCAGCGACCACGCCGGGAACGGAGCGGAGCTTTCGGATCACCTCATCGGAATCCGCGATGGGCTTCCCAGCCCAGGTCCCGAACACAGTCAGATGGGCGTTGGCTCCCAGAATTTTTTCCCGGATGTCCTGCTGGAAGCCGGTCATCAGAGCCAGCGCGATGATGAGCGCGGCCACTCCGACGATGACTCCCAGAACTGAAATGAGGGAAATGACGGAAACGAAGGCCTGTTTTCGCCTGGCGGTCAGGTAACGCAGGGCGATGAACAGCTCGTAGGACATCAAGAGACCAGGCTCCACCACCGCGGCCGGCTCACGGAGTGGTGCCCTCGCCCTTCTTGCGCGTTTCGCGCTTCTTACCGGTCCAGGCGCCGTTCACGGGGGTGCCGTCGCCGATGATCCGGCTCAACCACGTTCCCTTGATCGATTTCAAATCCCCCGAGACCTGCCCCTCCAGATCTCGATCCGCACCCAGTTTGCTGTCGATTCGATGGAGCACCAGCTTGCCGTTGATGAAGGTCCCCTGAAGGCTGCCCCGGAACCCTCCCTCTTGCTGATACTCGCCCTCTATCAGGGCCGTGGATTGCCTCAGGACGAAGACCGCCTTGTCATTGCTGGGGAGATAGGTGACGTCCCAGGTGCCGGTGATCCCCTCCGGCTCCTCGGCGGCGGGCCGGTGGAGCTTGGCAAGCCGTTCCTGGATGAAACGGATCCGCTCACGGGAATCGGCGATCTGTTCCTGCAGGCGGCGCAGCGTCTGGCGGGTCAATTCCTCCGCTCTCTGGGCCGACTCGATTTGCAGTGCCAGGGACTCCTCATCATCCTCTTCGGGTGGTGTGGATCCCCGCCGGATGGCCGTCCCCAGCCGCTCATAAAGCAGGGAAATCCGTTCACTGAGCTCCCGCCGGCGCTTCGAGGCCGATTCGTATTGGTCGAGGCTTCGCTCCATGCGGGTCTTTTCGAGGTCCTGATGGACCTTCAGCGTAAAGATTGCCGCCGAAACCTCCTGCGGAGTATCCAGTTCGGCGCTCTCGTCCTTGTCCGCAGCACGCGCCGATGCCGGCAGAGCCAGAAGTAACGCCAAACCCGCCACGGCCACCCAGGTCCATCTCATGCCGACCTCCTGCGGGCGAGCAAGCCGGAGTTCCGTAGGTTCTCCGCCAGCCGCACGGCATTCAGGGCCGAGCCGGTTGCCAGGTTGTCGGTAACCCCCCAGAACCAGACACCATTCGGATTCGTGGGGTCGCGCCGCACGGCCAGGGAGATGCCCTCCTCCCCCGCCAGCTCAGCGGGCGTGACGGCTCCAGGGCCCTGAGGGAATTTCAGGCTTCCCTCCGAGGCCAGCACCTTGCGGATTTCCGCCTCTTCCAGCGCCTGGCTGAAGCGGACCCAGCAGTAGAACGAATGGCAGTGAAAGACGGGGACCAGGAGCACGCGCACCGCGTGGAAAAATGGTTTTCCCCCTAAGATTGTCTGAATCTCCCGTGAAATTGCCTCCTCACCGAACCCAGTTCCCGCTCCGAGCCAGGCCGGCAGCACGTTGAAAGCCAACACCTGATTCAACCGCTGCGTGGGGACCCCCTCGAAACTCAAGACTCCCACCGTTTGTTTGTAAAGCTCCTCGATTCCCTGCTCCCCGGCTTCCGAGGCGGGCTGCAGCACCACACTCACCGCCTCTTCCACCGGAAGGGCGCGGGCAAGAGGGGCCAGGAAAGTCGAGAGAAACTGGGAGATCGGGTGTGGGGATGCGACCATGCCGGGTCCCCTGGGAATATCCTCGGGATTGACTGCGGCATTGACCACCGGAATGCTCTCACGGCCATTAGCGGACTGGGTCAGATCGATGGCAGTGTACCCGCCGCGCCTCGGCCAGTCGAGATACTTCTCGCCCGCTCCCGACTCTCCGCAAAAGAAAGCGAGCTGCACCTGGCTCATCGCGTCGGGGTCGGGCCGGACCGCCAGCATCGCCGCACCGTTGAATTCCGTGAGGTTGCCTCCTTCCTCCATCGCGCCGGTATCGAAAGCGCTGACCTGCCCGATCGGGAATCCGCGCTTGCGCAGATGAGTCTTCACCCCTTTTCCCACCAGCGTGGAAGCATCGAAGAGCGCGATGTTGACCGGCTCGGTGCCCTGACCGCCGGGTTTATTCCGCTCCATGGGTTTGTCCCGCCGGAAGGCGTCCAGCATCCTCTCTTGCATCGCTCCGTCCCGGCAGGACTCCCCGCGGCAGCACTCCCGAAAGGACATAAAAGAAGGCCATTCCCAGAAGGACCTGCTCGGGCCAAGCGAAAATGGCCAGCACAACCAGGATGGGCACGAAGAGAACCGGGTAGGGGCGCCGCACCCGGAGATCCAGCTGTTTGAGGCTGCGGTAGCGCATCCTGGAGACCATGAGCACCGCCAGCGTCACCAGGAGCAGCCAGACGAGCCCCCCCATCAGGGGGTCCTGCACCGGCCGGGGGTAGTAGAAGACGAGCGCCGCTACCGCCCCGGCGGCCGCGGGGATCGGCAGACCCACAAAATGGCGCCGGTCGGTGGTGGAGGCCTGAATGTTGAAACGGGCGAGCCTTAACGCTCCACAGAGCACGAAGCCAAACGTGGCGACCATTCCCGGCCGGCCGAGATTCGAGAGGGCCCAGCAATAGGCCAGGACCGAGGGGGCCACCCCGAACGAGATCAGATCCGAGAGGGAATCCAATTCGCGGCCGAAATCGCTGGCGGTGCCGGTGAGTCTTGCTACGAGCCCATCCATGCCATCCAGGAGGATCGCCAGCGCGATGAGGATGGCCGCCAGTTGGTACTCCCCGCTGATCGACTTGAGCAGCGAGATGAGCCCGAAGAAGAGGTTTACCGAGGTCAGCACGCTGGGGAGCGATGCCCCGCGGCGGAATCGGATTTTACCGGGCGTGCGCCTGCGCAAATTCAAGCTCCTCCCTGCGAGGCAATCCCGCAGGGATCCTCGCCAGGATGCTGCTTCCCCCTTTGACTTTCGAGCCAACGACGACTTCCACCTGCACTCCGGGGGGAAGTACGACCTCGAGACGCGAACCGAACTGGATCAGACCGATCCGCTCACCGGCGCTCACCCGGTCCCCTGCTTTCTTCCAGCACACGATGCGGCGCGCAACCACCCCGGCAATCTGGGAGAGGCGGACGTCGCCGATTTCACATTCGATGGTGAGGTCATTTCTCTCGTTTTCCAGGGCGGCGCGCTCCAGATTGGCGGGGAGGAACCGCCCGGGCTGGTAGTGCACGCTGCGGACAACCCCGGCAATCGGGGCGCGATTGATATGCACGTCGAACAGGGAGAGAAAGATGGAAACCCGGATCTGTCCGCGCTCCGGGAGAGTCCTGATTTCAACCACTCGGCCGTCCCCCGGCGATACCACCAAGCCCGGCTCGCTGGGAACTTCCCTGGTCGGATCCCTGAAGAAGTAGGCCACGAAACCCGAAAGCAACAGGGCTCCGGCGGAGAGATACGCGAAGCCCAGCAAGGCCCCGGCAGCCGCCACAGCCAGCCCCACGAGGAGGTAGGGATGAGACTCGCGCGCCAGCTTCATCCTCGGGTCCTCAAAGAAAAGGGGGCCTAGCCCCCTCTTCGATACTCCCCCCGCTGCCCGTGTTACCGGGGGCCGGAAGCGGTGAGATCGCCGTTTCGATAGCTTTGCATCAACGCCTCCATCTTGTCTTTCAAGCGGAGTTTTTTCTTTTTGATGTTCACCTCTTCGAGCTTTTCGTCATCGTTGAGCATGCCTTTTCCCTGGAGCTCTCGGAGCCGGGCTTCACAGGTTGCGTGGGACTCCATTAAGAGTCGAAATTCACCGCTCTCCCTCCGAAGGACTTCCTTGATCTCCCGGAAATCAGTCTCCATTGCGGCACCTCCGTGCGATGGGGAAAAATTGCCAAAGGGTGGATGAGTAATCTCATGGGTTGTCTGATGATCAGTCTAGCACCCGATCCCGCTCCCCGCAAGACAGCCAGGGGAGCGACTTTCACAGGAAAACCTTCATGACCAGGGCGTCCTCGCGGGTGTCGGTGTAATAAGCCTTCCTGCGACCCGATTCCCGGAAGCCGAGCTTCGTGTAAAGGCTGATGGCCGGGAAGTTGGAGGGTCGAACCTCGAGTGTCGCCGTGGCGCAACCCAGGGCCTGGCCGAGATCCAAGAGGCTCCTCAAGAGAGCCTCCCCGTAACCCAACCCCCGGAATTCCTCACGAATCGCAATATTGTTGATTCGCACTTCCCCGTCCACCATCCAGGCGCTGGCATAGCCGACCACGGCGCCGTGACTCGCCCGGACGACACGATTGCAGGCGAACGGGTTCCGCTCTATCTCGTGGAGAAAACTTTCGTGAGTCCAGGGGATGGGAAAGGTGGCCTGCTCGATCTCGAGGACTTCCGGCAGGTCCCGCGGAAGCATCGGCTCGATCTGGAGCCCTCTTAGGGCCTCCGACCCAGCTCCGCGTCGGGCGGCCGAAGGTAGTTGGGTTTCAGGCTGCCGATGGACCAAGGGCATCCCTCCCTGAGCTTCGAAGCTCCCAACCTTCCAAGGGTGGCCCCCAGAAAGCAGGGGCCCCCAACCAGCGCATCATTCCCCGATCGCATCCCGAGAATCAAGTCTCTGTAGACCCCGGCCCCATTCCCGCAAAAGAGAATGGGCTCGGAGGGAAGCGAGGCCAGGAATGTCTCGGGAGGACCACCCTGTTCGGGCGAGATTTCCCGCAATCCTCCCTGGCCGCCGCCATAGAGCGCCGAATAGACCTCTCCCCTGCCCGCATCGATCATGGGAGCCACGGGCAGTCCCCGCGCGATGTACTGGTGCGCCAATGCCAGAAGGGTGGAAAACCCGAAGACCGGGACACCGCGCGCCACCGCCAACCCTTTCACGGTGGCAATTCCCACGCGCAGCCCCGTGAAGGTTCCTGGTCCCAGAGCCACCGCAAAGAGATCCACTCCCGAGATGTTCAATCCGGCCAGGTCCAGCAGGAAGTCGATGCTCCGGAGGAGCCGCTCCTGGTGGTGGCCCCCCGTGTCGAGGTTGATCTCCCCCAACAGCCGATCTTCTCGCTGAACCGCCACGCTCCCCGCGGGAGTGGAGGTGTCGATGCCCAGGGCAATCATCTATCCTGGCCGTATCCTCTCCCTTTGAAGAAAACGAGCCACCTCGGCTTCCTGGTGCTCCCATTCGAGGAGAAACGCGATGCCAACATCAAAGCGACCCGAGGATCCCCGATCATCCAGCTCCTCCACCCGCACCACGCGGCCCTTGAGAGTGAGCTGATCCGGGCCATTGGCATCGCGACATTTCACCACGACACGCTCGCCAATTCCATAGGGGCGCGCCGTTTCCACCATGAGACCGCTGCGGCTCACATTCTTCGCTTCCGGTGGAACCGCATCCGCAAGCGCATGGTCGGAAGGCTGCACCTCGATTTGCAGAGCTTTTTGGCCGGGATCGAAGCGGATGAAATTCCTTCTCTCCCGATAGTAAACAGCCACCGAGTTGGCTCCGCGGGCCTTGGCTTGATAGAGCGCTTCCTCCGCCCTGGCGATGAGCCGCTCTCCCACGGTGGAATCGTCCGGGTACTTGGCAATCCCGATGCTCAGGGTCATATGGATGGGCTTGCCGTCCACCTCTCTGCGGACAAAATGCCGCTCGATCTCCAGGCGGATTCGCTCCGCAACCAGATAAGCCCCCATTCTCTCCGTTTCGGGCAGCATGAGAACAAATTCTTCACCGGACCAGCGTGCCGCCACGTCGATGTCGCGAATCTTGTTCTTGATGAGGATCGCGACTTCCTTCAGGAGGATGTCCCCCACCAGATCCCCGTAACGCTCATTGATCTCACGGAAATTGTCCAGGTCCATGGAGAGCAGACATAGCTCCAGCTCGTAACGTTTCGAGCGCCTCAGCTCCCTCTGGAGGCTGGACTTGAAAGAGCGCTGATTGGTGAGCCCGGTGAGCGCGTCCAGGGCGCTGGACCGTTCCGATTCCTCGAAGACCGACATTTCTATGATTTTCGGCCGGGTGAGCTTGCGATTCACGTTGATGAAATAGTCGAACGCAGCCACCCTCAGGCCGACTTCCCGGCCCACCCGGGCGATGAGGTGGATCCGGTGTTGAAGGACGGCATTCCAGTGGCTCCTGGCCTCCTCCTCATCCATCATCAGGTGGGTGAGAATCAGGAGCAGTGCCGAATGGACCTGAATGCCGGTCTCGCTGCGGATCTGGGAAAGGCGCCCCAAGATTCGCTCTTCATTGTGGGAGTCCTCATCCAGCAGAGCCAGCAACTCGCCCTTGACCCGGTCGACTTCATGGGGAGTGATCAACGGCTCTCCTATTCCACGCCCTGCCGGCGGAGAAGGTCCAGAAACTCGTCCAGCGATTTCTCCGTCGCGGGGCTGGGATTCAGGAACCGGACGCCCGCGCGAAACGCGCTGCCCTCGGACGCCGCCGCTTCCCCGCGGATCACCCGGGCTTCGAGTGAGGCGTCCGGCCTGGAGGCTTCGCCGGCCATTCGCAAGAGCAGGTCCTCCCCTCGAACCAGCGCCATCGGACTTTCCAGGAGAGCCCCTGATCGGCTGATATCCCGGACGCGCACCCAATCCGCCGCGTCCGCCCCACGGCGCTGCAGCAGGAATTTGACCGGCGCCCCCATGGGTCTCACGCGAAGGCACTGGCGCTGCTCAAGATGGTGAAGGATGACTTGATTCCCGCCCCGGCTGCGCGCTGTGGAGAGCGCCCGCACCGCCCGATCCAGCAGGCACTGGACCGTGTCGCCATCATCCGGGTAGGTTGCGAGGCCTCCGGAGAGGGTGACCGCGATGGCGGGACCTGAGGCACTCCCCCGAAGGAAGGCGTCGCGAACCGCCACCCTGATCCGCTCGACCGCCACGTGAGCGCCCGTGCGGCGCGTGAGCGGCAACAGGAGCGCGAAATGAGCCCCCCCCAGGCGCCCTGCAAGATCCATGTCCCTCAACCTGGCTTGGATCAGCAAGGCCACTTCCCGAAGCACGGTGTCGCCGGCGGCCCGGCCATGGCTGCGATTGATCCGCTGGAATCCATCCAGATCCAGCACAGCCAGCGTGAACTCCTGCACTCTTCGGCCGGCTCGGCGAATCTCGCATCGGATGGCTCTGCGGAAAGTCCGTTCATTCGGGAGTCCGGTCAATCCATCGGCGTCAGCGGCGCTCTCGGCGATTTCCATGGCCGACTCGTCCACGACCTTGGGCCGGGAGAGCATCCGCTGATCGTTCATCAAGTAGTCCATGGCGGCAACCCGGGTGCCCGGATCCCTCCCGAGCCTCCAGGTCAGCTCCTCCCGACGCAGCGCTATGCCGCGCCAGTGACCGGCGGCTTCCTCCTCCGTCATCTCCAAATGGCACAGGAATGCGATCAGCGTGGCATGTACGGGGAAGTGATCAGCAAGTCCGAGATCACGGGCCGCGGCGGCGGCCGTCGAAGGCTCCGGAGCGTCGAGAAGGGAAATCAGCGCCTCGCGCTGCCTGGGGCTGATCCGGTGGGGGGATAACCAACCCTGCAATACGCACTCCCTTGATGAGACAGGACTTATCCTAGCGTGCGAGAAATCTCTCTGTCAACCACCGAGATTTTTTGAATCCCTGCGAAACTTCCGCTCGCCGACAACGTTTCACTGTACGGGGAGTTGCGGTAGAATCTCCCGGGTTCTTCCCAAAAAACTGCTTCCGGTCCAGGTGGGGCGAAGATGCGGAACGCGCAGATGGCAGGGCGCTCGGGGACTGCCGTTGCCGTGGGGCAGGTCGGCCCGGCCCCACTCCCTTCCGACGAACTTCTGGTGACGCGAATCCTCGCCGGAGATGCGGATCTCTACGAAACCCTCATCGCCCGCTATGAGCGCCAAATCGTCAATTTCATTTACCGGATGATCGGCGATTACGAGCAAGCCCTGGACCTGGCCCAGGAAGTTTTCTTCAAGGCATACCGGTCGCTGGAGCGCTTTGACCCGACCTTTCGATTCTCCACCTGGCTTTACCGTATCGCCTCCAATCGAAGCATCGACCACTTGCGCAAGCAAACTCCCGTGCTTCTGTCCCTGAACGACCCCAAGGACGGCGAGCAGGGGGCCGAAGGCGCAATCCAGCTGAAGAGCGCCACCCGAGGGCCTGAGGATCTGCTGGCCTCCCGCGAGCTGGGCGAGCAGATTTCCAACGCCATCGACGCCCTCCCCGCCCCCTACCGCGAGTTGATCCTGCTCAGGCACCTCCAGGGGATGTCATACGAGGAAATTGCCCGGCTCAAGCGATTGCCGCTCGGCACCGTGAAAAACCGTCTTTTTCGAGCCCGAGAGATTCTTCGCAGGAAGTTGGAATGCTGATGGAATCGTGCGCCCGGGTTACCGGCCTGCTGCCGGAATTTGTCGAAGGTGAGATCCCGCTCGACGATTCCTGCCGGGTCGGCGATCACCTCCGTGTCTGCGGCTCGTGCAGGCGAAGGGCCGAGGGTCACCGCAGGACTTTGGAGGCGCTCGACTCTCTCCCCCAGGTCGTCCCACCGTCCGACCTAAGAATGCTGGTGATGCGCCAGGTCCGCAAGAATCCGCTCGCCGTTGGCCGCAAGCCGGTGCACCACCTGAGGCTGGTGAAGGCGTTTTTCTGGGCGGCATTCGTCGGCATGGCTTCACTCACCTCGGGAGCCGGTGCTCTCCTCCTGGCACGCGCCTCCCTCGGCAGGGCCTCCCTCACCGAACCGACGCTTTTGACCGATTGGCTGATCGCCCTGGGTCAGCTGGCCTTCTCCCTGGTCATGAGCGTGGCCACTCATGCGGAGATCCCGACGTTTTTCTCCGCTCCCAAGAGCCTCGCCTCCTGGGGGGCCGTTTCCGGTTGGATTCTCGTCCTGGGAGCCAGCTGCGTCGCGATGGCCCTTGGTCTCATCGCTACAGCCCGCGTCGTCTTCCGCCCACGTAGTCGTTGATTCCCTGCTCTACTTTCACCGCGCTCACCGAGCATGACTCGGCCACGAAACGCCTCGTACACCGCCCTCCGGGAAATTCTTTGACAAATCTTTGACTGGGCATTATATTGCGCAACGGAGCGCCACTGAGTGAAGGAACTATCTTCTTTCCAATAGGTTCCTGACGGCGGCGGATTCATCAAGCGAGACAACAAACCGGATTGGGAGGTGGAGAAGCCATGTCATCGGGCACCGAAGTAATCCAGATGATCGGCAGGCTCCAGGACTTGAAGGGGTTCCGGGATCAGCATTGGGAAGGAAGTTTCGAGGACTACCTGCAAATCGCCAGACAAAACCCGCGAGTGACGCGCTCGGCATTCCAGCGGGTGTACGACATGATTCTGGCCCAGGGGACCCGGGAATACTACGAGTACAAGAAAAAGATCATCCACTACAACTACTTCGACGATAAGAGCCATGGCGGCGTGGATGCCGTGTTCGGGCTGGACATTCCCCTGATGAAAATGGTGAATGTCTTCAAGTCCGCGGCCAAGCGCTACGGAACGGAGCGCCGCGTTCTGCTCCTTCACGGCCCTGTCGGGAGCTCGAAAAGCACCATCGTCCGGCTCATCAAGAAGGGGCTCGAGGACTACTCTCGAACTCCGGAGGGCGCGGTCTACACGTTCTCCTGGATCGTGGAAGAGGAGAACACCCGAAAGAAGCAGGATCAGGCAGTGGCGGAAATCCCTTGCCCCATGCACGAGGAGCCGCTGCATCTGATCCCTCTGGACCTGAGGGGCGAGATCCTCGCCAAGCTCAGCGAGGGAAAGCCCGAGTCGGACCGGATCACCGTCGAAGGGGACCTCTGCCCGGCCTGCCGGCAGCAATACAAGGAGTTGAATCTCCGGTACGGTGGTGACTGGACCCGCATCATCTCCCACGTCAAGGTCCGCCGCCTGATCCTCTCCGAGAAGGATCGCATCGGGGTTGGGACCTTTCAGCCCAAGGACGAGAAGAATCAGGACTCCACGGAGCTCACGGGCGACATCAACTACCGCAAGATCGCCGAATACGGGGCTGATTCCGATCCCAGAGCGTTCAATTTCGACGGCGAGTTCAACATCGCCAACCGCGGCCTCATCGAGTTCGTGGAAGTGCTGAAGCTCGACGTGGCCTTCCTGTACGACCTGCTGGGAGCCTCCCAGGAACACAAGATCAAGCCCAAGAAATTCGCGCAATGTGACATCGACGAGGTCATCATCGGCCACACCAACGAGCCCGAGTACCGCAAACTACAGCACAACGAGTTCATGGAGGCGTTGCGGGATCGGACCGTGAAAATCGACATTCCGTACATCACCAAGCTTGCCGAGGAGATCAAGATTTACGAGAAGGACTACAACCCCTCCCGGATTCGCGGCAAGCACATCGCCCCGCACACCATCGAAATGGCGGCCATGTGGGCCATCCTGACCCGTCTCGAGGAGCCGAAGAAAGCCGATTTGACGTCTCTCCAGAAGCTCAAGCTCTACAACGGGAAGACGCTTCCGGGCTTCACGGAAGACAACGTCAAGGAGCTGCGGAAGGAAGCGATGCGCGAGGGGATGGACGGCATCTCCCCGCGATACATCCAGGACAAGATCAGCAACGCGCTGGTCTCCGACAAAGGAGAGGGTTGCATCAACCCCTTCATGGTTCTCAACGAGCTGGAGAGCGGCCTGAAGCACCACTCCCTGCTCACCAACGAAGAGCTCCGGAAGCGTTACCGGGATCTCCTCTCGGTGGTCAAGCAGGAATACGAAGACATCGCGAAGAA
>Ga0137425_1000197_pt1 | contig 19656 bp, 15 predicted proteins | sample EasRivERMZT640_2_FD_102318 | JGI IMG/M metagenome (GOLD analysis project Ga0137425, IMG submission 102318) | Soil microbial communities from meander-bound floodplain in the East River, Colorado, USA - East River MetaG ERMZT640_2 | ecosystem: Environmental > Terrestrial > Soil > Floodplain ...
GGATGTCAGTGCGGATCGCTACACCCTCGAGGTTTCATCTCCTGGACTAGACCGTCCACTCCGGAGCGATGATGATTATCATCGCTTTGCAGGCAAGCTCGCGGCCATCCACACTTTTGAGCCCATCGAAGGACGTCGGCATTTCGTTGGCCGGCTAAAATCGTTGGAGGAGGGGGTCGTGACGGTCGTGGACACTGAGGGTCATCCCTGGGCGATACCGAGAAGACTCATATCAAAGGCAAGGCTCGAGGTGGAGTTTTGAATCGGATCGCCTGCCTTCAATTCAGTACCGAGGAAAACCATGAGCAGTGAAATTCTGCAGGCCATAGAACAAGTAGGTCGGGAAAAGGGAATCGAGGTGGATGTGATCATCCGGGCCGTAGAGGATGCTTACGCAGCTGCCTCCAAGAAATACTATCGGACGAAGGAGGAGATCGGCGCCCGTTTCAATCGGAACAGTGGCGCGCTCGAGGTCTTCGCGCGGAAAAAGGTGGTTGAGAGTGTCTCCAACCCCGATCTGGAGATTTCGCTCAGCGATGCAGAAGAGATGAACCCTGAGGCGAACCTGGAGTCGGTGCTGGAAATCCCTCGACCCGTGGAGGGGCTGGGCCGTATCGCCGCTCAGGCAGCCAAGCAGATCATCTTTCAGAAGGTGAGAGAGGCCGAGCGTGAGAACATTTACAAGGAGTACAGCGGCCGCCTCGGCGAGTTGATCAACGGCTTCGTGAAGCGCTTTGAACGGGGCAGCATCATCGTTGACCTGGGTAAAACCGAGGCCGTTCTCCCCAAGAAGGAGCAATCCAAGGCAGAGCATTACAATCAAGCGGATCGGATCCGGGCAATTATCGTTGATGTCGACAAGAATGCGAAGGGTCCCCAAATCATCCTGTCGCGCACGGACCCCCGCCTCCTGATCAAGCTTTTCGAAATGGAAGTGCCGGAAATCTACGACGGAACCGTGAAAATTGAAGTCGCCGTTCGTGACGCCGGCGACCGGGCGAAAATTGCGGTGCGCTCAAAGGACAAGGATGTCGACCCCGTGGGCGCTTGCGTGGGAATGAAGGGATCGCGTGTGCAGGCGATCATCCGTGAATTAAGGGGAGAGAAGATCGATATCGTGCAATACTCCGAAGAAATCAGCTCCTTCGTCACCCATGCACTCAACCCAGCCAGGATCAACCGCGTGTCAATCGTCGACATGGAGGGAAAGGTGCTGGAGGTTGTCGTGGATGACGACCAGCTCTCGCTGGCCATCGGCAAGAAGGGACAGAATGTGAGACTCGCGTCCCGGCTTGTCGGCTGGCGCATAGACATCAAGAGCGAGCAGGACAAGAAACGGGAAGTGGAGATGGAAATGGAGCGCATGGCTCGTGCGAACCGCCCGCTCGAAACCGCCGAGGACCTCAGCATGCGCTCCCTGGAGAAACTCCACGAGAGCGGCTTTACGACGATCGGCAGCGTGATCGCCGTAGGCTTGGAGGGTCTAACGGCTATTCCTTCTATCGGTCCGAAAACCGCCGAGAAGATCCTTTTGACGCTTCGTGAAGTGCTCGATGCTCCTCTTCCCGAGCCTGTGGAGGAAGAACCGGCCGAGTCGGAACAAGATTTTCCTCCTTCGGTGGCCGAGGCCGCCCCCGAAACCGCCACCATCTCCGTGGATGAGGGTGGACCACCCACTGAAGAAGCAGCGGCCGCAGAAGAAGAATAGGGTCTCGCGACCCGCGAGAGGGACCAAGCGAAAATGGGGAAAATACGGGTTTATCAGTTCGCGAAGCTCTTGAAGATCTCCAACGATGATGCGGTGGAGCTCCTCCGAAAGAGCGGGCTGGAGATAAAATCAAATCTGAGCAGCATCGAGGAGGACTTAGTCGAGAAATTTCGGACTAAGGCCGTCCCCGCCGTCAAGAGCTCGGAGGGCCATGGTAAGGGCATGGCTTCCGCCAAGTCGGAGTCGGCAACGGGAGCGGCGCCCCCAGTCAAGGTAGTGAAACCCGCTGCGGCTGCGCCGGCAAAAAAAGCCGCAGCAGCCAAGTCAAAACCCGTTCCTGCTCAGACACAAAAGGCAGCTACCACCCCTCACGCGAGGATCGCCACGCCATCTGCCCCCCCGGCGGCAACGAAGACTGGAAGGGATCCTGGCGCAAAACAGGTGCCTTCGGGGAGCCGACCCGTGCCGATTGCGCCAGCCCCGGGCGCGAGTCAGGTGCATTCCACTTCCCGCTCGACCGTCGCGACGCCTCCGTCCGTCCCCGCGATCGCAGCGCGCCCCCAGGCTGTCGCCGCAGCGCCGGTCACACCGTCCACGGTCGTTTCACCTCCGACCCCGGTGGTGCGACCCGCGGTGGCACCTCCCCAGCCCCCAAAGGACGTCGTGCTCACGGAGGGGGTGACGGTCAAGGAGCTATCGGAAAAAACGGAAATCAAGTCCAAGGACATCATCAAGAAGCTATTGGATCGTGGGATATTGGCGACGATCAATCAGCCCCTGGACATTGAAGCGGCCAAACAGATCTGTCGGGATTTCGGTTTCGAGGCGCGCATTATCTCCTTTGAGGATGACGCCATCCTCGAGCACAGCACTGCGAGACCATCCCTTGGGGTGAAATCCCGGGATCCCGTCGTCACCATCATGGGCCATGTCGACCATGGAAAAACCTCCCTGCTGGATGCCATTCGCGAGTCGAAGATCACCGAACAGGAGCACGGAGGTATCACGCAGCATATCGGTGCCTACCATGTCCAGGTCAAAGGGAGAGGAATCACCTTTATCGACACGCCTGGTCATGAGGCATTCACGCTCATGCGGTCCCGGGGTGCCCGGGTAACCGACGTGGTGGTGCTGGTTGTCGCTGCAGATGACGGTGTCATGCCCCAGACCGTCGAGGCCATTGATCATGCCCGTGCCGCCGGCGTGCCCATCGTGGTCGCCATTAACAAGATCGATAAGCCGGGAGCCAATTTGGATCGGGTGAAGAAGGCATTATCCGACCAAAGCCTACTGGTGGAAGACTGGGGCGGTGAGGTGGTGAGTGTGGCAATCTCCGCCAAACAGCGTCTTCACATCGACGATCTCCTCGACATGATCCTTCTGGTTGCCGATATCAATGAGTTGAAGGCAGATCCCAACCTTCCGGCGACCGGTACGATCTTGGAAGCGAGGCTCGATCGGAACCGTGGTGCGGTAGCCACCGTGCTCGTCCAGAATGGAACCCTCCGCGGAGGGGATGCCTTCATTGCCGGCGCAGTCAGCGGCAAGGTCCGCGCCATGCTCGACGACCGCGGACGCAAGCTGATTTCGGCGGGCCCGTCCATACCCGTAGAGGTATTGGGGCTTCAGGCGGTCCCATTGGCTGGCGACCGCTTTCAGGTCATCGAGGACGAAGTGAAGGCCCGTCAGATCGGAACGTTCCGCCAATCGAAGCTGCGCCAGGACTCCCTGGCTAAATCGTCACGGCTCTCTCTGGAACATCTCTTCCAGCAAATCAAGGAGGGTTCCATCAAGGAGCTTCCCATTGTGGTGAAGGCTGACGTGCAAGGATCGGTGGAGGTGCTCGCGAAAAGCCTCAATGACCTGGCCACCGAGCAGGTGAAGGTTCGCCTCATACACACCGGAACCGGGGCCATCTCCGAGACCGACGTGCTTCTAGCGTCTGCGAGCAACGCCGTCATCATCGGCTTCAACGTGCGTCCTGACCGTTCCGCCGCCGAGCTGGCCGAGAAGGAGAAGGTGGATATCCGGCTCCACACGGTCATTTACGAAGTTCACGATGAGATCAAGAAGGCGATGGTGGGGCTCCTCGAGCCAAAAATCAGCGAACAGTACCTGGGACGGGCGGAAGTCCGGAACACTTTCAAGATACCCAAGGTTGGTACCGTCGCGGGCACCTATGTCGTGGACGGGAAGCTCCTCCGCGGATCTCAAATCCGGCTCCTCCGAAACAATGTCATCGTTCACCAGGGTCGGATGGCCTCCCTGCGTCGCTTCAAGGAGGATGTCGGAGAGGTCAAGTCCGGATACGAGTGCGGGATCGGCATCGAGCGATTCAACGATATCAAGGTTGGCGACATCATCGAGGCCTTCAAGCTCGAAAAGGTCTACCAGAAGACCCTTTAGGGTGCTTTCAGGCCCCCGTCCCGGCCCGTTGGAAATCCCATGAACGTCGGACTCTGCCTGGTTGAAATTCACCTCACAGGCTCTCACTCTCTCAAGGAGAAACGGCGAGTTCTACGCCGCCTCAAGGACCAGATTCGAGCAAAATTTAACATCGCCGTTGCAGAGGTGGACCACCAGGATCTCTGGCAGCGCGCTACGCTGGGCATGGTAAGCATTTCATCCTCACAGGAGCCTCTCGAGTCTTGCTTCCGGCAGATTCGGGGTATTCTCGAGCGTGAAGTGGAAGGTGACCTGGCGAGTTTCCACATCGAATACCTGAGTTGAGGAAACCATGGGTCACTCCCGACGAGAGCGAGTTGCGGATGCGCTCCGCGAGGAAATCTCGGCGCTCCTCCTCAGTGACGTGCGAGACCCCCGGGTGGGATTTGTGACAATCACGGAGGTCAAGGTGAGCCCGGATCTGTCGCACGCACGGGTTTTCATCAGCGTCCTGGGTTCCGAGGATGCTCAACGTGAGTCGCTGGACGCCTTGAATCGAGCCTCGGGCTATTTGCAGCGACAGATTTTTCGTCATCTCCGCCTCAAGAAGGCGTTGTCGCTGCTGTTCGAGCTCGATTATTCCGTGCAGTCTGGCAGTCGCATCGAGGAGCTCCTGCACAAGATTCACTCGCCTGACAACAACGAGGAAGAATGAGCGTCAGCGGCGTCCTTCTGCTTGACAAGGCGGAAGGCCTCACCTCCCATGACGTCGTGGAGAGGGTGCGGGAAATCCTAGGTCAGCAGCGAGTCGGCCACACGGGAACACTCGATCCCATGGCCACCGGCCTGCTTCCCCTTTGCCTGGGAAGGGCCACCCGGCTTTCCCAGTTCCTGACTTCTTCCGACAAGACCTATGCGGGGACCATTCGCTTCGGGACGGCGACGGATACCCACGATCGCGAAGGGAAGCCGATGGGGCCATCCAGGGAGGTACAGTTTTCTGAAGCGGAGCTCCGCCGGGCTGTCGCCGGTCTCACCGGCGCCATCACCCAGATCCCCCCGATTTTCTCCGCGAAGAAGCATGGAGGAGTACCACTCTATCGATTTGCGAGAAAGAATCAGGAAGTTCCTCGCGAACCCATTCAAGTCGTCATCTATTACCTGAACATCCTGGCGCTGCGCATGAACGAGATTGATTTCGAGGTCAAAAGCTCTCCTGGCACCTATATCCGGGTCCTGGCGCATGATCTGGGGGAGATTTTGGGAACCGGGGCGCACCTCCATGCTCTTCGCAGGACGGCCTGCGGCGAATTCCATGTATCGGGTGCCCATTCCCTCGAGAGCCTGCGGGAGATTATCGCCGCGGGAGCCTTGGAAAAAGTCCTTGTGCCCCTGGAGCGGGTCCCTCTTGGCTTTGGAACGGTGGTCGCCAATCGGCAAGGGATCCTGGCGGTGCGCAATGGGCGGGCCCTGGGTATCCGGGACATTTTGCCCTCCCGATCCTGTCTCCTCGAGGGGCAGTGCCGCGTGGAGAGCGAAACAGGAGAGCTGCTGGCCATTGGAAAAGTCATGGTACGAGAGGGCAACGAAGTTCCCGTCGTACAGCCCCAGATCGTCTTTCCACCCGAGTAGGCTAAATCGGCGAAGGGGGAGGCCGCTTGGGGTTTACACCCGGCTGGACCCTGTGTTACAGTGTCGCCACCGTTAGCTCTTGTCGGCCGCTAATACTTCGCGGAACATCATCTTCCGAGCGGTCCATCGGCAGATTATCGTGACTAGGGGGGAGCATTGAGCATTTTCAAGGACCGGAAGGGCGAAATCATCGAATCGTACAAAACCCACCCCGGTGACACGGGCTCTCCCGAAGTCCAGGTGGCGCTGCTGAGTGAACGCATCGAGTATCTGACGGAACACTTCAAGACCCATCGCAAGGACCACCACTCCCGCCGGGGCCTCCTCATGATGGTAGGGACGCGCCGACGTCTCCTCGATTACCTGAAGCGTACCGACGCTGATCGCTATAAAGAGTTGATAAAAAGACTGGGCATCCGCAAGTAAGTCTCGGAGTTCGTATCGCGAAGCGTCCGGGGCAGAAGGAAGGAAGTTCCCGAACAATTAAGGGTTTTCCTCTGGCATCATTCCTAATCATCTTTGAACCTCACCCTTAATTTTTGAGCGCTTCTCCCCTTCTTCCCGCTCCTTCCGCGGCCCGACTCTGGGGGACTTTCTCATGGATACCCCCCATCCCGCACGTTACCAAGGAGGTAGCAAGTTGAGTATCCGAAAAGAGACGTCTGTCGGCGAGCACACCATTTCCATTGAGACCGGAAAGGTGGCAAGGCAAGCCGACGGATCCGTACTGGTCCGCCAGGGCGACACCGTCGTACTGGTGACCGCCACAGCCGATCGAAAAGCTCGGGAAGGGCTGGACTTTCTTCCCCTGACCGTAGACTACCGTGAGAATACATACGCCGCGGGGAAGATTCCAGGCGGATTTTTCAAGCGCGAGGGACGCCCAAACGAAAAAGAGACCCTGACCTCCCGGATGATAGACCGCCCCATCCGACCGCTCTTCCCCAAGGGTTGGCGGTGCGAGACTCAGGTGGTCGCCCTGGTTCTTTCGGCCGATCTCGAGAATGATCCCGATATTCTGGCGGTCACTGGCGCCTCGACGGCTCTCGTGCTTTCCGACATCCCCTTTGCAAACCCAATCGCGGCTGTCAGGGTCGGGCTCAACGATCAGGGATTTCTCATCAACCCCACAACCTCGCAGTTGGAAACCAGCCGGCTCGACTTGGTGGTTGTGGGAGGCGAAACCGAGCTTGTCATGGTGGAAGCGGGAGCCAGCGAGGTTTCCGAGCAGGAGATGGTGGACGCCATCCTTTTCGGCCAGTCCCACATCGTCAAGCTCGTAGCGTTGCAGAATGAGCTCCGCAAGGAGGTCGGGCCCGAGAAGCGCACCGTCACCCCTGTGGAAATCCCTGACGAACTTCGCCGCGAAGTCGAATCGCGAATTTCCACCCCCCTTTGGGAGGCGATGAAGCTCCCGGTCAAGATCCAAAGCTACCGGCGAGTCGCCGAGTTGGAGAAGGAGCTGGTCGCGGGCTTTCCCGAGGACCCGCCAGAGACCCGCTCGTTTGTGAAGTCTGCATTCAACGAAGTTCACAAGAAGCTGGCGCGCGTGGAAATCCTGGAGAAGGGCAAGCGATTCGACGATCGGGCGTTCGATCAGATCCGATCGATCCGCTGCGAGGTGGGATTCCTGCCCCGCACCCACGGTTCTTCCCTATTCACCCGGGGCGAAACTCAGGCGCTGGTCACGACCACGCTGGGGACTTCCGAGGATGCCCAGACTCTGGATTGGCTGGAGGGGGAATCAGAACGCCGGTTCATGCTCCATTACAATTTCCCCCCTTTCAGCGTGGGTGAAGTGAAGTTTCTCCGGGGCCCCGGACGCCGTGAAATCGGGCACGGTGCGCTGGCGGAACGGGCCTTGAGACCGATGATTCCCGCTGATGAGCAGTTCCCCTACACCATTCGATTGGTCTCCGACATCCTGGAATCCAACGGCTCTTCCTCCATGGCCTCCATCTGCGGCGGCTCCCTGTCCCTCATGGACGCCGGAGTTCCCATGAAATCTGCCGTGGCCGGGATTGCAATGGGTTTGGTGAAAGAGGGCGATCATTACGTGGTACTCAGCGACATCGCCGGCTCCGAGGATCATTACGGCGACATGGACTTCAAGGTGGCCGGGACCCGCAATGGAATCACCGCCCTGCAGATGGACATCAAGGTCAAAGGGCTTTCCCGGCAAATCCTTCAAGAGGCGCTCGCCCAGGCCCACCGGGGCCGCATGCACATTCTGGAAATCATGGACAGCACCCTCGCCCAGCATCGTTCCTCCATCTCGTCCTATGCACCCCGGATCTTCTCAATCCGGATTCCGAAGGACAAGATCCGGGAAGTCATCGGACCGGGCGGAAAGATGATCCGCTCCATCATCGAGCGGACCGGTTGTAAAATTGACGTGGACGACAGCGGCAAGGTGGACATCGCCTCGATCGACGAAGCCTCCGCTCTCAAAGCCATCGAGATCATCAAAGAAATCACCGCCGAGGCAGAGATCGGCAAGACTTACCTCGGCAAGGTAATTCGGATCGTGGCGTTTGGCGCCTTCGTGGAGATTCTGCCCGGAATTGAAGGGCTCCTGCACATTTCCGAGATTGCCGAGCATCGGGTCAAGGAAGTGACCGACGAGATCCAGGAGGGAGAGGAAATCCTGGTGAAGGTGATCGAAGTCGACGGCGACCGGATCCGGCTCAGTAGAAAGGCTGTCCTCAGAGAGAAGCGGGGAGAGACCAGCCCCGCCGAGCCCCTTCCGCCCCGCCAGGAAGAGCGAAGCCGCGCCGGAGGTGGCAGACCGCAGCACAGGCGTCCTCGCTGACGGAGGGTTGTTCCGATGAAACTGGGAAGCTGGCTCATCGCCCGGGGAAAGCTCACGGGAGTCCAGCTGAAGAGAGCCCTGCTGGATCAGTCCTTCTATGGCGGACACCTGAGTTCCAGCCTTCTCAAGCTTGGCTACCTCGATGAGCCCACTCTTGGGGCCTACCTCGCGGATCTTTTTCAAGTTCCGTACGTCGGCGCCAAGTCATTCCAGGTGATTCCCTCTGAAGTCGTCCGGATGATTCCGGAGCATCTCGCGCAAAAACACCAGATGATTCCCCTGGCTGTGGAGGGGAAAAAGCTTCGCCTCGCGATGATGAACCCCGGGGACATCCTGATCATGGACGAGGTAGCGTTCCTGACCGGCCTGCAGGTAGAGCCGTGCGTCTCATCGGAAAACCACCTTCTGGACGCTCTGGAGCGCCATTACCAGGTTCCCCGCTCGATCCGGGAGACGATCCCTTTGGCTGACCAGGTCGAGGGGCGCCGGGATCCTCGCATGGCGCGCCGCCAGATGATGGAGGCCACGGATGCCTCCGAGCCAGCCCCGACGACGCCGTCGACCCAAGCCGCGTCGGACGAAATGGGGCTGGATGGTCGGCCACTCTCGGCTTCTTCCGAAGCGATTCCGGAGCTTGTCGGGGGCGTAGCTGTTCCTCGCCCCACAGTAGCTCCCGTGGCGACGCTGCCGCGCTCGCTCGAAGAATGGCGAGAGCCGTCCGCGTCGCCGGGAGTTGGCACGGTCGGGGCCGGCGCACCGGAGCCATCGGCACCCGCAGCTCCCCTGCCGGCTGAGTCCGCACCCCCGTCTGCCAGCACCGCACCACCGGCTCCGGTGGAAACGCAAGCCTCCACGACAGCTCTCTCTCCCAAGCGGCCCGTTCTCAGCCTGGTTCCGACCCCCGTGTCGGTTTCTCTGGAACAGACCTCCGAAAGGCTCAAGAACTCGATGACCCGGGACGAGGTATTCGAGGCCGTCCTGGATTATTGCGCCGGACGATTCACGCGGTCGGCGATCTTCCTGGTCACTCAGCAGAAAGTGGTGGGTTTCGGCGGCCGGGGTGACGGATTCGACCCATCGCGTATTCGATCGGTGGTGGTGGGCCTGGACGCCCCCTCGATCTTCTCGCACTTTCTCACCGGGAGCGAGTTCTACTATGGGCCGGTGCCGGGGCTTCCGGCGAACCAGCAGTTCTACCGCGGTCTGGGGATGCCCCCTCCCGAGCGAATTCTGCTGGTACCGGTCCAGATTAAGGAGAGACTCATCGCGTTGGTCTATGGGGACCTGCCGTCGAATCGGCGGGAGGATCCCGACATCGCCCTCTACCGAAGGCTCGTACAAAAGGCAGTGCTGGCGCTCGAGATTCTGATCCTGAAGAACAAGATTGCCATGATCTGATCCGGACTCAGGTTCGTCGAGCGTCCCTCCCTCCGGTAGGCTAGAGTCGGAAGCATCTGGAATTCATGTCACTCTCCGAATTATCCCCGCAAACCCTCAGTTCCCACCAGCAACTCGAAGCGCTGAGCCTGGTGCGAAGCGCCGTTGTGAGATGGATCACGGACGAGATCCGGATCGCGCCCGATTCCGGCTCCTCGCTGAATCGCGTTCAGAGCGCGGCTTTCGTCACCTTGACACTGCAGGATTCGCTGCGGGGCTGCATTGGGGCACTCGAGCCGCGCGAACCTCTGGGCGCTACCCTGGTGGAATGCGCCATCTCAGCCGCCTGTAAGGATCCGAGGTTTCCTCCCGTGACCAGGGATGAGCTGGCGAAGGTGTGCTTCGAGATTTCCGCACTCACGGTACCCAGACTCTTGGCGGGGCCCGAGGGCATCGTCGTGGGTCGTGATGGCGTGTTGGTGGAGATTGCCGGGCGGCGTGGACTCTTGCTGCCTCAGGTGGCCGCCCGATTCAACTGGGATCCGGCGACCTTCCTGGATCATGCCTGTCTAAAGGCTGGTTTCAAAGCCGGGGATTGGCGGCGGGGTGCCAGGCTTTGGACGTTTCAAGCCCAGGTATTCAGTGAAGCCAGCCCCGCCGCCTGAATCTCACTCCCCTATCTCAACTCCACAAGGTTGCCAACTTCCACATCCCGGATGGCATTGATGATCTTGGCGCTGGAGGTTCTCTCCTCGGTCGAAATCACCATGAGCAGCCCGATGGGTTTTCGGGGGAACAGAAGGTGCTTATCGTCGTCGCGCAGGTACTGCGACTGATAGCGGAGATCGTTCCACTTGTAATCGTAGGTCACGTCCCTCTCACGAGCGGGCGTGTTGGTCAGGTAGATCAGCATGACATCGCCCGCGTGCACCCCGTCTTTGCTTCCCAGGTCCACATCCACCATGGAACCCGCAAGGGCATCATTCATCCCGTCCTGAAGGTAGACAATGTAGCCGTTGGGCTTGCCGCTCGGCTCTACGTCCAGCCTGCTGAACGGCACCTGCCTGGCAATGGGAGAGGTCAGGGTCTGATCGGCTTCCAACTCGTATCCCACCTCGATGCGGTCCTGGCAGCTCTCGGTGATCTCGGCAATGGAGGTTTGATCCTGGACTGCCAGGACTTTGACCTTCCCCAGACGGCGCACGTAGGTGCCCACCCATTTGCCGGTGACGGGGTGGAACACTTCGCTTCCCTTCGCGATGATCAGGAAGCTGTCTCCAAGTTTCACTTTCCCACCGTCTCGACCGCCATTCAGGTAGATCAGATCGCCGGTCGAAAGACCGATTTTCACGTCTTCGGAATTGGCGATATAAAGCTCCGTCTTTTCATAGTCGGGACGAATGCTTCCCGTGCAGTACAGGTCGCTATAGTCGGCCGCGGGAATAGGTCCTTCATCGGATGAATCGGACGCTCCGCTCGCTTGGGGCGTCGTTTGTTCCCCGTCGTCACCGGACGACTCCGGCTCAGGGGACGGCTCCTGCTCGGGAGCCAGGCCGGTTTGACCGGAGTCCGGGGCGATTTCCGAAACCACCGTCGGGCGCGGAGGGAGCAGCAGCGGATCACCCGGATAGATCCAGTGGGAATCGAGGATATAGCGATTTTCGTTCCAGATTTGCGGCCAAAGGTATGGATTCTGGAAGTGCGTTCCCGCCATCCCCCACAGAGTGTCTCCGCTCACGATGATGTGAATCTGCGCCCCTTCCGGGAAGGATTCCGGATCGGGAGGCTGATAGGGGGTCCAGTGGTTTCCAACCAGTTTCAAGCCACGTGGAGGAGTGGTGGACTCCGGAGGGAGAGGAATGGAGTTTGCCGCTGGGCGAGCCGGCGCTGCTTTTGGCGCTGCCGGTTCCGGCGTCTCGCTGTCTGCAGACACTTCTGGCTCGGCTTTGGCTGCAGCCTGCTCTGGCTTGGACTTGGCGGAGTCTTCCGCAGGCTGGGCCGCCGTCGCACTCTGGCTCGTTTCCTCGCCCTTGGCGGGCAAGGCCATGGTGATGAGAAGCAGTGCCAGGAACAGGTGCCCGGCCTTCCACAGCAGGTCGTTCATCTTCATGCATTTCTCCCTTAGAGAGCTCCGTCTCGCAGATATCCCCCACTAAAGATAGGTACATGGCACGAAGTGTCAAGGATGAGGAGTCATCACTTATCTGTAATCGGAGGGCTTATCGTGACGAAGCTGGGGACGGGCTGGGAGGCGTGAGGCCCTCAGAGCGAAGCAGGTAACCGTATCGATGTCAGTGGATTAGCGTGGCGAGGTCTTGTTAATCTCGTCCAGGGTCGCCTTGGCGACCGTAGCGACTTCGCTCTTGGGAAATGCCTGAACGACCGTCTCGAGATTTTCGGAGGCCCGCTCGCGATCTCCGAGCGCCAGGTAACAAAGCCCCACCTTCAAGAAGGCGTGAGGAACGCGATTGCCGAACGGGTATTGATCGATGACCTTGCGAAACTCGAGAATCGCGCGACGGTAATCCTTTTGTGAAAAGAAGCACTCGCCAATCCAAAACTGGGCGTCATCCGCGAGATCGCTCTCGGGAGACCGGGCCAGGAACTCGCTGAAATCCTGCTGCGCCACCTGATATTGCCCGCTATTGAACTGAGCATAGCCGTCTACATAGAGCTTGTCAGCCTCCGTGGGGGTGGAACCTGCGCGGCCCGGAGGCTTGGTACCCGCTGCATCGGCCGGACCTGGTGCGACGGCCTCCCCGCTGCGAGCGGGTCCCTCTTCCCCCAGATCGACCGTGGACCCGGGCACCAGTGCTTCTTCGGTGGTCGATTCTCCGGAATCCGCAGCACTCGTCCCAGCTGTCGTGGCGGCCGGGTTTGAGCTTGGGGAAGATCCATCTTTCAATTCCTGGATCTCCACCTGGGCCTCGGCGTTGCGCTTCTGAAGCTCGTAGAGGCGATTCTGCAGATCCTGGACCTCGGTATTCAGAGTACCACTGCTGCGGGGGGCACAGGCGAGCATGAAGGTCAGTATGAGGCTGCCGACGGGCAGGGTGCGGACAAAATACTGAATGGTTACTGTTTTCACGGCCCGCTCACCTCTTCAGGGTAGGCATTATAAGGTCGCGCCTCCGAATGGGTCAACTTTTCGAGTGAGAAACGCGGAAAATCAGTCCTTCTGGAAGAATGAAAGTGCGGTGTCGCCATATCGGACCGTCCTGAGATGCCTCATGGAAATTGCAGGCGGTGGGCTCGATTTCCGATGCTCGAGCACCACCCAGGCTCCTGCACGGAGCAAGCCTCCGGAGTCCAACTCGTTCAGAACGAGACACACCTGCCGGCTGTCATAGGGAGGATCGACGAAGGCCAGATCCAGGAGCCGGCTCCTCATGAGAAGGGACAGGCAAGCGGGCAGGTTCCCCCGGTAGACTTCCGCCGAGCTCTCCAACCTGCACACCCGCAGATTGTCGCGAATGACCTCGATATTCCTCGAATCAGCTTCCACGAACAGGCAACTCGCGGCGCCACGCGAAAGAGCTTCGATTCCGACGGCGCCCGTACCAGCGAACAGATCCAGCACCTGAGCGTCCTCCACCCTCTTGCCCAGGATGTCGAACAGCGCTTTGCGCACTCGATTGGCGGTTGGACGCACGGTTCCCCCTTTGGGCGATGCCAACGGGAAGCCGCGCTTTTCCCCACCGATGACTCGCAAGTTGCCCACGCTTGCACCCCTCGAGTTGCCTCGCGAATCCGGACCGGATTTCGCACGACAGCATAGGAACCGGTCACGGGATGGTCAAGACGTGGATGACCGCTCACCGAGATTCTTGACTCAAGCGGCGCTTGCGGCTAGGATGAGCGCGGGTCGAAAGTATGTGAAGAGTCAGCACTTACGGAGCACTCCATCCTTTCCGAAAAATCCAAGCCCTTGCCTTCCCGGCAAATTTCCTGCCGATGGACACTGCGGTTCGCTGTGGGTGCTTTGGTTCTGCTGCTGGCCCCATCCGACGGCGGCTCGGCCAGTCGTGGAGTACTGGCCATGAGACCCGGGCCACCGGATCGGACCGGAGCTCTTGCTGCGGCCGACTTCAACCTGGACGGCAATCCCGACATCCTGGAAGCCAACTTTGAAGCAGGAGACTTGTCGCTCTTTCAAGGGAACCTGTCGGGGAGCTACGTGGAGAGATCTCCCTCCCCTTTCGTGGTCCAGGACGGCCCCACATTCCTTGAGGTGGCCGACTTGAACGCCGATGGGCGTCCAGACGTGGTCGCGGTAAACCGTCTGGCGCGCCAGCTGTCTGTCTATCTCTCCGACGCTACATTGACTTTCAAGCCGATGCCGAGCCTCGTGGTGGGACGCGGTCCCCAAATGGTCGCCGCGGCTGATTTCAATGGCGATGGGAGATTGGATCTTGCCGTGAACAGCGAACTCGAAGACGTGATTCTCATCTTCAATGGGAAGGGAGATGGCAATTTCACGTTTGCGCGCACTTTGACCGCCAGGAGCGGCTCCCAGGAGACCGCCGAGGTCCAGGCGGGAGCGTATGGAGTCGCCGCCGGTGACTTCAATCGGGACGGCAGGGTCGATCTGGCGGTCACGCAGTTCTGCGCCGATTCATTGGCGATTCTATTCGGCAACGGCAACGGCACTTTCAAGGAGCCCACGACCCTTGCGGTGGGGAGGCACCCCACCTATCTCGCCAGCGCCCGACTCACCGACGATCAGCTCCCCGGCAATACGGATGACTTTCTGGACCTGGTCGTTCTCCTATCCGGAGGCCAACAGAGCGATCCCAAGGACTGCCAAAAGCTCTCCGGGGCTTCGCTCGCCGGCGGGGTGGTTCCGCTCTTGGGGAATGGAGATGGGACTTTCACGCCGGGCGCCGTGCTGCCCGCGTCGGGTGTCTGCCAGGGCGGCACCAACGTCGGCATGGCCTGTACGGGGGACGCCGATTGCCCTTCGTCCACCTGTGCCAATGACGCGCCGCTGCAGATTGCCGTCGGTGAGCTTCGTCTCGGGGCTTCGGGATTCGACGATCTGGTCGTCGCAAACTTCGGCACCAGCACGCTGGCCCTTTATCCCGCCACGGGTTCGGGCGGGTTCGGGGCCGCCACGACACTGGGAGGCGTCTCGTCGACCCTGAGGAATCCCAACGCAGTCGCCCTTCTGGACCGCGACGGGGACGGATTCATCGATCGGATTGCGGCCGCCAACTTCGGCGGCGACTCCCTGACTCTCTTCGAGGGTGGGGGCCCCAACCCCTTCGTCGAGATTCCCCCCTCGCCGTTGACAGCCACCCTGGTCCCTGCCGGCATGGTCAGCGGGGTGCTGGACTTCGGGTCGGCGGACGATCTGGCATTGTTCTCCACCGGGAATACCTCACTGCAGACCTTCAGCTCGATCAATAACGGCTTCTTCTTCAAGCGGCGGCAGACCCCCCTGCCCGTCGGTTGCGGTCCCTCGGCGCTGGCGCTGACCGATTTCGATCAGACCGGGTTTCCTGACGCAGTGCTGGCTGTCGCCGATGTGGATGGACTTGCGGGTGGATCGACGTCTCCAGCGTTTGCGGTTCTTGCCGAGAACGGCAACGGCTCATTCGGAACGGTGGCGGGGCTGTGCGCCGGGGGCACTGCAGACGGGTCCAGCTGCACTTCCGATGCCTTCTGTCCTGGTGGAATCTGTTCATTCTCCCTGTCTCTGGGAGTCTGCGAGAGCGGCACCAATGCCGGCAAGGCCTGCACCGCGGATGCCGACTGTCCTTCCTCCACCTGCCGGCTCCCTGCCCCCCCCGTCCCCCTCGCGTCCACGGCCAGCGCTCTGCTCGCCACGGACCTGAACCGGCTGGATGCCGACCGCGATGGGACGGCAAATACGTCGGACAACTGCCCATCCCGCTACAATCCGACACAGGACAATACCCGGGGCCGGACCTGTCTTCTGGGGAGCAACAACCAGCAGCCCTGCACCTCCGACACCGATTGCCCGGGAGGCACCTGCGCCCCGGACCCCCGCGGCGATGCCTGCGACAGCACCACAGCGGATCCCGACCTTGATCTGGTCGAGGACGTGGGCGACAACTGTCTGGATACTTACAACCCGAACCAGTTCGATATCGACACCAATGGGATCGGCAACGAATGCGACCACGACGCCGATGTGGTGTCAGCGGAGCCCCTTCCGGCGCAACTGGAGGTCTTCATGGGTTTCATGGGTGGGACCGGTTTTGATTCTCCCCTGGCTCTCCCCCTGGCGGGACCCGCCGACGGCCTGGTCGCCGGCAACTTCACGATCGGTGACTCGAATCAGGATCTGGTCGTCACGCTCCCCGGCTCGGGCAGCATTCAGATATTTTCCGGCGACGGTCTTGGAGGATTCAGCGCTCTCGCTCCCATCACCCTGGGAGGGGAACCAGGGGCCCTGGCGAGTCTGGACGCAAATCCGCGGGACCTGGACCTGGACGGTGTTCTGAACAGCGCCGACAATTGCCCGACCCGTTACAACGCCACCCAGGTCGACACCGATCGAGACGGCGCCGGAGATGCCTGCAGCGTCGTGGAAAACCCGGACCAGGACATCGTGGTCACGCTGCTTTCCAAGTCGGGGGACAATTGTCCCGACGTCTACAATTTCTCTCAGCTCGACACGGATATGGATCGCATCGGCGATGCCTGCGACAGTAATCCCTCGATTTACAATCCCGCCGACGATGAGGATGCGGATGGGGTGCCCAATTCGACGGACAACTGCCCGACGCGCTACAACCCTGCCCAGCAAAACTTCAACACCGACTCGGTTGGGGATGCATGCGCGCAGGCCACGGATCCAGACGGGGACCTGCACTTTACGGCAATGATCACCAGGGACAACTGTCCAGATGTCTATAACTCAGACCAGGTGGACGTCAACGTGGACGGTGTCGGGGACATCTGCCAAGGCCTCCTCGATCTGGCGGTAACCGACGCCCCTGCCGGAACCCTGCAGCTCGTCATACGCTCCCCTTCTGGGGTCTGGACGCCCGAGCCACCCATTCCCGTGGGGAGCCTTCCCACGGCGATCACCGCACTCGATCTCAATGGGGACGCCATCACCGATCTGGTCGAAGCCAACACCGGGAGCTCCACGCTGAGCGTACAGCTCGGACACGGAGACGGGACCTATCTGACGGATCCCGCGTTCGCTGTCTCCGTCCTTCCAGGGCCGAAGACGCTGCAGCGCGGCTTTTTCAGGCGCGATGCGGTCTTGAACTTTCCTGAAGTGGCGACTTTGAGCCCTTCCCTCAACATCCCGGTGCTCGCCGTCAATATCATCGCCGAGCGGGCAGACATTGACGTCTCGGGGCTGGTGGGGGGGAGAGATCTGGCGCTATGGGCGAAGGGGTTTGGCCTGGCCCGCAAGGACTCCGGATACGCAGCGTCGATCGACGCCGACATCAACCTGGACGGCAGAATCGACGGCCTGGACCTCGTGTTCATCACCACCCAGTTCGGCGAGGTTGTGCCACCCCCCCCGTAGACTCGTGATGAATCAGGGCTGATCGATGGGAAGGTTGTAGAAGAAGCCGAAGGTGACTCCCTCCGCCTCCTTGGGAAAGTTGGACGGAAGGGGCGGGAGGGGGTTCGAGGCGCGAATGGCGTTTTCCGCGGCTCGATCGAAGGGTGCGATATCGGAAGATCGGAGCACCGCCAAGTCGGTAATCGTCCCGTTCTTCTCGATGACAAAGCGGATAAAGACCCGCCCTTTCTGACCGTAATACGCCGCGATGGGTATCCGGTCATACCAGTTCTTCTTGATGATCAGATAGAGCTGGCGCGCGTAGTCGCCCCAATCGAATCCCTTCGTGTCGAACGACAGGGTGCCGTAATTGTTCCCCTGCAGGTAGGCTGGATTGTCGAAGCCGCTGAAGTCATAGGTTCCCGACTCCAGCTGTCGAAGCGCTTTCTGAAACGCCGTCCTGCGGTCCTCGGCGGAAGGATCGGAGCCTTGGTCGCCATCTTCTCCGCCACCCGTCTCTTGAGGCCCCTGCTCGGTCAGCGCGGGCGAGTTCTGGGTCGAATCACCGGGTGCGTTTTTCGGACCTTCCGAACCCGGACGCCCAGTGCTTCTGGAATCCTGCCTGCCGGCGTCTCCGGCGGGGCGCGGCGGGGCCGAGGGGGCGGCGGGTGGAGGACGCATGGGCTGGCGGAGCGGCGAGTTTCCCTCGGCATGAGGATCGGCGCTGAAGCGGGTTGCGTCAGGAGGGGTCGGCACGCTTTGTCTCGCAGCGCGAGTCTTATCGGAGAGCATCTGGGCGCGAGGATTCTCCTGCACGCCCTGATCGTCGGGAAGGTCCACGAATGTGAATTGCAGCGACGGTGGAGAACTCTCCCGCGCGGCCACCGCCGGGCCCAGCGGCAGAAGGAGGATGTCGGCCGCGCCGGAAAACATCATCCAAACGAGGAGAAGAACGTGAAGGAGGAGGGAGATGAGGAGCGCACCCCCCAGCCCCAGGCGAAACCGGCGTGCCGGTCGACTGCTGAAAGGGCCAGCTTCCATCATCACACTTCCTGCTTGCATCGCTCCCGGCCCAGCGCCCGGCGATGGAATTGACGGCGCACCGCATTCATGTCGTCCGGCCGATAGTGGGGGTGAACTCGGTTCGTCAAGAGAATCAGAATCCATCCACCGCCCGGGTCGATCCACATCGACGTACCGGTAAACCCTGTGTGCCCTATAGCTTCTGGAGACAGCAACGGTCCCGCGGAGCAGTCGGGTGTTTTGGCCAGCTGCCATCCCACAGAGCGGTTCTCATTGAGCCCCGGGGTCAAGTCGCTCCTCAGCAGCCCCAGGCACTGTCCATCGTACAACCCGCTTCCGGATCCGAGCAATTCCAGGGCCATGGTATGGAGGTCCCTGGCCGAGGAGAAGAGTCCCGCGTTGCCGCTGACGCCGCCCAGCGTGAAGGCGTTCAGGTCATGGCATTCGCCCCACAACACTCCCTGCCGCCATCCCGAAAAACCGCGACCGGCTTCACCAGCCATCTCCTCTTCGCGCCGGTTCCCCGTCTCGGTGGCCGCGATGCGCGGCCGCAGCCCTGGTGCAGGACGGAAAAAAGTCTGCTGAAGACCCAGGGGCAAGAAAATCTCCCGCCCCGCCAGTTCATCGAGAGCCAGATCCGAAACCCTCTCCAGGACCAGTGCCATCAGAATGTAGCCGAGGCAGCTGTAGGTGACTCGAGCTCCCGGGCGGTACTCGGGCATCAGCGAGGCAATTTCACGAAGGTAGCCTGGTCGATCGGAGACCGTCAGATAAAGGGGGAGCCAGGCGGGGAGACCCGACCGGTGCGCCAGAAGATCGAGGAGTGTGACTCGACCGATCCATCGACCGGCTGTCTCCGGAAGGTATTCCTCCAGTGCCGAGTCCAGCCGGAGCCGGCCACGGCTCGCCAGGAGGGCGGCAAGAGCTCCCGTCACCAGCGGCTTCGTCAGCGATGCCAGGTCGAAAAGTGTGTCCTCGGCCGTGGAGATCCTCTCGGGCGTGATGACGCTGTTCCCCAAGAACCCTTCGTCCAGGATCTCCTTGCCTCGCGCCACGAGATAGCGGCAGCCGGGGAAGACTCCCCGTTCCTGCTGCTCCTGCAGAAACCGGCGTACCGTCTGGTCGCTCATGAGCCGCCCTTCACGATGGCGCGAACCACTAGCTCGGCCAGCTCCAGTGCCGCGAGTCCATCTTCGCCCGATACCAGCGGGCGCCGTCGCAACGTCA